>ENA-ORBV01008880-ORBV01008880.1-microbial-mat-metagenome-genome-assembly--contig:-NODE-8880-length-16730-cov-6.335315_pt1 | contig 16730 bp, 13 predicted proteins | sample MGYA00237777_ERZ505514 | MGnify/ENA primary metagenome ERZ505514 (study PRJEB26160, sample SAMN06269048) | microbial mat metagenome | isolation source: Oligotrophic lake microbial mat | place... | reverse complement strand
TTTTCAAGCAGAAGACGGCATACGAGATTCGCCTTAGTCTCGTGGGCTCGGAGATGTGTATAAGAGACAGATCTTTAGGGTCTCCTTGGGTGTTTTGATAGAAGTGGGAACTCCCCCCTCATCACTGGACATTGTATCAACTACCTAGCTAGCAAATAACTATGGTTAAAATGCAGCAAACTGATTGCATTGGTGCTTAACAGAGCAACGATTGCAACAAGAGGTACAAAGGCTATAAACTTGTTAGCCTGTCATGACAAAATCATGTTACTAGCAGAATTAAAGGGTTTTATAAAAAGTGAGGGTTTCATGTGTGTGACTGTCATGCAATGCAACAAACTACCCAATAAGGTTAGGGCTAATCACCCATAACCCAGGATTCGTGACTCACATTTGTGAAGCACTCGCTCGCAAGGAATCTCTAACACTAGTAACCGCAGTGTCATTCATTCCCATACATTTTTTCACTAGAATAGAAAAGCTCTGGGAAGTAGGGCTAAGAAAGGCATGGTGACATCATATGCAAAAAGCCTACGATTAACTTGAAGTCTTCATAACGGCTCATAACCGCTATGCAAGATGTAACGGCTCAATGACATCACACTTGTTCTGTTCTCTTTCATTAACGAGGATTAGATCAACAGTCTTTGATCAAACCTCTCTCTCAAATTACATTTAGTTTCAGATTATTTCTAAGCTTCAGTTATAATTTGCATTTACAAACGCTCAAAAGTCCTGTTGCTTTTAGCGCAGTGCAGTCACACCGAGAGTTTTTCATTTAAAGCTGACGGTTTTATGACCGAGGGTTTTTAATCCGAGGGTTTTAGAAAACCTAGTTATAGAAAAAGCCTCGGGTTAACTGAGGGTTTTTCTACCGTTAAAAACCTCGGCTCCAAGGGTTTTACAAAAGCCTTGGATTTAAGATCGGGTTTCTTCTGCGCGCTTGCTGGGATAAAGCAGCCGCCGGCACATAGAAAATCACCCACTAAAACTTTTATTCATGGGCACGACGTAGTACATAGTGAGGATCATGTACCCACCCGCTCATTTTTGTGTACAGCCTAGTAGACTTTCTACAGGGATGCCATATTTTCTGCACCAATACTATACAAAAATGAGTATGTCATTCATTATTATTTTTGCACGAATGAACGTACGGGATAACGGGCGGGATTGCAACCATCTAAGTAAATTTCCCGTACGTTAAAAATACCTATGTAATTTAACTTGCGTGAAATCAGCTAGTACTCAGTTTTTTCACAGTAGAAAACTATGGAATACTAGATTAGTTAGTTTTCTATTATCGGAAACATCACAAAACGAGTAATTTCTAACAAAGCAACATTCTAGATGTATGTTGGAAATGATGTAATCAGCGTTGGAAATATTAGTACGATTAGTTTCCCTATAGACAAGCACAATGTGGATCGCATAGCACACACTCCCGCTCATCGCTAACGCACGGAGTTTGATCGAGTTGTATAAATCAAACTTCATTATCTGGCTGATCTCCCCATAAAATCGTTATCCGTCAAAAACACAGTATAATCCATGCTCAAATATTATTGATAAAATCCAAAATTCCAACTACCAACCATGGCGTTCAAATAGTACGAGTCAGCGGCGGATCCATTGGTCAACCATATCCTTCTGGTACGTTGCTTTGCTGTGGTCCTGGGTATGGTGCTGGTTGATGGTATATGATCGTTTGCTGTTGTTGTGGAGGTGGATATCCAAACGAATTCGACTGACCACAATTGTATTGATATCCATTTCCAGGCCAAGTCGACGATGGTGGTGGCGGCGGCGGAGGATTCCAAGTCGATGTTTGATTCCAAGCCGGAGGTGGTCCTTGACATCCTCCGTTCCATGTTGGCTGCTGGTGTTGGGGAGGTGGCGGTGGACCTTGAACGCATTGCGGCGGTGGCATGACTACACTTTGGACATACTGGGGCTGCGGATAGTTGTACGATTGGATTGGTCCGCGGTTATCACTGGCAGCACTTTGGTGTTGTGCATATTCAGACTGGCGTTCCTGTTCCATTTGTTCAAACTTTTCAAAGCGCTGGAAACGTTCCCATTTGTCGTTTGTCCATCCGTTGGGAGGGGGGCATGGCACGAAGGGAATCTTCCGTTTGTACGGATTATCTACGACTTTTACCGGCATTTCTACGGTCGATGACTTCATTTCTTCTTCGAGTGGGCGCTTGTTACTCTGGACAAGTGCTTGGACACGGGTATTGGCTCGCATTTGCGTCTCCTGTGCATATGTCTTTTGAGCATTGAGACTTGCATGACGCGCACCATCCGCGACTTCCATGGCATTTAAACCCGCTTCAATCAACTCGGTTATGAAAATAGCTCGGAGGGCATGACCGGCCATGGAATCAATTTCTTCGGCGCTACACTTTACCAACTTGGCCAATTGCTTGATGTGCTTCGTGATCATATTCTTGCCCATGTTACAATTGGTGCTGCCCGTGAATGACGAGGGACAAAACCATATGTCTTTTCCGAATTCTTTGGAGCACTTCACCGTCTCTTGGGAACGGGCAATTCGCGCATAAAACTTCTCTGCCCCGGGATGGCAATGATCCGCGTAAAAACGAAGCAACTTGTGCGGATTGAAGTGCGACTGGGGATCATCTAAATACAACAACATCTTTGGAACGTCCCTATCTGCGGTCGTCTTGCCAAGCTTGATCTTGCGGGTCTTATCATTCGCGGGCATAAATGCTCCGCCCCACAATTTACCAGCCAACGCCGCTTCTCTATAATTGTCCGGATGCTTTCCGTGCTTGTGGTGCACCATGGGCATGTCCGCGTGTTCTTTTTGTCCCCGAAGCCCACAGAATATCCCGTGACTGACTATGGCCATTTTGAGACAGTGATCCGGGTTCGTGTATGGCTGGAGAACACCTTCGCGAATTGCAACCTCGCACTTATGGATAAAGTCGACTGGTGCTCGCTTTTGGTCCGTGGCTTCGCCGCAAGTAGGATCTTTCTTCCGAAGTTCTTCCCATAATGTGATTGCTCTTCCGTGGAACTGACCTTCTTCATTGAAATCCTTCTTGTAATTACATAGGATTCCCTTCTTGTCAAAATCGTACGAGATGAGTTTCATGTACATGTCAAAGACTCTTGGCTTGAGGTGCTTCCCTTTCCGCGTCCCTTTCTCGCTTTTCCAATGCTGGACACACATGGTGAAGATCTCGTTGAAGATTCGGTGCTTGTAATGGTTCTTCGGACCACCAAGAACGTTGTAAAAGCGCTTGTCTGTGAGGTGCCCTTCCGCGTAATTCGCTTTGGTTTCCACCAAAAATGGCTGTAAGTGTTCTCCACCAAATTGCTGTATAGTTTTCCACAGTCGCTTGAGTGTGTTTCGCATTTTTCGACAGCACTCCCCCTCATTCTTGCCTCTCTTTGTACGCTTGGCAAGTGCTTTTGACTCTGGATCGGGATTACCTTCTATGTCGATCTTCTTCCAAATCTTGAACAATAAGTCCTGATCAAGGTCTTCTATGTCCGGTAAGTCTTCATCAAATTCTTCTTCCTCCACAGATTCGTCATCGTCGTCGTCATCTTCTGTGGACTCGTCTTGATCTTGTTGGCGCTGTTCAAAATCATGGAGTTGATCGGCTCGTGTATCCCAATCTTCTGTTGGAGCGTCGAGGCTATCGTCTTGTTGCTGCTGTGCCTCGAAATTTGTATGGTCGTTGTCGAAATTGCTGTTGTTGTCACCAAAGAAACCGAGAAGAAGATTGGCTCCTTCCACAGTTCGTTGTGTGTGCATTGGCTGTTGTTGCTGTTCTTGTTGAATTGGCAAAGGCTCTAATGGATTGCATGCAGCGTTTTCGATGGAAGCAAGAAGATCTTCGTCGCTTGAATTCAAAATCAATGTTCCAAACTCGTCGCTGCTGTTGCTTTTCGGGCTGTCATTGATTGGGATGCCGGTGTTGTTGAGGTTGTCGCCATCAAGTGACAGTGGTGGTAAATTCTCGTCGTTCATGCCTGCTATGTTGACTTGGATTCTATTGAAATTGAAATCGTATTGTTGCTGTGACTGTTGTTGGTGATGTTGGTGTGGCTGTTGTTGCGGCTGTGGCTGTTGTTGTTGGTGGTCGTCATCTTCTAATCCATAACTAATCTCCGCGCCTCCTATGCTACCAAGCAAAGGATCTGGTGTTGCTTCCATAATTGCACTGTGTCTAATTCGTGGACGTTGCCCTTGCCGCTGCCGCTGACTATAATGAACGTTTCGGGTCCTCATGGTGACAAGTAATTATTGTTTGATTTGTGAGTGTTTTCTGTCAAGGTGTGTCAAGTCATTACACGGTGTATCGGTTGGAGCTCTTCTTAAGGTCGGATTGATGTTTACAGATTCAAACGTGACCGGGAGCAGGGCCACTACACTAATTTCTATAGTACAGGCGTTAAGGATTCAATGTTTGTACTATTTTACTATAGATCGCGCCGGCATGACACAAAAATGAGGCGTGCGGGCACTGCTCTTACCACCCGGTACGCCCTCACAGTACTGGTTACAGCCGGTCTACCCTCGGGCCAATCACCACCGGGTGGTAATAGAATATGCCAGCAGGATCGCTTTGTTTGAAAACTTGTCGAAGGTGCTCTAATGAATCGGTTCGAAGATGCTTTGGTGTAACTACTATTACTATTACTAGCTATCGCTACTGTATTAACCCAACCGAGAAGTGGCTGAGGCAAGGGCACTGCCGATAGAGCCTTCAGACAACGCCGAAACGGTCGCACGCATCGGGCGACGACGATTAGAACTGAGTGTATCCTTCATCCTTTTCGGCTTATCGTTGGGTACTAGTACTAGTACTAGTACTACTTTTGGCTCCACTGCGCCTCGGACCTTCATTGGGCGGACCCTGCTCTCGCGCCACTCAAGGTTCCAGAGAGTGAGTCGATTCTTCCCGTGGCTGCTCCTTCCTTAGGCTGAAGGCCACTTTATTATTTTTTGCCATCCATGTCGCCCTCGCTTTGCACTCAAACTAGGTTTCGATTTTGTATAAGTGCGAGTGACAGAGCGAAAGGCAATAAAGAACAGAAGTAAAAAACATTTTTTTTGAATCGTTCTCAGCTACAATCAACCTGAAAAAAAGCACTACGTAAACCATGGGGTCGGGCCAATCCAAACCTACAACCAGCAGCAGCAGCAGCAGCGGCAGCAGCAGCAGCAGCGACAACAATAATAAAAGCCAGCCGCAAAAAGTTGTGTGTGAAAACTGTGACAAGAAAACACAAAAGCCAGCACCCGAGGAGTCGATTGTTTCGGAAGGCATGACCTGCAGTGAAGCCTATAAAGCTGTATCAGCTTGTATGACAAAAAACGATGGCCAAATATCGGCCTGTAGTAAAGAATGGGATGTTTTTCGTGCCTGTCACGACAACAACAAACAATGATAATAAATGAACTGCTGCAGCCTCCATACTATATGATAAGCAGCAAAATTATTGTCAAGTAAAATTGGAGTGGTAAAAATTGTTTGAATCTGTAGGCTTGGACTTGCTCGTGAATGGAATTGTTGTGGAAGACGCGATCGTTTGTAATTTAGTTTTTTTTGGAATGGATGGGACCTTTTTGGATCCTCCCTGAAGGGATGTGGCTCCTGTGCAAACGCTGTTGTCAAGGATGGCCATGGCGCGGATACTCCCTATTAGCTAGGCATGTTCATCAGTAACGTCGATAAGAGACATTTTTGACACGCCTAAATCACTCAATACTACAAGCAACGAGCGTGGGTCCAAGCTTTGTTTGCTTCGACCCCGCGCGATGTCCGTAAGTAAGTAGAGCTGAAGGAAAGGCGGATAAACATCGAACCCTGGCTCAAATCAAATCAGTTCTGGGCCATTTTCCACGTGCAAAACAAGAAACTGCCATTTGGCAGTTTGTGATTCAACGAGATAGACAAACGACCTTATTTGTGTACACAACAGAAGTAGCTCAGACTGAAAACATGCGGTTTCAAGGCTTGCTATGCATTGGCGATCATGCTGCGCTGGAAGTTAGTTTAGTTTTACAAAACCGCACCTGTGTTTCCTGCCTGATGCAGAAGAGCCACGCTGCCCTTTACTACTAAATGGAGGGTGGTCTATGTATTCGAAATGGAGCCTTTAAGATCTGTAACAAGTTATGTGCGCACCAAGACTGCTCTATCAACCATTCGGGTTGCCCAAACCCTTAATCTTGAAACGCAGATCTGAATTTATAACGCGGCTCTGGAACGTGCCTCTACAGCCTGCCACCGCAGCTCATTTGGATCAAAATGCTGGAATGCAAATCTCCGTAGAACAAAACATGATGATGGACTTCGTTCCCATTCTCGAAAGTGTTGGTGTAGTAAATTTCGTCAGAACTATCCTTCCGCACCCAACAACTTCCGTCTGGCAGTTCAGGAAGGGAAGAAAGGTGACGCCTCCTGCAGCCACACCCATTAAAACTAAGAAAATAAATGGGTATAGCATTACCATCGCGTATAACCTCTTCAGCACCGCCGGCGTCTCCCCCAGAGTTATTCAGGAGATCGATGGCTTCTGAGTTCTCAGATGTCATAGCCAGGCGCAAAGGAGTGATCAGGCCCCAGCGGTACTGGCTGAACTCGCTTCCATCCATTCGATTGCTGGCTTCAATGCTTGTGTTCTCGCTGGAGCCGTCATTAGGAATGAGAATGTTGACATTCACTGATGCCCCGCGGGAAGAGAAGCAACTCGCAAAGATCAGTGTCATTCGTAGCGGCAGCAAAATGAAGGTTGGTCAGAAATATGCCTCCTTGCTGGCATGCCTTCCCAGCTCGTGACTGCATTTATCCAGGTCGCCGATGCTCTTTGACAAAGCAGCTACGTAGACATCATGTTTCATTTGCAGTAACTTGAAATGAACAATCTGTCCTTGTGTCTTCGACAGCATCGCCTCGCTGGCTGCGAAGCCGTCATACGAAGTAGGATCGAATATGATCTCAATGCGATTGTTCTTTCCAAAGAACTCGCGCTTCTCTTTATCTATCACTTTTTCTCGCATTCGAACAGGAAGAAATCTGCGCGCTTCTCTCTCATAATGTGTGGAACAACAGCCCAGAGTTACAAGGTCTTTAACAGAGAGGAGCTGGCTGAGCCAGTCAAGAACCATGGGAAGATCCATCTTGCGCTGCTGTGAGTGAGTTTGATTCGCAATGAAAGTGCCTACTTTTATGCCACAGCGCAGCTGTGGCGCCACTGTCTCGCTGCAACGAAGAGTAGAATGGTGGCTCTCGAGCTAGCTAGCTAGCTAGCTAGCTGCTGTTGGCTAGCCAATGAGAGAGACCTGGGAAAATTTCAATCGGTAGCTTGAAAACGTTGGTATGAGCAGACTCGCCAGGGGAGCTACACTTTGTCTTCCTCCTGAGCCAGTGTGATCTTCTCATTCAATTACAGTAGAGTACTGGCATGATGGGGTATTCCTTCTGAGAGGCAAGCACGGCGATTTCGCCCAAGCACCACTCAGTGTTGAATGCCATACTACGACGTACTAGCTAGCTAGAGGTAGTAGTGGCATACTAGTAGGCCCTTCACCAGTAATTGTGTGTATGCAACTGACGTCGTTGTTGGTCTTGATGAAACCAGGTTGACAGATCATAACATTGGCTTTGGCTACATTAAGGTGAAGACCTGCAGGGCAACATTGGAAAATAAGAAAATCAATTGCTTCTTGTGCCTGGAGTGAGTCTCTTGACACAATTATGTCATTGTCAGCAAAGAATTCATTGTCAGCAAAGAAGAGAAACACAAGCTCTCATGAGGTCAGAGATGAAGGCATCACCTGCACCATCAAAGACAATGGCAAGCCAGCAGCCGATGACAATGTCTACAATGATCATAAAGATTGGGGGACCAAGCATGGAGCCATTTGTTTGGTCTGTGTCAGGAAGACAGAAGAAGGTTGTTACATCAGATGTCATTTTGAGTCCACCTGAAAAGGTGACAAGGAGATGGAGAAGATTGGCAATGTCTGCACCTCTGGTTGCACAAATCCATGGAGACAGTTTTGGAACTTGGTTTTGACCCTGGAGTGTGTGGTGCAGTCAATGACTTTTTGTGTTTCTTACAGAAAATAAATGTCTTTGCTCCTCTGTCATGTTTAGAAAACACAATTTGGGCATTTCACTGATGTCTCAGATTTGTTGTGTTTGGCTTGCTAGAATGTCAATGCAGCAAGATCTGGTTTGTGCATGGGGGGTTGTTAGACCCAAGTTTAGTGTTAACTGTGCATGCATGTTTTTTTCTTCACTGAGCGCAGAATTGTCAATTTCACAGAAAGGAATGATGGCAGAGTGTTCTCTTCTAAGAGTTTCATTTCCATGTGAATCTTTTTCATTCTATCAATCAACGCATGCATGTCTACATGAGAAGGTTTGTAAGACTTGTCTCCTTTGGGTTTGATTCATCTGTTGGAAGTGGTGTGAACCCCTTCAAACAAAATTTCCTGCATGTCACAATCAATGAAATGTGCCTCTGCACTTGCTGCAACCACTTGTGCCTCTTCAGCATGTCACTTCCTGTTTGCTTTCCTGTTTACTTCAATGTGTGTCATGGGTGCTCTAAGGTGCTGTTTTTGTGGGTCTTGGGTCCGTCCGTCTTGTTCAGATCACACTCCAGTCATGTCCAGTTTCATTTGGACACATGAACATTCCAATTGCGGACCCCAATGACATCTGCAATTCAAATGGCAACAAAGTGACAGATGACAAAGAATGTTTGGTTTTGAGTCAATCACTTCGAAAGAAGTGTGGCACTGATCAGAACCAATTGCATGATGATCATTAACTTTCTGACGAGATGGGTGCAAGTTGGTGTTTGATGAACAATGAATCCATCAGACCGCAATCACAAATTTCACAAGGCATGCAGCCAGTCTTGGGGAGTATGGGAGCCTGATAAGTAGCTACAGTAACTAGTGTTAGGGATCCACATTGGTTTCAGATTGGAATCATGAAATCTGAATCAGGGTGCAAGCTGCAAGGGTCTCTGTCTGTCTGTCAACGGGTCCCTATCGAATTCGTGGTCTTTTTTACCGGCCATCCACAACTTCACCGACCCCCGCATGAGAACACTTCGAAAGATTTCGCACGGGATTACAAGGGTCACAATAATGTCAAGTAAGGCATCGCCACGAGAGAAGACCAAGACCAGCTAACTTCCGTGGATCAACATTTGATTATAAACCACAAGTCACTCAACAACTACATTAAAAATCTCTCAACAACAACTTTGAAGCAATGGCAATCTTTCCAAGGTTTACCCTTGTAGCCTTGTTGGCGGGGGCCCTCAGCAGTTCCACAGTCGTTTCGGCAGACGATGATCGCAAAATTGTGTATGACATTCAAGATTTGGAGTACGACGAAAATGGAAAACTGGCTTCCCATGTGGTTCTTTATCCTGCCGGGGATCCGTACTGTCAAGTTGGCAAACTTGACGCAACAGAAGGCTTTCAGTTCTATCCCGTCCTGGGCGAAGCTCTTCAAGCGGTCTTTCCAGGTGCCAGTGAATCGAGTTGCCAAGCCGCATGCATGGAAAAGGGAACGGATCGTTCGGTCGCTCATGCAGCCATGCCCCACAAACACTGGGACGGTACCGGCAAATTCAAGCCTTGGTTTGCCGAAAGTTGTCAAAAGGTGGAAGTCTGCTTTTTGAATTATTATTCCAAGATTGCCAAGCTTCCCGTGAATTGGATTCATCCGGAAACGGGAGAACGAAAATTGCACATGGAAATTAAATTCGGTGAACATGGAACGCGTTGCTTTCACAGCTATGTCGGACATAAATTCGTGGCCGTGGACCCCGTTTCGGGCGAAGATGTGGAAGAAGTGAACGTTCAACACACTACGACCAAAGCCTTTGGAGTGAGTCCTCCCAATAGTGACCCGAGGGGTCATAATTTTGATGTCGAAATCGAGAATACCTTGGTAAGTTCGGCACTAGTGAGAAAAAGCATGCCAAAAATCAGGGCCCAAGTGCCTGCGTCATTTTGGGGCTATGCTGTTGATTAGATCTTGGTATGAGTGGGTTTGATTTTTTTTTTCATAGCGGAAGTACTCACACAATTCTTTCTTTTGCGATGTAGCGAAATGAATGGAGACGACACAGTCGAGTGCCTCGCACCTTTAGTGAACTTGGATTCAAGAAAGGCAGGCTCCCGGATGATATCTTTGCCAGTATGGGATCATTCTATTACAACAATAGGCACAACAAAGTGAGAGAAGAGTGGACTGGAAAAGGTGTCTTTGTGAATTGGTGGGAAACAGACTGCTCTTTTATTCAGATCCCTTGGGATATGAAGGGCAGGTGGCAGGCAAGACTCCAATTGCTTGTGGAAGAGTGGGCTGGGTGTGCCGTGGAGCAGACAGATATGTATGGTTTGCGCCAATATGAGCATGGTGCTAGGCTCTTGACTCATGTTGACAGAGAAGCTACACATGCGGTCAGTCTCATTGTCAATATTGCACAAGGCAACTTAACTCAGCCGTGGCCTGTGGAGGTCAATGACCATGCCAATCGCCTGCATGAAGTCATTATGGAACCTGGTGATATTGTGTATTATGAAAGTGCCAAGGCATTGCATGGAAGAAATCGCCCCTTGATGGGAGACAATGCCTACTATGTTAATCTGTTCACCCATTACCGCCCAATCGGGGATGACCGGTGGTTTGACAAGCCCAACAATGAAGGTGTACCAGCTCCAGTACTTGAGGTGGAGGGATCATGCCGACTAGAAAAGGTCAGCACTGCTGTGACCCCCAATAAGCAGCTTGGAGTAGTAGAAAGTGTGGTATGCGACGATGAGAGGCTAGGACCATGGATCTCGCCAAGTTTGTTTACTGTGTCCAGTGCCGACGATTTGATCGAGTGGTGGCGTCGTACTTCGCCTCCCCGCACCCAAAGCCTAAGTGGGTCTGCTGGCACCACCTCTGGCGGCAACGATGAGCTTTGATTTCGATCTACTTTTTCCCCACTACCGAACCGTTTCGTTTGATGAAAAATAAAAAAGTGAATTTAGACAACCTCTGCATCCAAGAAAGGAGGAATAATTTAGGAACAGCGTTGCCGAGGATGGAATAATGAAAAATAACATAAAAGTGATTTTGGACAAGCCCCACATCCAACACGAAAAAAGCATAAAGCGTCCACTACTAGCTAGCTAGAACGAAAAAAACGCAAGTGGTCGAGCATGATATGGGTTGCGAAAAAAAGAACAGATCGTCTACGAGGTTAGAACGATGAAGGAATCTGGATCGAACGTGGTGGCGGGGACGGAAAAAAATCAATCGTAAAAGATGTTTCATGCTCGAAAAAAGAAGGGAGTGAGAGGATTTTCCAACTTAAAAACAAGCCTATTTTTGGGCAATATAATAATTATATCTGGATTATTTTTTATTTTTGGAAATGTAGCAACATGGACTGTTTTCTTTTTATTCTAAACACCTACGCACAATGATATACTCTACCAACTTAGCTTTGCGCTGTTGGTTGGGGTCCAGTCTTACGCCACCAATCAATCAGGTCATGTCCGTTGCCCGCGGTGAAGAGTGCTGGAGAAACAGTATCTCCAAGGCGCTCGTCATCACACTTGACGGCTTGAACAATGCCCAATTTCTTGCCTGGGAGCTCTGCTGTGGAAACTTCCTCAAGTCGGCATTCACCCTCTACTTCAATCAAGGGTTCTGGAGTTCCAGGTGTATTTGGCTTCTCCATCCACCTTGGGTCACCAACAGGGCGGTAGTGAGTGAACAGATTGACATAGTAGGCATTGTCACCTTTCAATGGCCTGTTTCTTCCATGCAACGCCTTGGCACTCTCATAGTACACAATGTCTCCTGGCTGCATCAGGACTTCATGGAGACGGTAAGCATGATCATGCACCTCCACAGGCCATGGCTCCGTCATGTTACCTTGGGCGATGTTGACAATGAGACTGACCGCATGGGTTGTCTCTCTGTCCACATGTGTCAAAAGACGGGATCCTTCCTCATATTGACGCAAGCCATACATGTCTGTTTGCTCAATAGGAACTCGAGCCCAAGCTTCCACCAGTTCCTTGAGCCTCACTTGCCAGATGCGCTTGGTCTCCCAAGGAATTTGAATAAAGGTAGGATCCGTCTCCCACCAGTTCACAAAGACACCTTTGCCATCCCATTCCTCTCTGACATTATTGTGCCTGTTATTGTAGTAAAAGGCACCCATCATGGCAAAAACATCCTCTGGAAGACGGGCCTTTTTAAAGCCCAAAGGACTGAAAGTTCGCTTGATCTTCAAAGTCTTTTCCCATTCCTTGTGGAGCGTCGATTCAATCTCCTGCTCAATGTTGTGTCCTTCTGGATTTCCCGAGGGAGGCGACTCGCCAATACCCATGGACAAAACGTGCTCGACGGTAAAGGCATACACCACTTCATTCGTGTTTCCATCTCTCGCAATCAGCTTGTGACCAATGTAAGATTCAAAGCATCGGGTCTTGCGTTCACCCCATTCAATCTCCATGTGAAGCTGTTCCTCATTCGTATCGGGGCTTAACCACATGAGTTTGAGAGGGTAATCGCGGCTGTGGTAATTCAAAAGACACAATTCCACTTTTTGACAGGCATTCGCAAACCAAGGTCCAAAGGCCTCATCGGCATCGAAATTTTGCTTGTGGGGCATGACAGCATGGGCCACAGATCGATCGGTACCGAGCTCGAGACAGGCCGCACGGCAACCATTGCCTTCATAGCCAGGAAAGACGGCCTGCAAGGCTTCTCCGTCCAAGGCAGCCGACTCGAACAAATAGCCGGCATCGTGGGACGCCGCAGGGCAGTTGGGATTGCCGGCTGGGTACACGAGATAATGCTTGGAGAGTTTTCCATTTTCATCGTAAGAAAGTTCCTGCTGGATGTTTTGAACGACATTTTCTCCGGCAACCAACGAGGTCGTGGCCAGAAGCGCCAAAAGAGAGAACTTCATGGTACTAGTAGAAATTATCTGTTTTTAATTCGAAAAAAGAAAGGATAATTCACTCGAACAGTTGCAATCAACTGGATACAATCAATAATGGTAATGAGAGTGCAGTTGATCTGATTTATGACAAAACAGAAGCCAACAAGCTGAGAAAAAAATTAAACTCGGCCACCAAGTAATTGCTATCTATTTTCAACTGATTCTGTATTTCTTTATCTTTCTCTACTTCTCTACGATCAACAACAGCCGCAAAATCCTAGAGAGATGGCGGCTTCTCATGTAGGTTCGCATTGTCCGCTTGCCAGGTGGGTACTAGCTAGGGTACAATACCGCGTTAAAATGTGGCTACGAAAATCTACGTGGTTTCAATCCCGAGTCATGATCACCCTGTTCGGATTGAGGATCGGGATCTTGCGGTCATTGCTGTGATGAGAAGCCTTCTTTGACGGTCACTGATATTCGTCGACACCAAAAAGTATCGCGCCTGCTTGTGACCGGTCATACTGGGTCATGGAGGGAGGGAGGTACGTACCAAGCCCTTTTTAAAAGAAGGGAAAAAACTACAGTAGCATCTTGATTGCTATTTGCATTGTGTTTGGAGTTGGTCTATCACCCCTCTTTAAAAAAATGTTGCTTTCAACTCTACAATAATGATTAAATCATTGCACCATGTTGCAAAAGCCCATTTGACAAACGTGCATGCTTGCTTTGGGCATTGTGTCTGGAGCAATCTGCTGACTAACCTTGAAAGGTTGTGTTCAGTTTTCTTTTTTGCGCATCAGTCATTGAACCGGTTGATCCAAACCTTGCCGGACACTTTTCTAGGCACTTCCATTTATGACTCAACCGCAAATCTTGTGCTGAGGATCTATGCATCAAATGCATTTTAGCGGCATGGTTTCGATTGCAAACTTTAGCAGTCATTTGACTAGCTCCAAAAGGTCAGCCACAGATCCAAAGTGGGATGCACGTGACAAAGCAAACAACCAAGAGTGAGTAAGAATTCACACCTGCATAAATTTAGTTCCAAGTGTCTGTAGCCTCGGACTTTGACTGTCCGCACAAATGTAGCATGTTGACCATTCAGATGATGCAACAAGTTTCAAAATCAAGTTCATGGTGCAGCATGTGTGCACTTCTCAAAAGCTAGCACATGCAAAAACTTCTGATAAACTTTGTTTAGTTTTAATTAAACATGATGCTAATGTTTCTTGTTTTCAGTCTACAGTAACAAATTCAAATGATGCTTTTTTTATATTAAAGTTGGAACCCAGGGTTTGAGTGGGTAAGCTCATTTGTTTCAGTCTGTCTGGAATAAAAGTTGAAGCAGCACATGGCGACAAAGCCAAAATGGTGCAAACAGTCGAAGGTTAAAAAATAAAAGGGCATCCTTGAGACTGATTTCATGTGTGTGTGTGCAAAAAAATGTGAAAACTAGATTTGATAGTAAACAACAAATTGTGAGGAAGCTGACTCTCCTTATTTTTGGCTGACACTGACCAGACTGAAGAAAAAGCTTGTTCTCTAATGCATTGCTGCAAGACTGCACTACTAGTAGCTAGCTAGCAAAATAATAGCCACCAGCACTATTGTGCTAGACTAGCTAGTAGATACCAGACTACCAGTGGTACCAGGCCTTGCTCTTTCCGCCTGCCCTGGAATTAACATCTATCTACACTGGTAGACACCACAGAGGACAGGGGGTTGCAGCTACCATTGCATGAACAAAAATAGATGTTGCAGTTTTTTTTTTTAGTGCCCTGTACATGAGGGCAGATGGAGCGGCGTCATGAGCAACTGTGAATTTTTTTCCTTTTGGTGAAGCGACCTCGGTTGCACAATAATTATGGTGGACATGGAACGGGCCTTACAGTAGTGATCGCTACACAAAAGAATTGCATCGAAAAGATGACCTGCAAGGAATTATTCTAGTGAACGAAGAGCACGATGAGAGCTTATTGTTTTTATGAGAGCTTATTGTTTTTATGGTACGCTGTTCCGGCGGTTCTCGAGCCATTGGGTTGTCGTGCGTGCTTCCAGCGTGGTTTCATCGACACCCTCAAGGCCATCCGTTCTGCGTTTAGTCTCTGGACGAAGGCTCAACGCGCGATGATATTGGTCAAGCAAGGCTGTATCGTCCTTTTCAATACATTCATTGTCATCGATCCCTGCCGTCATTAATATTTGATCGACAGCTTCGTGGCCGTCAGCCAAACTAGGATCATCATTCCCAAGCATGACTTCTTTGACATCAAGGCCACGACGAAGGAGCTTGGCCGCTGTTCCCCGATCGCCACTTTTACAACACGTAACCCCGGCACGGCTGTAGATCCTCAGTAGTTTGGAATCATGCTCTGAAGGGCAAAGCTGAAGTGTGGTTATCACTTTATCATGCCACTTTTTGGCTCCCTTCTCGTCTTTCATGAGTGTAGCACAAACACAGAGATTGGCACATGTTCGAATGACAGAGACGTGCAACCTAGTGTGGGTGGCTCGAAGCACATCTAACGCCTGACGAAATCGGCTCACTGCATCACGGAGTCTACCTTGCCGTTGCAACAACTCACCAAGGCGACTGAAAGTGGCGGCTAGAGATGGATGTTGACTGCCGAGAACTTTCTCTTGAATGCGGCAGCATAATGTCATCATGGCGGAAGCTTCGTCGATATCATAGTCTTCCAATAGTCTTCCCATAACAAAATAGCAGAATGCGACATCAGGGTGATTGTCATTGCCAATGGAATGCTGAATGATGTGAAGGGCCTTGCGAGTCACTTCCATTCCATCTTCACAGAAACCACCCGAGGTAGTTTCACCAAGTAGTAAGCCTATGTAGGCGTAGGTTACAGCAGTGTCTCGATGCGAGAGGCCCAATTTCGTCTCCTGGATTGCTAAACATCTTGACATCATGGTCAGCGCCTTATCAAAGTCTTCAATCTCATGTAGGAGGCGGCCAATGTGAAAATACGTCGCAGCAGTCTCCAGGTGGTCCTCAGCCAGCTTGCTTCTACGGATGCGCAATGCTTCTAAATACATGTCGATTGACTGGACGAAAAGTCCACGGGCAAACAGTGTCTTGCCAATGTCTGTGTATGACTCGGACAAATCCAAGTCACCGGAGCCTACTGAACTCCGAACCGTGAGAGCCTTCCTGTACATTTTTTCGGCCTCGACGTTGTCGCCATAGAGATAGTAAATATCGGCAACCTGGTCCAAGAATGTTGCATATGAGAGTTTCCCTGCTCTTACCATGCTGTCGCTGGTGGCGCCCGGTCTTTCCAATTGCGCCCTCTCCTGTACCACTTCATCAATTACAGACCTAATCCAAAGACGAAGCTTATTACGGACAAGCAAGTTTACTTCAGTGAACCCAATCCGTTCGCGAATGAGATCAAGTATTCTTTCTCTGTCCGTGGCAACTGACGATTCGGCTTTTTCTAAATCTACCTGGCTCAACGCGGTATAGAACATATCAATTCCTCGTTTTCCCGCGCTCCCAAAGGAAGAAAACAGCTGCACAAGCATTCTGTCTCTTTCCATGCGTGGCATCACAAATGCAATCTCGCAATTTTCTACTACAAGTCCCATAAAGACTTCGAAGATACACCAAATTCTTTTCAAATTCTCAGGGTCCCCCCACGGCCGAACCATGACAAGGATCCGACCTATTCCTGTCTCTTATACACATCTCCGAGCCCACGAGACTAAGGCGAATCTCGTATGCCGTCTTCTGCTTGAAA
>ENA-ORBV01008879-ORBV01008879.1-microbial-mat-metagenome-genome-assembly--contig:-NODE-8879-length-16731-cov-10.825808_pt1 | contig 16731 bp, 14 predicted proteins | sample MGYA00237777_ERZ505514 | MGnify/ENA primary metagenome ERZ505514 (study PRJEB26160, sample SAMN06269048) | microbial mat metagenome | isolation source: Oligotrophic lake microbial mat | place... | reverse complement strand
CCTTCGCCCACGGGTTTGTGGCCTTGCGTTCCTTCACCCGCCGCAACTGTGCAACCTTGCCGATAGTGACGCCGCGCTCCTGATACGCGGTCTTGCGCTCGGCAAGACAGTCGTTGTAGAAAAAGCGGCAGGTTTCCAGGATTGCAGCAAGCCGCCGCGCCTGGGCGCGGGAGGGGTACAGGCGATACAGAAAGGCTTTGCGTTGCATGGTGCTCAATCGTATACGTATCCTATTACGTTTACAAGTATAGCATAAAGCGCACAGATGAGCAAGAAGTTTCTGCGCGATCTTCCCGCTACGGAACACCAGTTGCGCAAGATCGCCGCAGTTCAGGCGGGCGCAAGCATGCATACGTTTATCCGTACTGCCATCAACGCGCACATCCTTCGTGCGCAGGCAGCGGACACGTTGCGTGCCGCGCGTGAAGCGTGCAACGTGTCCGCTGCCCTGGCTGAAGCCTCGGACAAACCCGCCTAACCGCAGGGGCTAAAGCCCCACGGCTTGCGGCGGGTTCTCAAAGGTCAAGTGGAAAAACCGCTGGTACCTGGCCAGCGTGCTCGACGAGCGCGCCGGGGTCCACTCCATCGCCTATGAGGGCGAGACGCCCGCGTGGAACGAGTGGGTCTCGTCCAAGCGGATCAGGCCGCTGCTGTGAGCACCAAAAATAGCACATGGGTTGCATTGACGGCGACTTCCGTACACGTATAATATATCTGTGTGATTTTTTCACACGAGATGGCTTTTTGTGTACGGAGGCCGCAATGTTTATCGAGTTTAGCGTCGGCAACTACCGCTCGTTCAAGGAACGAGTTACATTCAGCATGGAGGCGGCGGACATCGCCTCGCAGCCGGCAGAACTCGACGAGCGCAATATATTTGCCCCTCGCGATGGCCTACGCCTACTTACCAGTGCTGTAGTATACGGTGCGAACGCGAGTGGAAAGAGTAATTTCATTGGTGCATTGGATTTCATGCGAGATTTCGTGTTGACATCTGTTCAGGAGCGTGAGCCCGGAAAGGCTATTGACATTGAACCCTTTTTACTAAGTACAACAACGAAAGACGCACCTTCATTCTTTGAGGTGGTGTTCCTTTTGAGTGAAATCCAGTATCGCTATGGCTTCGAAGTAACGCGTGAGCGTATCACAAAAGAGTGGCTTTACCGACTTGGAAGCACACGCGAACAGACACTTTTTTCACGAGTCGGAGATACCTTTAAGGTTAATACCAAGCAGTTTCGCGAGGGGCGAGGCCTCCAAGAGCGTACACGGTCAAATGCACTCTTTCTATCAGTTGTAGCTCAATTCAATGGTGAAGTGGCGCAAGGCATTCGTCGCTGGTTTGGCCTCCTCACGATTATTCGCGGGCTTGACCCAACGCGTGAAGACGCTCAGTTTCGCACCAACCTCGAAAAGCATCCCTATCGAAAAGCTATAGATGTTTTAATCCAAAGCCTGGATGTGAATATTCGTGCCTTTGGCTTCGAGAAGCGTCCCCTAACCCTTCCATCAGCAGAATGGGAACGCTTTGTACGTGATCTGATGCAGCCACCGCTTCAAGATAATGGACCCCTTGAAACTACCCATATTCTGACGGCCCATCACATCTATGATGAAAGTCAACAGGAGTCAGGTCAGGTTTGGTTCGACCTTGAAAAGCAGGAATCTGATGGAACCAGACGGCTATTCACTTTGGCCAGTCCGATTATCAGAGCATTGGTTGAAGGCTTGGTTCTAGTCATTGACGAATTTGATGCTCGCTTACACCCAAACCTGGCATTAGAGCTCATCCGCATGTTTCATCATCCCGAGGGCAATGAGCGTCACGCCCAGCTGATCTTCACCACCCACAACACCAACCTGCTCAGCGCAAAGCTCTTCCGGCGCGACCAGGTCTGGTTCGTGGAGAAGTCGCGCCAGGGCGCGTCCGACCTCTACTCACTGGTCGAGTACCGCGTTGACGGCAAAATTATCCGCAATGACGCCTCGTTCGAGAAGGACTATGTCGCAGGGCGCTACGGCGCAGTGCCCTTCATCGGCGACCTGGGCGCGCTACTGGGGGCGGAACATGGCCAGGAAGCCCGGCCCTGAGCGCGTGCGCGGACGCACTGGCCGCCGGGTAGGCACCCGCGAGGTGCGCCAGCGCTTCCTGATCGTCTGCGAGGGCGAGCAGACCGAGCCAATATCACAAGGCGTGACTACTCCGAGCGCCTTGGGCGGAGAATCGGTCGTGCCTACGCGAAGAACAGCACGACGATGTATGAGTTGCTGATCGCCACACAACCCACAGCGCTCGCCAATGCCCGTCGGCTGCTCGCACTCTACGAGCCGTGGCGCCCAGCCGAGCATGACCCTGCTACGACCGTTCATCTCCTGGTCGAGGAGCTGAACAAGCACCGGCGGCCGTAGACCACCAGCAGCAGCCGATCGCCCAGGAGTCCGCCCTATGCCGGCAGCCCTCACCGAAGCCGACCTCGAAGCCGCCACCCTCGCCTGGCTCGCCGAGCTAGGCTACAGCATCGTCTTCGGCCCCGACATTGCCCCCGGCGGGTCGGCGGTCGAGCGCGACAGCTATGGCCAGGTGGTGCTCGTGGGCCGGCTGCGCGCGGCCCTGGCCCGGCTCAACCCCGGCGTTCCGCCCGCCGCCCTGGACGAGGCGGTGCGCCAGGTGCTGCGCCGCGACGCGCCCTCGCTGGTCGCCCAGAACCGCACCTTTCACCGCTTGCTGGTCGATGGCGTCAGCGTCGAGGTGCGCCGCGCCGACGGCAGCATCGGCGGCGAGTTGGTGCGGCTGGTAGACTTCAGCGACCCGGAGCGCAACGCGTGGCTGGCGGTCAACCAGCTCACCGTCGTTGAGGGCCAGCACAACCGCCGGCCCGACATCGTGCTCTTCGTCAACGGCCTGCCCCTGGTGGTGATCGAGCTGAAGAACCCGGCCGACGCCGAGGCGACGGTCTGGGCCGCCTACAACCAGCTTCAGACCTACAAGCAGCAGATCCCGTCGCTCCTGGCCTACAACGCGCTCCTGGCGATCTCCGACGGGCTCACCGCCCGCCTGGGATCGCTCACCGCCGACCGCGAGCGCTTCATGCCCTGGCGCACCATCGCCGGCGAGGATCTGGCCCCGGCCAGCATGCTCCAGCTAGAGGTGCTCACCCGCGGCGTCTTCGATCAGCGGCGCCTCCTGGATCTGCTGCGCTCCTTCATCGTCTTCGAGGACGACGGCGGCGGCCCGCTGGTCAAAAAGATCGCCGGCTACCACCAGTTCCACGCCGTCCAGCGCGCCCTGGCCGCCACCCGCGACGCCGCCGGCCCCGCTGGCGACCGGCGGGCGGGCGTGGTCTGGCACACCCAGGGCTCGGGCAAGAGCCTGACCATGGCCTTCTACGCGGGGCGGGTCGTCCTGGAGCCGGCGCTGGCCAACCCGACCCTGGTGGTGATCACCGACCGCAACGACCTGGATGAGCAGCTCTTCGGCACCTTCGCCCGCTGCCACGAGCTGCTGCGCCAGGCTCCGGTGCGCGCCGAGGACCGGGCCGACCTGCGCCGGCTGCTGCAGGTCGCTGCCGGCGGCGTGGTCTTCACCACCATCCAGAAGTTCCTGCCCGAGGGCAAAGGCGAGCGCTTCCCACTGCTCTCCGACCGGCGCAACATTGTGGTGATCGCCGACGAGGCCCACCGCAGCCAGTACGGCTTCCAGGCCAGGCTTGACGCCGCGACCGGCACGCTGGAGTACGGCTTCGCCCAGCACGTGCGCGACGCCTTGCCCAACGCCTCGTTCATCGGCTTCACCGGCACGCCGATCGAGCTGAACGACCGCAGCACGCGCAACGTCTTCGGCGACACCATCAGCGTCTACGACATCCAGCGGGCGGTCGAGGACGGCGCGACCGTGCCGATCTACTACGAGAGCCGGCTGGCGCGGCTTGCGCTCGACGAGCGGGAGCGCCCGCACCTGGACAAGGCGTTTGAGGAGCTCACCGAGGGCGAGGAGCAGGAGCAGAAGGAGACGCTCAAGAGCAAGTGGGCCGCCCTAGAGGCCCTGGTCGGCGCTGAGAAGCGCATCGGGCTCATCGCGAGCGACCTTGTGGAGCATTTCGAGCGGCGCCAGGAGGGGCTCAGCGGCAAGGCCATGGTTGTCTGCATGAGCCGGCGCATCTGCGTCGAGCTGTATGGCGCAATCGTCGCCATGCGCCCCGCGTGGCACGCCGACGGCGACGACCAGGGCCGGATCAAGGTCGTAATGACCGGCTCGGCTGCGGATGGGCCAGCGTGGCAGCCGCACATCCGCACCAAGGCCCGCCGCGAGGCTCTGGCCCGCCGCTTCAAAGACCCGGCCGACCCGCTGGAGATCGTGATCGTGCGCGACATGTGGCTCACCGGCTTCGACGCGCCGAGCATGCACACCATGTACGTGGACAAACCGATGCGCGGCCACGGGCTGATGCAGGCCATCGCGCGGGTCAACCGGGTCTTTCGCGACAAGCCGGGCGGGCTGGTGGTTGACTACCTGGGCCTGGCCGACGAGCTGCGCGAGGCGATGCAGAGCTATACCGAGAGCGGCGGACAGGGCGCGGCCGGGCTTGACCAAGCCGAAGCTGTGGCCGTGATGCGGGAAAAGGTCGAGGTCTGCCGAGGAATCTTTTACGGGCTGGACTACACGGCCTGGATAACCGGTACGCCGATGCAGCGCCTGGCGCTGCTGCCCGTCGGCCAGGAGCACATCCTGGCCCAGGCCGACGGCCCAAAGCGGCTTGCCCAGGCCGTCGGCGAGCTCTCGAAGGCCCTGGCGCTCGCCCTGCCCGACGAGGCGGCCCTGGCGATCCGCGACGAGGTTGCCTTCTACCAGGCGATCAATGCGGCCCTACGCAAGCAGCCCGAGACCGTAGCGGGCGCAAAGACCCGCGACGAGATCGACCACGCCATCCGCCAGCTGGTCTCGCGGGCGATCGCCAGCGACCAAGTGATCGACATCTTCGCTGCGGCCGGCCTGAAGAAGCCCGACATCTCGGTGCTCTCGGACGAGTTCCTGGCCGAGGTGCGCGGGCTGCCCCAGAAGAATCTCGCGGTGGAACTGCTGCGCAAGCTGCTGAACAGCGAGATCAAGACGCGGGCGCGCACCAACCTGGTCCAGTCGCGCTCCTTCGCCGAGCTGCTGGAGCGCTCCATTCGCTCCTACCAAAACCGGGCAATCGAGACAGCCCAGATCATCGAGGAGCTGATCGAGCTGGCCCGCGAGATGGGCGAGGCGCAGCGCCGCGGCGAGAACATGGGGCTCACCACGGACGAACTGGCCTTCTACGAGGCGCTGGAGGTCAACGACAGCGCGGTGCAAGTGCTTGGCGACGAGACCCTGCGCCTGATCGCCCGCGAGCTGGTGGAGACCGTGCGGCGCAACGTGACCATTGACTGGACGGTGAAAGAAGGCGTGCGGGCGCGGCTGCGCACCGTCGTGAAGCGGATCCTACGCAAGCACGGCTACCCGCCCGACAAGCAGGAGCAGGCTACCCAGACCGTGCTTGAGCAGGCCGAGCTGCTGGGCCTGGAGTTGGCGGCGTGACCAGGAAGATAGCCCTATGGCGACCACATCGACACCCGCGAAATTCCACCTGACTGCCTCGGCCCTCAAGTCGTGACGGGCATGCCGAGGCTGTGCATGTTAAACGCTGTCCGAAAATGGTACAATCCATTCTCAAGCACCTTATCAGCAAGCGCTCCACGAGCATCCTGTTTCTTTGATTGTCCGACCTTTACCTGGAATACCTATAGGTGCGCTGGTGCCGTATGTCGGCCCAAGCGGTAAGGGCACCGATCACGCGCTCGGCTGAGACAGGAGTAGGCATACGGGCACAACCCAAGTCGACCCTGCTGAGCCGAGCGCGTACTCAGTGCGCTACGATTACCAGACCTTCTCTTGCGGAGCTAAGTGAACAGCACCGGCGTCCACAGCCCTGGCGTTCACGCACCGCAGCGCGTACAGGGCCTGCTTAGACGACTGCGGAAGCTAGCACCTACAGCGGCAATCCGGCCGCAGCAAAGGCCCAGGCCAGGGCGACACTGTTGATCAGCAGAAAGCCGTACAGCGCCGCGCGCGCACGCTGGCGGGCACTGCGCAGTCGCTCCGGGTTGGTCCGCTGCACCTCGGCGCGCTGGATCTGGCGCAGCAGCTCCGCGCCATCCCAGAGATCGAGCGGCTGATCCTTGGCCTCGGCGTAGCCCTGCGCGCTGAACCCGCTCGTCGTCACCAGGAGCGCACGGTCGGCCCGCTGGATATGCAGCGCCCCGACCAGGTCGCGCACCATGGCTGGCGGCACAGGCTTGGCGTAGCGCTTGCACTGCACGATATAGCGCTTGCCCTGATACTGGCCGACCAGATCGACGCCGCGATCGCCAGCCCCGCCGCGCCGCTCCAGCTTGCTCCAGCCCAGATCGGAAAGCACCATATGTACCCGACGCTCAAAGTCGTCGGGCGTGAGCGCCTGGAGATCGGTGCGCAGCAGCCGGGCGGCCCGCCGACGACGCAAGAACGCGACGAGCCAGCAGCTGAAGCGCAGGAGCAGCGTGGTGACCAGCGTGGCGCTGACGACTCGCCAGGGGATAGGCAGCGTCAGCCAGCGGCCGTAGCCGACAAACCCGGCAAGGGCGGCCAACCCAATGGCAGCCCCAAAGGCATCTTCATCACGCGACCGGCGAGATGTTCGGCGGGGCATCCGGTACGCTCCAGCAACATGATCAACAGTTCCCCGACTACGAGCTATATCCGCGGACGATCACCCGGACCTCAGCGATGCCCAGCGCATTGAGCAGCTGCTCGTAGTAGGTCTGGGCGTCGGCGGCGGCCTGAGTGAGGATACCCTTTTCCTCAGCCGCAGCAATCAGGCGCTTCTTAGCTTCGGGCTCGACCTCGCGCTGGAAGTTGGTCAGCCGATCATCAGGGCAGATGAAGCCGGGGCAGTAGTCGGTGCTCTGGAGAATAGAGCTGTTCGCCATATCGAGCGAGACGTTCTCGGCGAAGATCTGCGGTGGGGGCAACGTGATCTGCGCCCGGGTTCCATCACTGCTAATCCAGATATCGCTCGCGGTCATCTTGGTAATATCGACGCCCGCTGGAACGCGACCGCGGATCAGCATAACGAACTCCTGATGGACTCCGATATTCTGAAGCAGGCGCATCCAGCCCTCAGGCGCATCGTAGTTGCGCACCTCGACGCTATCGTAGTGCTCGATGAAGACCTGCTTATTGACATGCTTGATCTGCTCAATGATCACCAGCCCGACGTCGACACGATCAGCGCTCGGCGGATGCTGGATGTTCTGCCAAGCCTGGTAACCGCTCCACCCGGCGAAGACGACCGCGGCCAATGCGACCGCATTCCAGAGCGTTGCAACGATGTTCTTCATGATGCCCTCTTACTCTGCGATCTCGACCTTCACCTGACGGAAGCCGAGTGTTTCTAGCAACCTACGAACCTGATTGATCGCTGCCTGGTCGACGAGTTGTCTCAAACCGTCGTTCTGCTCAAATTGCTGTACCACATCAGCGACACCCTTACCTGTGATGTCTTGTGGCAACCCGTGATCGAAATAGTCTTGGACCTCATCCCCCGGGCGCAGCGGTGTTGCATATAGGAATGCAGGATTACCATCCAGCGTAGGTCGCGGTATGCGAAGTATGATCGTATTCCCTGAACGCTGCATATCAGCGGGCTTGATCTGCCCCATATCCACAAACAGATTGATCTGGTACTTCAGCTTGAGCGGCACCGTTGTCCCCGTAAGCCGAAGATGCAGAGGTTTCGCAACGGGCACCTCCTGGTAGCTAAAGAGCGAGAGCTCAATCACCTTCAGTTTGCTGACTTCTTCCCATTGAGGCAGCGGGATCGGTGTCGGCTTAACAAGTGCCGTGTTCGCTGCAGGCACCGGGGTAAACGTCGCCGGCGCAGTCGGCCAGGGATCGGCGCTCGTGGTCGCCGGCGTTCCAGCGGCGCTGGCCGTCGAGCGGCCGCCAAAGAGCCCGGCGTACCAGAGCCCGCCAAGCAGCAGCAGGGCGAGGAGCCCGACCAGAGGAAGATTGTAAGGTGTACGTGGGCGGTCGTGGGCTGGCATGGAGCCTCCTCGATGATGGGTAGTAGGTGTCGCGCCAGCGACAGGCCTATGATGGCGCACACCTATTACCAGGCACCTCCGAAGGTTGATCGAAGGGCGATGCTCTGGTCATCCATTCCTCGACAGGGTAGCAAGATATGGCAACGCCCACGCCCGTAGATCGCTATGCCATGTTTTTCCATCGTGATTACCACCTATTGGGATGACTGAAATCTCATCCGTATTGGGTGGTGTGTAGCGATCACGTAATCGGGGCGACGTACACTACCCCCAGCGACCGTCCCCGACATGGCCGATCATCCAAGGAACCTCCGGCATGCCCTCGACCTTCACCTGGCTCGACTACTCCGAGACCGAGCGGCGGAAGATGCTCGATGTCATTAACGCCTTCCGCGAGAAAGAGACCCGCGACGAGCTCGGCCTCGGCAGCGTCCGCGACGCCTTCGCCGATCAGCTCTTCCCCGGCACCTCGACCATCCAGACCCGGGCGCGCTACTTTCTCTTCGTGCCCTGGATCTACCGGCGGCTCGAGCGTGACCGCACCCGCTCGCACGAGATCGCCCGTGTCGCCCGTCGCGACGAGGTGCGCCTGATCGAGGCGCTGCTCAAGGGCGGCGAGACCGGCCTGGGGGCTGGTGTGATCGGCTCGCAGGCCCGCGCCAAACTCCAGCGGCTGCCCAGCAGCGTCTACTGGTTCGGCCTCGGGGCGTGGGGCATCCGCCTCTACCCAGGCTCGACCGACCAGTACCACCGCTCCCTCGACCGCTTCCACGAGGCCCAGCGACAGCGGCGGCATGTGCGCGGCCAGGAGGACGACCTCCTCGACGAGCCGGCCGGCGCCAACTGGCACCCGCACCTGCCCGACGCCCCGGCGAACCTCCTCGAGCAGACGACGTTTCAGCTCAGCGCCGACGAGGCCGACTACCTCAGCGAGTGCATCCGCATCCACACCCGCGGCTCGCTCCTCGCCTTTCTGCTTGAGCTCGACGGCGCTCCGGCAAGCGTCGACTTCCCCTGGCAGCTCCCCGAGCTTGAGCTCGCCCCCGCTACAAGGGGCACGCCGTGCGCAAGAATCTTGTCGAGCGATATGGCCACCGTTACTTCCGGGGGCTGAAGGGCGACCCGTGGGCGGGACTCTTCTCCCGGGCAAGCGATCGTCGCGGCGCTGGCGAGCTTGAGCTTGTGCCGTACTGGGTCCTGTCGGGAAGCGCCCACATCGAGCGCCACGTGCCGTCGCTGCCGCTCAGCCGCGACCGCGACCGCCTTGAGGCGCTGCGGCGCTCGCTCACGATGTACCGCATGGTCTTCGGCCAGAATCGGCAGGAAGACCTGCTCGCCTACCTGATGGCGAACCTCGCAGACGATCAAGTGGCAGGTGTGATGCGCGAGCTCTGTATCTCTCTGGAGCCCCCACATCGCACCAATGCCGAGCAAACAGTGTAGTCAGCCCAGACAAGCGCTTCGTCGTAGCAAGCAACCAAGAAACAACACTATGCTCACGCTCGTCACCTACAACCTGTACAAGGGCGGCGCCCCCGACTACTCCGCATTCGGGCGCGTCCTGGCCGAGCTCAGCCCCGATATCTTGCTCCTACAGGAGGTGTCAAAGCCAGAGCTCTATGTAGAGCATGCCCCAGAGGAACTGCGGGAACGCATCGCCAGCGCGCGTTGGGGAAGCGCAGGCACAAACTACTGGGGCAGCGCAATCTATGTGCGGCAGGGCATCCTCACCGAGCTGCCAATCCCAGATGTGTTACAGGGCTGGGTCACGGCCGCCGAGGTAGATGGCCTAGCGTGGCGACCTGGCGAGAAGCCCCTACGCATCTTCTGCGTGCATACGCCGACCCGTGAATAACGGAGCACCATGGGTCGGCCGCAGCGATCATTTCCCGCTGATTGCCAGCTTTGCACTGTAGATGTATTATCTCAAGGGCATTCACACCAGTGCTCCCACTGCCACGCAGACGCCCATGAGTGAGTCACTCACCGATCTCCAGCGCGCGATTGTGGAAGCCCCACTCCAGGGAGAGATCGTGGTGGGCGGCGCCGCCGGCAGCGGCAAGACGACCGCCGCGATCCATCGGGCCGCCTACCTCTGCGAGCATACCCTGCGGCGCTCCAACGAGTCGACGGTTCTGTTCCTCTGCTTCAATCGTACTCTCGAGGCCGCGATTCAGCAGCGCGTAGCTACCTTTCCCTCACGGGTTTTCTCGCGGGTCCAGGTAAGCACAGTCCATAGCTGGTGCTGGCCCTATGTGAAGCGCCAACTACCCGATATCGCTGTTCTTAGCAGCGAGCGTGAACGCCGTGCCCTGCTCCGTGATGCGATCCAGGCCGCACGCTACATCTATGGCGATATCGAGGTCTTTGCGCGCGATACGCAGCTGTTCCTCGACGAGCTGCGCCTGATTAAAGGCGGCGGCCTACGCGACCTCGACGCGTACCTGGACCAATCGATTGCGCGTACGGGTGCCTTGAGCGTCGAGGACTACACCGCAATCTACGCCGTAGCCCAACAGTACGACCGCCTGCTCCGCGAGCGATGCCAGATAGACTATGATGATTTTGCGCTGCTCGCGCTGGCTGCCATTCAGAGCACCCGCTCTACTGCGCGCTGCGACCACGTGATCGTTGACGAGGCCCAGGATCTGAGCGACCGCCAGATCGCCCTCGCCCGCAGCATCGCCCGCCAGAGTCTCCTACTGATTGCCGACCAAGACCAGACGATCTATCGCGTGACCCGGCTGCCCGATAGCCTGCCAGCCCCTGCGCAGTATGACATCGTGCTCACCGAGAGTCTACGAACAACGGCAACGATCTTCGCGCACGCGCGCCGTCTGCTCCCGGAGGGAGATCAGCGTGTGCTCCCAGCGCGCGATGGCCCACCACCCATCTATCTGCCGTTCCGCTGGAGCGACGAAGAGGCAGGCGCCGTAGCGGAGCTGGTGCGGCACTTACTTGCCGAGGGGGTCGCTGCCGAAGCAATTGGCGTGCTGGCACGACGCTGGGATATCCTCGATCCGGTCGCCACCGCGCTCCACGCGCTTGGCATCCCCGCAGTAGCCGAGCATGGCGACACCTACGAGCCCGGCGTTCGGCTAACGACAATCCACGGTACCAAAGGGCGGGAGTTCGATGCCGTGATCATTATTGGGCTAGTCGAAGGCGTTCTCCCCAGTATCAGACCCGATATGGACCGCGTCGCGGCGAGCCAGGAACTAGCCATAGCCCGACGCCAGCTCTACGTGGCGATGACCCGCGCCCGTCACCGGCTCTGGCTGACCAGTAGCGAGGGGCGCCCGTCGCGTCTTCTCGACGAGATCGGACTCCGCGACTGCGCATCGGTGCCACGATGACGACGCTGCAAGCCGGCACAATCCTGGCCGGGCGCTACCGTGTTGGTCGGAGCCTCGGCCAGGGCGGCTTTGGCGCAGTGTACTACGGCGACGATCTACACGCCGAGCGGCCCTGTGCGATCAAAGTATTGCTCCAACTCGACGCCGACACCGCCCAGCAATTTGCCGTCGAGGCAGACTTGCTGCGTCAGATCCGCAGCCCCAATATTCCACGGGTCTATGCTGTGCTGCCACCGGAACACGGAGCAGGCCCATCCATCGTGATGGAGTATGTTGCGGGTGCTAGCCTTGAACAGGTGCTGCGTAAAGTTGGCCGCCTCCCTGAACACGCCGCCTTGAAGATCGCCCTGCCGCTTCTCGAAGCGCTGGTCGCATTGCACAGCCAGCAACTCACGATTATCCACCGTGATATCAAGCCCCAGAACATTACAATAGACCCGCTGAACAATATCTGGCTCCTCGATCTCGGCATCGCCAAGCGGCTCGGCAGCCCCACCGCCCGCGGGGCCCTGGCAGCTACCGAGGCATACGCCCCGCCCGAGCAGCTCCAGCTCCAGCCAACCGACCAGCGCAGCGATCTGTTCGCCCTCGGCGCGACCCTCTACCACATGGTTACCGGCCACTGCCCAGAGTCCGCCCTAGCTCGCCTAGCAGGCGTGGGCCTGACCTCGCCAGATATCGTCTGTCCTGGGCTAAGCCGCGGCGGCACCGACCTCATCCTACGGGCGATCGAGATCGATCCGGCGCGACGTTTCTCTAGCGCATCGGAGATGTACCGGGCAGTTGAGGCGTTGATCGACCCGCGCAGGCCACAGCGCGATCGGGATGCTGCCGCATTCAGCAAGATGATAAGCGACGGCCAGAACACCATCAAGGCGGTGCGCGAACTGCCCCCGCAGCAGCCAGTGTACGCTAGCGTCAACCCGCCGCTACCGTCTGCACTCGAGCAGGCTCTGGTGGCGAAGTACAAGAAGCCCTTTCAACCCTACCGCCACCAGGCGGAGAGCATCGAGCGCGCCCGCAAGCGCCGCGATATCGTGGTTGTCACCGGCACGGCCAGTGGTAAATCAATGTGCTTCAACCTGCCGGTGCTCGAGCGCTGTATCCAGGACCAGCGCGCTAGCGCGCTCTACCTCTTCCCGATCAAAGCGCTGATCAACGACCAGGCGAACACGCTTCAGGAGCTAGTAGATCAGATCCAGGCGGCCGGCGGCCCGGCGCTGAGCATCGGACGGCTGCATGGCGACCTGACCCAGCATGAGCGCCAGGCACTGCGCGCCAACCCGCCGCGCGTCGCCCTCTCGAACCCGGACTTCGTGCACCTGATGCTCGCCAACCACCCGGACTGGCGGCGCTTCTTCTCTCGGCTCCAGTTCATTGTCCTCGACGAGGTGCATGTCTACCGCGGCCTCTTCGGCTCCCACGTTGCGATGCTGCTGCGGCGCCTCCTGCGGATCTGCAAGCACTATGGAGCTGAGCCGCAGTTCATCTGTTGCTCGGCGACGATCGCCAACCCGGTCGAGCTAGTGCAGCAGCTCACCGGGCGCCCCAAGCCGCACCTGATCGACCGTGACGGCGCGGCGCGGGTACGCCGCTACATTCATTTCTGGGAGCCGCTTCAGATCGGCGCGGCGGAGCGACGGGCAGTCGGCACCGATGTGATCGGCATCACTGCACGGGCCGTCGAGGCGGGACGCCAAGTGATCACCTTCGCCCGCGCCCGCCAGGAGGTCGAGCAACTCCTGGCCCGCACTCGATCCACAGCAGAAAAGAATGGCCGCGATCCCCAGCGTTATAGTGCCTACCGCGGCGGCTACAGCCGCGATGTGCGCGAGAAGATCGAGCAGAAGCTGCGAGATGGCACGCTCCAAGGCATCTACACGACCAGTGCGCTAGAGATGGGGATCGATATAGGTGGTATGCAATTGGCAGTATTGACCGGCTACCCCGGCAGTCGCATGTCGTTCTGGCAGCAGGCGGGCCGCGCCGGTCGCCAGCAAGAGGAAGCCCATATCGTCTTGGTCGGTGCGCCGAACCCGCTTGATGCCCATTTCATCAAAAATCCTGACGACCTGCTCTACGGACCAGCTGAGGCGGCGATTGTCGATCTCGACAACCCCTATGTCAACGAGGGCCACCTCTGCTGCATGGCGCGCGAGTGGCCGATCAGCGCCGCTGATCTCGCACAGCTACCCGCCGAGACACAGCAGGCATTTCAGCACCTGGTACAGCAAGGAACCCTGGTGGCCCAGCCCGGCCTGATGGGAAGCGACGAGTATAGCTACAGCCGCTCGGATCTGCCCCACCGGCGGGTCAGCCTGCGTGGAATCGGCAACGACCAGTACCTCGTCATCGACCAGCGGCAGCCGGAGCCGCTAGGCACGCTGAACGGCCAACAGCTCTACCGCGAGGCGCATGAGGGCGCGCTGTACTTCTCCCAAGGCGTCGACTACCGCGTAGGGCAGGTCGACCTGATCGGCAAGAAAGTGATCGTCAGGCCAGAGCCACACCCGATCTCACCAAAGACGAAAGAGCCCGAGGCCGGCCACTTCACCCGAGCGAATGTCCAGATCTCTTGGCAGCCAGATAAAATCCTGCACACAACCGCCATTGGTTCTCATAAGATAACGGCCCACTGTCATTTCGGCACACTCCGCGTTGAGGAGTATGTGGCCGGCTACGACGAGTACTATCTGCACAACCTGCAAAAGGTGGGGCACGCGGACTTCCCGCAGCCGCTCACCCATGGGCCGTTACAGACAAAGGGGCTCTGGCTCACTATCACGCCTGAGATCCAGCAGTCCGTCTTTTACGCCACCGGCATCAAGATCGACGACGACCGATGTGATACCCTCAAGGCCGCCGTTCACGGCCTGGAGCATCTCCTCGTCAGTCTGATCCCGAGTCTGGCCCTCTGCGACCGGCGCGACCTGGGGAGTCTCTACGAGAGCGCCTTCGGCGGCGAACAGTCTATCAGCCGCATCGCGATCTACGACCTCGTCCCAGGCGGCATCGGGCTGGCAGAGCGGGCCGCCCAGGGCATTGAGCGACTCCTGAAGCTCGCCTACCAGGTGGTAGCGGCCTGCGGATGCATAGACGGTTGCCCATATTGCATCCAGGCGGGCTGGTGCTTTCAGGAGAACCACTGCTTGAGCAAGCAGGCAACCATGGTACTGCTCCGTCATCTGCTGGGGTAGGGCGCGCTGGCCTCAGCCACCGAAGATCTATGCAAGCCACGGCACTGATATTTGCTGCGCGTGCGATGCACCTCGAAGGCCACCCGCATACCCCGGTTCTCCATAGCGGACGAAGCTTCGCCTGACTCAGGCCGACGGCCGTATCGTCGTGGATGTACACCGAGATATGGTGTACAACATCTACGCTACGAAGCGATCTTCCACCCAAGGAGATCTCACAGATCATCACGCGGCGCAATCAGATGATGCAGCGGCTGATCATGGCGCTTGTCCTGCGCGAGGATGACAAACCGGCTGCTGATCGGATGATCGACGATCTGATGCGCGAGTACGGTCGCCCAGAGGTAACGCGCATGCTGGGGCGCCTGCTAGAGAACTTGAGCCGCCCTGACGACCCGGAGGCCGAGGCAGCGCAGCTCTACGCTACCTATGTAACGACCTGGCGTCGCTTCGGCAGTGATCAGCCGCTGCTCTCCGCCGAGGAGCACCAGCGCCTGCTCAACGAGCGAGACGAGCTGCCCGGTAAGCCCATGCTCAAGCAGCAAGAGCGGACAGACGAGGAGCAGGCTCGGCTCAACGTGCTCAGCAACCAGATCCTCGCCGAGCCACACCTCTGGGATAAGGATGACCTCTGTCCACCTGACACGCCAGCGCGAGGTTCTCAAACGCGTTCTGTCCACCTTTCGCACGCGGGAGCACATGCTCGACCGATAAGCGTTGGGTCGCGTAGCTCGCTGGACTCAGGCAGTACTCACAACGGTCGCGTGCGCGCTCGACGATCAGCGCCCGCAGCTCCTCGCTGATGCGGGGCGTATCAGCCATACGCGGGTGCCATGATGCCAAGCGCGTCCATCAGCGCGCGTACTGTCGTACGCCGCAGCTGGGCAAGTTCCTGGAGCGCCTCTAGCCGCTCGGCGTCGCGCAGCTCGATCGCGTCCGTCACCTCGATGAGCTCCTGCAACTCTGCGGGTGTGATCGTCTCCGCCTGGCGCTTCGCCACCAGCGCATCGAAGCGGGCCTGCTGCGCCGGCTCAAGGCGTGCCGCATTGATGGTAAGCAGGAGCGTCGTCTCATCGGCGCCAAGACGCCCATGGGCGCGACGAGTACGGAGTGCGACCACCTGCGCCACAAACGTATCGAGCTCGTCGGCGGGAAGCCGCTCGACTGCTCGCAGCAGTTGCTCCGTTGAGATCTCGATGGGGATCGTGCTCATTGGCGTGCCCTCATGTCGCGACGTGTCGCTACGCTGATTCTATCACATTGCTTGCACATCGCGCCGACAGGGAGCACACACGGAGGGATCGATGCCCGAATCAACCGACGAGGCGTCGCACCGCTGAGGTCTTGTCCTCGCCATGCTCCTCCATCGGCGCATCCGCGTCTTGCAGCCCCGCATCCCGATCCGCCTTCTCCCCCTGGTCCCCCTCTCCCGCTTCCGTACGAGCTTCCACCCCATCGTCGTTCGGGGGGGCAGGCTTCGTGTCGCGCCGACGCAGCACGGCATCGAGCTTTTGCACCGCGTCCTGCTGCGTCTCGGGGAGCACGTGCCCATAGGTGTTCATCCATAGCTCACAAGTTAAGGTTTTCACGGTTGTGTCAAGTGACCGCTCAGGCGTTCTGACCGGCCACTTTCTACACGGTATCAAATAAAACGTACCTACGCTCCTTGACCCCCGTGCGTATGTGGGTAGACTGGAGGCATGAGCGAGAAAAAACCCAAAAAGAGTAGCGTCCGCCATACGCGGGCTATCCAGCGCGACCGCACCAAGCGTCCGAACACGGCGGCACCCGACGAGATCGTGGAAGCACGGCTGAAAGAGGTGGTGCATCCGGCAACCTTGAACCAGGTGGCCCACTTCCATGACCTGGGATTGCGCGCACGCACGCTGAATCTGCCGGTGATGATGGCCTTCGTGCTGCGCCTGATCTGGCGGCAGATCGGCTCGGTCTGCGAAGCCGTCCGTACGCTCAATCGCGAAGGACTGCTGTGGGTAAACGCGCGGAAGGTGTCGCAACAGGCGCTCGAACAACGCTTCAGCAGCCTGCCCGCCGACCTGTTCAAGCGCGTCTTG
>ENA-ORBV01008877-ORBV01008877.1-microbial-mat-metagenome-genome-assembly--contig:-NODE-8877-length-16734-cov-7.431170_pt1 | contig 16734 bp, 19 predicted proteins | sample MGYA00237777_ERZ505514 | MGnify/ENA primary metagenome ERZ505514 (study PRJEB26160, sample SAMN06269048) | microbial mat metagenome | isolation source: Oligotrophic lake microbial mat | place... | reverse complement strand
CCACCGGCAGTTCAAACAGCGCGCACTTCAAATGATTCAGCACAATCTCCAGATTGTTCGGATTGATGTGCGCCTGCTCCGGCGACTGCCCGAAAAAGTAGTCCGGATGCTCCACAATAAACTGATCCAGCGGCGCGCTCGACGCCACCAGTACCGATACCGACGTGTTCTGCCGCCGCCCCGCTCGCCCCGAACGCTGCCAGGTCGATGCCACCGTCCCCGGATATCCCGCCAGCACCACCGCATCCAGCGAACCGATGTCGATCCCCAACTCCAGCGCATTCGTCGCCACCACGCCCCGAATGGCGCCCGTTCGGATCTGCTGCTCAATCGCCCGGCGCTCCTTCGGCAAGTACCCGCCCCGGTACCCGCTGATCCGCCCTTTCAACGCCGGAATCCGCTCCGCCGCGTCTTTCAGGTACGTCGTCAGAATCTCCGTCGCCAAACGGTTGTTAGTGAAGACCAGCGTCTGCTGCCCCCGGTCCAAAAACTCGAGCGCGATCCGCCGCGACTCCGCCAAATAACTCCGCCGGATCCCCAATTCGCGGTTCACCACCGGCGGATTGTAGAAGACGAAATACTTCTCCCCGCACGGCGCGCCATTCTTCTCAATCAGCGTGAATGGCCGCTCGCACAGCGCCTGCGCCAACTCCCGAGGATTCGCAATCGTCGCCGAACTGCAAATGAACTGCGGCGTCGACCCATAAAACTCGCAGATTCGCCGCAACCGCCGAATGATATTGGCCAGGTGGCTTCCGTAGACTCCCCGGTAGTAGTGCAGTTCGTCAATCACGATATACCGTAGATTCTCAAAGACCTTCGCCCACTTCGTGTGATGCGGCAGGATCCCGGCGTGCAGCATGTCCGGATTTGTGAAGACGACGTTGGCGCGCTCGCGAATGGCCCGCCGGGCATCCTGCGGCGTGTCCCCGTCGTAAGTGAATGCCCGAATCTCCGGCGCCTTCCCGTCCACCCGGATCGAATCCACCGCCGCTTGAAACTCCTGCAACTGATCTTCGGCCAGCGCCTTCGTCGGGAACAGATACATTGCCCGCGCTCCGGGCTCCATCAGCAGCCGGTTCAACACCGGCAGGTTGTAGCAGAGGGTCTTCCCGCTCGCCGTCGGCGTGACGACGACCACGTTGTTCCCGGCCTCCACTTCTCCGAAAGCCTCCGCCTGATGGCTGTACAGACGTTCAATCCCTCGTCCCTGGAAGGCCGCCGCCAACGCCGGGGCCACCGAGTCTGGAATCGGCAGGAATTCGCCTTCCCGTGCCGGCTGATGTTGAATGGAGCGCACCGGCGAATCCGGCTTCGCCATCCATTCCTTGAAACGGGTTATCGCGCCGTCCAGCCCCGCCGGACGGCGTAACTCCAATCCCGGATCGTTCTGCGGCTGCGCCGCGTCGGAAAAGCCAAGAGTGAGATTCATAGTGCGTGGTTTCGCTTTTTCTTTGCTACCACGCCCTAACCGGAAACGCAACCGGCGCGCCAATTACCGGCGCAGAAACTCGTGCCTTTCCAGCGTTGCCGCAATCGAAAACGGCCGCTGCGAAGTGTCCGCTGCCGGCTCATCCCGCTCGTCCACCCGGACAACCTTCCCCATGCAGCGCAGCCGCAGTCCGGTTTCGGTCCCCTTCGCAGGCAGAGTTACCAGGTATTCTATCGGATCCCCCTTCTGCAGCTTGCCATCGGAGGTAAACAAAACACCGCCCGAACTCAAGTTCCGCGTCTCCCCAACTTGGGGGATCTCAGCGCCTCCCGCCTTTACAAGCTCGATCGGCAACTTCAATTCAAACCGTTGATTCTTACGTTGTTCGCTCACGACACCCTCAGACTAATACCAAATACCTACTACGGTCAATAGGTAAAGCACCAATACCCTAATACTATGGTCCTGGTACTTTAGACACAATTTTGTAACAGACAGTTACACTTAGCCAAATATGTTACTGCCCGTTCGGTTCCAGGAAACCGGCGCGCGGTCCTTCCCGCGCGCCGTGTCACGATCGAAGACCTCGATCGCCAACTCGGCCTCGCTCCCGGCACTGCCCTCGCCCGTACTGGCGTCAAATTCGGGCATTTCGTCACCGATGTTGAAACCGTCAGTTCCATGGCCGCCGCCGCCATCGAACATCGAACAGGCGCTCGAAACAGCCGGATTGCCCGCCACGGACCTTGACGAATGCGTGGAAACACCACCGTATCCCCCGGTCCAAACACCGCCCGCGGCCGCAGAATTACCGTCTCCAGTCCCGACTCGCGGACCAGCCGCTCCCCCTCCACCTTCGTCGCCGCGTGCCGATTAATCGGCCTTTCAGGAAACGGCGTCTCCTCCGTAATCCCCAACTGGTCTCCATGCCGGTAGTACGCGCTGCTCGAAGAAATGAATACGAATTTCCCGGATCCCGAAGCCCGCGCGAACGACAGCATATGGGGTGTCGCGTCCACATTCTGGGCCTGAAAGGCCGCCGGCGATCCCCACGGCGCCGACAAAGCCGCCGCGTGAACGACCGCGTCAAACCGCCCACGATCCGCAGGCAATGGCCGCGTCAAATCATGCGCCCGAAAGACATCGACCGAACCCGCGCGCGCCGCGCCCCCCACAAATCCGCTCACGCCCGCTATGAGCACACGACAAGACATGTCCCCTCACAGTAACGTAGTTACCTGGGCATGACCAAACCAATTCCGAACCTGCGCTGGTGGATCGCCGGCGCGCTCTTCCTGTCCACCGTCATCAACTACATTGACCGCCAGACCCTCTCCGTCCTCGCTCCCTACATCAAGGCCGAGTTCCAATGGGACAACACCACCTTCGCGCTGCTTATCATCTCTTTCAGGGCCGCCTATGCCATCGGCCAGTCCGTCTCCGGCCGCGTGCTTGACCGCATCGGCATCCGCCGCGGACTGCCGCTCGCCGTCGGCTTCTACTCCGTCATCGCCATGGCCACATCGCTCGCCACAGGACTGGCCAGCCTCTCCGCCTTCCGCTTTCTGCTCGGCGCGGGCGAGTCCGCCAACTGGCCCGGCGCGGCCAAAGCAGTCTCCGAATGGTTCCCCAAACGGGAGAGCGGTTGGGCCGTCGCCATCTACGACAGCGGCTCCGCCATTGGCGGCGCGCTCGCCCCCTTCATCGTCTACTCGGTGTATCAGGTCTTCAACGATTGGCGTCCCGCCTTCTTCATTACCGGTATCCTGGGCTTGCTGTGGATCCCTCTCTTCCGCTGGCTCTACCATCCGCCGGAAAGCCATCCGCGCCTGTCCGCGGCCGAGCGCCAGGACATCCTCACCAACCGTGCCGACAGCGGCCCCACCGGCCAGCCCAGCCTGCCCTACAAGACCCTCCTGAAGAATCCGCAGACCTGGGGCATCGTCCTCGCCAAGAGCCTCACCGATCCCGTCTGGTTCTTCATCACCGACTGGTTCGCCATCTATCTCGTCGCCAAAGGTTATCGGCCCGAGCTAAGCCTCCTCGCCTTCTGGGTTCCTTTCCTGGCCGCCGATATCGGCAACTTCGCGGGCGGCGGGTTCTCCAGTTACCTGATCAAGAGGGGCTGGGAGACGCAGCGCTCCCGCCGTTTCGTCGCCGTAATCTGCGGCATCGGAATGTCCACGCTCGCCGGCGCGGCGTTCACGAACTCCTTCAACTGGATGGTGGCCTGCTTCGCGCTATCCACGCTCGCCTACGCCGGTTTCTCGACCATCGTCCTGGCGCTCCCCGGCGACCTCTACCCCACCGGCAGCGTCGCCTCGGTCAGCGGCCTCAGCGGCACCGGCGCCGGCATCGGGACCATCCTCGCCACGCTGCTCACCGGCATCGTATCGGATCGCTATTCGTTCGAACCGGTATTGATCGCGGCCAGCCTCGTCCCGCTGCTGGCCACGCTGGCGCTGGTCACGCTCATCCGCGGCAACGCCAAGCCCAGTCTCCCTACTGCTTCGTGACTTCCAAGGGAGCCTTCAGTGCCCCCGGCATCACACCTCGACCTCGATCTCCTCGACATGAGGCGTCGGCGCGGGAACGGCGTCGCCGTGCATCCTCATGCCTTCGATATGATACTCGATTGCCTCTCGCATGAGTTCACGAGTTTCTTCAAGCGTCGAAGCGGCAGCGACGCACCCAGGAAGATTCGGGACGTGAGCGCTATAACCCGTGGATGTCGGCTCGAAGAAGATGGTGTACCTACTCATTTAAGCCCTGCCTGTTTCCGTATAGAACTCTCGGATTTCGGGTCGAGGTCGGCCGAAGGATGACCGGCGATCGTCACCGTCCCTGGCTTGGACGGATGGTGATACTGACGATGACTACCGCGGCATTCCAAGCGCTGCCAGGCCCTGCTATTTCTACTGCTTCGTGACTTCCAAAGGAGACCTTGGCGCGACCGGCGCAGACGGCGCGGGCGCGTCTTCATTGGTCCATTTGCGGATTTCGATGTCTCCGCGATCAACCTCTATTTTCACTTCGGGCCCGCCGTTGGAGCCAGTAAGCGTCGCGGCCCGGCCATCTTCTCCGACCCGGAACGGTTCGCCGAAATCGTTCTCGATTTGACCCTTCTTCACTGCGGCTTTCAGGTCGAGCTTAGCGCCGATGGGCAGGATAAGTTCCGCCTTGCCGGAGCGGGTGCGACATCCCAATGGCATAGAGGGCGTTTCGGGTCCGAATGTACATTCTGCCTTCGCCGATTGCCGGAGTGGCGTAGATGTCCGAGTCGAAATCATTGATCGCCAGAATTTCCCAATCGCCAGCGGCACGCAGCACGACGACCTTGCCATGCTCACTGGCGATGTAGACCTTTCCGTCGACGCCGATGGGTGAGGCGTAATAATCTTCGAGCGCGCCCGTCAAACGCGCCTGCTTGAGTACCTTGCCCGTCCGAGCGTTCAGAGTGGTAGCGATTCCGCCGCTTCGGACGAGGAAAACCACGTCCTTGTAAACGAGGGGCGACGGTACGTCGGGCAGCGACTTTTCAAATCGCCATAGGACGTGCGTGTCCGTCACGTCGCCGCTGCCTCCGAGTTTCACGGCCATTACGCCGTTGCGCGAGGCTCGGCGAGTGCGGAAGAATGTCCATTCCCTCTCGTTCAGAAAACCGTCCCGATCCAAGTCGATCGCACGCCAGGTTCCGGTGGGCTGCCATGGCTGTGGAAGTTCGATTTGAGAGAGCTTCGCGTCGTGATTGGCGTCGGCTGAGGCGATCACCTCGGCAAAGGCGGGCAGTTCGACCTGCTGCCCCGCGTCGTTCCCGGGAGTCCAACCGTTGAAGTAGAGGATATCGCCGGCAATGATTGGCGCCGATTTTGGCTGGCAGGTGAGACCCCGAACGAACCAGAGCGGTTCGCCGTCCACTATCGAATACGCGGTGAGCTGGTAGGAGCCGGGTGCGATGACTTGCGCGGGGCCGCGGGCCGGCCGGTAAACGATCGGGGTGGAGTATCCGTTGACGACGTCGCGCCGCGTTTTCCAGGCGATCTTGCCGCTATCCGCATCCACCGCGATAATGTGTGCGCCGGTGTCCGTGTCGAAGACGAGGATCACTCTTCCATCGGCATAGACGGGCGATGCAACGATACCGTGTTGACTGTTAAATGGTCCGAGCGGCAACTGCCATCGCCGTTTGCCTTCGAAATCATAAGCGACAAGGCCGAAATCGGCGAAGAAGACAAAGACGCTTTTTCCATCGGTCACCGCGGTGGGCGCGGCGCGGTGATTGAGGGTGTGCTGGGCTTCACGTTTGGCGGCGCGGACCGATCGCCGCCACTGAAGCTTCCCGGTGGTGCGGCTCAGGGACATCGTGATCAAATCATTGCCCTCGGACGCGGTGAGGAAAATGCGATCCCCTGCAAGGACGGGGGAAGACTTCCCCTCGGGCAACTCCGTTTTCCACAGAACGTTCTTTTGCGGTCCAAATTCGGTTGGCAGTGGCCCGCAGGAAGGGCACAGACCGGAGCCGTTCGGACCTCGAAACTGAGGCCATTCGGCGGCGGTTAGCCCGAGTGCGATCAGCGGATAGAGAAGAGTACGCATTTAGCTGCTTCCCATAGTAAGCTGCCGGCGGTGTTCAGTTCCTCGCGGAAGCCGTCTTCAGGAACGCTTGCAGCCAGGCCTGGACTTCGGCGACCTGCTCGGGGATGTTGTTGTGGCCGGTTTCGAGCGCCAGGAGCAATTTCTTCTCCCCAGGAATTACGTTGTAAGCCGAGTACATGGAGGTAGGGGGGCATGTCTCGTCGTTGAAGCCCCAGGAGTAGAGGCCGGGCACTTTGACGCGCCGGGCGAAGTTGACGACATCGTAATATTGCGACGTCTCGATCTTGTCCGGCGAACGGTGTGAGCGCGGGCCATCGGCGGCGCGGAACATGTGGGGCCAACCGCCGGCGCGATTCCGCAGGTACCCGGTGACATCGGCAAGCGCCGGGTAGTATGCGGCTAAGCCTCGGACACGCGGGTCCAGCGCGGCGGTAACTATGGACAGCGCTCCGCCTTGGCTGCCTCCGGTGACGGCAAGATTGACGCCGTCCCATTTAGGATGGCTGGTTAGAAAGTCATTGGCGCGGACGCAGCCGAGATAGACGCGGCGGAAATAGTATCGGTCCCGGCTGTCGAGTCCGAAGGTGTTGTAGTTCGCGAGGGCGCCGGCGCCAAGCGAGTCGTAGACGGACTGTTCCATGGTGACGGGGATGCCGTGAATCCCCACCTGCAGGGTAATGATGCCGCGCGCCGCCATTTCGGCAAGACCACGATAGGGACGGACACCGGCGCCGGGGACACTGAGAAGCGCCGGATACTTGCCGGGCGCCTTCGGCTCGCAGAGAACGCCATAGAATCGCGACGGCGCGGTTGCCATGCCGACGTTCTGCAGATTGACCTGGTAGCAGCCGGCCGAGGCGTTGCCATGTTCGGGCAGCGGGGTAAACTGCGCGTCAATGGGCAGCTTGGCGAGAGAGGCCTTGCCGTCGGCCCAGAATTCATCGAAGCCGGCAGGGTCCTGCTGAGTGGGCTTGATGTTTTCCGGTTGAAAGGCGGCCGTGGCGAGACCGCGGTAGATTTTCCCGTTCCGCTCGATGGTAGCGATGCAGCGGAGAAAGCCGGGTTCGTTCATGGTGCCGCCATCGACGGTGAGGCCGTCGGCGGTGAGCGTCACCGTCTGATCGACTTTAGGGGGCATCATCTCGGGACCGATCCGGTAGGTCACCTTGATGCCGCTCAGCGCGTGGCCGTCCTGTACGGCGATGATGCGGAAGCGGACTGGCTGGCCGGGTTCATAGCGCCAATCGGACCGGTCTGTAGAGACGCGAACCTGAACAGCGCCGATGCGGTCCTGAGCGGCCAGAGGGAAGGCAAGAATGGAGAGGAGGGCGAATCGAAGCATGGCTTGACTTATCACGATACCGCGACCGGCTCCGTTCGTGTTCGTTCCGTTCGCGCGTAGACCTTCACGAACGCGCCGGCGTCTGCGCCGCGGGCATTCACACCGCGACGTCGATCTCCTCGACAATAGATGCCGGCGCGGGGAGGACTTCACCGCGCATCCTCATGCCTTCGACGTGGAACTCCATTGCATCTCGCATGAGTTCACGAGTTTCTTCAAGCGTCGAAGCGGCGGCGACGCACCCAGGAAGATCCGGAACGTGAGCGCTGTAGCCTGTGGATGTCTGCTCGAAGAAGACGGTGTACTTACTCATTTAAGCCCTGCTTGTTTCAGTATAGAACTCTCGGATTTCGGGTCGAGGTCAGCCGAAGGATGACCGGCGATCGTCACGGTCCCTGGCTTGGACGGATGGTGATACTGGCGATGACTACCGCGCGTACGGGTCAAACGCCAGCCGTCCAACTCGATCCGCTTGATCGCATCTCTGACTTTCATCATAAGCCTTAAGACCATCTCTGGGGCGGTGGCGCCAGCAGCGGCGAACTACACGCTGCCAGGCGCTGCTATTTCTACTGCTTCGTGACTTCCAAAGGAGATCTAGGCGCTATGGGCGGCGCAGGCGGCGGGGGCGCGTCTTCATTGGTCCATTTGCGGATTTCGATGTCTCCGCGATCAACCTCTATTTTCACTTCGGGCCCGCCGTTGGAGCCAGTAAGCGTCGCGGCCCGGCCATCTTCTCCGACCCGGAACGGTTCGCCGAAATCGTTCTCGATTTGACCCTTCTTCACTGCGGCTTTCAGGTCGAGCTTAGCGCCGATGGGCAGGATAAGCTCCGCCTTGCCGGAGCGGGTGCGGGCGTTGATTTTGGAAAGCGGCAGACGCGTGGGGCGGAGCTGAATATCGCCGCGTTCGACGTCGATTTCCAGGGTGTTCGTGAAATCGGCGAGTTCAATGTCCTTGGACTTGCTGGTGATCTGGATGGGCCCAATGAGACGGCGGCCAGTGAGGCGGCCGTGGGCGAGTTCGATTTCGCCATTGATGCGCTCGACACGGAGACTGGAGTTCTGGCTCTCAAAGCGGAATGGTTTGGCGAGGTTGCGGAATTTCATTTCCCCGGAGTATTGGCCGCTGACGGTGGCGACGCCGGCGACGTTTTCGAGTTCGACATCCTGGCCGCGGCCCTTGATATCGACATTGCCTTTGGCATTGACGACGCGCACCATATCACTGCGGCGGAGGTCGATGCGGACCTCGCCGCCGATGTTATTCAAGCGGACGCCGGCGTTGTCGCTGTTGACCTCAATGGCGCCGTCGATGTTCTCGATGTCGTAGTCTCCGTATTTCCCCCGGCCTTCGATGGTGGCGCCTTTGGGGACGGTAATTTCCAGGTCGGCGTGCGCTTGGCGGGAGTTGGAGGCGCGCTCCAGGTTGGTGCGGATGATGATCTGATCGCCGGATCTGACGATTTCAAACGCGGTGGCCTTGTCCTCTTTGTTGGCGTCGTCGCGAGTGAGGGCGCGGATGGTTTTGGTGCCAGTGACGCGGACCTCTTCGGTGTCGACGCCGATGATGCGGGCGTCGCCCCGGGCGTTGTCGATGACGATGCGCGGGGCCTTGCCGGCAGCGGCTTGGGCGCCGGAAAGGGCGAAGTCAAAACGCTCGCCGAGGATGTCCCAATTGGGCAGATGGATGCCATTGGCGTCGAATAGATTGGCGTGGCGGGCGGCGTACATGCCGCTGCCGAGGAGGCAGATGAAGATGACCAGCGCCCATTCGCCCCCTGTCATTCCTTGGAAACGGCCCCCCCGCGGCGAGAGTTGTCCGTTGCGATGCCAGTTGAGAATTTCGACGACGCGAAGCGAGCCCCAGCCGATGAGGAGCCAGGGCCAGTAGGTGCCGAGGACGTCCATGACCCGGAATTCGGGGATGAAGTTGCGCAGCAGGAAGATGGCGCCGATCACGATGAGGATGAGCGGGCCGACGACGGATGAGCGTCTCATTGTGCGCCTCCTTGGGAATAGGGCGGAGGCGGAGCCTGTTCGGCGGCCAAGGCGCGTTCCCCCAGCCGGACCACGCCGAGGAAGATGATGATGATCGGCCACGTCTTAGTGAAAGCGATGGCGCCGTTGTGGTCGATGACGAAGAGGATGCCGATGAGGATCAGCGTGAGGGGTCCGCGGAGGGCGCGGAGGAGCAGCGCGTTATTGTTCACGGTGCACCTCCGGCGCGCGAGAGGCGCGGGACCGCTCCAGGAGCAGATAGATGCCCAGGCCGATGAGGGCGACGGGCCAGAACTTAAAGATCTGCGAGAAACGCAGGAGGCCGAGATTGTTCAGCAGGAAGATGAGTCCGAGGCCAATCATGACGGCGGGACCGACGGGCGGGCCATCGGTGCGTACGGGAATGACACTGGAGAACTCTTCGACGGGCACACCCTCGGCGCGGTTCTTAGCGGTGTGATAGGCCTCAAATGCCATGTAGAAAATCCAGGCGGGACAGAGCATGCCGAACAGCGGCTGCATGTCGCCGACCGAGTCGGCATTGGCGACGCTGATGAGCAGGCCGAAAATGACGACATGGATGAGGCCTTTGGCGTACTGGGCATTATAGATGGCCCCGACGCCGGGAATGAGGCCAAGTATGAAGGCAAGGCCGGGCGAGGGCGCGCCGGGAGCGTTGGCGTTCATCGGAGGCGGAGGCACGCTGGGGTTCGCCGTCCAAGGTGAGTTGGGGGGCGGTGAGTTCAGGGACGGCTGGGACGCGGGAACGTGTTCCGCACAGTACACCGTCCCGAGCGCCTGCTGCTGTTCCTCCGGCGCCAGCGCCTTCCCGCAGATCCGGCAGTATGCCGACTGGATGTTACCAGTTTGTTCCATGGCGAACTCCCCTAATTAAAGATAGAATTGGCTCCGTCCCGGGCTCTAGCGGCCTGGTGGCGGTGTCGTTACGGTGTTGTTTTTTGGCGATGCGGCGGCGTCCCTTTGCTGCGACTGCCGGTCCTGTTCTTCCTGGTCGGCCCACTCCTTGAGCCGGGACTGAATCTCATAAACCACGCGGATATTCTCGTAGTACTTCACGACCCGCGACCACTGGCGGTGCGCGCCGTCTTCGACGCCGGCCCAGATGCGAACGGGTTCCAGATCGGCGGCCTTGAGTTGGCGAACTTCCAGGCCGAACGCCTGGGCCAACATGGAGACCGAGAGAATCGTCATCACCATGCCCATCGCGAGGCGGGGCTTTAGAATCGGGCGAAAAACCTGTTTGAGGGAACTGAGCCAGCCGCCGTTATTGTCAGGGGCGGCTTTCCCTGCTTTGCGGCCGGCGGTCTCAAAGAGGATTCGCGTGAGCAGTTCCTTGGGCGGTTCAACAACGGCGGCGCGTTCGATGAAAGCCGTGACGCCCACGACGTCGGCGGCCAGTTCGCGGCACGAAGCGCAGGACTGGCGGTGGGCGTCAAAGGCCCGTTGCGGCTCGCCCCGGAGAGTTCCGTCGACAGCGTCGCAAAGCAGGATTTCGAATTCCGCGCAGTTGCAAGTCATGGCGTTACACCGCTCGCCTGATGCTTCCGGAGGATGCGAGCCAATTCGGCCCGTCCGCGGTTCAGCCGCGACTTTACGGTACCCTCCGGCACTCCTAAAGTTTCGGCAATCTCTTTATACTCCATTTCTTCGAGGTCGCGCAAAATCACCGTCTCCCGCAGTTCCGGAGACAGGCGCTGCAGCGCGCCTTGCAGCAGTTCCGACGCTTCGCGGCCGGCGAGCAAGCCATCGGCGCGGCTGCCGGCGCCCACCGAGCGCTCTTCGAGCATCGGCAGTTGTTCTTCAATAGAATCGGTGATGCGCTCCTGGCGGGTTCGCCGGTAATTATCGATGAGGAGGTTCCGCGTCATGCGGGACAACCAGACGTTGAACGATCCCTGCCCGGAGCGGAACGATCCCAGCGTCCGAAACAGGCGTAGAAATACGTCCTGGGTCAAATCCTGGGCTTCGGAGTCCTTACCCACGAAGCGATAGCAAATGGAATAGACCCGTCTGGTATGGGTCTTGACAAGGTCTTCCCAGGCGCCCTCGTCCCCGGAGAGGCACCGCTCCACCAGTTGCGCGTCAAATTGTGTACTGGGGTCGAAAGTTTGGTCCAAGCTCCGGCTCCCGAGGCGTGCAGTTTGGGGCAATCCCCAAGCTGGCATGACGCCTGTTCCCAAGTTCTGGGTTTCCCCGAATTTCTGGATTACTAAGTCTGCGGCCAGTGCCATCACGTCCCCGGTCTCCTTCCTGGCGCGTTCGATTGCTCACATTCCCCGCGTGAGCCGATACGCGTTCAGAAGTAGTTACGAGGATCTGCCATAATAAGTTCGCACGATTTGACGGGCTTTGCCACCGTTTTGTAGTTTACAACGGTCCCGCGTCCCGTGCTTGTGGCCACTTGTGAGTTTTCCCCCGTCCTCCGTTATTGCTTCCCGAGTCCGGCGCTGGGCGCCGGTTTTTATTGTGGCCGTGCTGGCGGCGCTGGCTCTCGGCAGCTGGCAGCGCTTTCAGTCTTTTGATTGGAATGCGTTCGGCGCCGTTTACCGGAGTGTGCATTGGGGCTGGATGGGGCTGTCGGCGGCGTTGGTGCTGGGCACTTACCTGGCACGGGTACTGCGTTGGCAAATGATGATCCGGCCATTGGCGCCGGAAGCGCCGGCGTGGCGGCTGTTCAAGGCGACAGCAATTGGGTTTACCGCCGTGATCCTGCTCGGGCGGCCGGGGGAACTGGTACGGCCATGGCTGATTGCGCGCTCGGAGAGCGTGCCGTTTTCTTCCCAAATGGCGACCTGGTTTCTGGAGCGGGTCTTCGATCTGCTGGCGGTGCTGGCGCTTTTTGGGTTTGGCTTGTATGCGTTTGACCCGGCAGGAAGGGACGTCTCGCCGGCCATCGCCTGGATTTTGAACGTGGGCGGGGCGCTCGTGGCCGTATTGGCGGTGGCTTGTCTGGTGATTCTGTTCTTCGCCGGGAAGTCAAAGGAAGTGGTAACGGGGCGGTTAACGGACGCGTTGGCGGTATTGCCGGAGGCATGGGTTGTACGGACCAAGGGGCTGGTGTCATCGTTCACGAGCGGCATGGCGTGTTGCCGGAAACCTTCGGACGTCGTTGGTTTACTTGGGATTACGGCGGTCGAGTGGCTGGTGATCTGCGGCGGGACTATCTGCTTTTTCCGTGCATTTCCGGCGACCGCGCACATGAGCAGTCTGGATACGGTGGTGTACTTGGGGTTTGTGGCGTTCGGAAGCATCGTGCAGATCCCGGGAATCGGCGGGGGCGTGCAAATAGCGGGGACGGTAGTGCTGTCACAGCTTTTCGGGCTAAGCGCGGCGGAGGCGGCGGGAATCGCCGTCGCCAACTGGCTGGTAACATGGGTCAGTATCCTGCCGGTCGGCATCGCTCTGGCCGCCTCCGAGGGTTTGCGCTGGCAAAGCCTGCGGCGGATCAGCAGAGATTTGCAGGATCAGGAAACGCAGCCATGAAATGTCCATTTTGCGCGAACCAGGAAGATAAGGTCATCGATTCCCGGGAGAGTAAGGAGGGGGACGCGATCCGGCGGCGGCGCCAGTGTATCGCCTGCGAGCGCCGGTTTACGACGTACGAGAAGATCGATGAGATCCCGTACATGGTGGTGAAGAAGGACGGACGGCGGGAGAAGTTTGAGCGGCAGAAGATCCTGAACGGATTGTTGAAGGCGTGCGAGAAGCGGCCGATTCCTATTACGAAACTGGCGGCGATTGTGGATAAGGTGGAGGCCCAGTTGGCGGACAATGCGGAGCGAGAGATTTCAACTACAGATGTAGGAGAGATACTAATGGATGAACTTCGGGCGTTGGATAAGATCGCTTACGTGCGGTTTGCATCGGTGTACCGGGACTTTCAAGATGAACAAGCGTTTTTAAGTGAGTTACAAACGCTTTTAAGGACGCGCCGGGCGGATGTGCGGTGACAGAGATTCTATAGTTGTAGTAATAAGTTAAAATTTAGCGGCGCCACCTTTCCGTGGCTGGTATTTCCGGAACCATTTCACGCATTTAGCATCAGATGTAATAGAAGCGAAATCGCTCTTAACTTTCAAGCGGTTGGATGCTATACTCAGTCTTGGCGCTCCTTGCATAGAGGGGTCGAGATTCGCGTGCCTGCCGGGCAGTAGCCCCACCGCCCGAACACCACAACGCAGCGAGCTTATTCCGTCCTGATGGCGGAGAAGTGGGATGAATGGATCATTTTGACGACCAGTACCTTGGCGACTCAACCGAGCCCTTAGGTCTACCTTTTGATGAAGAGACAAACTTTTTCCATCCGGAAGAAGTACACGATGGGGAAGACTTTCAGGCGGCGCAGCAACAGGAAGAGTCCATCTACACGGATGACCCGGTCCGGGTATATTTGCGTGAGATGGGCGCCGTTCCTCTATTGACTCGGGAAGGGGAAGTGAATCTGGCGCGCCGGATGGAGCGCGGAAAATTGCGGATGATGAAGGCGATCAGCCGTTCGGCCGTGGTGCAAAACCGTGTGATTGAGTTTGCCGATCATTTGAAGCGGAGCGAGATCGACCTGGACAATCTGGTCGATTTGGGTGAGGTGGAAGATGGCACGCCGGCGGAAGCGAAGATTCGGAAGGAACTTACGGATCGGGTTCTGAATCTGGCGCTGCTGCATAAGCGGCAGATGACTTCGCTGGAGAAACTGGGGGAGGCGGCCGCGCCAAAGGCGTCGGAAAAGAATCCGGTCGTGCGGAAGGCGTACCGCCGCATTTACTACAAGGCCGCGCGGGCGCAGGTGGAGTTGAGCATGGCGATTCGCGCCACGCCGTTCCTGCCCAGCCGGTGGCGCGAATTCGCCAAAGAGATTGAGCGCACGGTGGAAGAGATCACGCACCTCGATTCCGAGTTGCACAAGCTGGAAGCGCGGAAGGATCCGCAAAACGTTGCCCGCGTGCGGGAACTGAAGAAAGATGTCAAGAAGAAGCAGGAATTTGCCGGCGCTTCATTGGCCCAGTTGCGGCACACGATCACCGTTATCCGCCAAGGGGAAGTGGAGGCGGAGAAAGCGAAAAAAGCCCTGGTGGAAGCGAACCTTCGCCTGGTGGTCTCCGTGGCCAAGAAGTACGTCAACCGCGGTTTGCATTTGCTGGACCTGATCCAGGAAGGCAACATTGGCCTGATGCGCGCGGCGGACAAGTTCGAATACCGCCGCGGTTATAAATTTTCGACCTATGCGACGTGGTGGATTCGCCAGGCGATCACCCGCGCGATCGCCGATCAATCGCGCACCATCCGCATTCCCGTCCACATGAACGAGTCCATGAACAAGTTTCTGCGGGCGACGCGGGAACTGGAAAAGGAACTCGGCCGGCAGCCAACCAACGAAGAGATCAGCCGCCGGATGGATATTCCGGTTGAAAAAGTGCAGAAGCTGAAGACCATTTCGCGCGATCCGGTTTCGCTGGAAACGCCGGTCGGGCGTGACGGCGAGTCGGCGTTGGGCGACTTGATTGAGGACCGCTGGGTGGGTTCGCCGGTGGACGCCGTCATCGAATCGAACGTTCGCGATGAAACCGCCAATATCCTGAAAACGCTCTCTCCGAAAGAAGAGAAAGTGATCCGGATGCGGTTTGGCATCGGCTGCGACCGGGAGCATACGCTGGAAGAGATCGGCCAGGAGTTTGACGTGACCCGGGAACGGATCCGTCAAATTGAAGCCAAGGCGTTGCGGCAACTGCGGTCGCCGGAAAGGGCGCGGCATTTGCGGGCGCTGCTGGCGGCTCGTTAACTCAATCCCTCACTCACCGAACGGAAAACGCTCTTTCCTTCTCGCCTCCGTTCTGACGATGGAGTGTTTGTCCGCCTCGACCAAAGTTGTAGTAGAATCCATTGGCCGAATCGCTCTCCGATGCCGTCCAGTAGAATCCGCGGGCTTCTAATCGGGCGTACTGGCGATCCTCGGAGCGGCCAGCGCCGAGCACGGCATTGAATCCCGCCGAAAGCGCTTTGTACGCCGACGTACCCTTGTCATCCGAATCCGCGCTGACGCCACCGTAGTGCTTGGCCATCAGCCGCCAATCTTCGTCCGCCGGTAATCGCCATCCATTTCCCAATAATTGACACGTCCGCCGCGCTGACCTCCCACATGTATAGACGGCCATACCGGCGGCAATTCAGATCCGCATCGTCGCAGCATTAGGACGGCATCGTGTTGGCGTCCAGATTTTGTGTCGTTTATCGCTTGCCGTCCGCCATCCGCTTGGGGGAATACATCGTGCCGGACGCTTTCGGTGCTTGCGCTGAGAGGCTGTACGGCGAGATGCTGAGATACCCGAACACTATGGTCAGCGCTATTATCCTGGGCCTGAAAGGCCAACGGGCTGCGCCCGGAATCGTCGGCGGTCGAGATGTCGCGCACCGAGGTCTCTGGGAACGTGGCCTGCTAAATGCGCTCTCTGCCGGCGACCGGCCTTGATAGCATGAACAAATGTCCACCGGGACGATTGTTTCCCTCGAAGAGTATCTGGCGACTGCCTACGAGCCGGATTGCGACTTCGTCGACGGAAGTATTGAGGAGCGTAACGCGGGCGAATGGGATCATTCCCGGTTGCAGTTTAGGATTTGCGCTTATTTTCTCGAGCGTTACGAAACGCAGGGAATGAGAGTACTCAGCGAACTTCGCATTCGCGTTGCTCACGGCCGGGTTCGCATTCCGGATATCTGTGTTTTTCTGGCCGATCCGAAACAGCGCGTACCTTCTACTCCGCCCTTCCTCTGTATCGAAATTCTCTCGCCGGAGGACCGCATGAGCCGCGTCGAAGTTCGTATTAACGACTTTCTGGCGATGGGCGTGAACACGGTCTGGCTCCTCGATCCTGAAACTCGTCAGGCGTTCGAAGCCAACGCCGCCGATGGCCTGCGCGAAGTCAGGACCGGCGTTTTGCGCACGGAATCGCCGGTAATTGAGATGTCACTTGCCGAGGTTTTTGAGGAAGCACCGGCTCGCTGACGCTCGGTGCTTGTAAGTCTTCAGGGGGCGATTTGTTCCAACATGCGGCGGGCGGATGGATGCTCGGGTTCGTAATCGAGGACCGCTTTCAAAGACAAGCGGGCGGCGGCGGGGTCTCCGCTCTGATACTGGGCGACGGCGAGATTCAGGCGAGCGCCGATTAGCGCCGGGTTGCGGGCCAGGGCGCGCAGCCAGAGGGCCATAGCTTCCTTCGCTTTGCCCTGGCGGATTTGATGAGTTCCGAGATTGACGGCGGCGGTGGTGTTGGCGGGCTCAAGCTGCAGGATTTGGGTGTAGAGCGCGGCGGCCTTTTCCTCCGCGCCTGTCTCTTATACACATCTGACGC
>ENA-ORBV01008874-ORBV01008874.1-microbial-mat-metagenome-genome-assembly--contig:-NODE-8874-length-16735-cov-5.184476_pt1 | contig 16735 bp, 12 predicted proteins | sample MGYA00237777_ERZ505514 | MGnify/ENA primary metagenome ERZ505514 (study PRJEB26160, sample SAMN06269048) | microbial mat metagenome | isolation source: Oligotrophic lake microbial mat | place... | reverse complement strand
CAAAATTGAAACCTTAATAACTTTTGCTACCCATCAAACCATAGCCTCTGCCTACCACCTTTGCGTTCCCTACGAAATGTTAACCTACCTAGCTATCTTTAGAATTTACTGCGACCTTTTGCTTCCTCTCTGCGAAAAAAACAAAATAGACTCTATTTTCTCTTGTTGTTGTTGATTTTGTGCTGTTGAGGGCTTCCACCTTCGGTGCTGTTCTTCAGTCACGGATACCATCCGTGTAGAATAAGTACCATCTCGAAATTTTCGTCGCTCATTCTTGATCGAACTATCCCAAAAGCATTCACTCCGACAGATCAGGCACTTTCAAATCAGATGCTTCATTTCTTTCTCATAAATCGAGAATACTACAATAGCTAGCTAGCTAGAAGAAAATACTGGAACGAACATACTTCGAATCAAAAGGTACGTAGGATTTTTTTCATTCTGCCCGAAGCTCTCTGCTAAAAATGCCAGCCATGGTCATTGAAAACGCCATGTCTTGCTTCTCTTGTTGTATTAATTGGTGCTGGACAGCCTAAAATCCCCAAGAACAAGTGCAAAACGGTAAACATGTTGATGAAGCACAATTGTGGTCTCGTCGGCGCCATTTGCGTCGGTCTAGTAATGGCAACATGCTTCTTGGACGTCGTGGAAGCTGGTCTCCTGGCCTATGGAATCTGCCAGACAGGCTGCAACGCGCTGGTGGTCTCGTGCTACGCGGCTGCAGGATTCACGTTTGGAACGGTGACGGGAGGAGTGGGTGTACCCGCCTCCATCGTTGCCTGTAACGCAAGTCTAGGAACATGCATGGCTGCTTGTGTGGCCTGTGGTGCTGCTCCCACGCCTTAACTGACGGCACCACAGTGCTATTATTTGCTCCGAATTGTGGTCTGTGGGTTGGTTTGACTCCAAGATTGCCAATTGTTTGTTAGTTGCGTGAACACGAAGCTCTCATTTTAAAATAAATATATTGATTATGTTTGTTTCTCCAACGGGGCCTCATTGTTCGTAAACCAGTGTATCGCATCATAGATTGTCGTATTCTTGGCTATCACTCGTAATAATACTACCGTATCAGCAGGCGGAGAAATATTACATGTAGAAGACGCCTGGAGGATATTGCGCAAGAACAGCAACAAAGCATCCGTTGCTTGCACAATCTTCTGTCATCCGATGGGGGCACTTTCTGTCAACCACAAAAACAAGCTCGCTGTTGATTGGGAAATGCAGTCTCAACGTTACCAGGCCAGCCATTTTTCCATCGTCGGAAAGTTCGATAGTGGAACGAGGCTAAAACCACTACGTCGTGATCCCATGACAAGGTCCATTAGTTTTGCGCAAAGATCCGATGCATGTGGGGGACGGAAATTGTTGGCATAGGACTCTTCCACATCGCTTCGACGCGGACATTGAGTCCAGAGAGCTTCACACTGCACTGAGGTCGAGGTAGTCACTTCGCCAATATTTTACCGATGCCTCCCCCGCCACCAATCCGTCATACCTTGCGCCAAATGACAATGACATAATTTGGATTGACAGGGCAAATGGTATTCTCTTCCAGAACCAAGCCAAGCCCTTGATCATCTGCAAAGGATGCCATGGCTTTGGAATCACCAAACCCTGCATGGCCCGACTCGTCGTATTGCAATGTATAGCCATCCACCTGCAGCAACTTGGATGCCAATTGGAGGGTGTCGTGCCAGGCCGTTGGATCTCGATACCCAAGACAGCTCAAGAAACTCATGCACGTCACCAGTGTACATTTGCCGTAGATGTCTTGGACATTGGACCACGTTTCTTTGTGGAGGATATCAATTTCTCGAACACGGTCCAAGAGACCCGCATAAAAGGCGTGCGATTTTTTTTGAAGTTTCAATTGCCGCAAACGGGCATCCGACGCAGACTGGGCGCCGACAAAGGTAACATTTTCCTTTTTAAAGCTCTTGCGATCCTTGGGATCGGCCGAGAGTTGCACCGCCAGTCTCCCCGCATCGTCTGGATCGGGTCCTTGAACAAAGCCCCGCCGACCATTGAATTGATCCGATCTCAAGCCCCCCAACTCAATCAAATCACCTTTGAAGAGGGGTTCAATTTCACTGTCCCACCCCAATTCGGTGGACGTTTCTTTGTCTTCTTCTATATGATGCTGCAAGGATTGTTGTGCCTGTGTGTAACCATCGGCGTACAATTGTTGTTTGGGTGGTACATTGGCCGCCGCGTAATCCGTGGGATAAAATAGAAAGTCTCTGCCGTCGTGCAGGGACGACAGAGTCAAGGCCAAATGAACGGTTCCTACCGCACGACCCGATCCAATGTCGACGGCCAATAAGGGAGTGTCCTCCACAGATGTATTGTTATTATGTTTGTCCAAGAATTTTGTCAAGTGGGGTTCCAGTGCTTGCATCGACGATGCATATTCCTGGTGGATGGTCTCTCGGTCGTTTTGATTTCGTTCTGGCAAGGTCATGCTGGCAAGTCGTCGCATGTACTCGAGACGTCCAGGATCTGCAAGGTTAATATCGTTGGGGTCCATCATTTTGGGAATGACGATTAATTTTTTTTCGAGTTAATTCTTGCAACGCCAACAACACGGATTCGACTTGTGTCGGACACGCAAACAGAATGAATGGACTCTTCGACTAGAAACTTCGTTTTTGGTTGTCGTTGTGGGGATGGGCCTGTTTGTCAAAGTGATTGATTCATGGAAGCGAATGCTGCTGTAGCCAATCGTGCCCTTGAAGACAATGAGCTCGTACGTGGGATACAAACACGGAGCAAGCCCCTGCCTGTGGGAATAGGTCATCAGCAGCTATCTATGCTCCCCCTGCATACCGTGATACTAGCTAGCTACCTGGTACTAGTAGCTACTAGTTAGTAATAACTAAGATGAATCAATCGTTATTTCATTGATTGTGGAGAGGACGCACAACAGCCTCCGACAATTTTCGTTCTATTTTTCAAAATCATAGGCGGCTCAACGCCGGTCAAGCCATTAAAGTTAGAGATGCAATGCTTGGATGTGTAGGTGAGCGAGAGAAACCTTTCGGAAGGTGTAAAAGACGTGTTAGAGATTATGTTGATTGCATCCATTGTTTTGGCGCACCGGCAAGCGATATTCAAAGACCACCAAAAATTTTAAAACCCGAACTCTTCTGTAGGGGTGCATCTCTTCCAATGAAATGGATAGCTCTGAGCGTGAGATGGACAACTCTGCGCGTGAGATGGATAGCTCTGAGCGTGAGATGGATACGACGTACTACGTACTGTACCTTAGCTTACCCTTCCAATTTCAACGCTCTACCGAACATGTTGTATGTTGACCTTATCTTTCTCCAAGATACCATTGCGTCATTTTTTGCACCTCCGTGTGGAAAGAAAGAAATAGTGACGTACCCAAATGATAACCTGATCCAATGAATCTTTCACGGTTCGCATCCATTTCCATAAGAAAGACATGCCATGCATGCCATCTCACAACCACCACATCAGTTGTTGGAAAGAAGAACGTTCCGTCTACTAGCTGGCTAGCCAGCAAAAACAACAATACTCAAAGTATGTCAGATTCAATACAGTTTCACAAACTCATTGGAAGGCAAAAAGAGGAGATTGAAAACCAAGAAGATTCTCACAACCAACCCAAATCGAAAAACAACCATCCATCCATCCATCATGCTATCATCATCTTGCCCTACTACTACATTGGTATTGCTTTGTTGCTTTACATTGCTCGTCGTAGGGGTAGCAAGTACTGGTACTACAAACCAACCCACCACCAGCCGCCGATGGAGAAGTCGTAAAAGCACGGCCGCCTTTGTGGGTGCACCGAAAGTTACACGGACGACAACATCCCCCACAACAACAGTATTGTTCGGCACACGCATGAAATTTCAAGCCCCACAAAAAGTCGTGGAACAAACCGAATTTATTCACATTGAACAACCCGCCGATGCTTGGAAGACCATGGACATTGTGGAGATTTTGCAAAAGGGGGGAGTGGGAGTCTTGCCAACGGATACAGGTTATGGATTTGTCACTCCCCTCGCCTTGGACAATGGCCAAACCAACAACAAGGCGGGTTTGGAACGCATTTTGCGCATCAAGGGATTAGTCGATTGCAAAAAACCCATGAGTTTGTTGGTGCCGTCTATTCAAGCCGTCAATGAGTATTGCTTTGGAATTGACAAGGTGGCCTTTAAAATTCTCAAAAAGAATTTGCCCGGGGCTTATACCTTTATATTGCCCGCCAAAACGACGCTTCCCAAACAATTGTTTTTGGATGCCAAGGGCAACAAGCATTCGTGGAAGCGCGAGACCTTGGGCATTCGCATCCCCAATGATCCAACCTTGCGATATCTGCAAGATGAATTGCTCGATGGTATGCCACTGTTGGTAACATCGCTGCCGCATCCAGATGACGAGGCTGATGAAGAGGACGATTATTATATCCGAACCGGTGGTCAAATGGTCGCCTGTCGGTTCGAGTCCACCTCGTCTTGGTGCAATGAAGTCGATTTTGTCGTCGATGCAGGACCACGACCCTATGAAGGATCGACTATTTTTGATTTGACAACCTCTGACCCACAACTCGTTCGAGAAGGAATGGGTCCTGTGGATCTGATCATATAAAATAGACAATTGACAGTGCCATGTAATTCTTTGAAAGTGTGGACGGGAATAAACGACACAATCCATGCCAAAAAATCTAGGAAGAAGGCCAATTCACAAGCCATAGTTCTTTTTATCCTACAAAAAGCCTGCCCGCCTTCGTTGACAGATACGACAAAGCAATGCTTCTCGCAGTCCCTTCATCACAAGAATCCTGCAAACCAATAGAATGAAAATAGCAGCAGCAGTCAGGAGGAGAGCGAGTCATTTACAAGTAACAATCGTCTAAGTATTGAGTAGTATTGTCAACATTTATTTGTTTTGTCTCTAGCTAGTTTTTTAAAATCTCGTGGAAGATGTCATCGCATGCGTAGCTGTTCTTTTCCCTCTTTCTGTTCCTACATGGAGTATACCGCATCCAACTAGCTAGAGCAAACTACAATCTTGGTGCCTTTCAAAAGTTAGGAATTTTGCCTGTCCGTTCTACTCAACTGTCATTACCATGACTGAAGATTAGTACAGTACTGTCTGTTCGAGCGAATATAATTAGTCGTTAAATTGGCTACCATTTTCGCGCCACAGCAGCTTTGATGCAATCAAAACTGTAGTACAGCTTATATCTATTTACTTTCCTCCTCTTTCTTTTTTTGTTGATTTTCCAGTGTCTCAATGGTATGGGTACCAACTGCTTGGGAGGCGAGTCCTACGGCGATAGCTCCGATGGGGCCACCCAAGAGACCCCCAACAATCATTCCTGCACTTCCAATACCAGCACCACCCAAACGCGCTTTGTTTTCGCTCACGTAATTGCCGGTATTGCTGGCAGCTGCCTGGATAGCATGGAGCGGATTGCCACCGGCCTCGTCCTTGCTCTCATTGATGGTGTAAGCAATGCCACGGAAAATGTCGAGAGGACTGGTTTCATCTCCTTCCTCTGCATGTCGACTCTTCTTTCCGGCGGCAATAGACGCCTTGACACCATCAATGGCACCCAGGGCGGCCACTCCACCGAGAGGACCCAACGTAGCCATGCCGACGAGATTGCCCCACGTACTCACGGTCGAGTCGACAACATTTAATCCCAATACTTCAGCATTGGGGATAAAGTCTGACACACGGGCCAAGCAACTGGAAGCGTAATACTTGACAAGATCGTTGGGAGTTGTATCTTCCTTGCCCTGAAAGGCTTTGACAGTCACTTTGGTGTCATTGACAGAAATGCCCGTCCCTTTAAAGGAAATGGTTAACTTGATCGGATCGATATAAGCCTTGGGCAATTTCCAAGTTGGTTTCGTAGAAGACTCAGGCTTTGGTTCATCTTTCTTCTTTTTTTGTTCCTGCTTTTTGGCTAGCGCGGCTGCTGTTTTCTTCGGTTTAATAGCGGCCTGCCATTCCTCTGTGGAATGTCCAGCTGTCACGACCGTCTCTTTGACGGACACGCGCAAATTGCTAATTTGGTTTGGCCCGTCGGCCATACCAAAGACTTGCGCATCCTCGACCAAGAGCAAATTGTTTTCAAAAAGGCCCAGTACGATCGCCCATTCTGTTCCAGCCTGGGTAGGATTCGCGTACACATTCAATTCCGACAGAGACATGCGGCTGCCATCGGCTTCTTTGGTCAATCGCAATTGATGGAGAGACAGAGAAATTGGAAATGGGGCGGCAAGGACAGTACCACCAGCACTGCTGTCAGCACCCTCTTGCGGTTTCCCTTCCTCTGATTTTTCTTCTTCTTCTTCGTTGCTGGCACCCTTTCCTTGCAACAGCGTGCCTTCAATCGTATCGAGCCCAATGCTATACGTCTGTCCTTCCTTGATGAGTTTGGTATGATGCATGGGTTGTGTTAGCTGGAATGTATCGGGAATGAGCAGCTCGGATATAGTACCGAGTTCGAGCGTCATGGGTCCCACCAAAGAAGCGGTCAGATCGGATACTGTCATGGTTACGTGCTTGCCAACAACATGAAAGCCTTGGGATGCCAATGCCATGCGGGTCCCATCCGCACAATAATGAAAACTGCTTTTTGGCAATTTGAGTGTCATATCATCCAATTCCAACAACAATTCGTCAAGTCCAAAATCAAAGGTGGAGGGCGGATCTTTGTTGTTGTTGTCATCATTGTCCTCCTCCTTATGTTCTTGTTCCGACGGTTTCTTTGCAATAGCATCGGTTCCTGCGGCTGCTGTCGCGGAGGGTGGTGCTAGAAATAACACACTCAAATGGCTGAGTGTCTTGATTTGCAACCCTCCAAAATGAAGAGCCAGTTGTGTTGCAATAGGCGGTGTCTCTTGTGTGCCCTCTGTAGTATCCATCTCACTGGAACCACCGACGAATTTCATGTTTTTCATGAAACTATCAAATCGATTTCCACCCGTTCTTGTCGCCGTGGCCATATAAGAAAAGGGATCCACCAGTGGCTGTTTTTCGTCACGGACGAGAATGTGACTGGAAAAACCTTGAAGGACGACACGCTGAGTCAAATTGCCGGAAGCATTCTGATGGGGGTCGTTCCTGTCGTCTTTGGAAGGCGCCATGCGTCCCAAGGAAATAATTTCGAGCAATTCGCCTCCCACCACGACACTGGTTGTTGTTGTAGTAGTACGGTCCTGGGACGGCAACTCGAGCGTCAAGGAAAAATTGTGGAGTTGTACCTTGACGGAATCCATAATCATTCGCACTTGATTTTGTACATAGCCCGAAATGCCTCCCGCTTTTTTGATTTCTCCTTCGGACGCGTGTTGTTGGGCTGCTTGTTCAATGGTTTCCGTCGCCGACGGCTTGTGTTCTTCTTCTTCTTCTTCTATGGCGTCTTGAGTTTGCGCTTCTTTCAAGGCTACCTTGACGTGCATCTCCTCAATGACGAGATGAGCATCTTGAACCCATCCGGATCCGCCAATCACGCCCCAACTCCACGAAAAGGTGACCGAACCGGCACCGCCCGTAATTTGGGCGGAACCACCGCTGGGTAAAGTCACGGTCAATGGCCTTAGCTCGATGGCCGTCAACACGATTTTGGCGTCCAGCAATAAATTGGATTCAATGGAGTTCTTGTCGACCACAAAAAATTCATCCAATGCCGTGGCAATGGCCGACGACAAAATGGCTTTGGGTCCTTGGATCATTATTATGTTTGGAACAATAATAATAATATAGTAATATTCAAATTTATATAATGGAGATGCAAATTTTTTGGAAGGACGAAAGCAAAGGCTTTGAATGGCGCAGATAGGTTTAGTGTTTTTCTCTTCTCGTACTTTGCACTATACTTTGCTTTGGGATCCTTATTATTAGTATTATCACAGTATGCTAGCTAGCTAGCTAGCTAGTTTGGTTTAGATTATACTCTATTGTCGTCGATGGCTCGGTACTGGCTAACTACTAGTAGTCTAGTACTGTATGGTACTGTACTATTGGATTGGATCCGGAACTTTCTTATTATCCCGGAATTTCTCGCACGTACTAGTACTGTAACTCCAAGATCCTCTTCGACGGTCATCGTTAATTGTGTTGTCAAGAGATCTCTATTGCATGATAATCAAATGGATGTTGAGTAAGAATAATTAAAACCCTGGCACATTTTCGCAGTATGCGCGAGTAGGCCCGAGTGTGCCCGGGTGGGCCTGAGTATGTTTGGGTATGTGTGCGTGAGTATGGGTGAGAATGGGTGGGTATGCGCGGCTCTGGGTGAGTATGTGATTGAGTATGCACCGGTATGCGTGGGTATGCGTGGGTATGCGTGGGTATGCGTCCCGGTCGTCAGGGTTATCATGCGGGCAAGTAACGCGAGAACATGTTGTTGTACTGTATGAATCCCGTTCCTACATGTACATGTACGTACTACTAGCTAGTACCTAGCTAGCTAGCTAGTGTAGCTCGCTTCTCCATCAGCCTCGAAGGCTTCTCTCCACTTCACCAATACAACTATCGACTGGCAACTAACAACAACAATCCATGGAAGTGACCAACGACAAAGAAGAAGTAGAAGAAGAAGAAGCTGTTTCGAACACTTGCTTCTTGGCGAAGAAGCGAAGCAAATTCTACAAGAGCTTCAAGAGGCGCTCGACGCTATAGAAACCGTCCAAAATGACAGCCGCAAGCAGCTGCACCGAAAGCAGAGTGAACAAGACGAAGAAGATGATCCGGCTTCGGACGAACACGAATTGTCTCTGTTGATGGGGACTTTGGTGGCGGAACTGCGTGCCAATTTACAAGAAGAAGTGGTACACGAATGCACACATCCACTAGCAGAGCAAGATTTACAAAGCACTGCAACAGATCCAGAAGAAATGCCACCAAATGAATCCCTCGCCTCAAACTCCAACCCTTATATCGAAGAACTGCCCATCACTTCTCCCATATTTGACGTTCCCGTATCCGACTTTACAGATCAAGCGAGTGCTTGTCTCAGTCCGGCGCAAAAAGTTTTATTGGAACGACTGAGACATCACTTGAGCGAGAAGCCACACCATTATTATTACGACCCAGAACACGATCGAGTTTATCAAGAAATTCCCGACTTGGAACAAAGTGAAAGTGATGACGTACAATTTGAAAAGTTGACGGCGGCCTCTTGCGAGGACCCTGATTATGTCCCAGTACAGGATTTCGCTCCACCCAGAAAGAAACAACCACAAGAAAGCGAAGAAGACGGTGAGGAATACTTCGATTGCTTGACTTCAGAACGCAACCAATCCCCAACAAAATTCCCATTTGCAGTTCGGGAGAATGCTCGAAAGTTGAATCCATACTTTGGTGGTTCCAAATCTCGAGAAGAAGAAATCATTGCAAAATTGGCCAGGAGTCAAACATGGAGACGAATCTGTCAGATTGTGTTTTTGACGGATGTACCGGATCCCACTGCGCCTACTCATAAAACGAGATTGGTCGAATGAAAAAAACCAGCAAAACGTTTGCTGGATCGTTTGGTAAGGGGGAAAGGAAAGGAAGAAACGCCGCTCCAAAATTTCAAGATCCTACAAGCACACTCACAATCCAAAAACAGGAGGGGGCGACTCACTGCGGAGCGGGCAAAATGATCAACACCACTCGACCGAAAAGCTTACGGTTTGCACAATGGACTCTAGCATTCATTTTCGAGGACCAGGATTGAAATTCAGGGGACAGGGTCAGTGCTCTAATAGACTTGAAGCAGAATAGCCTGCGAACAAGCCCGCACGCCAACCAACAGACCCACACAAAATAACAAGCCAACGCAACCAACGAAAAATCAACCAGCAGACAAATAACGGCAATCAGACAAGGAGAATAACCACAAGCGAGATCTGGTTGGGTTGGGGAGGGGTAGCGCCAGCAGCAAACCACAAGCATCTCACTGGGTATCCGAACAAGCATGCTTCTTTGAAGCGCTCAACTCATCATGGAGTCAAAGTTTGCACGTCATCGCCCAACACAATTTATGGTGGCACAATTCATACTTAGTTACAACTTCATCATTGAGGTCTACAGTTTTACTTCAAATACCGCACTTTGTCATGTTGGGTTTGCGATTCCGTGGTGAAATGCTAAAAGAACAGGAACACTCGTTGCCATTTTGGTAGCTTGCAAAGTGCCATTTCCTACTTCTTAGTTAGCTAGTACCTAAAGGGCTTCGACCAGCAGTATTTTTTAGTTGCTAGCTCATGACTAGCTAGCTAGCTGGAACTGTGCTGATTTCTATTGTGGAACCATGCCACACAACGTTTGCTTCCGTCCACCAGGAACGATGGTTTGTTAGTAAAGGTTGTTTCTGACAGTCAGTGGTTCAAGCGCACCGGTAGGTTTTCCCAGATGCTTTGAAAGTCAGCAAGGAGGGCAAACATAGATAGTTCTAGCTACTAGCTAGTAGGTAAGATTTCCTTCGAGATAGATACATAATCCACGAAGAGCAACAGAAGGTAGTTAGTAGCGTTGACGCATTGCTAGCTATCGTGTGTCGCACAGTTTCACGACACTTTATGATGCGCATTTGCTCTGTAAGGCAAACAAACGTCAGAATCGATGTCCTCCTCTCGCACAGCCACGCATCCATCAAGTTTGTTTTTCTTTTGTTCTTGACTTCCCGGCTGTGTCCCTTACATGCATTTAGTTGGCTCTATCCTGAATACATTTTATTACCAGACTTGTCTCTCATTCTACCATCTACTTGTACTTCTATTACAGAATTATCCAAAGAAAAATCATGACCAAGCTCTCGGTATCCTTAATATTTCTTGTTTGTGTTTTGACAACACAACAAGTTGCCTCGTTTGGAATTGCAAGACAACCGGCGGCGGTGGCGACAACTTGGGCACTCTTTTCAACACCCGAAGATGCCGAAAAGGAGGCACCCAAAAAATTAATTTTGAATTTGGACGAAGTGAAAGAAAAAATGGCCAAACTCAAGAGCAAATATCCCACGGCCGAAGCCGATTATTTGGCCGCCGCACGAAAGCGCGCCGAAATGAAAGTGGAAAGTCGCAACAATGAATCCTCCGATGAGGATTGGCGACAAATGGCGGCCGAAAAGAATCAAGCAATGGGGGGAGGAGGAGGAGAAGCCGGCACGCCAGCAGCAGCAGAAGATGATGATGGTTGGGAAGCATCCTTAAAGGACGAAGGAAATGCCCAAGATTCTCAAATCTTTATCCCCATGGAAGGAGGAGAAGATGACGAACCCAAGCTCTTGTTGTAATACGATTTGTGTTTAATTTTGTGTTTTATACAAGTCAAATTAATCTACTACAGTTTGACTTGCCAGAGATACAAGACGTACACTTCATTTTCAAGCAAACCATCCGTCAATCAACAAGTTTTTCTGCAAGTGCTGCAGTGAAAGCAGGTTCAGTCCATTCTAAATTATTATTCGTTATGTATCCATGTGTGGAGAGAATGGAACAATAGATATTCAGTATGAAATCATAACATCAAGCAGTTTAAAAAGGCTCATCCGTTTTAACATTTGGCGGTTGTGAAAAATATCCCACTGAGACCTTAAGCTACAGTATTTAACCAGCTCATCGTTTCGTGAAAAGACCAAGCGCAAGCAAAAAAGACCAGTGGGTGGGGTAGCTTCGCAATTGCAAGTTCTAGTAGCTTTTATTGCATCTGTGTTTCATCCAAATTTATGATGATTTCCTAGCTGCAGCTGATACTACAGTTCTAGTATGGAAAAGGACAAAGCATCAGCAGTCCTTTATGTTTATTGTTTATTTAAAAAATAGAAAATCCAGTACGGTACAGTATAGTGCCAGTTGATTATATACACTTCTCTGTATTCTTTTGTAATTGCTCATTCATCCTTATTTTAGGATTCACCCCAAAAAGGGTTGAACCGTTTCCATACTCCATTGGTACAAGGATTCTTGCAATGTTTCGTCAAAACTTTCCGGAGATGCCCCTCCCACATGGACGGTTGCCATAAACCTCTGAAGGCTCCAAATGATTCCGGCAAAGGCCAATGTGAAAGTATCGCGTAGTTGATAAGTATAAAACCAACTGGCATGAAAGATGCTCGGCAATGCTTGGGCCCAGCCTGTGACGGGGGAATTGGTATAAAAATCGGTACCGATTGTAGTAGTGCTAGTTGTTGTATCCAAGGCCGCCGTCAAGGCGGATTTGACACCATAGCCATTGTTGGGATACGCCGTGTAACCGAGCCATTTTCCACTCAAGTCTTGACCGGCAATACCGGTACCAACCCAACAAGGACAAATGCTTCTCACGACGACCGTTTGCCCACAACGACGTTGCAAGGCGCGGGCGTGCAAAATTTGCGCCAATTTTGAATTGGCATAGGCTCGTTGTGGTCCAAACAAGCCACTGGTGAACATTCCTGGAATGGCAGCAATCGGATGTTGTAGTGTTGTGGCATTGGTATTGTCGTTTTTGGTGACAGAAGAAGAGGGAATGACAAGTTCCGATCCATCGACGGCCCAATGAAAGGAAGACGAGATTTGGACGACCGTGGGTTGGTGTTTGGATTGTTTCAAGGCGTCCAATAGTTTTTCGGTCAATAAAAAATGCGACACATAATTGACTCCAAAGGATTGGTCCAGTCCTTGAGGAGTGGTGGGTGCCTTGGCAAGGCTACTGTTGGTATGGGCCGCATAATGAATCCCGGCATTATTGATCAGAATATCGATCGCCGGAAATTTGGAAGCAATTTCATTGGCCGCTTTTTGAACGGACGCCAAATCGGTCAATTGAATTTCCACGGGCACAATCTCCTGCTCGGGAAATTGGTCCTGCAGGGCCTTTAATTTGGAGGCCGAACGACCCAAAGCAATGACGGTGGCACCCATGGTCGCAAAGTGTTCGACCAAACCCAGACCAATCCCACCCGTGGCTCCTGTAATGACAACTTTGACTCCCTTCAAGGGTGTTACGGGGTCCTCGGAACTGGCATAACGCCGAGCCAAGGGGATTATATCTTCTTTGAGTTTTAGGGAAGGCTGGGGGTAGGCTAGAATAAAGGAGGTTAGGATAACCACAGAGGTGGCTATCCAGAGGAAAAGGGAGTTGCTGTCCATGTTGGTTGGGAATGTTATGGTTGGTTTGTTGCAAGTCGAAAGCGCGTGAAATTATTAAGGTGCGTGGTTCTTTCGCTTGCTGGCGGAATTTGAGGAGGTGGAACCCGCCGTTTGGTGATGACATCAGTACTAACGCACAGTTGATCCATTTGAGCTTGACGCGGTGGCAACCCGATGAATGAATCCATGCGACCGAATTCAGGCGGGAAGCGGGGGGTTGGGTTAGCATTACCACAGATGAAGAAGGATGAAATTTGGAAACGGTGATAGCCATCTTCTACTTCGAAGCAAGACTACTTTTGAAGTTGTATGAAAATGGATACTGTATCATAAGCGTAAACTGAAGCTAGTAGAAATGAAATGCAGTTTGTCTGAGAAGTTCAAAATATGTCTCTAATCTACATCCTCTCTCGGTACAATCCTACAAAGCTTCGGTATGCATGAAATGACAGTGGCGACGCTTTTTTCCTCGGGCCTTTTGGTGCTTAGCAGTTGAGCAAGCGACGAACTGAGGTGCCATTTGCAGTAGTCCGTTGACCCGTCTAGCAGTTTCGTCCAGATTTATCGTGCACACAGAGAAACGTCGAACGAACTAAAATGCCCAACTCAATTTATAGTCATTGGGTTGTTATTGTTTTTTACCAAAAATCGTGAGTTTACGGTAACGAATATTCATTCATTCTACGTCGTGCTACAAAATCAAAAATGGCAAAAAAACTTCATGACTTGCATTCGTCTACTGCACTATATATTCTGCTAGAAAGCTAAGCTAACGAAACCATTCATTGGCACCCCCCGCATAATTGATCAAACTGGAATATCCCGCCTTCCCGGCGGCAAAGGCAGCATGTTGGGATCGAATGCCAGCGGCACACGTAAAGACTAGAGTTTCATCCAATTGGGGCTTTTCAAATCCACAAATGGCTTCAAATTGTTCTTCCTCCAAAGCAAAGACGTCTTGGGTCATGATGATTGGTAAGGGCAAGGTAATGGTATTGGGAGAGACTCGGCCCGTGTACATGACTTCATCGTCCCCCCGGACATCCAAAATCAAATATCCAGAGTCTTGACGACCACCGGCTTCGTAGTCCTCGACAATTTCCGCCATTTCGGCTTTTCCAATTTGACGAATGCTGGGGGGAGGAGGATCACTGCCTGCAGAAGCTTGTAAAGTCGTTGTTGTACTATAGCTTCGTCTCTGCTGCTGTAATTGTACTTGACATTTTGGTTGTTGTTTTGGCATAATGCCCGTTACATCCGTTATATCCGTGAGTCGTAGAGCAGTAACAGCAACGGGACGAGCGCTAAAGGCCCGAACAACAGCAGATCGGCTGGTTGCCACTATCGTTGCCATGAGAGAAATGCGAGTCATCACTGACACTACTTTCATCCTATGCTCAAAATGAATTTGTCGTGTATCCAATAACTACGGATGCTCCTCCTAACAACCGACAGCGAGAACAAGATTTTGTTTTCCCAGCTCACAAACGGGAGTAATAAATGCCGAGGCAACCTTTTTCAGATCACAATAGCTAGATGGTCAAAAGCAATGAAGATTATTAGTAGACAGTTTTAAACAGAGAGAGAGAGGTGAGAATGATGAACATGCAAACGAGACGCTACTAGTAGCATGCAATGAGTGTAACCATCGCACGGGGGCGTGATGAATGAATGACATCATGGCGGATGACGTGACGGATGGAGAAAGAGAAAACCAACCGTTTTCGATCCCCATGTTGTCAAACCACCCAATAGCGAAGATTTAGAGTCAGTGTGCGTCCCCACTTTCCAGCTCCAGTTAAACTGCCATGCCAGATAGCTAGCTAGCTAGCTAGTCGGACGAGCTGTTAGTTGGTACTACTAGTAGTTCATCAACTCTCCTTTCGTAACAAAATAGATCACAAAAATGTACCAACTCAATCATGGATAAAGAGTCTAGCAGTTGTCTTAAGATTTCACCCCATGTTGGGCAAATGAGTTGTCACCAAGAAATTCAAGTTGTTCAATGATTCAAAAGTGTGCACCATGGCAAAGCATCATCGAACACGGGGACAAAAGAATCGTTGCATCAGTCCAATTCTGGCATGCAATGCTTATGTTCTCCCCAATGGCATAAGAGTAAGTGAAGAAGGCATTGATTGGTTAGCATGTGAATGCTTGTGTAGCAGAATGACTCATGTTTAGGGTGGGTTCAGATCAGTGGGTTTGATGAACAATGATGCGAATGACTCTCCGTTTGCAGCTGGCAGGCACTGTAGCACCACTGTGCATTTAAGACTCTTATCTTCTCTCTCTCTCCCACAATTCAAGCTATTCAATTGATTGATTTTGATGGTGCCATGGGGGTGAGACAGCATATGTCATTGTGGTGGCCGCACCAAGTCTCAAGTCAGGCACAACATTCATTTTGGATTCAACAAGTGGCTCCAGTTTGCTGTCCCCAGCACTCCTGACTGTTTGCTACTTCATTTGACTAGGCTATGATCTAGGCTATAGCTGAAATTGTCTATGCTTTTTTAGGGGGCGATCATTGGTTTTCCCATAAATAATAAAAAAGTTGTTGTTTCATCAACACAACGACAGCATGCTAGTGGAACAATCAATGTGGGCAGTCTGTTGTCTGCCAGTGGGCCCAGATGTCTTTGCTGACAATTTAACCAGTCCCCTTCCCCCAACATTGTACCTGTCAGATGTTTCCTGACAGGGCAGACATTGGCTTTTGGAAATGGCATGAATCAGAAGATGGAAGCAATCCTTAAATTGTCTTGCAAGTGCCCATGTGGTGCCATGTTGGAGATGCACTGGGATGTTGTGTGACAGAAGCCTCCAGGGGCCCTGAGCTCCATTTCACATTGACAGAATTGTTAACCCCAAGACTAGTTTCATTAGGGTAACTGCAGCTAGCAGTAACCCGGTGCTGTTTTGAAGCAACTTTAAGAGGCACTAGATGTGAAACAGTCACCTCATTTCAGTTGCCCACAATTGAGGACAAGGTTGAGCATGTCATTGCAGTGTTAGATTTGGAACAAACAAAATGGAAGGAGAGGGAAGAAAACTACATCATTGAACTCCTTTGACATTCAAGAGAAAGATGGTGGCACAAAACAATGAAATGAAAACCAGAAGACGATCTCTTTTGGAGTTGAATTGGATCCGAGAACAAAAGGAGGAGGATCAAAGCAAATGCCCCGGGCTGATGGAATGGAATGCATGTCGGTGGATGGAGTGGGGGCTTGGTTGCAGAGTTGCTACAACTGGTTGCATTGAAGATAGGCTTGTCAAACTTGGGAAGGAACTTTTCAATCCAAATGCGGTGCGCCAGCTCTTTGATCACGAAGTCAAATCTGGAGCAAACAAGGACATGGGTAATCACAAAGTGGGCCTTCTTCATGTGGATGACTTCTCAGTCAGATGTGTTGTTGGGGAGGTCAGTGGGCTTGTGCACGAGAAAGACATGGGTGACATTGGCTTGTCCATTTGTGATCAGATCACATGCAATTTCCTTTTCCATTTCAGACCATGTGAGGTGAGCAAGCATGAAAACTTTGCCGCCTTTTTCTTTGAGGAAGGACTTGGCCTTGCGGGCAGCTATGGTCTTGCCACCACAAAGAAGTCCAAAGCGTTGC
>ENA-ORBV01008873-ORBV01008873.1-microbial-mat-metagenome-genome-assembly--contig:-NODE-8873-length-16736-cov-6.774176_pt1 | contig 16736 bp, 18 predicted proteins | sample MGYA00237777_ERZ505514 | MGnify/ENA primary metagenome ERZ505514 (study PRJEB26160, sample SAMN06269048) | microbial mat metagenome | isolation source: Oligotrophic lake microbial mat | place... | reverse complement strand
TCATAAGCCTCAAAAAAGCCATGGGTTGACCCTTGAAGCACGTTGGAAGCGGTCGCGCTGCCGAGCCGAAACCTGTCCAGAGGCCGGCGCGGATCCGCCGGCTCCGCGGACACCGCCGCTCAGGTGGAGGCCGCAGGACCAAATTCTAAGAAGCGGAAGGCGGAAAAAAAGCGGAAGGCGGAAAAGAAGCGGAAGAGCGATAAGAGGAACAACGGGAGAAAAGGGAGACCCGGGCGCGTCCTCGGAGAGGAGGTTCCGGCGGGCGGGGATGAACTTGCGATCCACGGCGGAGGTGTAGGCGGAGACGTTTCGGTTGGCTACTTTTTTCCCGGCGCGGCGGCCGCGGGAGTTTTGTTTTCCTCGGGTTTGCGGCCGCTGGTCGCGGGCGGAAGCAGGGCGGGTGTCTGTAACGGAGCGCAGCGGACGGCTGGGGCGCGACCGGCGGAACGTTGCCTCTCTTCCGCAGCGGTTACCGGGCCCCGAGCCCCGGCCCGAAGCATAACCCATGTTCCCGGGCCGTGCCGGTTCTCCGGCCGATCACCCATCCGGCTGGTCTCCGCGATGATGATGAGCCAGAGCACAGGGAGTATCCGGTTCAAGCGGCGGAAGGCGAAGCGAAGGAGGGTTCGGCGAAAAGCGGACGACGCGAAGCGGAGGGCGGGAAGCGGAAATCGAAAGAGAAAGCGGAGAGAGAAACGATGGCGGGCGTGGGGCGGACGTGACTAATAGGTTACGCGGCCCGCGCGATTTTGACATAGAGCGAGGGGCATGTGGGCATCCGAGGATGACCACACGACGTGACTTCCTCAAATCGGCCGGGCTCTACACGGCGGGCTTCGTCGGACTGCGTGAACTGGTGAACCGGCCCGTCGGGGCGACCACCGCGGGCGGCGGGGCGGCGTTCGGCCGGCGCGCGGGGTTCGGGCCGTTGGTCGATGATGCGGCGGGGCTGTTTAAGCTGCCGCGCGGGTTTCGCTACACGAAGTTCGGCGCGACAGGAGCAGAGATGGCGGACGGTTTGCTGGTGCCGGGGAAACACGACGGGATGGCGGCGTTTGCGGGTGCGGACGGTCGGACGTTGCTCGTGTGCAACCACGAGATGAAAAGCACCGATGTCGCGGTCGGCGCCTTCGGCAAGGATCTGGGCCGACTGGGGCTGGTCGACCGGGCGAAGATTTACGACTACGGCCACGGCATCGCGCCGCACCTGGGCGGGACGACGACGCTGGTCTTCGACACGCGCACGCAACGGCTCGAGCGGCAATTTTTGAGTCTGGCGGGCACCACGGTGAACTGCGCGGGCGGACCGACGCCGTGGGGCACCTGGGTCACGTGCGAGGAAGTCGGCGATACGCCCGAGGCGCACTCGGAGCAGCCGCACGGCTACAATTTCGAAGTGCGGCCGACGATGCGGCCCGCGCTGGCCGACCCGGTGCCGTTGAAGGCGATGGGGCGTTTCCGGCACGAAGCCGTCGCGATCGATCCCGCGTCGGGCATCGTTTACCAGACGGAAGATGTGGGCGACGGGTTGCTTTACCGATTTATCCCGAAGGAGCCGGGTAAACTGGCGGCGGGCGGGAGACTCCAGGCGCTCGTGGTGCGCGACCGCAAATCCGCCGACACCCGCAACCGGAAGACGAGCATGTTTCCCGTCGGGCAACGGCTCGCGGTGGAGTGGATCGACCTCGAGGAGATCGACAATCCCAAGGGCGACCTGCGGCTGCGCGGGGCGGCGGCGGGCGCGGCGGTATTCGCGCGGGGCGAGGGCGCGTGGTGGGGCAACGACTCGGTCTACTTCGCGATGACCGATGGCGGGCGCAACGCCTCGGGGCAGATTTTCCGGTATTTCCCGAGCGTGCACGAAGGCACGGCGCTTGAGGCGGCGACGCCGGGCGCCATCGAGTTGTTCGCCGAGCCGAACGACACAGAGCTCCTGCGCAATTGCGACAACGTCACGGTGGCTCCGTGGGGCGATCTGATCATCTGCGAGGACGCCGACGCGATCTGCCGGATCGTAGGCATCACGCCGCGAGGTGAATTTTATGTGCTCGGGGCGAACGTAAAAACGAGCCGGGAACTGACCGGCGCGTGTTTCTCGCCGGATGGCACGACGCTCTTTGTGAACGTGCAGAATCCCGGTTACACGCTCGCGATCACGGGCCCGTGGGCCGAGCGCTCGGGTTAAGGCCGGCCCGCTTCGGACCTCATCCGGCCGTCTGCTGGCCGGTTGAGGCAGTGAAGCCGGGGAAACGAGGGAAAGGCTTGAGCTGGACGGAAAGAGGCGGGTAGGTTGGCGGGACTTTGACGTCAGTAAGCGCCGCCGACTTCGCTTTCCTGATCGCCGAAAGCGACTCCGTGAACTGGTCGCTCTCGGTGGCGGTTTTCGTGGGCGTTTTGCTCGGTTTCGCCGGGGTTTGGGCGTTGCGCCGGCATACCTGGCGGATCGCGCAGGAGCAGGCGGCGGACCTGATCGAGGTGGCCCGGCGCGAGGCGGCGGTGGCGGCCGAGGAGATGAAACAGAAGGCCGAGGCCGAGGTGCAGGAGAAGCGGGCGGAGTTGAACCGGGATTTCGACCGCCGCGAGATCGAGGCCGACGTGCGGCTGCGTGAAATCCGCGCGCACGAGGAATCGCTCGGTTTGCTCGACTACCAATTGGAGCAGCGGCAGGAGCGTCTCAATCGCGAGACGGCGGCCGTCAAGCAGGCGCGAGACGCGATCCGGGCGCTCTCGAAGAGCGTGCGCAAACGGCTCGAAGGTGTTTCCCAAATGGATGCCGAGGAGATCCGGGGCGCGCTCCGCGAGGAGGTCATGCTCGAGTGCCAGGACGAATTGCGCGCGTTGCGGCGACAGACGTTGGAGAAATCCGAACAGGAGCTGCAGACCGACGCGCGGCGCGTCCTGATCGCCGCGATGCAGCGGATCGCGAGCAAGCCCAACAACGATCTGACGGCGACGTTGGTGCCGCTGCCGAGCGAGGATATGAAGGGCCGGCTCATCGGCCGCGAGGGGCGCAACATCAAGTCGTTCGAGGCGGCGACGGGCGTCACGCTGTTGATCGACGAGTCGCCGCAGTTGGTCTTGCTCTCGTCGTTCGACCCGGTGCGGCGCGAGATCGCGCGGACGGCGCTGGAGGCGCTGGTGAAGGACGGGCGCATCCATCCGGCGAGCATCGAAGAGTTCGTGCAGCGGGCGCGCGAAGAGATCGAGCTGGTGACGACGCAGGCGGGCGAAGACGCGGTGACGAAGCTCAATATCAACGGCCTGCACCCCGAGATCATCAAGCTGCTCGGCAAGCTGAAATACCGGTTCTCCTACAACCAAAACGTGCTCGACCATTCGGTGGAGACGGCGTTCCTCGCGTCGCTGATCGCCAGCGAAGTCGGGCTGGACCCGAACCTGGCGAAGCGGGCCGGGTTGTTGCACGACATCGGCAAGGCGGCGCCGGGGGAGCTGGAGGGCAGCCATGCGTTGATCGGCGCGGAGTTCATCAAGCGCCATGGCGAGACGCCGATCGTGACCAACGCGGTGGCGGCCCACCACGAAGAGGTGAAGCCGGAAACGATCTACGCGGGTATCGTGATTTTGGCGGATACGATTTCCGCGACCCGGCCCGGCGCACGCGCCGAATCGATGGCGGGTTACGTGCAACGGCTGGACCGGCTGGAGAAACTCGCGCTCGCGCTCGAGGGCGTGCAGCAGGCCTTCGCCATCCAGGCCGGCCGCGAGATCCGCGTGGTGGTGTCGCCGCAGCACGTCACGGACGACCGGGCCCGCGAGATCGCCAAGGAGCTGCGCGCACGGATCGAGGCGGAGCTGCAATACCCCAGCACGATCAAAATCACGGTCATCCGCGAGGCGCGGTTTACGGAGACGGCGACCTAGTAAGGGAAGTAAGACGGGTAAGTTTCAAGAGGGGTAAGGCGTCGGATAAATTGCAGAGCCGTTTGGTGTCTTTACTTAGACCGCAGACTCTTCTTACACCTCTTGCTCCTCCACACCGCCATGGCCGACCCGAAGATTCTCGAACTGTTTCCCAATCCCGCGCCGCACCGCGACTACGTGATCGCGCACACGCAGCACGAATTCACCTCGATGTGCCCGATCACCGGGCACCCGGATTTCGCGGTGATCACGGTGAAATTCACGCCCGACAAGACCTGCGTGGAACTGAAATCGCTGAAGCTCTATCTCCATGCGTTTCGCAACGAGGGGATTTTCTTCGAGGCGGTGACCAACAAGATTTGCGACGACATCGGCGCCGCCCTCAAGCCGCGCGCGCTCACGGTCATCGCCGACTGGAAGGGTCGCGGCGGAATCAGTTCGCTGGTGACCTGCGAGTGGTCGGCGAAGAAGGCGAAGAAACGCTGAGCGCGGAGAAGTCCTGCGGTCAGGGCCCGGCCAAGGCGCCGAGCACGGCGGCGTGGAGCGCGGGTGTAGCGGCCGCGATGGTCGCCGGGGCGGGATAGGCCGGTCCGCCCTGCCAGTCGGTGATCACGCCGCCGGCGCCGCGGATCACGGGGACGAGCGCGGCGATGTCCCAGGGGTTCATGATCGGATCGAGGCAGATGTCGGCGTAGCCGCCGGCGAGCAGCAGATAGCCGTAGCAATCGCCCCACGTGCGAACGAGTCGGGCGCGGGCGAGGAGGCGGTCGCAGGCGGGGCCGTTTTGATACTTGGCGAGGTTGAGCGTGTCGCTCGTGAGCAGCGTGGCGGCGGCGAGCGCGGCGGTGGCGCGACACCGGACGGTTTGGCCGTTGAGGGTGGTGGTGATGCCGTCGCCGAGCATGAGTTGGCCGAGGATCGGCTGGTGAATGCAGCCGAGAACCGGCTGGCCCTGATGAAGGAGGGCGATGAGCGTGCCCCAGAGCGGGACGCCGGTGATAAAGGCCTTGGTGCCGTCGATGGGATCGAGGACCCAGACGAATTCGGCGTCGGGCCGGTCGTTGCCGAGTTCCTCTCCGATGATGCCGTGGGCGGGAAATTTTTCCGCGATGAGCCGGCGGAGGAGTTCCTCGGCACCGCGGTCGGCGGCGGTGACAGGGGAGGCGTCGTCCTTGGTTTCGATGCGGAGGGCGGGGTCGCGGTAGAACGGCCGGATGAATTCTCCGCTGCGCACGGCGAGTTCGGTTATGAAGGCGCGGTAGGGATCGAGGTTCATCGGGAGGAGGTTGGCCCACGGAACACACGGAATACACGGAAAAAAGAGTCGGATTTCGGGGCGCGGTGTGTTGCGTGGGGACCGTGGGCACTACCTGGACCGAGCAGCCGATTTTTTTTGTGGATTTCGAAGGGAGCCGTGCGTCGGGAGTGCTGGAGTATGGGGTGGTCACGCTGCTGGGCGGGCGGGTCGTCGAAGGCGTGACGCGGCTTTGCGCGGCGACGGGGCGGGTGCGCGCGGAGGACGTGGCGGTGCACGGGCTGGGTGAAGCGGAGCTGGCGGGGTGCGCGCCGTTTGCGGAGGAGTGGGAATTTTTTGCGGGGCTGCGCGAGCGCGGGCCGTTGGCGGCGCACTACGCGGGCGTGGAGAACGCGCTCTTGAAGGGCGTGTGGCCGTATCCGCGGAGCTCGCCGGACTTCGCGCGGCCGGGCGATCGGAGCGTGGAGTGGGGGCCGTGGATCGACTCGGCGCGGCTCTATGCGCAGCTCTATCCGCAGTTGGAATCGGGCAAGCTGGGGGTGCTGGTCGCGGCGTGCGGGTTGCAGGGCGAGCTGGACGTGCTGGCAGCAAAATTCTGCCCGCCGAAGCGGAGGTGTTACCACGCGGCGTTGTATGATGCGCTGGCCGGGGCGGTGCTGCTGGCGGCGCTCGCCAAGGAGCCGACGGTCGCGGCGATGACGGTGATGCAACTGCTGGCGCTCAGCACCCTCGACGGGGCGAAGCGCGACGCGATCACGCAGCGGGAGTTGTTTTAGGCGCGCTCTCGGCCGGGAGCGGGTAGGCGCGGAGGCCGGTGAGCTGGGCGAGGACGTGGAAGACGAAGAGCGGGTTGGTGAGCAGGTAGCGGCCGGCGAGGCGGCGGGGCTCGGTCGCGAGCCGGAAAAGCCATTCGAGGCCGCCGCGTTGCATCCAGCGCGGGGCCTGGCGCACCCGACCCGAATGAAAATCGAAAGCGGCGCCGACGCCGACGAGCACGCCGGTATCAAGGTCGGCGGCGTGGGCGGCCATAAAGAGTTCCTGCTTCGGCGTGCCGAGGCCGACCCAGATCACGTCGGGGCGGGTGCGGGTGATCTCGGCACGGAAGGTTTCGGTTTCGGCGACGTCCAACGGGCGGAAAGGCGGGGTGGCCACGCCGGCGACGGCGAGGCCGGGGAAACGCGCGGCGAGGCGTTCGGCGAGAAGCGGGGCCACCCCGGGGACTCCGCCGAAAAAGAAGTGGCGCAGCCCGACGGCGCGGCCGGCGTCGCAGACCGCGAGCATCAGGTCGGGGCCGTAGACGCGCCCGGTGCCGCGCGGTCCGAGCCAGACGAGCGGCATGCCGTCGGGCGTGGTCAGCCAGGCGGCGGCGTAGGCGGCCTCGAGCGCGGGATCGCGCAGGGCCGTCGTGAGCCCGTGGGCGGTGCCGAGACAGATGTAGCCGCGCCGGAGGGCGCCGCGCACGCCGAGGATGGCGGCGGCGGTCTGCGCGAGCGTGAGGGTGGACACGCCGACGCCGAGGACGTTGTAGCGCGGCACCGGCGGGGGACTCATGGGCGTCAGCGTGCGAAGCGGGTCGCGGCCGGCAAGATTTTGCACGCCAGGGTCCGGCGCGACGGGACGCGGAAAAAACATTGTCGGGCGGGGCGGCGGCCCTACGCTCGGGACATCCCCTTCAGTTACCCTATGAATACTCCGCTATCCGCGCTCCTCGCGCGCAAAGGTCCCGCGCTCCATACTGTCGCGTCGCATCTCACCATCGCCGAAACCGTCGCCGAAATGAACCGGCACCGCATCGGCTGTATTTTGGTCACCGAGGGCGAAAAGCTCGTCGGCATTTTCACCGAGCGCGACGTGCTGCGGCGCGTGGTCGGCGAAGGCGTCGATCCCAAGGCCGGTCGCGTGGCCGACGTGATGTCGGCGAACGTCATGACGGTCTCGCCCGATGCGACGGTGGAGGAGACGATGGTGATGTTTGCCGAGCGGCGCTGCCGGCATCTGCCGGTGTTGAGCGACGGCAAGCTGCAGGGGTTGATCTCGATCGGCGATATCTCGCGCTGGATGGCCGACGCGAACCGGCACGAGGCGGAGCACCTCAAGAGCTACATCGCGGGCGGGCTCTCGACTTAAGGGGGGCGCAGGCGACCACGGCGGATTTGACCCGCCCGCGCGGACGAACACGGTGGGCCGAACTTATTTCCATGAAAAAAATCGCCCGCCTCCTTCCGCTGACCGCGCTGCTCGGCGCGAGTCTCGCCACGGCCAAAGTCGTCACCCAGCCCGTCGCCTACGAGCACGCGGGGGTGAAGCTCGAAGGTTATCTTGTCTATGACGACGCGAAGGTTTCCGCGGCCAAGCCGGCGGCCGGCGTGCTCGTGGTGCCGGAATGGTGGGGGCTGAACGACTACGCGAAAGGCCGCGCGGTCATGCTGGCCGAGCTCGGCTATGTGGCGTTTGCCACGGATATGTATGGCGCGGGCGTGGTCACGACCGACGCCAAAAAAGCCGGCGAACTCGCCGGGCAATTATATGGCAAGCCTTTGATGGCCGAGCGGGCGCGGGCGGGTCTCGACCAATTGCTGGCCTCGAAGCTCGTCGATCCGCAGCGCGTGGCGGCGATCGGCTACTGCTTCGGCGGCGCGGTGAGTCAGGCGCTGGCCTACAGCGGCGCGCCGCTGGCGGGCATCGTGAGTTTTCACGGCTCGTTGATCCCCGCCACGGCCGGTGAGGCGGCGGCGAACAAGGCCAAGTTTCTGATCTGTCACGGTGCGTTGGACCCGCTCATCAAGCCGGAGGAGTTGGCGGCATTCACCAAGGCGATGAACGACGGGAAATTCGATTACCAGTTTGTGAGCTACGCGGGTGCGGTCCACGCCTTCACCAATCCGCAGGCGGACAACATTGCGAAGGCCACGGGAATGGTGGGCGAAATCGGCTACAACGCGGCGGCGGACCGGCGTTCGTGGGCGCACATGCGGGCGTTCTTCGCGGAGATCTTGGCGGCGAAATAACCGTGGACGCACGCGTGACGAAGCTGCGGCTGGCGCCGGTTATAATCGCCGTGGCGCTCGGTTGGACGCACGCGAGCGCGGCGTCGGCCGGGGCGGCGTGGAAAGACCTCGATAAACTCGGGCAGAGCAGCGCGCAGATCGACGTGCGCCGGGGCGGGAGGGACGCGCAGACCGACCTTTACAATCTGTATCAACTGATCCGGCTGCGGGCCGAGGACTTTGCCCGCCAGTATCCGACCGACCCGCGGCGTTGGGATGCGGACGTGATGCGGCTGCGGGTGATCGAGCAGATCGAATCGCGGGATGGAAAAACGGTGGAATGGGCGGCGCAACTGGCCGGCTACGCGGCCGTAGTGTCCGCGCCGACGGCGGGGCGCGAGGCGAAGCTCTCCGCGCAGATCGGCGCGATCAACGCGCGGCTGGGCCAGGCCGGCCGGGATCTCCCGGCGGCGGAGCTCGTCACGCTTGCGACCGAGGCGGACGGGTTGCTGGCGAAGAACCGCGCGGATACGCGGCTGGCGGCATTGAATCTCCAGCTCGCCATCCGCTTGGGGCAGGCCGATCCGGCCCGTTCGGAGGCGATGTTGGAGCGGGTCGCACGCAGCCCGGAGCCGGAGCTGGCGAAGAAAGCGGCGAGCCTGATCCATGTGGTGCGCTCGTGGCGGGAACCGTTGGAGCTGAAGTTCAAGGGCCTCGACGGAGCGCCGGTCGATCTCGCGGCGCTGCGGGGCAAGGTCGTGTTGCTGGATTTTTGGGCGACATGGTGCCCGCCCTGCCGCGACGAGATGCCCTCGGTGGTGGCGGCCTACGGGCGGTTGCGCGAGCGGGGCTTCGAAATCATCGGTATCTCGCTCGACGACGACAAAGGTAAGCTCCGCGATTATCTGAAGGCGCAGGGGGCGACGTGGCCGCAGCACTTCGACGGCGGCGGCTGGCAGAATTCCGTGGCGCAACGCTTCGGCATCTCGTCGGTCCCCACGATGTGGCTGGTCGATCAGCAAGGCCGGATCGTGGACCTCGAGGCGCGCGCGAACCTGACGAAGAAAGTCGAGCGGTTGCTCGGCGCGAAGTGAAGGGGGCGGGGCGCGCGTTCACGGCGGGCGCGTTGGCGCTGGCGGCTCTGAGCGGCTCGGGCTGCCTCGCGACGAAGGTGGTGACTTTGCCGGTGAAGCTCGCGGCGACGACGGTGGTGGTGGCGGGGGAGACGGCGGGAACGGTTGTCAAGACCACGGGCAAAGTCGCGGCGAGCGCGGTGCGGGCGACGGGTGCGGTGGCCGACGGCGGGATCACGGCGGCGGCGAAGCTCGCGCGGGCGGGAATGGTGACCTTTGTCGATGTCGCGACGGGTGCGGTGACGCGGGTGCCGTGGTCGCAGGGGCTCACGCTGGCGGGCGGTGCGGACGCGGCCAAAGTTCGTGTGGCGGCACGGGCGGTGCAGGTGATCCGGGCGGGGAAACTCGCGTATGCGTTGGCCAACGCGAAGGGCCCGTTGCCGCTGGCGGCGGGCGATGTGGTGCGGGTGGGCGCGGGCGGCTGAGAGCGGGATTGTGCGGCGGCTTGCGACGTCGCGCGGGATGGAGTTTTTCTTCGCTCATGGACCTCGCCGTAGCCCGCTCCCACATCCAAACCGCCCTCGAGCGCATGAGACTCGCCTACGGGTCGGTCGTGTTCGACGAGTGGGCGTTGCTGGCGATGGGCGCCAAACAGGGCGGGGTGCTCGCCTACGTCGGCCCGAGGGTGGAGAGCTTTCGGCTGCGGTTTGCGGCGGACGTCGATCCGCTCCGCACGCTTGCGGCGGAGCAGCCGCTCACAACGGGGGATTTTGTTTTTGCGCTGGAGGCCACGGGGACGCGCTACGATGCGCTGATGCGCGTGGGCGACGGGAGCTTTTTGGTCTGCAACCACACGACGAAGACGATCCTTGAGATCCGCGCGGAGTCGTCGTGGCTGCGGGCGCAGCCGGCGTTTTTCGAACTCGGGGAGAAATTTCGCGCCGATCCGCTCGTCGTCGCGTGAACCGCAGACGCTACCCGGAGAGGCCGGCGCCGAGGAAGACTGCGTAGCCGGCGAGCAGGGGCCAGCCGAGCCAGCGGGGCAGGCCGCCGACGGTGAGGAGCGCGAGGGCGTGGACGGCGAGGGCGCCGATCACGAGGCCGAGCCCGAGGGCGAAATCGGGCGGCACGGGCAGGGGCTGCACGAGGGCACCGAGGCCGAGGCAGAGAGGGATGCAGATGTGGCCGTCGCCGATCTGCGAGGCGTAGACGATGTCGGCGCGGCGGCGGGAGGCGTAGTAAAAGGCGAGGATGGCGTTGGGCAGGACCATGAGGATGCCACTGAGCCAGCCGAGGGATTGGGCGCCGAAGGGCAGGTTTTTCTGCGAGGAAAGCCAGGCGACGAGCCAGTCGAGACTCACGTAGACGACGTAGGCGCCGGCGATGAGAATGACGACATCGAGGTAGAAAAATGCGCCGAAGGAGCGGCGTTGGATGACGTTGTTTTTTAGGACGTCGAAGACCTGGAAGCACTGCCAGAAGATGAACAGGCCGATCAGGATGAGGCCGTCACGAGTGTCGAGCCGGCCGTCGTCGGCGAGGCCCCAGGTGACGCCGGCGAAGAAGATTCCGGCGGTGAGCGAGAGGAGCAGGGAAAGGCGGTTGAGGCGACGGACGGTGTCGGCGGGCGCGGCGGCGGATTTTTTGCGCGGGGATTTTTTGACGGGGGATTTCTCGGCGGCGAGGTCGAGGCCCCAGAACAGCGCGGGCAGACCGAGGAGGGCGGTGAGATTGGTGACGTTGTTGACGATGCTGTTGGTGAGGACGGCGGCGGGCGGTTCGCCGCGCGCGGCGACGATGGCGACGAAGAGGAGATTCCCGAGGCCGGAGCAGTAGGGCATCACGACGGTGCCGACGGCGGTGCCCTCGAGGCCGGAGCGGAGCAGAGCCTCGAAGCGCCACAGCATCAGGAGCGAGGCGGCGAGGAACAGGCCGAGGTAAGTCCACGGGCCGGCCCAGCCGAGGGTTTCGATGGATTCGGCGAGGGGATTCACGCGCGAGCGTCGGTCAGGCCGAGGGCGTAGCGGCCGGCACGGTGGCGCAGGCGGAGGCGGGCGCCGAAAGCGGTGCTGAGCTGCCGGGAAGTGAGCGTCGCCGCGCGGGGGCCGGAGGCGACGACGCGGCCGGCGCGCAGGAGCAAGGCGTGCGTGAAGCAGGGGAGGATTTCCTCGACGTGGTGCGTCACGAGGACGAGGGCGGGGTTGTTTTTGCGCCGGGAAAGCCGGGCGAGGAAGGCGAGGAAACGAGCGCGGGCGACGGGGTCGAGGCCGGCGCAGGGTTCGTCGAGGATGAGCAGGCGCGGCCTGGCCATGAGGGCGCGGGCGATAAGGACGCGTTGGCGTTCGCCTTGGGAAAGGAACTGCCATTCGCGGTTGACGAGGCCGGTGACGCGGAGGGAGCGGAGGAGCTTTTTGGCGGCGAGGATATCGGCGCGGGTGGGGGTGAGCCAGAGATCGAGTTGCGCGTAGCGGCCGCTGACGACGGTCTCGAGGGCGGGTTCGGCGGCGGGGACGCTGGCTTGGAGGGTGCTGGTGACGATGCCGATCTTGAGGCGCAGGTCGCGCCAGTCGGATTCGCCGTAGCGCTGGCCGAGGAGAGTGATGTCGCCGGCACTGGGCGAGAGGTAGCCGAGGAGGGCTTTTAGGAGGGTGGTTTTGCCGCAGCCGTTGGGGCCGAGGATGGCCCAATGCTCGCCGGGCTGCACGCGCCAGTCGAGACCGCGCAAAATGGCGGTGCCGCCGCGGCGCACGCGGAGGCCGGAGACGTGGAGCAGATCGGGCATGGGAAAAAAGTCTGCGTGCGCGCAGTTGCGCGGGTCAATCGCGGCCCTCACGTTGGCCGGATGCCTTCTGTCCGACTCTTCGCCCTTTTCTCAGCGCTGCTCCTTTCGGCCGCGGCGCGGCCCTTCACGGTCGTGGCCTACAACGTCGAGAACCTCTTCGATGCGGACGGCGTCGCGGGCTACGAAGACTACCAGCCGGCGAAATATTCCCGGGCGCAGGTGCTGACGAAGTTGCGGAATATCGTGCGCGTCGTCGCGAAGTTCGAGGACGGGCGAGGGCCGGATGTGCTGATGTTTTCCGAGCTCGAGGTCGACGCGACGCCGGGCAAAACGCCGCCGGACTACGATGCGATCCTGAAGCGCTACGCCGGGATGAAGCTCGACGAGATGCTCGGCGCCAAGTTCACCACGGAGATCGGCGACCTGCCGGCGGAGGCGTTGCTCGCAAAGGCGTTGGCGGATGCGGGAATGACGGGCTACCGCATCGTGACGGGCGACCGTGCGCCGGCGGCGGGCGAGCGGAAGCAGGAGATCAACTGCGTCACGTTCACGCGGTTTCCGGTGAAGCAGGCGCGGGCGCACGCGACGCATGGCGCACGGGCGATTTTGGAAGTGCTCGTCGAGGTGGACGGGGCGCCGCTCTATCTGTTCAACAACCACTGGAAATCGGGCGCGAGCGACCCGGCGACGGAGACGACCCGGATCGGCAACGCGCGGACGTTGCGGGTGCGGCTCGACGAGATTTTCAAAGCCGACCCCAACGCCGATGTGATCGTCGGCGGCGATCTCAACTCCCAATACAACCACAGCCGCCGCTATGCGAAGACGATGAAGGAGACGGGCATCAACGACGTCCTCGGCTCGCAGGGCAACGAACTCGCGGTGCGCGGCACGACGCGCGATCTCTACAATCTCTGGTATGAACTCCCGGCGGAGCAGCGCGGCAGCGACACCTTCCGCGGCGAGTGGGGCACGCTGATGCACCTGATCGTGAGCCGCGGGCTCTACGATTTCCGCGGGGTGCAATACGTGGACAACTCCTTCGGCGTGGAGAAATTCCCCGGGCTGAACGCCGATTCGAAAGGTCTGCCCGTGCGCTGGTCGGGCGACGGACCGACGGGCAGCGGGTTTTCGGACCATTTTCCCGTCTCGGCAAAGTTCGTCACCGTGACCGACGGCCGGGCGGACCGCTATCTGCCGCTGCGCAACGCCTCGGCCGAGGGCGCGACGGCGACGCCGGTGAAGATCGACTATGCGTCCATCGACGTGGTGAAGGACGCCGTGACCGCCGCGCAAGTGCCGGCGGATATGAGCATCCGCTCCGACGCCTACAAAGGAAAAATCTTCCGCGTCGAGGGCAAGGTCGCGAAACCGAAGCGGCTGGCGGTGGATTTCATGGGCGAAACCTACGACGTGTGGAGCTATGACGAGACGCTGCGGAACAAGCTTCGGGAAGAGCACAAGGCGGGCGATACGCTGCGGTTTTACGGGGAGTTGAACCAGTTCCGCGAGCGGTGGCAGTTCATCATTCAAGACGCGAGCTGGGTGAAATAAGCGATGAGCGCGTCGACCGTTTACACCTACGCGAACTGCGACACCTGTAGGCGCGCCGTGAAATGGCTGCGGGCGCGGGGAATCGCGCTTGTGGAAAAACCCATTCGGGAAACGCCGCCGACCGTGGCGGAGTTGCGGGTCATGCTGGCGGCTCAAGGCGGCGAGGTGCGGAAGCTGTTCAATACTTCGGGCCGCGATTATCGCGCGCTTGGGATGGGCGAGAAACTGCCGGCGATGACGGAGGCGGCGGCGCTGACCCTGCTCGCGGGCAACGGGAATCTGGTGAAGCGGCCGTTTCTGATCGGGCCGGGCGAAATGGCCTTGGTGGGTTTTGGCGAGGCGGCGTGGAGCGCCGCCCTGACCGCACGATGAGCACGCACACCCCCGCCGTGATCGAGCTGCGGCTGCGCGAGATCGCGCAGTTGTTCAACTCGCTGGATCCCTCGCCATTCTTGGACCGCGACCTCGACGCCGATGCGGAAAACTTCATCGTGAGCTGGGCGGCGGAGATTGCGATGCACCACGAACTGCAATTGGTGATCCATCTCGCGACGCCGCCGAAGGCGGGGTATCCGGCGGACGTGCCCCAGGCGGTGCGCTCCTATTTCGCGCACCGGGCCGAGCATAAGCAGCGCGAGTTCTCCCAGCTGATGCGACGCGGGCGGCTGAGCCTAATGGTGGGTCTGGGGTTTTTGGCGTTGTGTCTGGGCGGGTCGGAGTTGGCGCAACGGCTGACGCTCGGCGCGATGGCGGGGATCGTGCGGGAGAGCCTGCTCATCATCGGGTGGGTTGCGATGTGGCGGCCGTTGGAGATCTATCTCTACGACTGGTGGCCGGTGCGGGCGGACGAGCGGAGATTGCGGCGGCTTGCACGGATGGAAGTAAGGCTCATTGTCCCGCAGACACCGTTATGAATCCGCTCCAATCCACCGTCAGCTGGCTCGCAAAAAACACGCTCTTTCCCGGCAGTCGCCTCGACACGAAGGCGGAGGCGATGATCTGCGTGTCCGCGATCGTCGCGGCCGACGAAGCGGCCGCGTTGGCGGCGACCCGGCACCTCGTGCAATCGCGGGATGGCGCCAAGGACGCGGCTCTGCGGTCTTATAACCACCGTCGGACGTTGGTCCACTACGTGTGCGACAACGCGGCGAAGGTGTGAGTCTTTCCCGTCGGAACGGCTTGGACGCCGGCGGGGGTCATGGCTTGCGATCGTGACCAATGGCACGGGCGGAAGCGGGGGAGAATCGGGTATGATAACTGGGATGAAAAAAATCCGTTCACTGCTGTTTTTACTTCTGGCGCCGATGCTGTTCGCAGGCGCGGCCGACCTGGCCGTCGCGCAGGCCTTGATGGCGAAGAAAGATTACCCGGCGGCGATCGCGGCGCTCGAGGTGATCGTGGCGGCGTCGCCGCAGGATGCCGGAGCGCAGCTGGCGCTGGGCAACGCGCTGACGGCGCGGATCGGCGAGGTGGGGTTGTTAAGCAAGGGAGGGCTGGCGAAGCGTTCGCTCGCGGCTTACGAGCGGGCGGCGGCGCTCGATACGCAGAATACGGACGCGCGGGTCGCGCTCGTGCAGTTTTACACGCAGGCACCGTTTTTCGCAGGCGGGGACCGGGCGAAGGCGTATGCGAGCGCGCGGGAGTTGGCGGCGCTGGATGCTTGGCGTGGGAATTTTTGGCTGATGCGGATGCACCTCGAGGACAAAGAGCAGGCGGAGGCGTTTAAGGCGTGCGATGCGTTGTTACGGGCGGAACCGGAGAGTTACCGCGCGCTGTATCAGCTCGGGCGGACGGTGGCGGTGACGGGGCAACAGCGGGAGCGCGGGGCGGCGGCGCTGCGGCGGGCGTTGACGCTGACGCCGGGCGCGGACGATCCGAAAAAGGAAAACGCCTACAACCGGCTGGGGCAGATTTTGGAAGCGTCGGGCGACGTCGCGGGGGCGCGGGCGGCTTATGACGGGGCGCTGGCGCTGGATCCGAAACTGGAAGACGCGAAGACGCGGCGGGCGAAGTTGAAATGAGCGGGGCGGGCGTGCACGGTGCGATGATGACGGCGCGCGACAGCAACCGGGTGATGCAGGGCGGAAACGTGGCGGCGGCCGTGACGGTGCTCGTGGCGCTCGCGCCGTTGCTCTGGAGCGGGCGCCTGGCGGCGAACACGGCGGCGGGCGCGGCGCTGGCGGGGCTCGGGCTGGTCTATGTGGTGGCGGGAGTGCTGACGCCGCTGGATGCGGCCGGGCCGGCGCGACGGTGGATTCTGGGCGGTTATTTCGCGGGGCAGACGGTGGTGTTGGCGCTGATCCTCGGGGTGAGCCGATTTTCCGGGATGGCGGGGCTGTGCGTGTTGCCGCTGGTGGCGCAGGCCACGGCGTGCGTCGGCTGGCGGGTGAGCGGGCCGTATGTCGCCGGGCTGTTTGCGTTGACGCTGGGCATGAGCGCGTGGGCCGAAGGCGGCGCCCGCGATCTGGCCGGGGTGGCGGGGGGATTTTTGGCGTCGTTCGTATTCGTGATCGCTTTCACCCGGGTGGCGGTGCGGGAAAAGCGGACCCGGGAGCACTCGGAAGAGTTGGCGGCGGAACTGCGGGAAGCCAACGAACGGTTGCGCGAGGCGGCGCGGCACACGGAAGAACTGGCGGCGGCGCGGGAGCGGAACCGGCTCGCGCGGGAAATCCACGACAGCCTGGGGCACTACCTCACGACCGTGGCGGTGCAGTTGGAGGCGGCGCGGGCGCTGCACGGGACGGAGCCGGCGCGGGCCTTGGGCGCGGTGGAGAAAGCGCACGGGCTCGCGCGGGAAGCGCTCGTCGAGGTGCGGCGCTCCGTGGGCACGCTGCGGGCGGAAGGCCCGGCGCGACCGCTGGTGGAACGGTTGCGCGAGTTGGCGGACACCGAGGCGGGCGTGGCGGTGACGTTGCGCGTGCGCGGCGAGGCGCGGCGGCTGGGGCCCGAGGTGGAGCACGGGCTTTTTCGGGCGGCGCAGGAGGGGCTGACCAACGTGCGGAAGCACGCGGCGGCGCGCGCGGCGACGGTGACGGTGGATTTTGAAAAAGACGATCGGGTGAGTCTAACCGTCGAGGACGACGGGCGCGGATGCGCCGAGACGGGTCGTGGCCGCGAGGGCGTGGGCGCGGGCGTGGGCGCGGGCGCGGGCGTGGGCGAGGGGGGAGGATTTGGGCTGACGGGGCTGCGGGAGCGCGTGGCGC
>ENA-ORBV01008872-ORBV01008872.1-microbial-mat-metagenome-genome-assembly--contig:-NODE-8872-length-16737-cov-5.534634_pt1 | contig 16737 bp, 12 predicted proteins | sample MGYA00237777_ERZ505514 | MGnify/ENA primary metagenome ERZ505514 (study PRJEB26160, sample SAMN06269048) | microbial mat metagenome | isolation source: Oligotrophic lake microbial mat | place... | reverse complement strand
GATTTGCAATCCGCTGCGTAGCCTCTCCGCCACGGCGCCGGATACCGCCACTGTCTTCACGACAGTGACGGCGTTGACTGTGCTATTTGGAAACAGCGACTTTCGCAGGGACTTTCGCAGGGACTTTCGCAGCGACTTTCGCAGTGACTTTGACGCGAAGGGGTTTGACCACGAGGCCCTTCTTGATGGCCGAGGTGCTGACCCATTCCTTGCGGATGACGCCGTCGACCAGGATGCGCAGCTTCTTGAGGTTGGGCTTCACCTTCCGTTTGGAGCGGCCCTTGATTTTGTTGCCCACGCCACCGTCGCGACGCGCGCCCTTTTCGGAGCGGATCCAACCGGTCTGGGTCTTTTTGCCAGTGAAGAAGCAGACATGCGACATGGGAAACCTCTGGGAAGACGGGCTTTCAGTGAAGGGTCGGGAGCATAGGGCGGAGTCCGGTGGGTCAAGATGGTCCTTGGGTAGGTCCGATGTCCGATGTCCGATGTCCGATGCGCGCGCAAACGCGCGTTCCCACGAGACATCGGACATCGGACATCGGACCTACTGAAGAAACATCGCATCGCCATAACTGAAGAACCGGTAGCGTTCGGTGACCGCGGCGCGGTAGAGGTGCTGCATCCGGTCGACGCCGGTGAAACACGACACCAGCATGAGCAGTGATGAACGCGGCAGATGGAAGTTGGTCATCAGGCAGTCGACCACCGCCGGACGCCGGGGCGGGTACAGGTAGAGCGAGGTCCAGCCGGCGTAGGGGGCAAGACCGCCGGCCTGCGCGGCGGCGGTCTCCAGCGTACGTACGACGGTGGTGCCGACGGCGACCACGCGACCACCGCGGGCGCGGCAGGCGGCGATGGCACTGACGGTCGACTCGGGGCAGGCGCAGTGTTCGGCGTGGATGCGAAAGTCTTCGAGGCGCTCGGTATCGACCGGTTTGAAGGTGCCGGGCCCGATCGCGAGATCGACGTAGGTAGTACTGACGCCGAGCGCGGTGATCTGCTCCAGCAAGGGCTTGGTCAGGTGCAGGCTCGCGGTTGGTGCCGCGACCGACCCTGGAGAATCCGCGAACACCGTCTGATAACGTTCGCGGTCATCCGGGCGATCGCTGCGTTTGATGTACGGTGGCAGAGGAATGTGGCCGATACGATTAGCGAGTGCGAGGACTGAGGTGCCCGATGGAAACGCCAGTTCGCGTTCGCCGTCATCGTGGCAGACGGTGACCTCGGCGCGCACATCATCGAGGGTGACAAAGGAGCCGACGCGCACCTTGCCACGGACGAGGCAACGCCAGTGCTCACGGTCATCGCTCGCCGGTTCAGGATGAATGAGCAAGACCTCGACCTCGCCACCGCTGTCCTTGAGTCCGAACAACCGCGCGGGAATCACGCGTGTGCGGTTGAGCACCAGCAGATCATCAGATCGCAGGAACGACGGCAGGTCGCGCACGTGGCGATGGTGTGCTTCGCCACCATCGCGGCCCGCCACCAACAGACGTGCCGCATCACGTGGCTCGACCGGTTCCTGGGCGATCAGTTCAGACGGCAGATCGTAGTCGAAGAGTGCGGTGTCCACGGCGGTATGAGTCAGCCCATCTGCGCCATGATCGCAGGCTTGTAGGTCTGGTCCGCAGCGAGTGCGCGACCGAACCATTGCTTCGCCTGTGGTTCGTTGCCCCGCGCACGTTCGGCGATGCCGCGATAAAACGCGATCTCCGCGCGCTGCCGGGGTGTCAGCCGCGCATCTGCCGATGCGCGTTCCAGCAGGGCCTCACCGCGATTGGGATCGTCACCATTGCGGAATGCCATCATGGTGTGGAATTGGCCGTGTTGCAGCAGTGCTGGGCCGTAACCGGGATCGATGGTAAGCGCGTGTTCAACCGCCGTGCGCGCGGCGTCGAAACAGTCGCCTTTCTCCAATACCGAGGCGATGCCGCGGCTGGCGCTGATCAGCGTCGCAGCGAGCAGCGTCCATGCCCCAGGATCATGCGGCAGCGCGACGGTGGCGGCCTCAGCCCACACCACGGCTTTGCCGGCGTCGCCGCCTTCGTTGGCCTGGGTGACGGCTTCCTCGAAGGCGGCAAGATCCTTCGCGCCGCTCGCGCTGCCGCTGCGTGGGATTGCCGTCGGCTTCACATGTTGCCAGCCTGGCTGACCAAGATCTGCGACGCCGGCCACACGCTGGAACAAACCATGCGTGAGATGGAAGACAACATGCCGGCGTGGATCACGCGCATCCCCGAGGTCTGGGGCACGCCGCGGTATGCGATCCTGCGCGCTTGGGCCGGCGGCGTGGTGGCGTTTCACTTCGTCGAGGAAGTAGCGGCAGATGCGTTCAAGCATCGCGAGTTCAGCTTCATGCGCGACCGGACCATGCCCGGGCGAGACGTGTAGCGGTTGGAAGCCGCGCACTTCGTCGATGGCGGTGATCCAATCGTTGTTCTCCAAACCTTCCTGCTGGCTCGGCTGGCCGAAAATCGGGAAGCTGCCGGTCATCACCGTATCGCCGGCGACAAGCACACGTTCCTCCGGACACCACACCAATGTCGGATCGGCGGTCTCGGCAGCGTGGCCGAGTTTGAGTTCCAGTGACAGTCCGCCCAGGTCGAGGCGCTTGGCGTCCTCGGCAAAGACATCCGGTTGCAGGGGGTCTGGACCGAGTTCGAAGCCGCGGCCCGACAGGAATCCCTTCTGCCGCGGCGCACGTTCGACCATCGCCTTGGCGGTGCGACGGCTGGCGACCAACGTGGCGCCGGCCTGCTTGAACACCTCGTTGCCGTTGGTGTGGTCCCAGTGGTAATGGGTGTTGATGGCGTAGAGCAGCGGCTTGCCCGGCCAGCGTTCCTTGAGTGTCGCCAGCACCCGGCGGGCGAGGGCGTGGTTGACCTGGGTGTCGACGATGGCCAGGCCGCGATCACCGATGAACACCGTGGTGTTCACGATATTGCGCCAGATGCCGGCGCGCTCCGACAGCGGCTCATAGGAGCCGTAGGTGCGGGGGGCGAAGGGATTGCCGGCTGGTCGCATGGCTCGCCATGAAAGCGTGCGGATGCACTATCACAACCGGGCGGGCGCCCCAGATGGACAACGAGGGCAGTCACCCGGTTGTGGAGCCCAGCCACGGTCACTAGGGTGCTCGCATGAATCAGGACCAGCGCGCTGCGGTGATGGCGGCCTTGAAGCTCACCGACCAACTTCCCGAACACGATGTCCGCGTCGAGGGCATCCCCTTCGTCTCAGGCGCCGTCCGACGTCAGCGCATTAGTTACGCAGTGCCCGGCGGCATCCGCCTGACCGCGTGGATGCTCCACCCATCGGTCGGCAATGGTCCGTGGCCGGGTCTGCTCGCCCTGCATCCGCATGGTGATGCCTTCAGTCAGGGCGGCGAGGAAGTCGCCGGCCAACGTGGGCAGCGTGAGCACCATTACGGTTTCAATCTTGCCGCCCGTGGTTTCACCGTGGTCTGTCCCGACCTCCCGTGTTTCGGTCAGCAGCAGGCTCCGCCGGGAATGCCGATCGATCGTTTCTGGGAACAGCTCTGCCTGTCACGCTCGCTGGCCTATGGTCGCAGCCTGCTGGCAGAGACCATCGACCAACTGCGTTGTGTGCTGGCCGCCCTGCTCGACCTCGACCGCACTCGTGGCCTGACTGCGTCGGTGATCGGCTACGGCATGGGTGCGCGCACCTCCGCGTGGCTGGCGTTCTGTGATCAGCGGGTCGGGTCGTTGTGGATGCACGCCGGCCTTGGTCAGCAGGCGGTGATGATCAAGCAGGGACGCTTGTTGCCACGCCACAATCTATTGCCCGGCCTGTTGTCGATGGGCCTGGACCAGGCCGACATCGTCGCCGACATCCTGCCGCGCAGCGTCGGCATCAGCTACGGCAAGGGCGACCGCGTCGCCACACCCGAAGCGGTGGAGTCGGTACTCAATACCGTGCGTGATCGCCACGCGTTGTTTCCGCAGTCGAAGCTGGCGATCCTCGAAGGTGACTACGATCACCGTTTTCCGAGCACCGTGCTCAAGGAAATCGGGGATCGGTTGTTGGAGTGGGCGGAGTAGTTCGCGCGTGCAGATGAAACCGCGGAGATGAGCAGTCCTCCTTAACGTGAGCGAGGGCCTCTCCTAATTGGATTGGCGGTTTTTCTCACTGATGTGGTGGTGTCGTACTTGCCTTGGTTTCTTCTCACGCCATAGGTTCACCTGCCACCCGTTGTCCAAGGACTTTTCACCGCTTTCTTTTGGCTGAACTTTCCAGTTCTTTACTGCGTTTGCGCCGTCACTGCGTTGTTCAGCAAAAAATCTATCGCCATCACGATCGCCTACATGGTCACACCGATCTTGGCAGCAGCTATCTATGGCCTGATCGGATGGTGGCTGGCGTGGTTCTTCGGCTCCCCAGGGAAGACCATCGCCAAGCCGGGTCGAGTGTGTCCGTTCAACCACGTGTACTAGAAACCTGAAATCCGCTTTCATATAATCGCGCGTAGGAGGTCCACCATGACCCAGTCCACGCACGCGAAGTGTATCCAGAAACCATCACCCGCTGAACGCGGCTTTCGCGCTTTGCGGTGGTCCTGATTGCTCGCATTGGCATGTTTAATTTTTCCACCACGCGCTCGGACGCGCCCCATGCCCACTCCCAACCGCAATCAGCACGCAACCGCCGAGCGAATCCCCGGAGCCGTTCCCGTCGCCCTCTCCATTCGCGAAGTGGCCAAGCAGACCGGCCTCAGCGCGGCAGTGCTACGTGTCTGGGAGTTCCGCTACGGTTGGCCTCGCCCAGGTCGTCGCGAAAACGGGTACCGGATCTATCCCATCACCCTGCTCCCAGTCCTCCAGGCGGTCCGGGAGGAAATCGAACGCGGCCGGACCATTGGCGACCTCCTGCGCGATCCGGTGTGGAGTGAGATCATGGAGGCGGGGCGCATGCCGGTGGTCGCGCAGCCTGCGGAGTTACCGCGTCCAGATTGGTCGACCATCCCGCAACCACCGAGCAAGGAGGCCCGTGACCTGCGCGCCAAGCTGGAACGTGCGCTTGAGCAAGGGGACACGGGAAAAGTGGCCTGGGTTGAGGCGCAGGCGGGTCGGCTGCATCCACGTGAACGCGAGGTGGCGGTGACGGCGGTGTTGGAATTATGGCGTTCGTGCCGGGCCTTGGATGCTGGACGGTGATGATTGATGATCGCATCGGTTTGTGGTGTGGGCGCGGGTTGCGCGGAACTTCAGTTATTAGGCCCCGCCGATGGGGTTGTGCGTTCGTCAGCAGAGAATCGGTGGCCTGATCAACGTTTACCGTCGGGAGGCTGCCCGGCGGTTGAAAACGTGAGCGACCAAAGCCATGCGCATTCGCCGGGGAAAGCGACGATTCCCAATGGCCCACTACACATCAGCCATCAGCCATCAGCCATCAGCCATCAGCCATCAGCCATCAGCCATCAGCTATCGATTACTTGCCGTCTTCGGTACGGGCGGTGACAAAAGCGAACTCGCTGATGTTCAAGGCTTGAGCGGTGTCGACGGCGAGCACCACTTTGCGGTAGGGAGCGTCCTGGTCGCCCTTGATCAGCAGGCTGCGCAGCTTCTTGCCGTCTTTTAGGCGCTTGAGGGTGGGAAGGAGCTGGCGGTCGGGAATGTACTCGCGGCCGATGGCGAAGCGGCCGTCTTTGGCGATGAGCAGCGTGACCACCTCGGCCTTGCTGCGCACCTCGGCGTGCGCGGCCTTGGGCAGGGTGACCTTGAACAGGCCGTCCTCCTCGAAGGTGGTGGCGATGATCAGGAACAACAGCAGACAGAACACACAGTCGAGCATCGGGGTGAGGTCGATGCGGTCATCGAGCTCATCGCTCATTTCATCGGCGACGCTGGCCATGGCTCAGCCCTTCTTCTTGTCGTCTGCGAGTTCAGCAACCGCGCGTGAATAGGCGAGATTCATGCGGCCGATGGCGGCGTCGGCGAGTTCGGCCACGCCGTTGATCTTGGCCAAGAAGTAGCGGCCGGCGACGATCGCGGGCACGGCGATGATGATGCCGCCGGCGGTACCGAATAGCGCCACGCCGATGGCACGGGCAAGCTGGGCCTTGTCGGCTCCGCCTTCTGCACCCATCTGGCCGAAAGAAATAATGATGCCGATGACGGTGGCAAACAGGCCGAGCAGCGGCGAAATCACGCCCATGGTCGCGATCGCGGGCAGGCCGCGCTTGAGCGGACGGATCGAGCGTGTGGTGGCGGTGACCATGGCCTCCTGCAGGACGACGCCACCCAGGCTGAATTCGTGCAGCGCGGTACCCCAGGCGCGACCGACGACCGTGTCGCTGGCCTCGGCAGCGGCCTGCGCGGCGGCAAGATCGGCCTCGCCCATGTGCTCGACGACTTCATCGACCATCTCCTGATCGAGCAGGGTCCGCGAGCGCAACGCGCGGGCGCGTTCGAACACGCAGGCGACCATCGCGAACGACACCAGCCACAGCGGAATCATCGGCCAGTGGAACAAGCCTTCGCTGACGATGTCGACCTTGTCGGCCTTGACCGCAGTGGGGGCGGAATCACTGGCGTCGACGGAACTATCGCTGGTCGTTGCGCCAGCGGCGCCAACGGCACCAGTGTCGTCAGCAGCCGTGGCGGCATTGGCGACAAACAACAGCAGACAGAGAGCCGGCGTTATGAGCCGGCGGCAGAGGACAGACATGGATACTCCTAGAAAGGCGCGTTCAGCGCTTGGTCACGACCATCGCATAGCCGACCTCAATGGTGGCCTTGGAGGTCCGGTCCGCTTCGACAAAGGCGCCGTGTGCGTCAACATAATTGAAGTCGATGACATCGCCCCCACGTAGTGGTACCAGGATCCTCCCGGGACATCAGCCAAAGGGTGCGTGTCTTCTTTTGTGTCTTCTTTGACCTTCTTTGACTTTGATCTACGCCAAATGGGACACGCTCGCGCCGATTTAATTGGTAACCACCAGCGTCGGCGGGGTTAAATCCGGGGTGCGGATTCGTTCGGCGGTTCTGTTTTTTCCAAACAGCCGATCAGCATGCCACCGATGTCCTGATTTTTTTCTCCACGGTCGCTAGGGGTCGGATTGTCGGCTCAAACGTCCGTTCGGAGGAGTCGAGCCAATAATTATCGTAACCAACGAGGTCGACGTCGCGGTTGGGTTCGCGACCACATAAGCGGCAGGCCCGCGCGAGGTGGGAGACTTCACCATCGCTGGGTGCCATGATGGCATCGATGGGATGTTGCGAGCCAACGAGATATTCAGCGAGTTGACCACAGGCGGAGCGCGACTTGTCGAGGAAGGATGTTTCGTCGTGCGCGGACACGTTGGTTTTCAGTTCAACCAGCGGCAACGCTGTGATTCCAGCAGCGTTCATCGCCCGCAGATGGCCTTCCCGTCTGGCCATCATCCACGGCTGCGTGGCGGTCGCGACTTGAAGGATCCTGCGCTTGCCACGCGCCAGTAGCCATTCGGTTAATTGTTGTGCGCCAGCGGCGTGATCGTGTTGCATCACCATGAAGTCAGGACTGGGTAGGTATGAACAATCCCACGCCACCTTGGGAATGAGTGCGGCGCACAAGTGGTGGACATGCGTGCTGAGGGGCCGGTCCTCGGACGGCATCAGCAGAATCGCTCCTGGCCTGGCGCCATCCATGCTGCGGACCTCCTGCGCTCCCAGCCGCTGCGGATCCATCAGGATGATGCGATACGCTTTGCGGTGGCAGTTCGCCAAAGCGCCAAAGAAAACCGCCGAGCCCCACCCGCCTTGATGATAGGCAGAGGGCAGATCGAGGGGGAAACCACTGAGGCGCATCACGCGAACTCCAATCCAGCCATGGTGCCAGTGGAGGTCGCGAACTCTTTCGCCGGAATGCCCAGACGGTGCAGCATAGAGAGGTAGAGATTGGCGAGCGGATAGTTCTTCTCGTGATCAAAGGCGAGGTGTTGCCCGTGTTTTAAGCCACCACCCGCCGGCAGCACCGGCAGGTTGACGTTGCTGTGCGAATTGGCGCTGCCCATGCAGGTGCCGTAAAGCACCATGGTGCGGTCGAGCAGCGTCTGGCCCTGTTCCTGCACGCTGGACAGGCCATCAAGAAAGCGCGCCAGTTGGTTGAGATTGCCTTCCTCATGCTCACGCAGTTCGGCGATCACCTCCGGGCGATTCCCGTGGTGCGTGCTGTTGTGGATGACGGTGATGTCGACGAACAGGGTGACCAACCGCGTCGAATCGGTTTCGAGCGCCAACTTGATCACGTAGAGGAACAACCCGGAGCGTTTGACGAACTCGCGACCGTCCTCCCCATTCCTCGGCACTGTGCAGGCGGCCTTCCAGATCGCGCACGGCGGTGGTGTATTGGTCAAGACGCTGACGGTCCGCCGCCGGCAGCGCGGCGCCCAGCCGCTTCGTCTGTTCACCGACGAAGTCGAGCGTGCCGCGTCCTTGACGAAGCGCTTCCACCGCCGCTGCGACTTCATTCGTATCGCCCTGCACAAACAATTTCTGGAACAGCTTCTTCTGATTACGCACCGCTGAGATCGCCGCGCCGCTTCGGGTGAACGACAACGTTTGACCGCCTTCATTGGTCATCGCGAGCACCAGCGATGAGTAACGGGTGGCGTTGCCGATGTGCTCGGCAGCGTACTGGTCGAGCGACACCCAATTGCGGAAACCGCCACGGTCCGGATGCGGCGTGCCGGTCAGGAAGCAACGCTCCGCCGCGTGGCCACCGGTGACGCCAGGGTGACTGACGCCGGGAAAAACCGTGAACTGCTCGCGGTGCTTGGCGAGTTTCTCCAGGTAGGGCGACAGCGCGTAGTCGCGCCCGGCCTTCTCGGGAAAGAAGAGCTGCGGCATGATCCCCATGTTCGGCTGGATGGCGACCAGGCGGCGGGGGACCGCACCGGCAGCCGGACCCTCAGCGGCATGTGCGGTGGCGGGCGTCATCGCCTCCAGCCACGGCAGCGCGAGAGCGACGCCAATGCATTTGAGCAGGGTGCGACGGGGCAGACGGGGAACGACAGCATTGGACATGGGCGATCCCTGAGAGAGCGCTACGACGCAGACACTTCGTCCTGATGGTGCCAGGAAGTGTTGAGTTCCTCAGGCATATCTCTGAGGACACCGAAGCTTCCGTCAGCGCTCGATGATCCGGAATAGGGGACCACTGCGCAGAAACGTGCTTGCCATCCCTCGCGTGAGGTCTTTCCGTGACGTTGTCGCTTCAACGCGACGCTTGCCGGACCTGAAATACCAGCAGATCACCAGGAGCGATGGTGAACTCGGTGGTGGTGACTGGACGATCCATGCCGTCGCTGCGGATTTCAGTCACCAGTCGAGGGTCGTCGAAGCCAGCCGTTACGGTGAGTACTTTGTTGATGCCAGAATTCGTGGTGGCTGCAGGGGATTCACTTACTGGTCAGCGAAGAAATCAAGTCCGCCAAATCCTGCGGCGAGAGCACCTGCTCGAATCCTTCAGGCATGAGTGAACGGCCGCTGGTGGACAGCTCCCTCACCTCGGAACGGAGGAGCGCCTGATCGGCGATGTGCGGAGCGCGGAGCGTGATCGTGGTGGGCGTCTCGGAAATAATGAGGCCGCTCGCCACGGTGCCGTCCTTCATGGTCACCGAGTAGCTCCGGAAACGACCCTCCACGGCGACATTTGGATCGATAATCGCCTCGATCAATTGTTCTGCTGGCTTGCCCATCATCATGCCAAGGTCGGGGCCAACGTCTGCGCCTTGGCCGTGTGCGCGGTGACAATAGGCGCAGTTGAGCTTGAACAACGCCGCGCCATGAACCGCGTCACCGCGCAATCTTGGAACGTCCGCATAGCGGGCGAGCATCCTAGCACGTTCGGCGCGCTGTTCGGGCGAGGGTGAATACGCGCGTTCCGTGAGCTTCAGCGGTTGCGAAGCTGCTGGCGGATGAGTCGCGAGCCTGTTCAACATCGGGAGGTTGTCGCGAACGCGGTCCTCCGACGGACGCTTCTCAATCAGGGCGACCAGCGTCTTGGCGTGACGTGACGCAGAGCTGAGGGCAGCGTTGCGAATGTTCTCGTCGTCATCGCCTAGGAGTCTCAGCAGCGCATCCGCTGCGCGCGTGTCGCCCCATTCACCGAGCGTGAAAGCGAGTTGGAAGCGGAGACGGGGCGAAGGACTTGCGACACCGGCAAGCACGGCTGTCAGGATGGGCGCGCCAACCGTCATTACGGCGCCCGGTCGTGACGTGTCTGGTTGCACTGAGTCTGAGGCTGGCGCCGTGGCGTGGGCGAAGCGTTCACTCAATTTTATCGCCTGCTCCTTGACGGCGTCACTGGCGTCTGTGAGCGCAGTCACCAGCACGGGCTCGCTCAGAACGTTCAGGCCGTTCAAGGTCCAGAGCGCCTGAATCCTCACTTTCGCATCCTTCGCGTCCTTCACGAGACTTTCCAATCCACCTGCCACCGACGTATCGCCGCGTTCAAGCAGGAGTCGCTGGGCGGTGTCGCGCTGCCAGCCGTTCGGAGAGTCGAGTGCGATGGCGAGTTCGTCGGCAGACATCTGCGCGAGATTGGGAATTTTTCTCAGTTTCGCACCTTTCGGGACGACCCGGTAGATACGTCCTTTGTCCGCACCGCCGCGCAGGTCGAGGCGCTTTTGCATCTCAGCAGGGATCCACTGCGGGTGCTCGATGACGAGGCGGTACATGTCCGCGATGTAGAGCGCGCCGTCTGGGCCAGTCTTGACCATCGTGGGGCGGAACCAGCTGTCGATCGATGCAAGGAACTCGCTCGTCGCCTCGTCATCAGCCCGACGAGAAGTAAAGCTCACTCCATCCGGTTGCAGTATTTCGCGATGTACCAAATTGTGCACCGGCTCGCTGATGAAGATGCTGGTAGCGAACTCCTTGCCGAATAGATCATCGCGGTATGGCGAAGGCGAGTTGCCACTGGTGACACGGCAGGCAGCAAAGGGATCGTTGAATCGCGAGAGCGTCTTGCTGATGGGGAAGCAGCGCGTGAAGTCTGCGTAGTTCGCGAGCGTGCGCTTGGTGGCCCTGAGTGGCAGCAGCGGGTTGCGGGACAGATACGATACCGGGAAGAAGTAGTGCCAGAGCCAGGTTGAATTGTTGTTGCCGAACCAATTGCCGAAGTCGTCGCGGTAGAGACCGTATTGGCTGCGCCCGTCGATGGCTGCGAAGAGACGGTGGTCGGGATCGAAGCGGAAGTCCTGGCCGCGGATGTTGATCGGATCGGCGCTCAGACCCGCCCTCTCAGTCGAACTGAGGGCTTCCGCACTGACCGCCGTAATAAGCCCATCGCTCTCGCCATTCGCGCCGTAGAGCCAGCCATCAAGTCCGTAAGTGAAGCCGTTGCAGCGGTGCTGCTGATTGCCTTCGATAAAACCAGTGAAGAGCACGTCGCGCACGTCGGCCACGCCATCGCCGTTGGTGTCCTGCGCGTAGAACAGATCCCGGCCAGCGATGACTACGGCGCCACTCCGCCATACGTGCAAACCCTCGGGACAGCTCAGTTTGTCCAGAAATGTCACCGCCCTGTCGTAGCGTCCGCTGCCGGTGGTATCGGTGAGCACGCGCAAGCGACCGCCCGGAGAACCTTTGCCATCCGCGCCGAGCGGGTAATCGCCCATCTCCAAGACCCAGAGTCGGCCATCGGCGCTCCAGTCGAAGGCAATCGGATCCGCGATGAAGGGTTCACTCGCGACCAGTTCAACGGTGAATCCTGGCCGTGTGCGCATGGTCTTCAGTGAGTCTTGCGGCGAAAGCGGCAGCGGATTTCCCGATGCGAGTAACTGCTGGTAGGTGCGCTGGAGCAGTTTTTCCGGCAAAAGCGTGGTGTCGTCGTTTTGAATCCACATCGAGCCGTTCTTGAACCACACCGTGTTAGTGCTGTTCAAGCCCTCACCCACGATGGGGGGAATGGGATCGGTGAGCGCGTTCGAGCGCGGGCCCGAGACAATCTCATCGCTCCAGCCGGGCTTGAGGCGCAAGGCACGAGAATCGTTGCGGAAGAGATGCAGCGAATAGCGCTCGTTATTCGAGAAGATGACGTCGTCATAGCCATCGCCATCAACATCGACGAAGCGCAAGCCGGCGTCGTGGCCCATAACATCCACGAGACTGGTTCCAGGTGGCAGCGCGTAATCGAGCTTGTGCCAGCCGTCAGGAGTCAGCTTGTAGACGGCGCTGAAGCCGGGAACGCCAATGATGATGTCACAGACGCCGTCGTGATCCAAGTCCTGCAACCGCATCGCGTTCTGCGGTAAGAGCGCGGTGCCAGTGGGAAATGTGCTGGTAAACGCCTTGAGATCCTCATCCGGAAATTGGAACGTCGAAGGCGGCTTTTCATTCCTGACCTCACACCCGACATCGGAGTTGGCCTCCTGGCCTTGCGTGGTGTTGGTGAGTGCCGAAAAAGCGAACGCAGAAACCATGGCACAGACGAAAGCATTTATCCTTTTCATGCTGCCATGTCTGCGGGCGTTGATCGCTGCGCTTACTTGCCGACACGACCCCGCGCTCCTCACCGCCAACCCCTGCACGTCGTCAGCGGTTGGAGCGCTCCTGCAGAGGCGGACTCCGTTGCTGATGACGTGGGCTTGGTTGGGCTCTTTCTGACCATGACGATTCATTGCAGGTCCTGGGCTGAGCATGATGACCGCGTGGGCAGTCGCGTCGCATTTCAATTTTGCATAGCCGTTTCGGTGCGTCGATTGCCCCATCGTCACCTCCAGAAACCGATCGTGTCCTCATGACGCATCGTTTCTTTAGTGACGATGAGATCGAACTGCTGCTCGACAACGCGAACTGGCGCTTGGCGGTGCCTGGGATCTGTGCCCAACCGGCTCTCGACCGGATCACACCAGCAGAAATCGCCTGGCGCAGTCGCAACCGCCACGCCCACACGCATCTTGAAGTGTTGGTTACCCTGCGCGGGCGCGGCGGCTTTGGCGTCGGCGAACAGGTACTTGATGCTGGGCCTGGACTGGTGGCGCTGCTGCTACCGGGATTAGCGCACGACAACGGCCTGCCACCCGGGAGCGGCGCCTGCTGCCAACTCTGGCTGGTATGGCTCGGTGGCCGCGTGGTTGTCCATCTCGCCGAAATCAGCCACAGCGGCGATCGGGTGGAGCGCCGCAACAGCGCCGTCCTGGCCAGCGAATGTGGTACGGATCTGGCGCGGGTGTTGGACGAGGCACTGGCGATGGTCGGTGACGATGGCGTCCGTCGCATGCGCACCGCTTTGGCTGCGGTATTGGCACAGGTGGTCGAAGCCGGGTACCGCCCGGCGCCGTCGACTGGCCGTCTGAGCAGCGAGGTGCTCGATGCCTTGCGCCGCCACCTGGAGGAGACCGGTGGCACCGGGGCCTCGTTGCTGTCCCTCGCCCGTCATGCTGGCGTCAGCCGCGGTTATTTCGCTCGCGCTTTCCGTCAAGCCACCGGACGCACGGTCGGCGGATTCATCGATCTTTGCCGCGCTCGCCGCGCCGAAGTATTGAGCCGGAGTGGCTACCCCCAGACCGAGATCGCGAGCGCGTTGGGATTCAGCAGCCCACAGTCTTGGGCACGGTGGCGTCGACGAACGAACTGAGGGACGTACACGGTTCTCACCACCGTGCGAAATGCAGTGGCCAGAACTCTCGGAATGGGTGAACAGCAGTTCGATCTCATCGTCACTAAAGAAACGACGCGTGGTGAGGACACGGTCGGTAACCAATGGTTACGATGGGACAATCGACGCACCGAAACGGCTATGCAAAATTGAAATGCGACGCGACTGCCCACGCGGTCATCATGCTCAGCCCAGCTCCTGCAATGATTCGTCATGCAGGGGTTGGCGACGAGGAGTGCGGAGTTCGTGAGGCAAGTCATAGCGCGGCAGCATTCTTCTCAAAAACCGCCGAGATGTGTGCCTCTGTATCGAAACCGGAGAATTTTCCCATGACCACGACATCTCCATCACCATCTCATCAGATCGGTATGGCCCAGCGCTGGTCGCTGCTGGCACTACTGGTCAGCAGCATGGCATGCGCCTCGGCGGCGACGGTGCCGAGCAATTTCAGTGACTCGGTCTACGCCAGTGGCCTGTCCAATCCCACAGCGATGGCGTGGTCTCCTGACGGCCGGCTCTTTGTCTGCACTCAGGGCGGCAGCCTGCGTGTGATCAAGAACGGCACGCTGCTCGCCACACCTTTCGTGCGCGTGACGGTCGACAGCAACGGCGAACGCGGCCTGCTCGGCGTCGCCTTCGATCCAAATTTTTCCAGCAACCGCTTGGTCTACGTGCAGTACACCGCGACCTCGCCTGCCACCCGTAGCCGCATCAGCCGGTTCACTGCTGACAGCGGAAATCCGGACGTCAGTTCAGGTGGCGAACAGGTGCTGTTTGATTACGACAATCTCAGCAGTGCCACCAATCATAATGGCGGAGCCCTGCACTTCGGACCGGACGGAAAACTCTATTCCGCTCATGGCGAGAATGCCAACGGGGCGCACGCCCAGACCCTGAACAACTTACTGGGCAAGATCCTGCGTCTGAATAGCGACGGCACGATCCCCAGCGACAATCCGTTCTTCAACCAAGCGACCGGCAACAACCGTGCCATCTATGCTCTTGGTTTGCGCAATCCGTTCACCTTCGCTTTCCAGCCTGGAACCGGACGTTTGTATATCAACGACGTCGGACAGGGCTCGTGGGAAGAGATCAACGATGGCGCCGCCGGCCGCAACTACGGCTGGCCGAACGTGGAGGGCAACGGCTCGTTCTCGCCAGCGATCGGCACCTATAGCAATCCGGTTCGCAGCTACCCTACCAGCCACGGCTGCGCCATCACCGGCGGTACCTTCTACAATCCGTCGAACCCCAGCTTCCCCGGGGAGTACGTCGGGAAGTACTTCTTTGCGGACTACTGCGGCAATTGGATTCGCTACATTGACCCGGCGAATCCTGGGACGATCAACAATTTTGCTTCAGGCCTTTCTGCGCCCGTCGACTTGAAGATCGGCCCCGACGGAGCGCTGTATTACATCGCCCGCGGGAATGGCGCGATCGGGCGCATCCAATATACCGTCAACACCGCGCCGGCCATTTCTCAGCAGCCGAGCAGCATCACCGTATCCCAAGGCGCGACCGCGACCTTCACGATCAGCGCCTCAGGCTCGCCGCCGCTGTCCTATCAGTGGGAGCGTGCCGCTTCAGGCTCATCGACCTTTGTTAGCGTCGGCAGCAGCGGCAACAGCGCGAGCTACACCACTCCCAGCACGTCTGCTTCCGACAACGGCGCGAACTTCCGCGTGGTGGTCAGCAACAGCGCGGGCTCCACGACCAGTAATTCCGCTACCCTGACAGTTACCTCCAACACTCCGCCGTCGGTCACCATTTCCTCACCGGCTGGCGGCGGCAGGTACAACGGCGGCTCAGTCATTAACTACGCGGGCTCGGCGACGGACACCCAGGACGGAAACGTACCCTCCAGCCGCTTCAGTTGGACCGTTCTGCTTCACCACCAGTCCCATACCCACCCCTTCCTTGGCCCCATCACCAACCAGAGCAGCGGCAGCTTCACCATCCCCGTCACTGGCGAAACTGATGCGGTTCAATGGTACGTGATCATCCTGACGGTCAGTGATTCCGCTGGGCTTTCGACCACCGTCAGCAGGCGCATCGATCCCAATACCGCCAACTTCACGCTGGCGAGCAACCCCGCTGGCTTGCAGTTGACCCTCGATAGCCAGCCCCTGACCGCAAGTCAGACCATCACCGGGGTAGTCGGCATGACCCGCACCCTCGGCGTGGTCTCGCCCCAGACGCTGGGGTCGAGCACCTATACATTCGCCTCGTGGTCGGATGGTGGTTCGGCCAGCCACACCATTTCTACGCCGTCGAATGCCACGACGTATACCGCGAATTTCCAAACGACCGCCCTCGCCCCGTCAATCACGACGCAGCCGACCAACCAAACCGTCACCGCTGGCGACACCGCCACGTTTACGGTAGTGGCGAGCGGCACCGGTCCACTGACGTACCAATGGAAACGCGGCACGACGAATGTCGGCACCAACAGCGCGACGTTGACGTTAACCAACGCGCAGACCGGCGATGCCGGAAGCTACACTGTTGTAGTGACGAATAGCGCTGGCACGGCGACGTCGAACGCCGCGACCCTGAGCGTGAACGCCGTGACGCTGCGCGATCCTGAAAATCCAGCGGGCGCGGTCGCCGGCCTCACCTATGCCTACTACGCCGTGTCCACCGATGGCACCATTCCGAACCTCGCTGCGCTGGTTCCCACCGCCACCGGCACGGTGACCACGTTCGATCTGAGCCCACGCACGCGTGACGACAACATCGCCTTCGCCTTCAACGGTTACCTCGCGGTGCCGACTGATGGCGTCTATACGCTTTTCACCAGTTCCGACGATGGCTCGCGGCTTTTGATCGGCACCACTACGGTGGTCGACAACGATGGCCCACATGGGATGCAGGAGCGTTCCGGAGTGATCGGGCTCAAGGCCGGGCGGCATGCCCTGACCGTGCACTTCGCTCAGGGCGCCGGGGGCTTCGGGCTGGAAGTGCGCTGGGAAGGACCGGGTATCGCCAAGGCCCTGGTGCCGGCCAGCGCCCTGTTCCGTACTGGAACCGGAACCGGAACCGTTCCGACAATTACCATCCAGCCGGTCAACCGCAGTGTCGTGGTCGGAGCGACGGCGACGTTCACCGTCACCGCCAGCGGCACGCCAGCGCCGA
>ENA-ORBV01008869-ORBV01008869.1-microbial-mat-metagenome-genome-assembly--contig:-NODE-8869-length-16743-cov-20.446178_pt1 | contig 16743 bp, 16 predicted proteins | sample MGYA00237777_ERZ505514 | MGnify/ENA primary metagenome ERZ505514 (study PRJEB26160, sample SAMN06269048) | microbial mat metagenome | isolation source: Oligotrophic lake microbial mat | place... | reverse complement strand
CACCTCTCTATTCGTCGGCAGCGTCAGATGTGTATAAGAGACAGGGGGGGGGCCGCGGCTGTGAGCCGCCACGCCCGATCAACCGGGAGAGTTGAGATCGCCCGCTCTGGGTGCCCTCCACCAGCCGCTCAAAGCCGCGGCTGGTGGCACGTCGAGGCACGCCTCACGAGCCGATCGATTTCCCCGCCAGGTACTCATCAATCCTTGCTATCGCCCGCGTCGTCGCCTCCGTCTCCCACTTCGCCAACTCGTCGCGCAGCGCGCGGGACTGGGCCTCGAATCGAGGCTCGGGCCACCTTGCCGCCGAGAGCAGGAGCCCCAGCGGCATGCCGTACGGGTGGCGGACCTGATCCCCGTTGCCCTCGGTGCGGGCCGCCGCCACGTCGCGCGTCAGGCGCTCGAAGCAGCGTGCGATCGTCGGACGCAGCGCGGCCAGCACCGCGGGGTCCACCGCCTGGGCCACCCGGAAATAGTTCAGCAGATACTCCCGCTGCAGCGGGTCGGGGTTCTCCAGTTCGCGGTCGAATCGGGCCGCCAGGTCGGGCAGTCCTGCGATCCGGGCCAGCGCCAGGCCGTGGTGCGCCTCGGACTTGTCGATGAACAGGTGCGTGACGAATGTCGCCAGGGGTGCATCATCCGGCATCGCGTCCAGTTCGGCCTTGTGGCCCGCATCCCGCTTGATCGCCCCGACGCGGTTGCGTTCCTCCTGCTCGCGCTCTTGATCGCCCGCGTTGGCCAGCCTGGCGGCGGCCTCGCCCTGGTCGCGCACCCACAGCACCCCCGCAGTGACCAGCGAGCCTGCGGCCGCGATCAGCAGGGGGGTGCCCGCGATCCGCGGGACCAGTGAGCCCGCGAGCCACGCCGGGTCTCCCCACGCGAGCAATCCGACGAACAGGTTGGCGTAGACTGGCGGCAACACCGCCCCCAGCCAGCCGAAGAGCCAGCGTCGCTCCAGGTTCCGCTCCATCGACAGGCCCAGCCCCATCACACTCAGGAACGCCAGCGGGGCCGTGATGAGCAGCACAAGAAAGCAGGCCATCGCCCAGGGCGTGACGAACCACGCCAGCCCGCCCCGCCCGGCCACCATCCACGCGCGGCCACCAGCGTGAGGATCCAGCCCAGCAGGTTGAGGATGAAGAAGATGATGATGCCCATGGCGTCTGGCCCACTGGGCACGCGCATGGTGAAGCCCTTGGTCCCGCCCACCAGCGCCACGACGGTGAACAGCGAGAAGCCAAGGGCGATCGTGGCGATGATGGAAAGGGTGAGGTCCATGGGATGAGTGGATCACGCGACGTGGGGGGATGAGCCTTGGGCGGACGGTCTAACCGGGTGGAGGCGGAGCGGGCGGCCCGCCCGACGCTGGAGGGGGTCGGGTTGTCCGGCCCGACCCCAGGTGTTTCGCCCGATGACACACTCGGCGTGTGGTGACCTGTCTCCGCCCCCGGCCGGGCCTGGAAGCCCCGCTCCCTCGTGGGTGCTCCGCCCTTCTGGTGGGTTCAAAGACTCTCCAGGCGCCGCGTCGTCTCCTGCTCGACCAGTGCTCCCAGCAGCGGCCCCAGTTCTCCCGCGAGCACGTCGCGGAGTTGGAACTTCTGGTCGAGGCGCTCGTCGGCGACGATGCCGTCCTGGTAGCGATAGACCCGGACCTTTTCGGAGCGTTGACCGGTGCCGATCTGGGTGTTCCGCGCCTCGGTGCGAGCCGCGTGGACCTTGGAGCGCTCGAGGTCGTACAGGCGGGCCAGGAGCAGGCGTCTGGCCCGCTCGCGGTTCTGCTGCTGGCTCTTGGATTCCTGCATCCGGACCTCGATGCCGGTCGGGCGGTGCAGAAGCCGCACCGCAGTGGCCACCTTGTTGACGTTCTGCCCGCCAGGTCCCTGCGAGGTCGTCACGTTCTCGTCCACGTCCGCCCAGTTGATGGTCACCTGGACCTCTTCGGGCTCGGGGAGCACGGCCACGGTGGCGGTGGAGGTGTGGATCCGACCGGCCGCCTCGGTCGCTGGCACCCGCTTGACCGAGTGAACCCCCGCCTCAAAGGCAAGTTCAGACCAGACGCCCTCCCCGATGACGTTGGCGACCACATGGCGGATTCCGCCAACCGACGTGTCGGGCGTGACTTCCAGCACTTCCAGCGACCAGCCCCGCTTTGAGGCGTAGCGGGCGTAGATGTCCAGCAGATCGCGGGCCCAAAGCCCGGCCTCATCGCCGCCCGTGCCAGCCCGGACCTCCAGGATCACCGACCCGACCTTGCGGTCCTCCGCGTTCACCAGGGCCGACTTGACGCTCTCAATCGTTTGCGCCGCCTCGACTTCCACTCGGACCAGTTCCTCGCGGGCCATCCCCAGCAGCTCCGGATCGCCCGACCCCCCGGATTCAGTGGCGACCGTAGCCCGAAGATCGCCCGCTTCGCCCAGCAGGGCCAAATACTTGCGCCAGCCGTCAGAGGCCGGGGCCAGGGCGGCCCGCTGGATTGACAGGTCACGGACCCGCCGGTGGTCGGCCAGCACGGAGGGGTCCTCCAGCAGGGCCGAAAGGTCGGCGTGCTGGCGTGCGAGGCGGTCAAGCCGGTCCCGGACTCGATCCGACAGGTTTTCCCCTGGGCTTGGCGGCATTCCGTCTCAGGATAGGCGGGGAGCGGAATTGAACCCCCGGATGCGGTTTGCGACATCCGCCGAACAAAGTGTTCAGACACGATTGACTTGCATTCGCGCTGAGTTCCGATATCTTGGCGCAGCCTTTGAGGGGGATGGACCCCCCGTCCTGCCCCAGCGTCTCCACGGAGGATCGAGAGAGAGTCCCACAGTCCACGATTCTGGTTCACCGGCAGGTGGGAACGCCCGGCAGAGGTTGCCGCAAGCCGAAACGATTGACCGACCCGGCGCCCTAGGCCGAGCCGCGACAAACCCAACACTGCACCCTCCTTTCATCGAGGCTCCGCTTAAGTGCGGGGCCTCGGTGTGTTTTTGGGGGGTGGTGGCACGCGGGCGCGGGCGGCGGCGCATGTCGCGCGGGTTGCGGGATTGCTGGTGTGCGGTTGTTCGTCCTTGGTCCTCAGTCCTGCGTCCTCAGTCGTAAGCCCGGGTGGTCGCGGTGGCTGCAATCCGGGACGCGACGGCCCCAATGATGGTGACCAGATGGGGTTGCCGGCGATGGATCGCCCGAAGACCGGCTCGCGGGCCGGTGGAGAAGCGCATGAGCGACGCGATCGTGCTGAGACAAGTGCGCAAGACCTTTGGCGAGAAGGTGGCCGTCGAGGGGCTGGACCTTCGCATCCCCACCGGCTCGCTCACCGGTTTCATCGGCCCCAACGGCGCGGGCAAGACCACCACCATCCGCATGATCATGGCGATCCTGTTCCCGGATTCGGGCGATCTGGAGGTCCTGGGCAAGCGATCGGCCGTGCAGAGCAAGGACCGCATCGGCTACCTGCCCGAGGAGCGGGGCGTCTACAAGAAGATGAAGGTGGGGGCGTTCCTTGAGCACATGGCACGCCTGAAGGGCTGCCACGGCCCGGACGTGCGCCGTCGCGTCCAGCGCTGGCTGGCCAAGGTCGAACTCGAGGGCGTTGAGAAGAAGAAGTGCGAGGAACTCTCCAAGGGCATGCAGCAGAAGGTGCAGTTCATCTCGTCGGTGATCCACGAGCCGGACCTGGTCATTCTGGATGAGCCGTTCAGCGGGCTGGACCCTGTGAACATGCGGCTGCTGCGCGACCTGATCCTGGAGCAGCACACCTCAGGGCGGACGGTGATCTTCTCGACGCACGTCATGCACACGGCCGAGGCGCTGTGCGACCAGATCGTGATGATCAGCCGCGGCAAAAAGGTGCTCGATGCCCCGCTGGCGGAGATCCAGCGACGACACGAGGCGCGGACCATCGAGTTCGAGCCGGTCCAGGCCGGGGGCGACCTGGGCCCGATCGAGCGGGTCGCGGGCGTGGGGGCGGTCCGTCGCACCGAGCGGGGCGGCGTGGCGGAGGTCCGCGAGGGCGCCAGCGTGCCGGAGGTGTTGGGTCGCGTGGCGTCGGCGATGCCGATGTGGCGTGTGGCGATCCAGAGGCCGAGTCTGGAGGACCTGTTCATCGACATCGTGAAGCGGCAGGGCGAGGAGGATGTCGAGGGCCTGCGGGCCGCCATGCAGGACGCGGGGCAGCTGGTGGGCGCTGGGGCCCAAGGGGGTGAGTCGTGAACCGGATCTTCCAGATCGCGCGGCGTGAGTTCGTGACCACGGCGATGACCAAGGCGTTCATCATCGGCGCGCTGGTGTTCCCGGCGGTGATCGCGCTGGCGATCCCGCTGATCATCATGCTGTCGAAGCAGGCCGAGGCGCCCAAGGTGGTCGGCACCGTCGCGATCATCGACCCCAGCGGCCTTGGGCTGGAGCGCATCCGCGCCAGCCTGACGCCCGAGGCGATCTCGGCCCGCCGTCCGCAGGCGGCGTCCCAGATGCAGGAGCAGGCGATCCAGCAGGCCCAGTCGGGTGCCCAGATGACCCCCGAGCAGGCGACGGAAATGATGGACCAGGCCCGGACCATGTCGGCCAAAATCCCGGAGTTCACGGTCGAGGGTGTCGCGGATGGCGCGGACCTCGAGGAGCAGAAGCGGGCCGTGTGGGACGAGGGTCCCCAGGGCCAACCGGATTCGCAGCGCCGCCTGGCTTTGATCGTGCTCGATCCCGACGCGATCCGGCGCGGCGAGGGCGCGGACCGCTTCGGCACCTTCGAGATCTTCCATCGACCCAAAATGGACGATCGCATCGTCGACGAGATCCGCGACGGGGTCCGCGAGGCGATCCAGACCGCCCGGTACGCGGCCTATGGCCAGGACGCCGCGTGGCTCGATGCGCTCACCACCGTCGACCGCCCCCGCGTGATCGAGGTCACCGCCGAAGGCGAGCGCGACTCCACGTCGGCCTTCGGCATGTTGCTGCCGTTCGCGTTCATGGTGCTGCTGATGATGTCGGTGATGATCGGGTCGCAGTACCTGCTGACGACGACGATCGAGGAGAAGTCCAGTCGTGTCGTCGAGGTGCTGCTGTCGGCCGTTTCCCCGATGCAGTTGATGACGGGCAAGGTCCTGGGGCAGATGATGGTGGGGCTGGTGATGCTCGCCGTGTATGGCGGGCTGGGCGTGGCCGCGCTGGTCGCGTTCGCGCTCACCAATCTGATCGAACCCATGTCGCTGGTTTATCTGCTGGCCTTCTTCATTCTTGAGTACGTCATGCTCGCTTCGTTGACGGCGGCGGTGGGCGCGGCGGTCAATGAGCTGCGCGAGGCCCAGAGCCTGCAAGGCCCGATCATCATGCTGGTGATGATCCCGTACATCCTGTGGCTGCCACTCTCGATGGGCCCCAACGCGCTGTGGGCCCAGATCCTGAGCTTCATCCCGCCGATCAGCCCGTTCGTGATGATGATCCGCGTGACCTCGACCGATCCGCCGCCGCTGTGGCAGCCACTGCTGGCGATCGGCGTGAACGCGGTGGGGTGCTACGTCTGCCTGTGGCTGGCGGCCAAGGTGTTCCGCGTGGGCCTGCTCATGTACGGCAAGCCGCCGAACCTGGCGACTCTGGTGAAGTGGGTGAAGATGGCGTAGGGAGCCCTGAGCGCAGGCTCAGGAGTGACGAAGCGACGCGGAGACGCAGTGATGGAGGAACCTGCCCCTTCATCCACCAACCAGCAGCGCCTCGAACCCGCGCCGCCCGGTCGCCGGCGTCCGCGCGGCGAGGGCGCGGGAGTGCAACTCGTCGTCGCTCGCCGCGAGGGCGATGAGGCGCCAGGTGTCCACGAAGACGCCCATCATCGCTTCGGAAGCCCCGTCGTGGAGTGATCGTGCCGGGCTGCGAAATCGGGTGGCAGGCCCATCGAACGGGCCGCGGCGGCGATCGTGTCGAAAGCGTCTGCCGCCGCCCCGTTCGTCGCCGTTCCATTGGGCAGCACGATCGTCACAGGCGCGTTGGGCGCGATCCCAACCGGCATCGGCTCGTCGAGCACCACCTGCTTCCCGTCGTAATGCCCTCGGATCGGGGTCATGTTCGGATTCCATCCAGTCCGACGCGCAACTCACGGTTACGATCCCGCGTTGCAGCTCCGCCACCACAACTGCGGCGAAGCGATCGCGGTCATCGACCTCGCCCGCATGTCCTACGCCCATGCCTACCGCGTCCAGATTGAGCATCTCGAACGCCTTGTCGCCTCGCGGGATTCGGCCACCCCGACTCCCGGAGTGATCCTGCTGGTCGAGCACGAGCCGGTGATTACAGTGACGCCCCGACCGGGCGCGGCCGGGCATGTGCTCGCGTCGTCGAGCGTCCTGGCCGACGCCGGCGTTGACGTCGTCCACACCGATCGCGGCGGCGACGTCACCTACCACGGCCCCGGGCAGCTCGTCGTCTACCCCATCATCGACCTCAACGCCCACGCCCTGCGGATCATCGACTACATCCGCTTGCTCGAGGCCGCGATTCTCGACGCGCTGGCCACCTTCGGCATCCAGGCCCATACCGATCCCGCCGCCACCGGCGTTTGGGTGCGGTCCGTCGGGCAGCCCGGGGCGGCGCTCGGCCAGCCTGCCCCGGACGACGCCGCCGACTTCTCCGACGCCAAGATCGCCGCCATCGGCGTCCGCGTCCGCCAGTGGGTCTCGATGCACGGGCTGTCCATCAATGTCGACCCCGACATGGCCCACTTCGACCTGCTCGTGCCCTGTGGGCTGCATGGGAGGCCGGTCACCAGCATGGCTCGCCTTCTGGGCGCGCGGGGACCCACGATGGACAGCGTGAAGTCGGCGGTCGTGGGCGCGCTTCGAGCCCGCCTTGACGAGCGCTTTCGCGGGCGGGTTCCCTCCGCCGCGTCGCCGCGGCTGCCGGGTTGACGCCCTCTGGGCACGCTCAACCCGCCGCCCGCCGCCGATTCCGGCGCATACCATCGCCCCTTGCCGACCAACTCACCCGGCCCTGCCAGGGCCCACGGGGGCGCGTGGAATGACCCGAGACGAGATCCTGACCAAGGTCCGCGAGGTACTGGTCGACGCGCTGGCGGTCGATGAGCAGGACGTGACGCCCGAGGCCAGCCTGCGGGCCGACCTGGGGGCAGAGTCGATCGACTTTCTCGACATCGTCTTCAAGCTCGAACAGGTCTTCGGGATCAAGATTCCGCAGGGCGAACTGTTCCCCGAGAACGTGTCGCAAGACGCGAGGTATGTGCAGAACGGCAAGGTCACGCCCGAGGGCATGGCCGTGCTGAAGGAGCGCCTGCCCCACGCGGACTTCTCGCGGATCCCCGACGCGCCGGACATCAAGCGGGTCGCCGACGTGTTCACCGTCGACTCGCTCGTGGAGTTCGTGGCGCGGAAGGTCGGGGCGTGAGTTCCTCGGCCTTTGCATCTGAGATTTGAGACTTGGGGTTGGAGATCTGGAATCTGGGATCTCGACTCTCGATTCGGGGTCTCAGTTCCGAGAATCCAAACCTGAGACTGGCCGCCCCATGCGCTGGATGTGGATCGACAGAATCCTGAGCCTCGACCCCGGCCAGCGCCTGGTGGCCGTCAAGAACATCTCCATGGCCGAGGAGCACCTGCACGATCACTTCCCGGCGGTGGGGGAGTCGGTCGGGCGGCCGGCGGCCGCGGTGGTGGGGCAGCCGACGCCTCGTGCCGCCATGCCGATCATGCCCGCCACGCTCATCATCGAGGGGATGGCCCAGTCCGCGGGCATCCTGGTCGGGCACGCCGGCCAGTTCAAGCAGAAGGTGCTGCTGGCCAAGATCACGCGGGCGGAGATCGAGCAGGACGCCGTGCCCGGCGACACGCTCCGCTACACCGCGACCATCCAGAGCCTGAGTCCGCAGGGCGCGTCGACGCAGGGCGTGGTTGAGTTGCGACGGGCCGGGGCGGGCGAGTTCACCCCCATCGGACGCGTCGACCTCATGTTCAGCCATGTCGATCAAGCGATGTCCGGCGTCGGGGGCGTGGAGATGCCCCGCGAGAACTTCGTGTTCGGCGAGGCATTCAAGACCCTGCTGAGAACGAGCGGGTTTGGGTGAGGCGCCCACCAAGCCACTCAACAGAAACGGCGGCGCGAGCCGTCGGCCACCACACGGCCTCGGCGCGGGTGCCATGACAAGCGGAGTGCTGGGTCGAGGCGGTTGGCGAGTTCGGCGCCGGGCCGCATTCGGTAGGTGGCCGACCGCGCGCGCGGCCGGTTCTGCGGAGCCTGGACGGGTCACACGTCCAGATTCTTGACCTCAAGCGCGTGATCTTCGATGAACCGCCGGCGTTCCTCCACGTTCTCACCCATCAGCGTGGAGAACAGGCGGTCGGCCTCCGCGGCCTCGTCCATCGTCACCCGCAGCAGCGTCCGGCGCGTGGGGTCCATCGTGGTCTCCCACAACTGCGAGGCGTCCATCTCGCCCAGGCCCTTGAACCGCTTGACCTGCATGCCCCGCCGACCGATCTCGTGCAGCGCGGGCAGAATCTGGGCCAGCCCCGCGGCCTCCACCAGCTTCGCGTCGGCGCGGAACGGGCGGGCGGCCCGCTCAGAATCCGCTCCCCCAACGCTGTCCTGACCCTCTGACTCACCCGCGCCCTGGGCGGACTCTCCGTCGCTGGCGGCACCAGCGGCGTCAGACCCCACCGCTTCCTCATCCGAGGTCGTGCCGTTCGCGGGCGCCGCCGAACCGTCGGCGACCTGCGCACTTGCGGCGCTGCGCGACTCCATGCCCCACGCGTACCGCGTGGGCATCCGCTCGCCCGTGACCGATTCCTCCTGCACCAGCCCGTAATCCTCGATCGACAGCCCGATCTCCTCGAGTTCCGTGAACAGGCGCGCCAGTTCCTTGTTCTCGTGCAGTTCGCGGATCGTGGCTGTTGCCTTCTGAGGCCCGGGGGACGCCTGCGCGGCGCTGGGAGCGGCCAAGCCGGGTCCGGCGTCGCCCTTGGAATGCGAGGTCGTCGTTCTCGGTGACCCGCCCCCAACCGGCGCTTCCGCCCCATCCGCGAGCCGTAGCCCATGCCGCGCGATGATCGCGTGCGCCTGCTGCTCGCTCCACGCGAACCGCTCCTCGGTCCGCCCGCCGTCGGGGCCGATGGCCCGCCACACGACGCGGTGGGTCGGCAAGCCGCCCTGACCATCGGGGTCCTGCTTCCTCGTCTTGAGCAAATCAGCGAAGCGCGTGCCGCGGCGCTCGGCGATCTCCACCAGCTCGTGCAAGCGCCGGATCTGAACGATCGCCCGCTTGGCCGCCGCTCCCTCGATGCGGTGCGTCACCCGCACCTCATCCCCGGCCCGCTCGACCTTGCTCACGTCCCGCACCAGCAGCACCGCCCCCTCCAGCCCGAGTTCGGTCAGCGTGTCCTGCATCGTCTTCTCGTTGAGGACGTACTGGCTGCGCTTCCCGCGGCTCACCTGGTACAGCGGCGGCTGGGCGATGTAGATGTGCCCGCGTTTGATGAGCTCGGGCATCTGGCGGAAGAAGAAGGTGAGCAGCAGGGTGCGAATGTGCGAGCCGTCCACGTCGGCGTCGGTCATGATGACGATGCGTCCGTAGCGCAGGCGGGACGCGTCGAACTCCTCGCCGATCCCGCACTTGAGAGCCTGGATCAGCGTCCTGATCTCCTCGAAGCCCAGGATCTTGTCCAGGCGCGCCCGCTCGACGTTCAGGATCTTGCCCTTGAGCGGGAGGATCGCCTGGTTCTCGATCTCGCGCCCCTGCGTCGCGCTGCCACCCGCGGAATCACCCTCGACGATGAACAGCTCGGCCTTGTCGGACTCCTTGGTCTTGCAGTCCCGCAGTTTGTGGGGCATCGAGCCCGAGTCGAGCGCGCTCTTGCGCCGGGTCAGCTCCCGGGCCTTGCGGGCCGCTTCCCGCGCCTGGGCCGCGACGATGCCCTTCAGGCACAGGCGCTTGGCCTCGCCCGGGTGCTCCTCCAGCCAGCCGTCCAGAGCCTCGCCCACCGCCGCGGAGACGAAGTTCTCGACCTCCGGATTGAGCAGCTTTTCCTTGGGCTGGTTGTTGAACGTCGGATTCGGCAGCTTGACGCTGATGATCGCGACCAGGCCCTCGCGGAGGTCCTCGCCCGTGGGGACGGGGTCTGAATCGCGGATGATGCCGGCCTTGCGTGCGTAGGCGTTGAGTGTCCGCGTCAGCGCCAGTTTGAACCCCTGCGCGTGCGTACCGCCGTCCACGTTGTTGATGTTGTTGGCCAGCGCCAGCAGCGTCTCGTTGTACCCGTCGTGATACTGCAACGCGACCTCGCACACCAGGTACTGATCCGGCACGTCCTTGCGCACGTACACCGGGCTGCTCACGGGCGTCTTGCCGCCCATCAGGTAGGCGATGTACTCCAGCAGACCGTTGTCGGCCCGGAACACGTCCGACTTGGGCTCGCCGTCCGGCCCCACACGCTCGTCATCCAGGCGGATCGTCACGCCCGGATTCAGGAACGCCAGTTCCCGCAGGCGAGTCGCCAGAGTCTGGTAGTTGAACTCCGTCTCCGGAAAGATCGTCGCGTCCGGCTTGAACGTCACAATCGTTCCGCTCTTGCGCGACGCCCCGGCGGGGATCGGTCCGACCTCGTGCAGCGCCTCGACCACCCGTCCGCGCTCGAATGCGATCGCCTGGATCCGCCCGCTCCGCCACACCTGGGCCTCAAGGTGCTCCGACAGCGCGTTGACGCAGGACACGCCCACGCCGTGCAGACCCCCCGAAACCTTGTACGCCGACCCCTCCTGCCCGAACTTCCCGCCCGCGTGCAGTTTGGTCAGCACGACCTCGATCGCCGATCGCCCGTTGAGGTTGGGGTCCTCGTGCTTCATCGGGTCGGTCGGGATGCCGCGCCCATCGTCGGACACGCGGCACGAGCCGTCCGCCAGAATCGCGACCGAGATGTGGCGGGCGTGGCCGGCCATGGCCTCGTCGATCGAGTTGTCCACGACCTCGTAGACCATGTGGTGCAGGGCATTCAGGCCCGTGCCGCCGATGTACATGCCGGGGCGCTTGCGGACCGCCTCCAGACCTTCCAGCACCTGAATCTGGTCGGCGTCGTAGGCACCCGTGGTCGAGGGCAGGCCGTTGTTGGTGTCGACGGAGTTTGGTTGATTCGGGCCGGCCGTGGCCACACGGACCGCCATGCCGGCGGGCGTGGAACCCGACGAAGACTCGCCTGCGGGAGCGGCGGAAGCGACGGGTCGGAGTGCGATGGTGTCGGCGTTTTCGGGCATGGTTGTCGGTCGTCGGGCCGTCGGCAGGCCCCGTCGGAAGGGTCCGAACCACCCGGAAAACCCGGGTGTTTTCCTGAGGCTGAATGATAGGAAAGCCGGTCCGTCGGGACCGGCTCGGGACTGAAGTTCGTGCTGATTCAGGCGAGCCGTGCGCCCCGGTGCGGCGGGGCAAGTCAAGCGGAGACTATCACCGCTTGAGCCCCCAGTTTCCAGCCCGGGGGTGTTCGATTCTCGCTTCAGATACGCCAGCCCCGCGAACGACCGGCGCGATACCTCACGTCCGAAGTCGCAGGACTTCGCCGACGGACCCAGCGGTCCCGACCAGCGCTCGGTTCACTTCTTGTCGGTCTTCTCGGCCTTCCAGACCTCAACCCACTTGGACTTCCAGCGCCGCGACCCGCCGTTGCGACACTTGGTCTGCCACTTGATCTTCTTGCGAACCATCGGCATCGGTCGTCTCCTTCGCCCCGCGCCTGGGCGACGGGGAAGGCATCATAGCGCCGTGACCCGCCGGGACCGTGCCAGATCGCCTCACCGCCTCACCAGCACCTCCTGCACCTCGCCCGACGCCCCGCCACGCAGGTTGATCGACAGCAGCCTGGCCCGCTCGGCCTGATATCGGAAGATGCTCATCGCGGTCGTGCCCTCCGAGTCGAGCATCACCTCGGTCTCCCGCAGCACCAGCACGCCGGCCGCCAGCGTCCACTCGCCTGTCACCACCCGTCTGGTTTCCTTGTCATCGACCTTGGCTTTGTACTCGGCCATGTAGGTGCCGTCGTCTTTGATGGTAATCGTGGCCGTCATGGCCTCAAGTCGCTTGCGTTCCTTTTCCTTTGCGGCGTTGATCTCGGCGGGCGAGGGACCGGCGGCTTCATTGGCCGCGGGTTGGGCGGGCTGGGCCGCACCGCCCGCGCCCTCTCCGGCTGCGGGTGGCGGCGTCGCGGCGCGGGCCGGGCGAGCGGCTTCCCGCAGACGCAGGTCGACACGCCGCAGCGCTTCGTCCGTCATCGTCCGGGTGTCGAGGGTCCACGCTCCCACGATGGTGCGGTCGCTGGCGGGCTCGGGCGTTGTCTCGCCGCAGCCCGTCAGGGCGGCGGGCATGGCTGTGCAACCAAGGGCCAGAATGATCGAACAGACATTCGGACGAAGCATGCGTCGTTCCCTTTGACGAGGAGGAGTTGAACCATAACGGCACAAAGGACACCAAGGTCAATGCCGGCACCAAGGAACTCAGGGCGACCGCGTCGGTCACCGGCTTCGCGGCCCAGCGTTGTTTCCTTTGGGCCTTTGTGGTTGGTCCGGCTTCCCAGCCCCCGCAGGTTATCAGAACGGGACCGACCCCTCACAATCGGCACAAACGCCGATCGCCGTGAGACGGGAGGCGTCGCCCGCGGGCCTGTTCCGCATCCCCCGCCCCCGCAACGCCCGTCCCCCGGCGCGTTATACAGGCGTCTATGGGCGCCGGGTGGCTCGGAAAGATGGTGCAGGTCCGCCGGGGCGAGCAAGCGCCCACCGTTCTGGCCGCCGTCGCCTTCGCGCTCATCCTCTACTCCTACGCCCTGCTCCGCCCCGTCCGCGAGGCCATGGGCATCCAGCGCGACTTCAACGACCTCTACTGGCTCTGGATCGCCACGCTCATCGGCATGGTGATCGCCAACGTCGTCTACGCCTTCCTCGCCACGCGCATCCCCACCCGACTGCTGGCCAGCACCACGTACCGCGTCTTTGGCCTCAGCCTGGCCGCCTTCGTCGTCCTGCTCACCCTGTGGCCTGGGCTGGTCGACGACCCCTTCGCGACCATCCCTGGCTGGATCGTCCGTTCGCCCGTGCCCCAGCCGATCACGGTCGGGCACGCGTTCTACGTCTGGCTCAGCGTGTTCAATCTCTTCGCCATCTCGCTGTTCTGGGCCCAGGCCGCGGGCACGTTCACGCTCGAGCAGGCCAAGCGCCTGTACCCGCTCATCGCCGCCGGCGGAACGATCGGCGCGCTCGCCGGCTCCTTCACCACCACCATGCTCGCCCGCGAGGTGCAGCCCGCGGGCATCATGGCGCTCTCGCTCATCCTGCTCCGGCTCGCGGTCATGGCCGGGGCGTGGGCGTTTGGACGCCAGGCGGGCGACACGACTTTGACCCGGCCCACCGGCGCAGCCACGACCGCCACCGCCGCGCGCCCAGGCCGTCCGCGCCTCAACGCGTGGCGGGGTCTGCGCAACGTCGTCGCCTCCCCCTACCTCGCCTCCATCGGCGCGTGGGTCATGCTCCTGGCCATCGCATCCTCGCTCATGTACTTCACCCAGGTCGAGATCGTCCGCGATCAGGGGCGCGACCTCCAGGAGCGCGTCTTCCTCTTCGCCAAGATTGACCTGCTCACACAGGGCTTTACGCTCCTGCTCCAACTCGCGGCCACCGCGATGCTCCTTCGCCTGGTCGGTGTGGGCCGTCTCCTGCTCGCTTGTCCCATCGTGCTGGTGGTCGGGTTCATCGCGATCGCCGCCGCCGATGCCCTCCCCGGAATCGCCCGTGATGGCTACCTGGGCTCGCCGGCCGCCGTATTCGAGCTGGGAATCTTGGCCGCCAGCCCCGTTTACGCCATCATGGCCCTCTTCCAGGCCTCCTTCCGTGCCGCCGAGCGAGCCATCGCCCGCCCCGCCCGTGAAACCCTCTTCTCCGTCGTCGCCCCCGAGGAGAAGTACGTCACCAAGCCCGCCATCGACACCTTCGTCTATCGCAGCGGCGACGTCCTGGGCTCCACGCTCCACGGCTTCCTCCACTCCATGCAAGCCGGGCTCGTCCCCATCCTGACCATCGTCGGTCCGCTCGCGATCCTCTGGGCCGCGCTGGGCCTGTGGCTGGGCTGGAAGCAGAAGAAGCTCGCCCCAACGGACCCGCGCGTGTGAGCACGCGAAGCCCGGGTGACACCAGCCCGCGCCCGCGTTGGGCCGCGCGACTGGTGCGACCCCGCAATCGCCCCATTCTCCACGGGGCACCATCACGCCTCAAACGCATTCGGACTGGTGGCACCCCCGCGCCCCAGGAGCATGATCCTGCCAGCACACGGATGCAGCCCGTCCGCACCCGCCGGTGTATACGCCAGACCGGGGCGGGCGCCTTGTCCCGAGACCCATGCCCTCGTCGCCTGACGGGTCGGCACACCCACTCCACACGGATTCCCCTCGCAACTGATCGTCAACTCGAAACGAGCATCCATGACCATTCCCAGCCGCCCAGACCCCCGCTCCGCATCCCCCGCCTCGCGCCGCGAGTTCCTCCGCGCCGCCGCTACGGTCGGCGCGCTGGCCGCCGTCTCCCCGGTATCGTTGGCGATGGACCCCCGCGCCAAACCCCGCCGCCAGCCCGGCGAGGCCGACCGAAAGATGAAGATCCTCATCCTCGGCGGCACCGGCTTCCTTGGGCCCATCATGGTCCGCCACGCCCTGGCCCGTGGCCACGAGGTGACGCTCTTCAACAGAGGGACCCGCGACGAGATGTTCCCCGACCTCGAGCAGATCCTCGGCGACCGCTACGAGGACAACGCACTGGACGGCCTCAAGGGCCGCCAGTTTGACGCCTGCATCGACACCTGGACCTACCTGCCCTTCATCGTCCGCCGTTCCGCCCAAGCGCTGAAAGACAGCGTCGGCAACTACCTCATGGTCTCCACCATCTCCGTCTACGGCGAACGCAACGACGTCGACATGACCGAGGACGCCCCGCTGGCCACCATGCCCGCCCACATCGTCCCGACAATCACCACCAACCGCCAGATCGGCGAGCACTACGGCGCGCTCAAGGCCCTGTGCGAGCAGACCATCGCCGACGTCATGGGCGGCCGCTCCTGCAACGTCCGCCCCGGCCTCATCGTCGGGCCACGCGACCCCTCCAACCGCTGGACCTGGTGGCCCTGGCGCGTCCGCAAGGGCGGCGACATGATCGGCCCCGGCAAGCCCGAGCACTACACCCAGATCATCGACGTCCGCGACTGCGGCGAGTTCTGCGTCACCGCCGCCGAACGAAGCCTCACCGGCGACTACAACTGCGTCACCCCCTCCCGCGCCATGACCATGGGCTCCATGCTGGACGCCTGCAAGAGGGTGACCAACTCCGACGCCACCTTCACCTGGATCGACCAGGACTTCCTCGAAGCACAGGGCGTCTCCGCCTGGGGCCACATGCCCGCCTGGATCCCGCCCACCGCCGACGGCTATGAGGGCTTTGGCCAGCTCAGCGTCGAGAAGTCCGTCGCCAACGGCCTCACCTTCCGCCCGCTGGAAGACACCGTCAAGGTCACACTCGAGTGGCTCGACACCCTCACCCCTGAGCAGGTCGCCGCCATTGCCGGCGGATTCGTCGAGGGCCGCAACGGCGGCGTGCCCCCGGAGATGGAGGCGGCGGTTTTGGCCGCGTGGAAGGCCCGCAACGGCTGACTGGCGGCGGCCCCGACGAGGCGGGGTGCGCAAGCCCCCGCATGTGTGGCCGGGCGGGGCGGTGCTCAACCGGCAAACACGCGGGGGCTGGCGCCGCCCGCCCCGTTTGCACACGGGCAGGACCATACTTCGATCCAAAGCCCAAGGCTCTGGCCCCGGCTCTGCGCCCCGTTGCGCCCGGGCAGGACCCTACTTCTCCGCGCTCAGGTAACAGATGAATGCCGCGCACGCCTCCCCCTGCTTGGCCGGCGTGAACACGCCGTTGCCCGACCCCTTCTTGTCGTCGCCCTCCCAGTACACCGTCACATTCCTGAACCCCGCCTCCGACAGCAACTCCTGGATCTCGGGCAGCGTCCAGAGGCGCCATGTGTACGTGAACGCGTTGCGCATCCGCGTGCCGTCGGCGAAGTGGAAGTGGATCGCGCAGTCCATCTTGCCCGTGATCGGGTCGTACGTCTTCTGGTCCCAGATGTACGTGAACGGACCCTTGCGGGTCTTGATCTCGCGCTTGTCGCGCTGCTCCTTCATCGACTCGAACCCGCCGTAATGGTCCAGGAAGAACACGCCGCCGCTCCCCAGCGTCTCGCGCACCCGCGCGAAGTATGCCCGCAGTTCCTCGCGCGCCCTGAAGATCCAGTACGAGAAGTTCATCGCCAGCACCATGTCCACGCCAGAGCCCTCGCGCCCCGGCTCACGCACGTCCCGGTTCAGCAGCTTGACCCGGGCCCGCTCGGAGTCGCTGAGTTTCGAGAGGATGTTCTGCCCCCCCCAGGCCAGCGTCGCCTGATCACGGTCCAGCCCCACCGCGTGGTTCTGCGGCCGACGCCTGGCCCACTCGCACGAAGTCGCCCCCGTCCCGCAGAAATCCTCGCGCAGGATCCGTGCCGGCTTGCCCCTGATCTCGCGGTAGGTCGAGTCCACGAAGTCGATCTCGGCCTCCACGCTCTGCACCGCGTGCGTGTACAGCACATGCCGATCCGCCGTCGCGGCCGTCCAGCCCGAGGGCCGCTTGCTCGCCCCGCCCGCCGCCGTCACCGCCGCCCCCCCTGTCTCTTATACACATCTGACGCTGCCGACGAATAGAGAGGTGTAGATCTCGGTGGTCGCC
>ENA-ORBV01008868-ORBV01008868.1-microbial-mat-metagenome-genome-assembly--contig:-NODE-8868-length-16745-cov-9.202124_pt1 | contig 16745 bp, 12 predicted proteins | sample MGYA00237777_ERZ505514 | MGnify/ENA primary metagenome ERZ505514 (study PRJEB26160, sample SAMN06269048) | microbial mat metagenome | isolation source: Oligotrophic lake microbial mat | place... | reverse complement strand
TGGCGCAGGTCACGGGGCTTGGGCGTATCCATCCGCTCCCTGCTGAGCCATCACCCGGATAATTGGCGAAGGTATTGCAAAGGGCACAACAATGCGGTTGCTGCTAAAAATCCTCGGCTGGCTGCTCGCCCTCGTCGCCGTGCTCGCCCTCGCCCTCGGCGGCGGCGGCTACCTCTGGCTGCGCCGCAGCCTGCCCCAGACCGGCGGCCGCCTGCGTGTCCCCGGCCTCACCGCCCCCATCACGATCACCCGTGACGCCAACGCCATCCCGCACATCAGCGCCCAGAGCGAGGCCGACGCCCTCTTCGGCCTCGGCTACGTCCACGCCCAGGATCGGCTCTGGCAGATGGAGTACCAGCGCCGCGTGGGCCATGGGCGTCTCTCCGAGGTGCTTGGCCCCGGCGGCCTGGAGGCCGACCGCTTCCTGCGCACGCTCGGCACCGGCCGCGCCGCCCAGAGCGCCTACGAGCGCCTCGACCCGCCCACCCGCGCGCTGCTCGAAGCCTACGCCGCTGGCGTCAACGCCTTCATCGAGGGCCATCGCGGCAGCCTGCCCCCTGAGTTCGTGATCCTTGGCATCGACCCCGAGCCCTGGCGCCCCCAGGACTCGCTCGTCTGGGCCAAGATGATGAGCTGGGATCTTGGCGGCAACTGGAGCGAGGAGCTGAAGCGCGCCGACCTCCAGCAGCGCGTCGGCCCCGAGTTCGCCGACCAGCTTATGCCCGCCTCCGCCAAAGACGACCCGCTCATCCTCCCCGACGGCGGCGACTCAGTCGCTCAATCCAACGCGATCCGTACGGGCGCCCCCCAGTGGGCGCCCTCCGGGCCTCTTTCCGCAGCGCCCTCCGGCTATCCTGCCCTCGCCCAGTTCAGCCTCATGTTCGAGCAGCAGCTCGGCCTCGGCGGCCAGCACATCGGCAGCAACAACTGGGTGCTCGCCGGCAGCCGCTCCGCCAGCGGCAAGCCACTGCTCGCTAACGACCCCCACCTCGGCGCGCAGATGCCCGCGCTCTGGTACCTCGCCCACCTCCAGGGCGGTGGCATCGACGTGGCGGGCGCCAGCCTGCCTGGCCTCCCCGGCATCGTGATCGGCCACAACCAGCGCATCGCCTGGGGCGTCACCAACACCAACCCCGACGTGCAGGATCTCTTCGAGGAGCAGGTGAACGCCCGCAACGAGGCGCTCTATCAGGGCCAGTGGGAGCCGCTCACGATCATCCCCGAGACGATCAAGGTCAAGGGCGAGGCCGATGTGCAGCTCGTTGTGCGCGTCGGTCGCCACGGCCCCCTGATCTCCGATGTCGCCGACGATAGCGCCGCGCCGCTCGCCTTCCGCTGGACCGCCCTCGACCCCGAGGACACCACGCTGCGCGCCTTCCTTGCGCTTAACCGCGCCCAGGGCTGGCCGGAGTTCACCGAGGCCCTGCGTAGCTACCACGCGCCTATGCAGAACTTTGTCTATGCGGATGTGGACGGCAACATTGGCTACTACGCCCCAGGCGCCGTGCCGGTCCGCCTGCGCGGCGACGGTCGCCTGCCCGCCGAGGGCTGGAGCGGCCTGCACGACTGGAGCGGCTACATTCCCTTTGCCGAGCTGCCCCACACCCTCAACCCCGCGCGCGGTTACATCGCCACCGCTAACAATCAGCAGGTGCCCGCAAGCTTCCCCTACCTGATCTCCACCGACTGGGCCGCGCCCTACCGCGCCCAGCGCATCATCCAGCTGATCGAGGCCACCTCGCAGCACACGCTGGACGATATGGCCGCCATGCAGGCCGATGTCGTCTCGCTCCAGGCCCGCGAGCTGCTGCCCGCCCTCACCAGCATCGCGCCCAATGATGCACAGCAGCGCGCCGCGCTCGATCTGCTCAAGGGCTGGGACGGCAGCATGAACGGCGACAGCGCGGCCGCAGCGGTCTACGCCGCCTACTACCAGGCGCTGCCCAAGGCGGTCTTCGCCGACGAGCTGCGCGCCGGCTACGAGGCGCAGTACCTGGGCGCCACCGATAATCACGCCATTGTGCTGGACGAAGTGCTGAACGGCAGCCTCGCCGCCTGGTGCGACGACGTGGGCACGCCTGCGGTTGAGGGCTGCGACGTGCCGCTCGCTGCGGCCCTCGCCGATGGCCTGGAGACGATGGCCGAGGCCCAGGGCACGCCCGACGTGCGCAGCTGGCGCTGGGACAAAGCCCACATCGTGATCTTCCCCCACAACCCCTTCAACAACGTGGGCGCGCTCAGGCCGCTCTTTAGCCGCAGCGTGCCCAACGGCGGCGACGCCTTCACCGTGAACGTGGGGCCCGTGCGGCGCACCGAGCTATATCACCAGTACCACGTGCCATCCTACCGCCAGCTGATCGACATGGCCGACCTGAACGCATCGCGCTTTATGCAGACCACCGGCCAGTCGGGCAACCTGCTGAGCGGCAGCTACGACCCCTGGGTGCAGCCCTGGCAGCGCGTGGAGTACGTGCCGATCCCGTTTGGCGTGCCCGTTGCGGGCGCCACGCTCACCCTTGTGCCGTGATATAATGCCGCGCATGTAACGCCCAGTGCTGGGCGGGGAGATCTGAGCCTGCGATGCGCTGCCCCCTCTGCCAGCATCCCGACACCGATGTGCTCGACTCACGCAAGCTCAACGAGGGGGAGCTGATCCGCCGCCGCCGCAAGTGCCGCAGCTGCGGGCGCCGCTTCACCACCTACGAGCGCGTCGAGTCCGTGAGCCTCACGGTGGTGAAGAAAGACGGCGAGCGCGAGCCCTATGATCGCGAGAAGATCATGCGCGGCGTGCGGACCGCCTGCTACCGCCGCCCGATCTCCGTGCAGCAGATGGAGCTGCTCGTCAACGAGGTCGAGTCGGCCATCATGGCCACCGACGAGCAGGAGGTGCGCAGCACCACCATCGGCGACCAGGTGATGCGCCAGCTGCGCGAGCTCGACGACGTTGCCTACATCCGCTTCGCCTCGGTCTACCGCTCCTTCGCCGACATCGGCAAGCTGCGCGAGGCGGTGGACGAGCTGCTAGAGAACCCTTAAACGTTTACCATCGCGGAGCCTGAGCGCATGAGTGTTGATACCACGCCCGAGCAGCGCGACCAGAGCGCGGGCGAGCCGACTAAATCCATCGTGTCGCCTGAAAGCAAGGCCGAGGCCGCGCCCGAGCCTCGCCAGCCCCTCGCCGAGCGCCTCGGCCTCTCGTTTAACGCGATCGACTGGCGCCAGACGATCCTGCTCGCCCTGGCGATGGCCGTCTCCTGGTGTGTCTTCTTTCTTGGCCCGAGCCTGCTCCAGATCCTCGCCGGGATCGTGCCCGTGATGGCCGGGCTGTTCCTGGGTCGCCGCGTGAAGGGCGAGTGGCTTGGGCATGGCCTTGTGCTCGGGGTGGCCGGCTTCGCCTTCGGCCTGATCATCGTGCTTGTCTACGGCGGTCTTGGCCAGGCCGGGCTCGTGCCCATGCCGGTGCTCCAGCTGGAGCCGAACGCCCCCCCGGCCTCGGCCGACCTGCGCGAGCTGCTCTTCTTCTACACCACCTTCTCGCTCTTCGCGCTCGTGCCCTTCCCCGCCTTTGGCACCGTGATGGCCGGCCGCGCCGAGCAGCGCAACCGCAAGCTCCGCGAGGATGTCACGGATCGCGGCGGTCGGCTGGAGCGCGCTAGCGTGGTGCGCACGCTCGACGATCTGCGCGGCCTCTCGCTGCCCCAGTTTGGCTCGTATGTGACGGCGCTCTACCGCAAGAAGGGCTTTGAGTTCAAGGACTATCGCTTCATCGATAAAGACAAGCACCTTGATCTTGAGCTGACCTACGAGGGCGAGCCGTACCTGCTGCGCCTGACGGTGGCCGACAAGGTGACGCCGGGCACAATGCAGAGTCTGCTACAGGATATGAAGCGCCGCTCGATCGCCAAGGGCGTGGTGCTTACCTCCACCGAGTTTACCCCCGACGCCGCCAAAGCCGCCGCCGGGCGGCGCAACGTTGTCGCCATCGATGGGCAGACCCTGTTTGAGATCGCCGAGGCGTAACTCGCACCCCGTCCGCTCACCGACGAAGGCACAGCCATGAAGCTTGATCTGACCGGCCGCGTCGCCCTCGTCACCGGCGGCGGGCGCGGGATCGGGCGCGCCATCGCCCAGGGCCTCGCCGCCGCCGGCGCCGCCGTGACGATCAACTACAAAGGCAACGCGGTCGCCGCCGAAGAGACGCTCGCCGCCATCAGCGCTGCGGGCGGCAAGGCCAGCGCCGTGCAGGCCGACGTGAGCGCCAGCGCCGACGCGGATCGGCTTGTGAAGGCCACCGTTGAGGCCCACGGCCGCATCGATATCCTCGTCAACAATGCCGGCATCACCCGCGACACCCTGCTGATGCGCATGAAGGACGAGGAGTTCGACCAGGTGCTCGCCACCAACCTGCGCGGCGCGTTCCTCTGCACGCGCGCCGTGCTGCGCCCGCTCACCAAGCAGCGCTCCGGCCGGATCATCAATATCGCCTCGGTGATCGGGCTGATCGGCAACGCTGGCCAGGCAAATTACGCCGCTGCCAAGGCCGGCCTAATCGGCTTTACCAAGGCCACCGCCCGCGAGATCGCCTCGCGCAATGTCACTGTGAACGCCCTCGCCCCCGGCTTCATCGAGACCGAGATGACCGGTGCGCTTAGCGAGGATACGCGCAAGGCTATCCTCGAGAGCATCCCGCTCGGCCGCTTCGGGCGCCCCGACGAGGTGGCCGCCCTGGTCTGCTTCCTCGCCTCCGATGCGGGCGCCTATATCACCGGCCAGACGTTTACGATCGATGGCGGAATGGTTATGCAATAGACCCGGTGACAAGGTGACATAGCGCTTGCTGCGCTCGCGCTGACAAGGTGACACCTAACGACTCAGATAGATCTCACCCTGTCTCCTTGTCTCCTTGTCTCCTTGTCTCCTTGTCTCCTTGTCAGAAAAACATATGCTTCAAAAAGTCCTGATCGCCAACCGAGGCGAGATCGCCGTCCGCATCGTGCGCGCCTGCCAGGAGCTCGGCATCCAGTGCGTGGTGGCCTTCAGCGAGGCCGACCGCGACTCACTCGCGGTGCGCCTGGCCGACGAGGCCGTCTGCATTGGCCCCGCCGCAGCCGCCAAATCGTATCTCAACCCGCCCGCCCTGATCAGCGCCGCCCTGATCACTGGCTGCGACTCGATCCACCCTGGCTACGGCTTTCTCTCCGAGAACCCGTATTTTGCCGAGATGTGCGCCGACTGCAAGCTGATCTTTATTGGCCCTAGCGCCGAGACGATGCGGCTGATGGGCGACAAAGTGATCGGCAGGCAGACCATGCGCGCCGCCGGGGTGCCCACGGTGCCCGGCTCCGAGGGCGAGCTCAAGAATGTCGAGGAGGCCATCGAGCTCGCGCGCAGCATCGGCTACCCTGTGCTGCTCAAGCCCTCCGCAGGCGGCGGCGGGCGCGGTATGCGCGTGGCCTACGACGAGAGCGATCTGCTACGGGCTTTCCCGACCGCCCGCGCAGAGGCCGAGGCCGCCTTTGGGCGCGGCGACCTGCTGCTGGAGAAGTATCTCACCAACGTGCGCCACGTCGAGATCCAGGTGCTCGCCGATAGCTACGGCCACGCTATTCATCTTGGCGAGCGCGATTGCTCCGCCCAGCGCCGCCACCAGAAGATTCTTGAGGAGGCGCCCTCGCCGATTGTCTCGCCGGAGCTGCGCGCCAAGATGGGTGAGGACGCCGTGCGCGGCATCAGCTCGATTGGCTACGTGAACGCCGGCACGCTCGAGTTCCTGATGGACCAGGACGGCAGCTACTACTTTATCGAGATGAACACGCGCATCCAGGTGGAGCACCCCGTCACCGAGCTGGTAACCAACACCGATCTGCTGCGCTGGCAGCTGCTGATCGCCTCCGGCGAGCGCTTGACGATCCAGCAACATGACATTAGAATAGCGCGGCACGCGGTGGAGTGTCGTATTAATGCGGAAGATCCGCTGCGAGATTTCCTCCCTGCGAGCGGCGAGATCGAGTTCTATCTGCCCCCTGGCGGGCCTGGCGTGCGGGTCGACTCGCACCTGTATGCGGGCTACACCCCCCCCGGCAACTACGACTCGCTGCTGGCCAAGATTATCACCTACGGCGATACCCGCGACGACGCGCTCAACCGTATGCGGCGGGCGCTCCACGAGTGTATCATCACCGGGATCAAGACAACCATCCCGTTTCATCTGGTGCTGATCGACGACCCGATCTTTCGGGCCGCACGCCATCACACTGGCTACGTCGCCGAGCTGCTTCAGCGCTGGAAGCAAGAGCTTGCCGCCACGGTCGCCTGATCCAGCTGGCGTTGAGCCGCTGTTTAACAATCGGCATCGGTGCGCGCAGGGGCAGCACAGCCCGCAAGGTGGCGCTCGCGGCCTGCACAGGTCGCCCGCCACGAGCTATGGAGGTCCTTCGTGGGTAGTCTGCGTCACCGGGTGCGGATCGCCGCGCTCCAGAGCCTCTTCGAGGTGGATGCCACCGACCACGCCATCGACGTGGTCTACGAGCGCCGCCGCGAGGAGGAGGAGCTTACCACCGACGGCGAGCGCTTTCTACACCGCCTGATCTTCGGCGTCTGGGAGCATCGCTCCTACCTCGACGGTGTGATCGAGGAGGCCGCGCCCAACTGGCCGATCACGCAGATGCCCGGCATCGACAAGGCCATCCTGCGCATCGCCATCTACGAGCTACTGATCGACGAGACAGAGCATACGCCCGTCAAGGCCGCGATCAACGAGGCCGTCGAGCTCGCCAAACAGTTTGGCAGCGATAACTCCAGCCGCTTCGTCAACGGGGTGCTTGGCACCGTGGTGAGCCGCTACCGCCCCGCCCAAGACGAGCTATAATACGCATCCGACCGCTTCACGAAAGGGAACCCTATCATGGCATCGCCCGAGGTTGAGGAGCGCCTGCGCAAGATTGTCGCCGAGCAGCTCGGGGTCGACGAGACCCAGATTGTGCCCGGCGCCTCGTTCGCCAAAGACCTCAACGCTGACTCGCTCGATCTTGTCGAGCTGATCATGTCGATCGAGGAGGAGTTCGACATCGAGATCAGCGACGACGACGCCGAGAAGATGCTCACCGTCGACGACGCCCTCAAGTATCTCGCCGCCCACCCCGCCTCCAAGGAGTAGGCGCCGGGCGGCTGAAGCCGCCAGCTTAAATCGGCAAAAGCCCGCCTGCGCAGGCTCCCCTTCCCGATACCGTACGGGCGCCCCTCGTGGGCGCCCTCATTGCATCACAAACCCCAGCAGCATCAGCGCCGCGCTCCCCACCAGCTGCCCGATGCTCCAGAAGCCCAGCCCCGCCCAGCTGCCAGGGTCGGCCCAGCGCCCGCGCGCCGCCCGCCAGCCGTTCCAGAGCGCCACCGGCGCCACGCCCAGGGGCGCCAGCGCCACCGCCCACGGCAGCCCCGCCAGCCCGAGCAGAGGCAGCGCGGCGTAGGCCAGCCCCAGCGCCGCCACGTAGAGCCACGCCGCCCGCCGCGCCCCAAGCAGCACCACCAGCGTCCGCTTGCCCACCGCCGCGTCGCCCAGCGCGTCGGGTACGCTCACCGCCACCAGCATCGCGAACTGCATTAGGCAGAGCGGCACGGCCACGAGCAGCGCCGTGGCGCCTGGCCGGCCCGTCTGGAGCTGATACGCCACCAGGGACGTGAGGCCGGGGATCAGCAGGGCGCCCACCAGCTCGCCCAGCCCGCGCCGGTGCAGGAAGAGCGGCGGCCCGCTGTAGACCCAGGCCAGCCCGGTGGCACAAAGCAGCAGCGCCAGGCTCGCCAGAGGCGCCACGGCCAATGTGGCAGCCCACACCGCCAGCAGCACCGCGAGGGCGCCGAAGCTCAGGGCCGCCCACAGCGCCACCTGCGGGCGCAGCCGCCGCTCCGCCAGCACGCGGCTCCCGCCCGACCAGGGCGTGGCCGTCTGGTTGGCGCTGTCTGCGTCCAGGTCGTAGTAGTCGTTGCTGTAGTGGTTCATCAGCTGGGCCGCCGCCACCGCCAGGTAGCCCCACAGCGCAAGCCCCCACGCCATGGGCGCGCCGTCGTGGGCCGCCGCCGCCACCCCCAGCCCATAGAAGACCACGCCGCCCACCAGGAACAGCGGGCGACCCAGGGCGATAAACGCAATCAAACCAGGCATGTTATCCACAGATTACGCAGATTTCCGGCCCGGCTTTTGCATTTTGCATTTTGCATTCGCCCTACGCAACCGCCCGCGCCAGCTGGTAGACGCTCAGCACGCCGAACTCGATGTAGAACAGCGCCCAGAGAAACATGTAGAACGACGTGATCGAGCGCTGCTGGCCGAGATCGACCCGCGCGCTCACGGCCCAGAAGAGCGCGATGATCACGGCGTGGCTCACCAGCAGGAAGAGGGCGTCGCCGCGCGGCAAGCCCACAAGGGCCAGGCTGATCGGCAGGGCGTAGCAGAGTGTAAGCACCGCGCGGCCCAGGCCCAGGGCGCGGCGCTTGCCCAGGCGCGTCGTGAAGGTCTCGATCGCGTGCAGGCTGTCGCCCTCGTCGTCGGGGATGTCTTTGTAGATCGCGATCACCAACCCAAAGCCAAAGAAGAAGCAGCCGAGCAGGCCGAGCGTAAGCAGCGGCAGCGCGCCGCCAAAGTGCGCCTGGTAGTGCAGGGCCAGGCCCAGGTTGGCGATCACACCGCGGGCGCTGGCGATGCTCAGGGCCGCCGCCAGGGGGAAGCGCTTCAGGCGCACTGGGGGCAGCGAGTAGGCGCTGCCGATCAGCATGATCAGCAGCACGGTGAGCAGCAGGTACGGCCCCGCCAATGCGGCCAGCCCCAGCGCTGCCCCGGCCGCGCCAAGCACCAGCGCCCGCCCCTGGGCTGGCGTGAGCGTGCCCGCCGCGATCGGCAGCCAGGGCTTGTTCACCTTGTCGATCGCCACATCGGTAAGCTGGTTCAGGCCCACTACGTACAGGTTTAGGGCCAGGCAGGCCGCCAGCGTGAGCGCTACTAGCGGCAGCGAATCGTGCACCAGGGCCGCGCGCCCGCCCACGATCAGGCAGAGCGTGAGCACCTGCACGGTGGTAGCAAGCACCGTGTGTGGGCGGGCGAAGCCGACAAGCACGTTCACAGCACGCATAGCGCTCCTTATTATGACGACCGACAACCGACGACGGGAGGGCAGGTCGGAGCGCTCGTCCGTCGTCCGTCGTCCATCGTAGCAACTCACGTGCCGGATTGGGCGCAACACCGGCTGAAAATGGCCGACCTTATCGGCCATCGGCTATTTTCATAGCAGAGCCCGCGCCCTACGCAAAGGCGGCCGGCGGTGCAAGAATCACCGTCGGCCGCGCCCTTTGTTTACACGAGGTCTCGTGAGCCAAGATTCAGATGAGCTGTACCCTGTACCCTGTACCCTACTTCGACTTGCGCTTGCGGTCGCGGCGCGCATCGCGGCGGCCGGTGGTGGCCACGGGGCGCGGCGTTGCGTGGGCGGCGTCGCCGGGGATGGACTTGGGCGGCCGGGGCGCGCCAGTGCGGCCCGCGCGCGCGCTTGCGGCGGCCCGCTCCAGGCCGGGCAGCACGCTGCGCATGTAGTAGAAGATATAGCCCGCCATGCCAAGCTCAACGATCAGCTGGAGCCAGAACCAGAAGCGCTGGTTCAGCACAGGGAGGTTGAGCAGGCGCAGGGCGCCCAGGGCCACGCCCACGCCGCCGAGGATCATCAGCGCAAGGCCAAGCTGCCGCATAAACGTCTGCCGCGCGGAGTTGCGCTCGGTGTGCATGAAGTAGAGGTACGCGCCGGCGCCCACGCCCAGGATCTGTCCGATAAAGAAGATCCAGGCGAGCGGGCCAAAGAAAGGTGCGGCAGTGGTCAGGTAGCTGAAGAACCCCATGGTGGACGAGCCTCCGCGAGCGCTATTTCTGTAGAGCGGGGCCGATTATAGCAGCGCCCGCTACCCACGTCAATCGCGGCCAGATAACGGAATTGTATGCGCCCGATCAAGCTCATGCTCTGGACAAAGCCTAAAAATCGGTTAAAATGTCAGCGCACGTCTCGCACGGCCAGGCGCCGCATACCAACCCGGTCGATCCGATGAGCCAGCTCTCACCTACAAGCTTCGATCTCGCCCAACTCAGCGCGCCCCTGGTGGCCGAGTTGGCGCTCGCCGCTGATCTGGCCGATCTCAGCGCCCGCGCCACACTGGCCCTGGGCGCCATCCTCCCCGCCCACAGCGCCCAGCTCTGCTGGGGCGACGACGTATCCCCCGACGCGCCGCCGGAGCATGCGCTCGGTCGCTACCCCCTGCGTGCCGCCGGGCAGCTGCTGGGCTGGATCGAGCTGCGCCCTGGGCTCTGGAGCGCCGAGCAGGAGCAGTGGCTCAGCCTGCTTGCCGCCGTCATCGCGCCCACCGCCCTGGCCCTGCGCCGCCTGGAGCCGCCCCCTGCCGTCGAGCAGCGCCGGGCAAAGCTGCTCGTCGCCATCAACCGGCTACGCCGGGCGAGCGCCCCCGCTGCGCTGCTCCACGACCTCAGCGGCGTGATCAAGGCCGCCTTCCCCTTCCAGGATCTCTTCTGGATGCTGCGCTACGATGGCGACTGGATGGGCATGGCGTACGCGAGCCTTCAGCCTCCAGCCGGCCAGCCCCCGGTCTATTGGAAGGCGAGCGTCGGCCTAAGTAGCGCCGTGCTGCGCAGCGGCACGCCGATCTACACGGATGATTATAAAGCCGAGTGCGTCCGGCGCGGCATCCCCCCCCTGATCGACGAGCGGCTTGGCTTTCCCTATGCCTGGTACAGCGCCCCCCTGCGTGATGAGGGCGTGCCGCAAGGCGCTCTGATCACCTTCAGCACCGTGCCCCACCTCCGCCTCAGCGCCGACGACCGCGAGCTACTGGCCTGGCTGGTGGACGAGGTCGCCCCCACCGTGATCGGTGCCCAGCGCTACGCCCGCGCCGCCGAGGAGGCGAGCCAGCGCGCCGCGCTCAACCTGATCGCGCGCCAGATCAACCGTAGCCTCAACCCGGACGATGTGCCGAAACTGATCGTCGAGCGGGCGCCCGGCCTGCTCAACGCCGAAGAGGCCAGCCTGCTGCTGCTGGATGCGACCACCGGCGAGCTGGAGTTTCGCTACGCCGCCGGCCCTGCCGGCCACCGTCTGCTTGGCCAGCGCCTGCCGGCCGGCGAGGGCGTGGCCGGCTTTGTCGCTAGCAGCGGCGAGCCCAGCATCGTGAACGACACCAGCGCCGATGGCCGCTTCTACCCCGAGCTCGATGGCGCCAGCGGCTTCCAGACCCGCTCGATCGTCGCGGTGCCCCTGCGCGGCCTCGATGGCGTGAAGGGCGTGCTCGAAGTGGTTAATCGCCGCGATAACGCGCCCTTCACCGAGCGCGACTGTGTGCTGCTGGAGGCGCTCGCCGATCACGCCACGATTGCGCTGGAGAACGCCCGCCAGTTCGCCTCGAAGGAGCGCGCCCTCGCCCGGCGCGCCCAGGAGCTCGACCGCAGCAACGACCGGCTCGTGAAGATCCTGCGCGCCTCCAACGCCATGCGCGCCGAGCGCCCGATCAATGATATTCTCGGCCGCCTCGCCGACGTGGTGGTCGAAAGCTCTGGCTTCCATCACGTCATGATTGCGCTCGTGCATCGCGAGCGCACCCCCGAGCCGTATCTTCAGGTGGTGGCCCGCGTGGGTAGCCTGCCCCCAAGCCCCGACGCTGCCCGCATGGCGCTCGTGGAGCTTGAGGCGCTGCTGCGCCCCGAGCTGCGCCTTGGCAGTCTCACCTACCTGATCGAGCGCCGCTCCGGCGACTATGCCCGCCTTTGGGGCAGCAGCGTCACCGCCGCCGAGGGGCTAGTGGGCAGCTGGCGGGCCGACGACGCGCTCTTCTGTCTGCTGCGCGATAGCCGTGGCGAGATCAGTGGCCTGATCGGTGTGGATCAGCCCCACGACGGCAGCCGCCCCTCGGCCGAGCAGGTGCAGATCCTGGAGATCCTCGCCAACCAGGCTGCCGCCGCGATCGAGAACGCTCACCTCTACGCGCGTCAGCAGCAGAACCTCAGCCGCATGATGGCGCTCAATGGCCTCGGCCGCGCCCTCAGCACTACCCTGCGCTCGCCCCGGCAGATCTACGAGCTTACCGCCAGCGGCATGCTGGAGATGAGTGGCGCTCGCTGGGCCGCTGTCTTCCTTGATGACGCCACCAGCAGCGCTGCGCCGACGCTCGCGATTGGCACGCACCCCGCCGACACGCAGACCGCGGCCCAGCTCGCCCGCAACGCCATCGCCGCCCGGCGCCCGCTCAGCCTGCACCCCGCCCACACAGGCGAGGCTCTGCTCGGCATCCCGCTGCTCGGCTCCAGCCGCTGCCTTGGCGCCATCTGTGTGGGCTACGGCGAGAGCCTGCCCGACGCGGGCGATGTCGAGAGCCTGATCTTGTTTGCCTCGCAGGCCGCCTCCGCCGTCGAGAGCCTGAGCTTGCTGAACGAGATCCAGCTCGGTCGCGATCAGCTCGCCTCGATTATGGACTCCACCCGCGAGGGTATGCTGCTTGTCGGCCAGGCTGGGCGCGTAGAGGTGGCCAACGGCGCGTTCCTGCTGCTCGCCAACGCGGAAGCCTGGCCCGAGCAGCCCGCCGCCCCCGCCGCGCTCGCCGCGATGGCGCTGAGCGAGCTGCTGGAGCGCTGGCAGGCCATGGCGAACTTCTCCCCCGTCGAGCTCGATCTGCTGCACGGCGCTGTCGCCGGCGTGGCCAACGGCAGCGCAAACTTCCTGCTCGGCCAGCTCAACGGCGCGGCCCCCGGCGCACGCGCCCTCGAGTGGTCGCTGCTGCGCGCCCCCCGCGAGGGCAGTGCCGCCAGCGCCGACGACCCGGTCAGCTGGCCCATCCTGCTTACCGTGCGCGATATCAGCGCCGCCAAGGAGGCCGAGCGCCTGCGCAGCGACCTGACCAACATGATGGTCCACGACCTGCGCAGCCCGCTTGCCAGCATTGTTTCTTCAATCGACCTGATCTTCCGCGGGATCACTGGCGCAGTAACACCCCAGCAGCGCGATGTGCTCGCGATCGCCCATCTGAGCACCCAGAAGCTGCTGAACATGATCAACCTGCTGCTCGACATCAGCAGGCTGGAGGGCGGCCGCATGCCGATCGAGCAGGCCCCGCTCACGGTGCGCGAGCTGTCCGACACGGCCCTCGCCGCCATGCACGTGCTCGCCGAATCCCGAGGCGTCACGCTCGAGCCAGAGCTGGCAGAGGCCGCCGAGGTCTTTGCCGACCGCGAGCTGGTGCTGCGCGTGCTTCAGAATCTGCTCGACAACGCCCTCAAGTTCAGCCCCAAAGGTAGCCGCGTGCGGCTCTCGGCGAGCATGGATGGCGGCAACATGGTGCGCTTCATGGTGCGCGACACCGGCAGCGGCATCAGGGCCAGCGACCTGGAGCAGATCTTCGCGAAGTTCGGGCAGTCCGGCAACCGGCGCAGCAGCGGCAGCGGGCTTGGCCTCACCTTCTGCAAGCTTGTGGTCGAGACCCACGGCGGCCGCATCTGGGTCGAGAGCGAGCTCGGCCTCGGCAGCAGCTTCTTCTTCACGCTGCCCGCCGCGCTGTGAGCTTGCAGACTTCGTCGCGAGCGCTCAGTAGAGCGTGGACGGTGGACGGTGTGCAACGCAGACTACCGTCCCCCGTCGCGAGCGCAGCAAGTTACGCCTGGGCCTGGATGGCCGTGATCGCCACGGTGTTGATAATATCCTCTACGAGGCAGCCGCGGCTCAGGTCGTTCACCGGCTTGTTCAGCCCCTGGAGCACCGGCCCAACCGCGATCGAGCCCGTCTCGCGCTGCACAGCCTTGTAGGTGTTGTTGCCGGTGTTCAGGTCGGGGAAGATCAGGACGGTAGCGCGCCCGGCCACCTTCGAGCTGGGCATTTTCGTGTGCGCCACGCGCTCGTCCACCGCCGCGTCGTACTGGAGCGGCCCCTCTAGCAGCAGGTCTGGCCGCCGCTGCTGGGCCAGCTCGGCGGCTGCGCGCACCCGCTCCACCTCCTCGCCTGTGCCCGATTCGCCGGTGGAGTAGGAGAGCAGCGCCACGCGCGGCTCGATCCCGAACAGCCGCGCCGTGTCGGCCGAGGCGATCGCGATGTCGGCCAGCTGCTCGGCGTTGGGCTTCGGGTTGATCGCGCAGTCGCCGTAGACCAGCACGCGATCTTCCAGGCACATAAAAAAGACCGACGAGACGATCTTGATGCCGGGGCGCGTCTTGACGAACTGGAGCGCCGGGCGGATCGTGTGCGCCGTCGTGTGGACGGCCCCAGAGACCATGCCGTCCGCGTCGCCGAGCTGCACCATCATTGTGCCGAAGAACGACACGTCCAGCATCTGGTCGTGAGCCTGTTCGCGTGTGAGGCCGCGCTCACGCCGCATTTGGTAGAGCGCATCTACATACGTGTCGAGCTTCGGCGAGCTTGCAGGGTCGATCACCGTAACCTGCGCGAGATCCAGCGCGATCCCCAGGCGGTTGACGATGCCCCGGATCTCGGTGGGATCGCCGAGCAGGATGATCTCTGCCGTCTGCTCTGCGACCAGCGTAGCCGTGGCGCGCAGGATGCGCTCCTCGTTGCCCTCGGGCAGCACGATGCGGCGCCGGTTGGCCCTGGCCTGCTGCCCCAGGTTGTAGAGAAAGCGCCGTGGCGAGATCCCGCGCGGCTCGATCTGGCCGAACTGCTGCTCAAGCGCGGCCCCGTCGATGTAGCGCGCGCAGAGCTGCAGGGCGGCCGCGATCTTGGTGGGGTTGTCGGCGGTGATGAACGACTTCACGCGGTGCAGGTCGGTCGCTGTCTCGTAGGTCTCGCTCTGCACCGCCACAACCGGCGGGATGTCGACCAGGCCATCGAGCAGTCGCGTAAGCGCGGCGGGCGGCCGCTCGCCCGTGGTGAGCACGATGCCCGCGATTGGCGGGTAGTTCGCCGAGTGATGGGCCAGCACCGCGCTCAGCAGGATCTCGCCGCGGTCGCCCGGCGTCACCAGCAGCGCGTGGTCGGTCAGGCGCTCAAGGTAGTGCTCCATCTGCATGGCGATCACCATAAAGCGCTTGGCCTGGCGCTCCAGCTGATCGTGGCCGTAAAGCACCTCGCCCTGGAGCTGCTCGACAACCTCGCGCATGGTTGGGCTCGCCAGCAGCGGGTCGGCGGGCATCACCACGAGCTGGCTGGGGGCCAGGCCGAGGCCCTGAGCGAGCTCGCTGTGCAGCTGCTCGACCCGCGCTGGCTCCACTTTGTTCACCACCATCGCTACCACCGAGCAGCCCTTGGCGTGAAAGGCCTCGCGGGCTTGCTGCAAGGTGCCGGCGAGCTCCTCCACGCTGCGCTGGTTGCCGCTGGCGAGCAGGAGCACCGGGCTGTCGAGGCTGAGCGCCACCTCTACATTCAGATTCAGCTCGAAGAGCGAGGCCTCCTGATGGCTATCGGCGCCCAGGCAGAGCACAAAATCGTAGCGCCGCTCAAGCTCCTGGTAGGCCCCAATGATCCGGTTGAGCAGCTGATCGAGCTGGCTGTGCGCCAGCAGCTCGCCGGCCTCCGCGCTCGTGAGTGCGTACGTCTCCTCGTAGCGCTGATCGAGCTTGAAGTGGCTGAGCAGTAGGTCGATAGTCTGATCGCGCGGCTGCGCGGCCTGGTCGCGCACCACCGGGCGAAAGACGGCCACGCGCCTCGTCTTGCGCAGAATATAGTCCAGCATACCCAGCGAGAGCAGCGAGGTGCCCGCGTGCGGCTCGGTCGCCACCAGGAAGATCGAGCGTTTCATGGGGCCTTTCCACGCCAATGGCTGAAGCCATGGGCTATTACCGGGAAGCCCGCCTGCGCGGGCTATCAAAGGGCAGACAGGCGCGATGCCCGGTTGAGGCAGCTTGATACCCGGTTCCCTCAGTCACGAACGAACACAGCTAGTGCAAACACAGGGTGCCTTTCAGGAGGCAGACGACCGACGACCGACGACCGACTGGCGGGGCGGGCTTCGCGTCCTTCGCCGATTTCGCGTCGTTCGCGCTCCAAAGGTCTCAGCGCTCGAACACGATCACAGAGCGCAGCGTCTCGCCGCGCTTCATGGCCTCGAAAGCCGCCTCGGTCTGCTCCAGGCTGATCAGCTGAGTTACGACTTTGTCGAGGTTGAGCTGGCCCTGGCGATACCAGTCGGCGAGCAGCGGGAAATCACGCGTGGGCAGGCAGTCGCCGTACCAGGAGATGCCCACCTTGCCGCCGAGGTCGAAGAGCCGCTGGAGGTCGAGCGTCAGCTTGGGGCCGGGGCCGGGGACGCCAATCATAATACAGGTGCCACCGAGGTCGCGGCAGAACAGCGCCTGCTCCCACGTCTGGGCGATGCCGACGGCCTCGAAGGCGTAGTTTACGCCGTTGCCGCCGGTAAGCGCCTTGATTGCGGCGACGGGGTCGCCCGTGCTGGCGTTCACCGTGTGGGTGGCGCCGAACTCCTTAGCCCACTCCAGCTTGCGCGGGTCGATATCCACGGCGATGATCGTGGTGGCGCCGGCGAGCCTGGCGCCGGCGATCACGCTATCGCCCACGCCGCCGCAGCCAAACACGGCCACGCTGGTGCCGGGCTGCACGTCGGCGGCGTAGAGCGCGGCGCCAACGCCGGTCATCACGCCGCAGCCGATCAGCGACATCTGGGGCGCGGGCAGGGCTGAGTCGTAATGTACGGCCTGGGCGGCGTGGACAAGCGTGTGGGTGCAGAAGGTGCCGATGCCGAGCACCGGG
>ENA-ORBV01008866-ORBV01008866.1-microbial-mat-metagenome-genome-assembly--contig:-NODE-8866-length-16747-cov-5.302939_pt1 | contig 16747 bp, 16 predicted proteins | sample MGYA00237777_ERZ505514 | MGnify/ENA primary metagenome ERZ505514 (study PRJEB26160, sample SAMN06269048) | microbial mat metagenome | isolation source: Oligotrophic lake microbial mat | place... | reverse complement strand
AGACGGCATACGAGCTTCGCCTTAGTCTCGTGGGCTCGGAGATGTGTATAAGAGACAGACTCAGCACGGCGCTTGAGATCATCAACCTTCGCGAAGCGCGCGATGACCTCGAGCGACGAGGCCGAGCGATCTGCGGCCGGCAGATCACCACGCTCGTCCGCCTCGTCGACGATCTGCTCGACGTCTCGCGCATCACGCGTGGTCGCATCGAGCTGCGAGCGGAGCGCACCGATCTCGTCGGGGTCGTCCAGACGGCCGTTCAGACGACCCGGCCGCAGTTCGAGCGGCGGCACCACACGGTCGGGATCCACGTCGGCCTGGGCGCGTTCGTACTCGACGCCGATCCCACGCGGCTCGAGCAGGTGTTCACGAACCTCCTCACGAACGCAGCGAAATACACCGACATGCCGAGCCAGATCGACGTGCAGCTCACGCGCGACGACGACGCGACGGGATCATGGGCACGCATCGAGGTCATCGATCCAGGACGGGGCATCGCGCCGGAAGCGCTCGGCGGCATCTTCGACCTGTTCGCCCAGGTGGACAGCGGGCTCGCACGGTCGCAGGGAGGTCTCGGCATCGGGCTCACGCTTGTTCGTAGCCTCGTCGAGCTGCACGGCGGTCAAATCCAGGCTCGCAGTGATGGCCTCGGTCGGGGCACGACGATGGTCGTTCGCCTCCCCCTCTCTTCCGGTCCCGTAGCGGGGCTCGCGAGCCCGACTACATCCGTAGCTGGAACGAAGAGCCCCGCTTTTCGCTATTGGGCAACAAGCGATTGCATCCACGGCACATCGGCTGCGGGACCGGAATTCAACATGTCGGTCCATGCTTTGTCGTCAAGTCGCTTGAAGTCGTTGGTAATCACTTCGTGATAGCTGGAAGCCACGCCCACATAGGCGCGCGGGCCGGAGCAGGTCTCGATGGCGACAACCATCTGGCGCGGATCGCCCGTTGCAACATGTAATACGTGAACCACGGGAACTCCATCGGCGTCGGTGGGCTGCGTATACACGTCCGCCACCGTGGGATCGCGTTTGGCCCCTTCGCTCGGGTCGAAAAACAGTTTGCGGTACCAACCGTCTGAAAAAGAGATCTGATCAGGGGCGCAGCCAACGTTCTGGATCTTCACCGCGTCGTTGATAAAGGCCTTATGCGCCGCAGTGTGCGGCATCCCGGTGCGCTGGAACTCGGCCATTTCTTGCAGGATGGCCGCAACATCCTTCAACGAATCGAAGTACGACACGACGCGATTGCCAAGTCCACCGGTCAGGCCAAGCGACGCCACAAGGCCGGCGCCGTGCGACGCCATGCCACCAATCGCCGCAAAGAATTCGGGATACGGTTCCACATAGGCATCAGGAAACTCACAGGCGAGCCCGGATGTATACGATTGTTTCACATAAAGAATGGTGTCGTGGCGCAATTCGGCCCACGAAGCAAGCTGGGTATTAAGCAAGCGTCGTCCCCATGCCTCGGTTCTGGCAATAGTAGGCAGTCCGGTTTGCTCGCTCTTCGCGGGCGACATCGCGCGCAGTGCCCCCAGCCATCGATTGTACAGATTGCCATCCCAGTAGGTGGGCGGATGGGCATCGGCCAGCATTCGCATCGCCGCCAGATCAGCGGCGTAATCGTACTTCGTCATTTCGTCGTTCAACAGTGCGGCAGCCTGGTTGTTGCCCAGCGCTGCAAAGGCCACATCAAGCGGATTGGGCATCATCCGTTTTACCGTGCCCTTCTTCACGCGGTCGAAAACCACATTGCTGAACACGTGAGAGTCGATGACATAGCGTTGTCCCATGAGCAAAAACGTGCGCGACAGGGGCATGGTTCCTTGACCCAGGCCATTCATCATGACGTGACTGGAAATGCGCTGCGCGCCGTGACCACCGCTGACGATCGCCTTCGCGATCGTGGCATCGTCCAGCTTGTTCAGATCGGCAAGCGATGCGCCGCCAAGCGTATTCGAAAGGGTTTTCATTTGCGGCAAGGTCAAGTTATCGGGCTCGCCGATAAAGGCCGCATTCACATCGTCCAATCGCTGCCAGTTTGCCATTGCAGCGTCATCGACCAGTGCGGCCAAGGCCAGCGCGCCATCCCACTGACGGCGGTGAAAAACCTGCGTGTGGTCGGGCTTCGTTTCGATCAACCGAAAATCGATCCGTCCAAGCCACATCATGGCCTTGAAGTAACGCGTGAGCGCCTCGCTATCGGTGTAGTGGCCGCGCGGGGTAAATTGCGAGAAGTCCATTTCCCGCGCGACACCGAACAGAACCACGTTTTGCACCCCTGAGGCCGCAACTGCCTTTGCAACCAGTGCGGCGACTTCGCTCTTGTCGGCGCCTACCACCGGTACGCTGCTGTCATTTTTCAGCAAACGCAAGGCAACAGTAAGGTACAGATCGGCGTCCTTGCCCGCCTGTGCACCCAGCGGATTGATGGCATCTCCGGCAAGTCGGGCGCGCATCCCATCCAATAAATTTGATAGTGACTGAATCAGAACTTCGGTCTCGATGGCTTTCAAGATGTCGTCATACGATCGGTGTACGGCGTAAAGGATGGAATCGGCAGATACGAAAACCGGCAGGTCCGTCATGTAAATGGCCTCGTAACCGCGGGGAAAACTGCCGAATGCGCTGCGTTTGCTGATGACAAACCCGTTGGCATTTAGTTTTGTGAGTTCGGCGCCATTGAGCGCCAACGCGGAGCCCTGGATGCGATCCATGTGCGCGGCATCGGCGGCCTTGTAGGTGATGACCGCGCCCGGCGCGCTGGCGTACCGCATCTGCAGTTCTGCCCGCGTCATCGATTCGGCTTCGGCCAATTGCAGGGCAATGGCGGTGCGCTCGGCGGTCTCCGATTCGGGTGGGGTCAAGGCGACGGGCACGCCCGGGACCACCGGAACATTGGGGCTCTTCGCGGGGTCACCATCGCTGCCAGCGCAGGCCCCTGCAAGCGAAAGAAGAATCGTTAACCATAATGGTGATTGGAAAGCTTTGTTGCGATGGCCCATGGGTCATCGCAACAATGCATGGCGCGTCCCACCCCGGTCAAATCGCCTCACAGCGGTTGAATAGGCGATCCGACACGACCAATCCCTGCCATTTGGATCCGATCCGGGCGCGGCGACGCCGGAAATTTGGCGTAGGATGCACGCAATGGGCTGCCTTGATCGCCAATCGCCGAGCTGGACCGCCACGGTTTTTATCTCGCTTGTGCTCGTTTCTGCCGCGTCCGTGTCATCGGTAGCACGGGGCACCGAATCCGTGTCGCCGTACCGTATTCTCGACGTCGGGCTACGACCGCTGGTGTCTTTTCCCGAAGCACTTGGGATCAACGCGAAGGTTCACCCGCTGGGCGGGGCGCTCGCGATCGAAGGCGGCGTCGGGATGTCCCCCGTGCAAAGTTTTACCTACAATGCCGCGTTGAAATACCGGTTCACGCTGTACTCAGGACCGACGTTCCAGTTTTCGATGGGGCCGGGCATCGGATCGCATTGGTTCTTCGAGCGTGATTTCACGGTCAACTGGTAACCGCCTTCGCCGCCACCGAAGCGGTCTGGTGGGGCGAGCGTGTCGGTTTTCGCATCGCCCTCGATCTGGGAATTGCCACCCCGCTGTGGGACGATCCAGACAACGCAAACCTCGGGACCTGGCCGGTGTTTAACAGCAGCGTCGGTCTCGCGTTTCGTACGGCGAAATAGCGCGCTTCGTGATCTTTCGGTAGAACGGCTGTGACGCCGCTAGTTTGGCGCAAGTTTTTGCCCTACAAACCCAGAGCCGCCGGCAATGAACACTTGCATTTAGGTGTGATGCCGGTCGGCAGCGTTACGCAAAATGAATGCAACGTCCGCAGCCAGGCATCCAACCCATGTGAACAAACCAAGATTGCAACCGCCCGGTCGCTACGTTCTGAGGCGAGAACAGATCGTGGCGGCGCCGTTGGAAAAGGTGTTCGAGTTCTTTTCGGACGCTGTGAATTTGGAACGGCTAACACCGGCATTTCTTCGATTCGCCATCACCACCGCGATGCCGATTCGAATGCAAGCTGGTACGGAACTGGAATACACATTGCGTTTACTGGGCAAACGCATCGACTGGAAAACCCTGATTCGGGATTTCGATCCGCCCCACTCGTTTGTAGATGTTCAAGTGCGCGGGCCCTATTCACTTTGGCATCATCGCCATACCTTCGAGTCCTGCAATCAGGGAACCCGGATGGTTGATCACATCGACTATGACGTTCCGTTGGGGCCGCTCGGATCCATGGCACATGTCGTCATGGTGCGGCCGATGCTCGAACGCATCTTCGATTATCGTGCGCGCATTGTCTCGCAGTTGTTTCCTTCCGAAACGGCGCGCCGGTCTGAACTCGTTGCACGGGCGCCGGGATAGTTATCCCAGAAATTCGGCGAGCGTGACGAACCCCGTGCACGCGTGACCGGTCAGATCCACATCCGCGCTGCGTTCCATCGCAACGCCGAAGGCAACCGCGGGATCCGCCGCCAGCCGTTGCTGGAAGGCCGCCACGCGGGGAAATTCACCCGGCAGATCGACGATCTTGGCCGACCAGCGCGCCATCGCATAGAGGTATCCGTCGAGCAGACTGCGCTTCTCGCCGAGGACAAACGGCGCATCGCCAAGCGTGTTCTCGATATGTGCCAGCTCACGGCGGATGAGCAACACCCCCGCGGCTTTCGCCGAAGCCTGATGCGCCTCCTCTGTGGTGTAACGCTCCGGCCGAAAGTACGGCCAAAACGACGCATGAAAGCCGCTCGCGAGGTAAGCCAGCCACTGGTTCGCCAGGTCGCGCTCAGGCGTGCCGTGTGGTGGCAACAGCTCTCGCCCACGCTCGCGCGCCGCGATGTTCGCGAGAACGGCGTTTGCCTCGACCAGAATTCGGCGCGCCCCACCCGCGCCAAGGCTCATCGCAGGAACCTGCCCGCGCGGGTTCACGCGCTGGTACGCCTCGGAGCCCCGCTCCTCCCGTGAAAGGCGGCACAACCGGTAGGGTTCGCCCGCCCACTCCAGCGCAACCACGCACGACAAAGCGCAGGTCCCGGGTGTGGAAAACAAGATGGTGTCAGGGATTTTGCTCATGGGTAGACTCTGCGCCTTCAACCCGTGCTTTGTCACCGGCGAAGGCGCAACGCCCCCTTCAAATCGTGCCCGGGTCTGGCGCGCTTTTCGGCTGAAACGGACGGTCACGCGTGTCGTCGCTTGCTCGGCCCCAATTCGCCATGTGTAAACGAGCCGAGCTGGTGGCCCGATCACCTCGAACTCACCGCTGATCCAAAGGACGTTTGCATCCGGGGCCACTGGCCAAATACCTGGCCGCATAGGCCCCGCAGCTCAGAATTTCAGATGCTTTTCGGGAAGCATTCGTTCGTGAAGAATGCGCACAATTTCGATCTCATCGCCTACCCTGCGAAAATACACGATGTGGCTGCCCTCCCCAACTCGACGCAGCCCTTGGCCTAGATCGTCGCAGGCTCGTCCCAGTTTCTCGTTGTCGGCAATCTCACCGAAGCACGTGAACAGCGCGGCAACGTAAAGCCGCTCCTGCCCCCCCGCCCCAACGGTCAAACGTATAGTCCGCTATGTCCACGAGGTCCTCGTGCGCAGCCTCCGTGAGGTAGAAACAAACTATCACGCCCGACGACGTTCGGCGGCGGCCAAAACACTTTGCATACTCGAATTATTCGCGCGCCCGCTGTCAACGCCCTTCTCGATCGCAGCGCGGAGTGCCAAGGTCTTCGCTTTCTCCTCGCGCTCTTTTTGTTCCAATAGGCGAAGCGCGTCACGAATCACCTCACTGGCAGAGCCATAGCGGCCACTGTTCACACGCCGGTCAACGAAGAGTTGGAAGTGATCGCCCAAGGTTACGCTGGTGTGCTTTGGCATGATGGTTCTCCGCTAAGATCCAATTGTACGCAATCTGCGTATTGGTGCAACCATTGCCTGAAGCCAACGCGATAAGATGCAGGACATGGCCTACAACGAAAAACTTGCCGCCCGTATCCGAAAAGCCTTTGGCGCCAGCAACGGCATCACAGAAAAAAAGATGTTTGGGGGTCTTTGCTTTCTCGAAAACGGGTCCATGTGTTGCGGAATTGTTGGCGCCGAACTCATGGTGCGCGTTGGACCCGAGGCTTATGAAGGCGCGCTAATGGCGCCCTACGCAAGGCCCATGGACTTCACCAAAAAGCCAATGCGTGGCTTCGTCTATGTCGCGACCGAAGGCTGCGCAACGCAAGCACGCGTGACCGCCTGGGTGGCACGTGGTCGGGCGTTCGTGGCCAAGCTGGCGGCCCGGCCAACCGTTGAAGACGATCTGCGCGAACTGCTGAAAGACCACCGGCCCAAGGTCCAGCAGCTAACGTCGGCCGCGCGCATGCTTTTAAAAAAAGTGGTACCAGCCGCCGTGGAGAGTGTCCGGCCAGGGTGGAAGCTGTTGGGCTTTTCCGCGCCACGGTATTTCGCGTTCGTCATGCCCATGAACGACCATGTGCGCGTAGGCTTTGAGCACGGCGTTCTTCTGGATGACCAATGGGACCTGCTTGAACCGGGCGGCAAACAAGTGAAGTGGTTGACCGTCCGGAAAGCCGCCGACCTCAAACGCCCGGGCGTCGCGGCGCTCATGGCGGAAGCGGCCGAACTGGCGCTGAGGTCCAAGGCCGCGCCGAAGAAGTCTTCTCGCTGATGTGCGGCGAATCAGTGCGCTTCAGGACTGGCTGGCGTCACTTCGGCGGGGCTTGCCGGCGTGAAGATGGCGGGTCAGTTCGCACAGCGCCCGTAGCTCTTGCAGTCTTGCTTGCACCGCAACCGCAAACACGGGCGCCGCGGGCGTGGGGCGCTCACGAATCAGACGGTCGCGCGCCGCTTCATCCGATTCGGCGACGTACAATCGCCGCAACACCTCCAGTCGCTGGGCAACATCCTCGGGGAGCAGATTCGTATTACGGGCCATCAAGTTGCTCCAGCTTTTCGATGTCCGCCACATCCTGCGGCCGTCCGGCCCGTCGTTTCATTGCAATCAGCACATCTCGTGCCACGACAACGAGCGGACCATCCGGCAAATCAACTGTCACAGAATCGCGCAGCAAACCTTCAAACGAAGCCTTGGCCAAAAGAAGATCCAGCAGCAGGTGCTCGGTTCCCTCGACCTTGCTGACCCGTTGTACATGCCGTTCCGTATCCGTCCCCTCCTCAAACACCATCGGCAGTGCCGCAAAAACGTAGCCAATGGGGCGTACCGCATCCAACGCACGCGACAGGTCTTCGGGGGCGATCAGGATGTCGATGTCCTTTGTCGACCGGGTTGCACCATATACCGTCACGGCAATGCCGCCGCACACCGCATGGCGAACGCCCGCACCAACCAGCGCGGTGGACACGGCGCGGAGTTCGTCGACGAGATTCATAGCGGGATCGTACCATGGGCAGGAACCAACGGGCTCGACGATCCCTTGGACTGAAGTACGGGTTCAAATCCGATCCCGGCGCCGCACGATACGCACACGCCTGGCCGTTGGCGCCCTCACCCAAAACGATCGAAACGCGCGCGCAATTTGGCGTAGGATTCAAATCCGACAATGTCTCGTTTCTATTTGTTGATCATGCTCGCAACGGCGGCTTGCCGCCCATCGGGTAGCAGCGGTGGCGCCATGGGTGGAACTGGCTCCGAAGAGGAAACCGGCGGCAGCAATGCCGGAGGCGCTGCCGAAGCCGGGGGCTCGGTGGGACAGCCTGGCACGGACGCAGGCGGAGGCGAATCCGGTGCTACGGTTGGTGGCAACGGCGGCAAAGTGACCGTTCCGGGGGCTGACGCCGGCGCCGATGTGGGGATCCCGCTGTCGCCGATTGATTTGCCCCGTGCCCTGCGAGCGCAGCCGGAAACGTATGCCCGGCTGGTCGGATTTCCTGAGGGTGTGAGCTGGCGCAAGGACGGTAGCGTGCTGGTCTGCCAGCCGATGTTGTCACGCATCGCTCCCGATAAAAAACGCACCCGCTTGCTTGGATTCAATTGCCTCGGCAGCGTCGTGATGGGAGACGGGGCACTGCTCATCACCGGACAGGCGGGGCTATACCGGGTGGCGCCCGACGGCAAGGTCGCAATATTGGCCGAGGCGACGGGGGCCAATGATCTGTCGGTCGATCGAATGGGCGCAGTATTTTTCACCGCCGCGGGCTCCGTGCACCGCTACCTACCTGACGGCCAGCACCACACGTTGACAGGAAACATTGGTGCCAACGGCATCGAGGTCGATCCAGACAGCAGGTTCGTCTACGTGACCCGGCCAGGCATGAACACGGTGAACCGTTTTGCGCTTCCCGCAAACGCGACAACGACGGTGCAATCGGCGCCGTATTTAACCAACGTTCCATTTCCGGACGGTGCTGCATTCGATGCCCACGGCAATCTGTGGCTGGCGCTGCATCAGGCGAAACAGATCGGGATCTATGACGTTGTCAGCAAGAAGGAACTCGGGCGCATTCCGGTGCCCGTCGAAACAACCGTGCAGAATCTCGCCTTCGGGGGAGCCGCATTCGACCAACTCTTCGTGGTGGGTGGCAACTACGACGCCAATGCCATGATCGTCCGCTTCGCGGTTGGCGTCGCTGGATTCCCCACCAACCCGGGCGCCACCGCGTACGTGCCGCTGCGAATGCTTGCCGACACGGTGAACGAGGTGGCGTTCTAGATCGACCGATGTCGTTTCAGGGTTCGCGAGGCGGTCATCCTGTGCAATTGTGCGCCCAATGTACCGTTTTCGCTTCTGGCTCTCCCCTCGTCACATCGCCACGGTTTGCTTGATTGCCGGGTTACATGCCGGCACGTCCATCGCACAGCCCGGTTCACCCATGGGCGACGATATCTTTCCCGGGACAACGCCAGCGGCGCAGAAAGCTGTTTCGTACGACGGAACCGGGATGCACATCAACGGTCGCCCGACGGTGGTTGTTTCGGGAACGATGCACTATGCACGCGTGCCGAGGGCGATGTGGCGCGATCGGCTGCTGCGTCTGAAACGGGCGGGCATGAACACGGTCGAAACCTATGCGTTTTGGAACTACCATGAACCTCGCGAAGGCCAGTGGGACTTCCGTGGCGAAAAGGATTTTGGCGCGTTCCTCGATACCGCCGAAGCGGTGGGTCTCTACGTCATCGCACGCATCGGGCCCTACGTGTGTGCCGAATGGGATAGCGGCGGTTATCCGGTTTGGCTGCGTTTTCGTCCCGGCGTCGAGGTTCGCAAGGAGAATCCGCAGTTCGAGCGCTACGCACACCGCTGGATGGAAAAAATCTTCGCGATCGTGAATCCGCGCCAGATCCATCGCGGTGGCTCCGTCATCCTGGTGCAACTTGAAAATGAACATCCACTCGGATGGGGAACGGTGATGCCCAATGGGTACTTCACGCGATTGCGCGACAAGGCGCTGGCCCTCGGGCTTGAGGTGCCGCATTTTATGAGTGGATTGCACCACGGTCACGATCCCGCAGGCGATGCATCGTTTGACCCAAAAGCGCGGAAAAGCCCGTGGCTTTCGACCGAATTTTGGCCCGGTTGGTACGACTTTTACGGCGCGTTGACACCGAAGTTGCTTGCCGACTACGATCGCAACACATGGAAGATCCTGGCGTTTGGAGGCGCCGGCTGGAACTACTACATGTTTCACGGAGGCACCAACTGGGGCGCCTGGAACGACAACGACCTGGCCGCAAGCTACGACTACGGTGGTGCCGTAGGTGAAGCAGGCGATCTGCGTCCGATCTATTACCGAATGAAGCGCGCTGGACTGTTTGCACAGGGTTTTGCATCGGTATTGGTCGGATCGCACAACGCCGATCGTGAATTTACCGACGTGGCAGGCGATAGACGTCTGCGGGTGTTCGCACGCAAAGGGCCCCACGGCGCCGTTGTATTTGTGGATAATCCCAGCTCACAATCGGTCACAACATCGCTGAAAGGCGGGGGTAGTTTGACCCTGGCGCCGGGTGAGATCGTGCCCCTCTTGCAGGACGTGGTGGTGAGCGTCGGCGGGGCACGCGTCGCAAGCAGCGTGGGACGCGCGTTGACCTTGGCCCAGAACGGCAAGACCAGCACATTCGTATTACACGGCCCAATTGACAGTGACGTTGTCTTGCATCTGGCCCTTCCCGACTCCGAGCAAAAGGCGGTCGAGGGATCTCCCGACCTGAAGCGTGAGACGAATGATACGTGGAGATACACCGGTCGGATCGCTCCGGAGCCGGTCGTGCGTGAGTTTTCGCTGCCATCGGGTACCCTGCGGATCGTGTTGCTTTCGACCGACAAGGCCGACTCGACCTATGCGCTCGACGAGCCGACAGGAACCCTGCTGGTGACGGGTGCGCCCTACATCGAAAGCGCCAAACGGACCCCCAGGGGGTTTAACGTGGTTGCGGAATGGCCTCCCGGCACAAACCCCAAACCCATTTCAATCTTCGGAGACGGACCCGTGGTGGCTGTAATCCCTGTTGCATCCGGAGGACTGCCCGATGCGCCTCCCGTGTTCGACTGGCAGGTTCGACGCGCCGATGCGGAAGCGTCACCAACGTTCAAAGATGGCACCTGGTTTAAAAGTAGCACGCCCTCCCCCATCGGTGTGGATGGCGAACCCGGCGCGTACGGTTGGTATCGCTCCACGCTGACCACGACGACAGCCGGCGACTTTGGTTTGATGTTCGAGGACGCTCACGATTTCGCAACGGTCTTCGTGGATGGTCAACCGATCGGCACAACGGCCATCAACCAGGGCACCGCTCGCCTGCCCCGTGTCATCAGCCTGAACGTTTCACCGGGTAAACACAGCCTTGCGGTGTTCACGGGACATTACGGCCGCCCCAAGTTTTTCAACTATCTGGGACCCATCGAGAACCGCGAGGCCAAGGGTCTATCGGGTACGGTGACAGTAAGACAAGGCGATTTCACGCCGCGCAGCGCACGTCTCGATGCGTGGTCATCCAAGGCCAGTCGTGGCGACGAGAATGAGGCCGCCGCGATCGGAAACGAACCCATGAAGGGGGCCATCGGCTGGAAGCCCGTGCCGATCGGCGAAGACTTGTTCAATCGTACGCCCGGATTTCGCTGGTTGAGGATGCAGCTTGATGCACACGCGTTGACTGGCAAGGCCCATCGGGTGGTGGTCAGTCCGGCGATCGATGATCGCGCGGTCTACTTTCTGAATGGTCAGAGACTGTTCGAACAGCCGACGGGCATCGGGGGCTACGAAGTGGATCTCGACCGAGCCTGGAAAGACGGCGGCCCAAATGTCCTCGTGTTACTCGTCGAGGATCAGCAAGGGCGTGGCGGATTTTTGTCAGGTGTTCCGGAACTCATTTCCATACCGCCTGGTGAACTTGTCGCAGGCGCCGATGTGGGCCCAATCTGGAAAATGCGCGGGGGCATCGGAAACCCTACCGGCGGCGCATGGCACAAACTTGATCCGCAGGCGAAACCCGTTGGGGTTCCGGCGTACTACCGCGGGAAATTCAAGTTGGCCTGGTCGCCCTCGGGGATGGGCGCGCGGCCGATTCTGCGCGTGAGGACGCAGGGGCTATTCGGTGGGTTCGGTTGGTTAAACGGGCATCCGCTCGGCCGATATCCGCAAAAAGTAAAGGTCGACGGTCTCTACCTTCCCGAGGCCTGGCTGAAAAGCGGCAACAACGAACTGGTTCTTTTCGACGAACGAGGACAATCACCCGCCGCTGTGCAACTGGTGATCGAACAAATCGCAAGCCGATTCAGGGCGCAAGTGCGGCCGTGACACTGGTCACGGCGACGCAACGAGGAAACCGCCTGGATATGCCCTACATCTTCACCCGTATCACATAACCGTTACAGCGAAGTCGATCGAGACATCGGTCGAGCCGCCGAGTCCCGCGAAACCGCTGGTCCGAACCGTATCTGCTGCTGCCGCGGTCTTGACCGGCATACCATTGACCGGCGGCATGTGGCGCAGCGTAACCGTCAACGTCCCGGTCCCGGCGACGGCCGTAATACCATTGGCGAGCCCGAGCACGAGGCGATTCGCGTCCTTGTCTGAGTAAACCTGAGTCAGCGGGGCGCTTGCCTGAACACTCGCAGGACTGTTCACGGCAGAGCCCGTGAAGAAGACTTGGTGATCATTGGCTTCGTCCAGAATCTCCAATGTGATGTCCTCGGCGGGCATTTCCAGGCGATTCTCGAACTTGAGGCCAAGGTTATACATGCCGGGCGCAAGTCGCACGGGGTCGATGACCGGTGGGTTTCCGAGATCACCGTCCGCATCGTTGAACAACGCCACAACCGGAGCGCCGCCGGCGGTCGGCGTGAAGGTCAGCGTGACAGTGGTCAATACTTCGTTTTCGTTACCGGCGTCCGATGCGTCTTCTCCGCAAGCAGACGCGAGCAAGATGGCTCCGATGAGAGAGATTCGGTTCAGTGATTTCATTGGTTTGGTTCCTACTATTTGGTGGATGAAAAGGCGGCGTCGTACAACACCGTGATACGAAACATTAATTGGCGCCCGGGTTGGTCAGCGAAATACCGCATCAAGCTTGTATATTCCCGATAGCGAGCACCGAGAACGTTGCTGGCTTGAAGCGCCATCTTCACTGTGTAACGGTCGATCCGGCGCTCCGTACCCAGGGCCGCCTCGGTTTGGAAATACCCGGCAGGCGGTGGTGCCAGATCGGCGGCCGGATCGTATCGCGTCTGGCGCGCGACCGCGGTTCCTGCGATGGTCGCGGTGAGGTTTTGCAAACCGATGAAAGCGCCGTGAGACGTTGTCGCATAAGAGCGGACCCGATCAGCAGGAATAAAGACCAGATAAGCGCCATCTTCGGCGTTGCGGGCGCGCACCATTGCACCTTGCACGCCCAGTTCCAGCCAACGCCACGGATTGGTGGCGAGATACCCGTCCGCCCCGTAGAAAACCGCATCAAGCGATCGGGTCACGAATCGCGGAAACGTACCACGAATCAGCACATCAAAGACCGGCTGTCCATCGGTGCCTATCGCCGGTGTAAACGCCAGGTAGTTGTCGATGTAGCTCGCGTAGGACGAAGCTTCACCATGCAAGTGCAGACCAGCGTAGGAAACGGTGGCCGTCACCGAATTGCTGGTCTCTGCCCCTGCGTCGGGTTTGCCAAGACCAAGAACAGGGAATGACGGGGCTGATCCGTTTAAATATTGTTCGTCAGGATTCGGAGGCCGCGCCGTCGTCGCGAGCTCCAACTTCGTGGTCCATGTTGGCGTAACGCGAACCAATCCGCCAAGCGAAATCGATGCGGTGTGAAAGGCCGATGCGCAGTTGACCGGACCCGTATCGGACGAACCGGTGCCGCAAGCATCGATCCCCAGTTGTCCACTTCGTACCAACCGAAGAAAGTCTCCCCGCCCTATCGCGGCCTGTCGCGATAGGTAATCGTAACGCAAGCCCGCTTCGACTTCCCAGTCGTGGCCCCAAAGGCGCTCCACACTGAAAACGCCAGCGCTGATCGCATCGTGGGATGGGACGAGCGGCAGGCCGGTGTATCGATTGGATTGGAGCATCGCGACCACGCCGGCCGTTCCACTGAGATGCAGTTGATCGCCCAAATGGATCGGATGGTGTTCGACAACGACATCCGCGTCATGGGTCCACATTTGAAACGAAAATTGTGGACCGGCAACCGATTGGCGAACGACGTCGAATTCGCGCCTATCGTCAAACTGCAACGCGTACGTCGCGGTCAGCGTCCCGAATCCGAGCGCGGTTTGCGCCCGTGCAAGCGCCAAATCATGCGCGATTGCTTGATAGGGACGCGAAATGTCGAAATCGGATCGGTACAGCTCAACACCCGTTGGGCGGCGTTGGGCCAATTGCGCTTTGAATTCGGCTGCCGAATCGATGCGAAAACACAAACAGACGCCTAGCTCAGCGTCGAAATGGCGCAACGAAAGCTTAAACGTAGTGCTGTCCGCGCGGTAAAATGCCGTGATGCCGCCCGACCATTCGGATTCCGCAGTATTGTCAAGCGGGTAGTCTGGGGTTGAAGGCGCGCTGAGTTTTTTAATCGCACCATCAAACTGTAAAGACAATCGAGGCATCGATTCCGGGGTGGTTTGAACCCGACCCAACAAACCCGCCCCCAGCCCATTCGAATAGCCTATCGCGTGCAGCTCACCCGTCGTATTCGGCTGCAATAGTGGTCCACGCGGCTCCAACAGCAACACGCCACCTATCGCGTCTGAACCGTAGCGCGCACCTGCGGAACCACGTACGACGGTGATCCGCTCGGCCATACCAGGCTCGATTTCAGGCGCGTGATCAATGCCCCAGTCTTGCGCCCGATGGCGGATGCCATCCACCAAAATCGGAACGCGACGCCCGTAGTGGCCGCGGACGATAGGCTTGGCGACACCCGTTCCCGATCTCAGCTGACTGACGCCAGGAACTTCCGCGAGCGTTTCCGATAAACTGAGTCCCCGCTTCTTTTCAAGCACTTCTTCGGATAGCGTTGTGGTTGATTTCATCTCCGTCGGCTTGACCTGTTTTGTCTCGACAACGAAATCCTCAATGAGAGGTTGCAGCTCAAGTTCAAGTTCGCGCCGTCGACCGAGTACAAACGAATGGGTGAGCGACTCGTAGGCGGGATGCGAAACCGAAATGCGTGTGTTGCCCGTACAAATCCGCTCCAACAACGCGTGTCCACGCGCATCGGTCACCACTGCAACGTGGTCAACGATGACAATCGCAGATGCGACAGGCGAATGATCCAGGCTATCGATGACGTGGACATCCATCGTTTCCTGACAGGGGTTGCCATCGTAGGTGTTTGCATGGTCGGCCATTGCCGGTGTCGCCGACCCCGCAATGAACAAGGCCATTTCCAACGCTCTCATTCGCTTACAAACGCTTCGCGTTCGGTCGCTGTGCCGCATTGGAACCCGTGTGCACTGAAAGTGAGGCATTGTGGAAAGTGAGGCTTCTGGGCGACCGAAGCAAACTGGAAATGAGGGGCCCTGTCAAGGACAAATGCAATTGCATTGTACTTGCTATCGTATTCTGACGCGCACACCCTACAGCTCCGCGACGGATATCTTCTCGATCGATTTCCGAATCGTCGTGTGGTGGATCCCACGATTGTCGACGGCCCAAAACACGACAACGTGTGGCGTCTGGCGGGGATCTTGCGCAACCCACTCGAATGCGGAAATCGGAGTTGAGATCGATACGCCCAATCGAAGACAGAGCGGCGCGACCAAGGTTTTTGGTATCGCAACCAACCGTCCGCGTGGACGGAGAAACGGTGGTCGAGAGATGTATGTGCCTGGCAAAGGAAACATGGGTTGCCTAAAAAGTCGAAAGTTGGATTCCCGGATTCTAACGATCCGCGCCCTAGCAATCAAGGTTTTATTACAAATCAATTGCATTTAGATCTTGCGACTTATAGAACGAGTCGAGGACGACCAGAAAAAATGACGACGAAAAGCGAAAGACCAACGCGTGAAGTCTCGACGACCGGGCGGGTAGCGGTGATTTCCTGCATTCACGGCAACATGGAAGCCTTCGAGACAACGCTCGACGACATCACACGCCAGCAGGTGGACCAGATCATCTGCCTCGGCGATTTGGTCGGATACGGGCCGTTCCCGAACGAAGTTATCGACCTTGTTCAGCGACGAAACCTACGAACGATTCGCGGCTGCTGGGACGAAGGCATTGGCCTCAACCAAGGGCACTGTGGCTGTTCGTTTCTGACCGACGAAGACGAGGTGCTTGGTGACCTTGCGTTCAATTGGACGTCTGATCAAATTACGAAAGACAACAAAACCTTCCTCAACGAACTACCGCAGAGTGTCCGTATGCAGACGCCCAAAGGCGTGATCGTATTCTTCCACGGCAGTCCGCGCAGTACATCGGAGTACCTTACGGAATCAACTCACGACCTCGTATTGCTCGAGCGGGCGGCGGGAGCCGGCTGCGACATGCTGGTGTGTGGTCACACGCATGTGCCATTCGTACGCAAAGTCGAAGGCACATTGCGTGTCAGCGCCGCTTCGGGACTGAAAGATACCTACTACAGGAGCATCCAACCTGCCCTAGCCGCGACAATTCGGAGCATCGAGTTATCGCCGAAACTTATTGTCAATGCGGGCTCCGTGGGCGAGCCGAGGCACGGTGGAACTGAATCGACGTACACGCTCATTGATACCGGAACATGGGACATTGAGATTCGCTCTGTATCGTACGATGTGCGTAAGACGGTTTCGGCCATGAGAAAGTTGGGGATGCCTGAACCGTTCATTGAAAGACTTGACCGTGGCCAAGAACTGGTCGGGAAAGACAAGGAGATCACCTGTGCTTGCTAACGTCGATCCATCTCTAGCCGCGAACCCTTCACTCCGAGCATCTTCGCTCGTGCTGTTCGGACTCGAATCGTCGGGCAAGTCAGCACTTTTTCGCGGTCTGACAGGCGACCGGACCGGCGCTGAGCAAAATTTTCGCGGTTCAACAGTTGTTTGCCGATCGGGGTCTGCCCGCTTCGCCCCGCTCATGGCGATTGTTGACACGCCTGGCTTGCAGGAATCTGACGACACCAGCACCACCACGCAAATGGCCTTGGCCACTTTGCGCGACGCCGACACCGTCGGCGCTTGTCATTCGAGCTACCACTGCTGCGCGGGATCTTGAGATCCTGAGCGAAATGCTCAATACGAACAACTGCGACCGGCCCGTCTTCTTTGTGGTTACGTTTGCTG
>ENA-ORBV01008865-ORBV01008865.1-microbial-mat-metagenome-genome-assembly--contig:-NODE-8865-length-16749-cov-4.901092_pt1 | contig 16749 bp, 13 predicted proteins | sample MGYA00237777_ERZ505514 | MGnify/ENA primary metagenome ERZ505514 (study PRJEB26160, sample SAMN06269048) | microbial mat metagenome | isolation source: Oligotrophic lake microbial mat | place... | reverse complement strand
GAGATTCGCCTTAGTCTCGTGGGCTCGGAGATGTGTATAAGAGACAGGGGTAGCCCGAGGGGGGGCGGTGACCATCCGATCGGCGATAGAATCCGCCAACGTTATATAGCCATCCGGTGGATGCGATGGGTCCGCTGAGATTTAGATCGCCCCGGTAGAAGGGGGAACTTTTTCCCTCCAACCCGAAACGCGTCCGGATTTCTCCGCCATGCTGCGGGGTCCCCGTCTTGCTAATATAGTTGAAGGCGCCCCCGGGAGCATTTGTCGAGGTGATCGAAGCGCTGCCCCCACGCACGGCTTCAACTCGGAGTAGAGTCGCATCCGGGCGGAGAAAATAGTCCGGGCCAAAGTTGCCGAGATTCACATTCGTTATCGGCAGGCCGTCCTCCTGCATCGACACGTAATAATATCCATTGGCTCCGTCGCTGGTATTCACCGACACACCGCGCGAATAGACCATACCTCGAATTTCGCCGAGCGACGAGTTGACGAACACTCCGGGGACATTGAGCAAGAGATCGGCGGCGCTGACCGGGACCTGCTCGGCCAGCGCCCGCGCGTTGATGGTTGAGATGGAAGCGGTGGCCTGCTGAACCGAAGTGGCAGTAAAGACGCCCGTCACCACGAATTCCTGCAAAGCAATGGCTTCGCCCGTATTATTTGTGCCGGGATTCGGTGGGTTACCGCGGGGCGGCGTTTGTTGCCGGTCGTTCGCCGCTGGTCGGTCCCCGCTGGGACGGTTGTCCGCCCGTTGCACGGTGAAAGCGCCGTTCTTTTCATCCTGTGCGGCCACCAGTCCAGTACCGGCGAGCATGCGATCAACCGCTTCCCTGGGCGTGAAGCTTCCTTGCACCGCAGCGGTCTTCACCGTTCTGACTAAATCACTGTCGACGAGGAGCGCACGTCCCGATTGGGCCGAGAACACCTTCAGCGTTTTCGCGGCGGAGTCGGCGGGTATGTCAAATTGCCGCCTGGCAACTTCCTGCGCCGAAACCACGAGGGTGAGAAGCATCGACAGCAGCGCTAGCGTGGGAAGAAAGCTGCGCTGCGAGAGCACACGAACGTGCGAACTAAGGGGGTTTTGCATGGGGATAAAAGGTCCGGCTGTTGCACTTGCTCAGGTGGAGCAGACGCCAGGGTATACAACCAAGACTGACGAACGTGCGTTCGCGTTTACGCTTGTGAGGCGCCGACGACGATTAATTTCCACGTGACACGCAGCGTCTCTGGAGAGCGTTACAATTTGCGCAGAACCACCACGTCGAGTGAGCGTTCGGCTTTCAGATTCAGGCCGGCGGCAAGGGAGCGAGCGAATCCTTCAGGATCGTCGGACCAGAATATGCCGGTGATTCGGCGGTCCCGCAACGCGGCGTCTCCCAGGGAAAGCTGCAGCCGATTCTGTCGGTTGAACAACTCCAATGCTTCATTCAAAGGCGTCTGGGTGAACTCGAAGCGCCTTTCCCGCCATGCGAGTGCGGCTTTGATTTCAATCGCGCCCAAGGTGCGAACGTTCCACTCGGATGCCGAGATGGTTTCGAGCGGAATCACGGCATTGCTCCCGGCGGTGAGCTCAAGCGAACTCCGCGGAAGCCCTGCCCTTGGTCCCATCGCAGTGCCTGCCGCCTGCTCAACCGCGACGCGCCCTTCCGTTACCAGCACGTCGATGAGCGTGGGTTCAGAGCGAACGGAGAAGGCGGTGCCAATCGCACGTACCTCGATGTCCCCCGCAACCACCACGAAAGGGTGGGCGGCATCATGGGCAACGGTGAAGAGTACTTCTCCCTGGATGAGGTGGATACCGCGCACGCCGGCGGTGTACGCCACTGCAATTGCAGCGCCAGCGTTCAACTCCGCAACCGAACCGTCCGGGAGCACTTGCCGATCAGGGCTGACCGCCACAGTCGGGGAGATCCGATCGGCGCGCCCCGAGTCAGACGGGGAAAGCAGAAAAGCGAACACTGCGGCGGTGGTGAGTGTCGCAGCAGCAAAGGCTCTTACCTTTAACTGATGAACCTGTTGTCGGTGGGCTTTGGCCAGTGCCTGCAGCACCGGTCGAGCCGTCCCAGCATGACGCGGGCGATTCAAAGTCAGCCACATCGCATTTGCGTCCGAGAAAGCGGCCGCGTGACGCGAGTCAGCCGCCAACCACGTCCGCAGTTCTGCGGACTCGACTGCGCTGAGTTCACCGTTGGAGCGCGCCACCCAGTCGGCAGCGACATCCCGGATCACGCGAGCTGGCTCACGTGCTCGGCCCGGAAGATTCATCACCGCTCTCCTTTCTTCCGCACGTATTCGACACATTTGCTGATTCCGCGCGCCATCTGCACCCGAACGGTGGTTTCTGTGATACCCATCCGGCTTGCGATCTCAGCGTTGGACAATCCTTGCAACGCGGCCATCGCAAGGATCTCACGGCAGCGCAGAGGAAGCTGGGTCATGGCTTGCACGATGAGATCGTGTTGTTGCTGCGCATTGGTCGATTCGGCCGCATCGCGGCTCTGATCCAAGACATACGAATCGGGCAGTTCGTTTATCGGTATTTGTGAATAGAAGCGGTTACGTCGAAAAATTGTGAGCGCGGTGTTGCGTGCAATGGAAAAGAAATACGCCTTGCTCGATGCGATGGTCCCTGTGGCCTTCGCCTTGAGCAGCTTCAAGTAGGATTCCTGAACGACGTCATCGGTGTCGATCGAGGAAAAATTGCGTTGAAGGTAGCCGCGCAAAGCAGGCTCGTGCGTCCGGGCTTCGGCAATCAGCCACTCGCTATCCTGAGATTTGGATACCGGCGTGTTCGTTGCGGCGGGGAAAGGCAGATTCACGATAAGAGCGGCTACGCGATGCGCCCGTTAAAGATTGGGCAGGCGGTGGATTGCGGCAAGGCTGTGCGCAGAGCCTGCTAGGCCGGGGTCGGACGTCAAGAGATGGGCACGGTTACGCTGAAGTTGGTCGGACGCGAGAGCCGCCAATTCGCGCGCATGCTAGTGTAGTGATGGGCTTCAAGTTGTAATGGGCGCGGTGAGCGTTGATGGCGGCATCAGCACGGCGACACTGGTAAAGCTCCCGTCGCGCACGATGTCTCCCAAACGTCGGGCGCGAACAGCAGCTCCGGCGTCGCGCTGGTGGAGATCTATGAAGACGGAACTGGTTTCCGTCCCCGTTCAATTCCGTCCGGTGGCAGACTCGTCAACACCGCGATGCGGGCGCAGGTCGGCACGGGCACGAACGTCCTGATCCCGGGGCTCGTCGTCAGCGAAGGGACCCCGAAAACCGTACTCATCCGCGCCGTCGGCCCGGGCTTGGAGCAGTTTGGCGTATCCGGACTTCTCGCACAGCCCATAGTGACGCTGTTTGCTGGCGCCGAGGGATTCGTGAGCAATTCCGGCTGGAACAGCGCCGCCAATGCCAGCGACATTCGCTCCACCGCCGCACCCGTCGGAGCCTTCGTCCTCGCCGAAGGCGGCCGCGACGCCGCCATCCTCGTCAGCTTAAGTCCCGGCCCGTACACCATCCAGGTGACCGGCGCCAACAATACCAGCGGCGCCGCGCTGGTCGAAGTGTACGAGGTGCCTTAAGCAGACTGTCGCTGCGAGCGTTGGAAATTGGTCTATTTACGGTCACGCATGGTCCAGACTCACCGCGAGCATTTTGCCTAAGCCGATATTGGCAACGTTCGAAATTCAGGTGGCGATCAGCAATTTCAAAGCAGGGCAGGCGCGCAGCTTTTGCGCTAGGGTGGTCTGACCTTCTCACCTGAGTGCGATCGATCCCGCCGTAGGCACTGTCGCCGATCGACTTCTCGAAATTGTATCCATTATATAGATGCGATCCACCGAGCGTCCATTCGAATCCCGGCCTCGACAGGGCACGCATGGCCGCCCTGGGCATTGCTGTTGCTGATCTTCGCCCGAAAACGTCGGGCCTCGTGGATTCTTAATCCACTGTGGACTCGCTCGGCGCCATTCTCCAAGCGTCCAGCGATCTCAGTTCCGCCTCGCCTCCCTGCGCCCGCAGGGCAACTCCGAGGCTGTCTGTCCTAGTTGGGTAAACGCGCCGGGCCACGCTTTGGCGGCCGTTCACGAATACCTCGACTACACTGCGATCGATGAACACGCGCACTCGGAACGGCTCTCCTTCTGCCATGGGCACAGGAGCGATCTCGGGGACGCGGGCGATTACCTCGGATGACAGCGAAGCACGGCTTGTGTCCAACTGCACCATTACAAGCTGGCGCTGCGGCGGCATAAAACGGCTGCTGACCGCCGCGTCCCTATAAAGCGATATCCGGGTGAATTCCTCTGCTGCCGGTGAACGAAGTACATCAATCTCGATTGTGCGCGCCATACCCGGGTCAATTTCGAGTGAAAGTTCGAGCACATCGCCAGTGATCGCGGGGAGGATGAGCGTTTCATTCGCGACCAGCCGGGTGCGCTCCACACGTTGATTTTCCTGCCGCAGGGTCTCGACCGCTGCGACCGGCTCGATCCCAAGTTCATTTTGGCCGATTAGCGAAAGTTTCCGTGGGAGCGTCATGATGCCATCGTCACGTCGTGACGGGACGGCCAAGTTCATATTGAAAATTGCGACGACTCCACCGTCGCCAGCGGGAGCGGCGGACGGCGCGTGCACGCCTCCCCCCTTCGCCGGTCCAAAGTTGAATCGTCCGTGCGCCGTCGGGACGAACTTCTCGCGGCGGGAGTCGAAGTCACCGATGAAATATTGCGCCGCGGTCATATGGCTGAAGAACAGCAATAGGTGGCGATTCCCAATCGGCCAAAAATAGGGACATGCGCCATCGTCACCGATCTGGGTGAAAACATTGTTCTCGACGAACGAGTGAACGAACTCCCACCGCACGAGATCACGCGACCGGAACAGGAACTCCGCCAGCACCGGCTGCCGGCCCGGTCCGCTGTAATCGACCGACCCCGATAGCGAGTAGTACATGTTGTTCGACTTGAAGATGCACGGGTCGTAAATACGGTACGGCAGCGCCTCAGCCGAAAGGAAGTGATGCTCCTTTCCTTCGCTCCGAATCGGAATCACGGCGGTGCCCGTGAGCTTTTCCCAATTCAGTAGCAGGGGATCGCGCGAGACTGCCACCATGTTCCCAAGCGACCGGCCGTGATACATCGCAAGTGCGCGGTCCGGCTCGATCAGAATCGAACCGGAATAACACTGCTCTTCGGGCGCAGGATGCAGCGCGAGTGGCAGATCGCGCCAGCGGATCAGATCGTCGCTGACCGCATGACCCCAGTGCCAGCGCGCATCTTCAGGTGGCCTGACCTGGTAAAACAGATGCCATTTTCCCTGCCAAAAGCAGAGCCCGTTGGGATCATTTAACGGGCCGAGCGGGCTGCTGAAATGATAGACCGGCCGGAAACGATCCGCCGCGTGCTGTCGTCGCGCATCACGGTACCGGCGCAGGAGAGGATTATCCCGCAACTCTGCTTCCTGAATTGCGAGCGTGTCGCCAAACGCGAACTTCGGCGCCCGCGAAGCATGCTTCACCAGCAACTCCTCGTGCGTTTGGGCCGGAGACCGCGAGGTGTGCCCCCACGCAAGGAGTGCGCAGACCGCCAACGGCGCTCGGCGGAGCCACTTCATTTGTCGCCATGAGCCGCCTCGGCGACGTAGAGTTGAGTCCACTCGCCGTCACTGACGTTGAAATAAATCCGCCGGCTGTCCGCGCTGAAAATCGGGTGCGGATGATTACGACGCCACGAATTAGCGCCTCGCGCATTGTCGAACCGGTGCAGAACTTGGAAGTGCTGCCCCCGAACGTCGCACACGGTCACGCCCCAGTGCCCCTTCGGCCCACCGATTTCGTCGAGAAGACCGTCCATCACAAACAGCCGGCCATCGGGACTGACCGACGGATGATTGCCGCGCATATTTGGCAAATCGGGCATTTTCTCCATGCGTCCATTTTCCGACGTGTCGAAGAAAACATTACCCATCTCGATGATTCGGCGCGAATCGGGATGCCAACCGGGGTGCCCCCACTTCTCCCGCATGAAAACCGGAGTTCGCGTCGTGAGGTCATAAACGACCGTGCCTTGCCGATGGCTTGCGTTCTTCGACATGAAGTTGTTTTTCTCTCCGTCCGGACCCGGGGCGGACATCTTGAAAAACACGCGCTGCCCGTCGGGCGAAATCACCGGAAAGAAGATCGAGGTCGTCCGGCCGCCGAATTCCTTCGCGAGCCACGGTCCGTTGTGGCGCTCGACATCTGCGATCGTGACCACCGTGCGAACCTCGCCCGTGGCCGCATTGAGCAGTTCCAGGTCGCGGTAGGGCCCAGGGTTCCAATGGCAGCCGTAAATTGGCAGCAGATCGTCGATCGCCCGGCCAAAACAAAGCTGTCGATCGTCCGCCAGCTTACGATCTTGCAGGGTCTCCATATCCACAACGTGGACACTCCACCGCCCGTCCTTCACATCGTGATAGGCGACTCGGCGACCGTTGCTGATCCATTGCTGGCAGGCGCCACGGTGGGCGTCTTCGGTGTTAATCCCGCGCGCAATTACCGTCTCCTTCCCGGAGGCGCGATCGCGGACAACAAGATCGCCGCGATGGGCGTCAGGCGTGGTCGAGGCGAAGAAGAGGACCCGCCGACCGTCCGGACTCTCGGGGTTCGTGAGATAATAGGTGTGCAGTGCATGCCGACCCGGAATCTCGGATACTCGACGGACCGTGACCCCGGCCTGCCAGGGACGGAGCGGATCATTACTCGTGGGGGCACCGAAAAGGGAAAACGCAATTAGGGCAAACAGCGCCGGAACTGCGGTGGGGAGTCGATTGGAGGCGAGTGATGCATTCATGGTGCGAGGGTCGCAATTTAGAAGGTACCTTTTATGCCGAACGTCCACGAAGCGCCATAATCCTCGCGGCGGCGAAACTGTGCGTGAGGGGGCGTGCTGGGACCGGAGATCTCGAAATCCTCAGTGGCGTTGCCGACGTTGCGAAGGTTGGCAAAAACCGAGAATCGCTTCAGGAATGAATACTCGCCCTGCACGTCGAGGTTGAGACGCTTGAGCCGCCAGTTGAATGTCCCGGGCTCGATCCCGCGTGCAGTTGCCACCTCCGCGAGCCGTCGTTTGCCCTGGTAATTCCAATTAGCCCGAAGGCTGAATTTCGGCCGGCTCAGGCTGACACCCCAATTGTAGGTGCGCGGCACAAACCCGGTGAAGTTCGCCGCGGCCGGCCCCTGCGTCCGCAATGCCGTTAGATTGGCAAATAACTGCACGCCGCGAGCCCACTGCGGCAGAAACGTGAGCGCTTGCTTGTACTCGAACTCCACCCCCGTCATCCGCACATCCGTGCTCAGGTTGTGCTGCGTGGAGACCTCGTAGTTGCCGTAAATGTCTTCATCTAAATTATATAGTGTGAGGAACTCCGGCGTTGGCAAAAACACTGTGCTGCCGAAAAAATTCTCGAAGTCGCGCCGGAAGGCACCTACCGAGATCTGCCCGACACGGTCGAAATAATACTCGAGCCTTAACTTGGCAGTGTTTGCACTCCATGCCTTGATCGCAACATTGTTGACCGTAATGCGATTGTTTGCCGCGGGTGGATTTTCCGTATCTGGAAGAGTTATACCTCCGGCATACTGATTGAAGTCAGGGCGCCCGACCGAGGTGTAGAAGGCAGCGCGCGCGACCAAGTTCTCACGCAGGGTGTAGTTAACGTTGAGATTGGGAAACACTCGGAAGTATTCCTTCTCGGCACGCATGCCGCGGTCGATGAAGGTGAGCCGCGAAATCCCGAGTGCATCCGCGGCGACCGGTAGCGGCCGGCCATTTGCGCCTCTGATGAAATTTCCCGCGGCATCACGTTGAAAATTACGTAAAGGGTCGGTGAGTGGACCTTCGGCCTCGACGTTCGTCTGTTCGGCACGGACTCCCGCGATAAACTTAAGACGCCGGTCGAAGAACGAGAAATCGGTTCGGACGTAGCCCGCCGACACGGTTTCCTGGGCCCGCTTTGAAAGACTCACCGTGCTGCGATACTCGGCATTTGGATCGCTGACGTAATATGATGGGTTTGACTGGTAGAGTTCCCATCCGCGCTCCGGACTCAACCACTGAACTTTCCCGAATCCAAACGGTTGCACGCGTTGAGAATTTGAGGGATCTAGCAGAATTGCAGCATTATCATCGCTGCCCGCGGGATCCACCGGGCTTGTCGTTGCACGACGATCGGGGCCGACGAAATTGAAGCTTGCTGTTGCACCGCGCATATCGCGTATCACCTGCCGCACGTCGAGTCCTGCCTTCACCCGCAGGGACATCTTGGCGATCTGGAAGTCCCGGGCCGTGTTCACATAGACATTTCGTCGGACATCAGTCGAGTCTCGCGGCTGCGGACTGCCGCTGGCCGTAAGCGCGTAGTTAGAGAGATTGCCGAAGTCGACCGGCGCTCCGGTCGTGCCATCAGTCACTGTGATCACTCGAGGCCGAAGATAAAAGATGTCGTCAAACGACACCGTGACGCCGGTGCGCCGTGCGGTAAGCGATCCGAAGTAGCCGCGGGACGTATCACGCAGCAGATTGTTCGAATACGAATAGCCGACTCCCGACTCGGAATGCCACACCGGCCCGCGATGTCGAAATACCAGGGTCGGCATGTGCGTCTCGCCATCGCGCCAGCGAGCGCCGTTGGTGATGCGCACTTCCCCTCGTCCGGTGGACCCGCGGGTCGATGTCGGGCTGAAGTTACCCGCTTCCACGCGATTCACCAAAAACGTTAGGCTGTTATTGTTGAACTCGGAGCCGAACGAGCCGTATTGATATGAAAAGGACAATGTGGTGTTATCCGTCAGCTTGTAGTCAACTGTCGCCCCGAGCGATGAGCGCGTATTGAACTTGATCTGATCGGTGAGCACGTAGCTTGCGAGGTAAGGGCGGTCAGGTGTGGTGTCCGGCCACTGTGTTGCCGCGGTCGGCGCTACGATTCCGGTGGTCGCCTGCACAACGCCGGCCCAAGAGGTCTGCACCGTATCCTGCGGAAGGAACTGTTTGCTGTAGCTCCCCGAGACCGTGAAACCAAAGCGCTTATTCACCGGTACGATATACGAGAAATCGAACCCCGGCTGCACCTTATATGTGTCGCGTTTCAATGGGCCCTCAGTCCGCTCAAGTTTACGATAGTTATCACGCATCATCAAATACACGCTGCTGGTGAAGAGCGGCCGCGAACGCTCGAATGCGCTTCGGGGCACCATATTAATCGAACCAGCGAGTGCAGATCCTGGTGATTCTGCCGTGGGCGAATGCAATACTTCCAAGCGCGCAGCATTATGAATCGAAAGCTGCAGCAGCTCGCTCGAACGCGAAGTGCTTGCGCTTGACGTGCTCGCCAGGTCAAAGCCGCCTACCGTCACGGGCACATAATTCGAGGGAACGCCGTCCATCGAGATTGTGTTTGCGGTGCCACCCACGTAGTCGACGCTGATGCCGGGCAGATACTTCAGGAACTCCCCGACGCTTCCATCGGCGCTAATTCCAAACTCGCCCGCGGAGACCACGTGGGTTATATTTGGAGCGAAACGCTGTTCGTTGATCGCAATCGCGGCGCCATCCATCTCACGTGAGACCCCGACCACGAACTCCTCGAGCTTCACGACTCCATCTCGCCTTGGATCGCCGAATTTGAAATCGCGTTGCGCCACCCCGCCGCCAATTACGCCCACCGTTTCGGTAAGCGGATCGAAGCCCGTGAAGAATGCCTTCACTCGCAGGCTTCCGACGGGAACAGCGGTCAGACGATAAAAGCCGGTTGAATCCGTGAGCACTTCAATGCCGGTACCTTCGGCAGTGACCCGAGCCTTTTCCATGTATTCACCACTGCGGGCATTGAAAACGCGGCCTTCAATCGTGCCGTAGGATGAGTCGGCGCCATGCATATTGGCAGAGGGGTACGCGACGAATGCTATCATCGCGGCCAGCCTAAGGAGCAGATTATTTCTTTTCATCGATTCTTGGATTTGGGGTGCCTTGATCTCGTTTTTTTTTTAAAATCGCCTGTGCGGTCGGCTGATGCCGCTTTTGTCGCCGCCTGGCCGTCTTCTTTTTCGTCGTTCCTCTGTTTCCGAACCGCCAAAGAGCCGCTCTCGCTGTCCTCTACGGCGTCGAGCCCGGTGTTTGCCAGCACGCGATCAAGCGCCTCACGGGGAGTGAATTCTCCGTGCACCGGGTTGGTGCGGATGCCCCGCACTGCCGTCGCGCTCATGATCAGCGCACGGCCAGATTGCTGGGAGTAGAGCTTGAGTGTCTTTTCTGCCGTATTCGCAGGCAAGTCGAAGACACGTTTTCCGGCTTCCTGGCCTTGGGACCCGAGCGGCAAGAAAAATATGGCGTTACACAGGATCGCCAGCAGGGTTCGCCAAGAGTTGCTCGGAGAGACAGAACGAATGGATTGCATGGCGATTCAGGTACTCCCCGTCGGAAGGGTTCGCGGGTACTCTACACATCTATCCATGCACGACGGTGTCGGATTCTTTACGCCAATATGAACTATTCTTCGAAATTGAGCGATTCCACGTCGCCAAGCCATTCGAAGGGACGTGGACTACTTTATTCGCACTAGCACCTTGTGATCGGAGCGATCCACCGACATCCCAAAGGCGCTTTCGAGCAAACGCACGAAGCTATCCGGATCGTTCGCCCAAAACGTACCGCTGATCTCGAAGGCCCCCGTCCGGGGGTCGGCGACGGCGAGTTGAATATCGTTTTGCCGATTGAAAAGATCGACCGCTTCCGTCAGCGGGGTGCGCGTGAATTCAATCCGACGCTCGCGCCAGGCAAGCGCGGCCGAGATTTGCGCCGGCGTCATCGGTGCTATAGTGGGAATGATCTCAGGGACCAGCGGAACCACCGACCGATTGCCCGCCATCAGAATGACCGGCATATTCGTCGGGTCGGTGGGCGTGCCTGTTGCCTGAGACGTTTGTATATTCGCCCGTCGCTCGACTGAGACCGTGCCCTCAGTCACGAGCACGTCCACTTGCTTTAAACCGTAGCTGACGGTGAACGCCGTTCCGACGGCCGTCACTTCAACCCCGCCGGCGGAGACCACGAAAGGTCGCGCTACATCTTTCGCGACCGTAAAGAGTGTTTCACCCCGTACGAGTGTGACCAAGCGCCTTTCAGCGGTGAAAGTGGCCTCGATTTCGGCGCCGGCGTTCAACTCCACGGTTGATCCATCAGATAACGTCTGTAAGTCGGGCCGCTGTACGATCCGGCTTGGAGGCGCCAGCTCGGAGCTGGGCCACCGCAAAGGGAACAAGGCAAATACCAACAATGCTGCGGCCGCCAAAGTTAGTATCGTAAATTCCGTCCGCCGGCGGCGAGTGCGTTCCCGGTGGCGCTCACGCGCGTGATGGCGTGCTTGCGCAATCCCGCCTTGTCCGGCCCGGCCGGGAGCAGAAAGCACCTGCCATGCCTGCTCGATGTTTCCAACGGCCGCGGCGTGACGCGGATCAGCCGACCGCCATGCACCAAAGGCGGCGGCCTCTTCGGCCGAGAAACCACCGTAGCGGCGCGCAAGCCACTTTGCTGCCGTCTCTTCGATCTCGTCGACGGACTCGACGTGTGCAGTCGACGCAACGCGTTTCATGGTAGTTCGCCGCGCTCTCGCAGGTAGTCGGCACATCGCTTGAAACCACGAAACATCTGAACATACACCGTCGATTCGGCGATGCCGAGGCTAGCGGCGATCTCTTTGGGCGAGAGCCCCTCGAAGGCGGCGAGCCGGATAACATCGCGGCAACGCGGCGGCAAATGCTCGATTGCCTGCTCAGCTAGAGCGAATTGTTGGCGGAGGTTGGTCACGGCGGCGGCATCGGGATTCTCGTCCAAGATGCACCAGTCCGGCAGTTCACTTATCGGAACGTTGGAAGTGAATTTGCGGCGACGAAACACCGCGAGGGCGGTGTTGCGGGCAATCGCGAACATATAAACCTTCGCTGAGGCGATGCTGCCTGCGGCTTTTACCTTGAGCAGGCGGAGGTAGGATTCCTGAACTACGTCATCCGTATCAACTGACGGAAAACGGTTGCGAAGATAGCTGCGCAGTGCGGGCTCGTGCGGCTGCACCTCCTCTGCAAACCAGCGGCTATGGTCGGCTGCAGGCGGTGAATCGGGTGGACTGGAAGGCAAGCTCACGGGGATTTGGCCCACCGCGCTGGATTGTCCGATTGGCTTCCAAACGCGAGAGTTTTCGCCCAGCAAAAACGAATACCTCCGCCGCGATTGAGGGTCTTCATCACATGATATGGCGTCAGTGTCAGGGCGTAATAGAGCTGCAGGCTGCGATCGGCGGCGGGAGCGAGCGGGAGGTTGGCGGACGCGACGTTGAGCACGTTTTTGGGATGGTTGTGAAATAGCAGAACCTCCGTGGCATGGTCATTCCGGTAAAAGTCGTCGATGAATACGACCAATGTAGGGTGTAGGATCCAGCTGTGCGGTGGTGCATCAACCGGGTAAGAATGGTGGTCGAAACATGCTTTTAGCCCAATCCGAAAATTAGTTAGATACTCGACCGGGGCGGGTTCCGTGTAAACGAGACATGCGACTAAAAATCGATTTCGATTGAGCACGCGGTGCAGTTCGACGGGATCGAGCGAGGTGTTTTTTTCCGCGCGCCGCACCACGGAAGTGCGGACTTCGTCAGCGCCGCATCTCAATCGGTTCACGTTTTCGCCGTGGGTGCGGAAGGAGCGAGAGGGAAGGCGAATTGGTCGAGCGTTCCCACAGTTCGGGGAGCTACCGGCGCCGCGAGTGCCCGGCTATAGTTTTGAACGTAAGCGTTAAACGGATACAGTGTGACCTACGCTCGCGGCGTGGCGCCTAGGATTAAAGACTGCGCGGAGCGTTCTTGGACAACGGCAGCGTAATCGTGCAGAGGCAGTCGAAGACCTCAGACCTTACCCGCCCTTTACTTTTGATAATGGGCCGCGATGCGTCTCCTGAAGCCGTGAGGGGGCTCTATTATGAATCGGTCAAACGTGGCGCAGGCCGGGCCAAGGGGATCAAGTGTGATGGGCGATCACATCTATGGTTTAAAAACTGCGATTGGATTTCCCGGAGGCGGCGTACCATATTATCAACTGAGGCAACGAACAAACGTGGGTTCTCGATCGGTCCGTTACGGCCACCCAGCGGTAATTTCGTCGGGGCGAAAAGTTGTGGCGTTTGCGGCCGTCCTGCCAATTGCGGCCCGACCTATGGCTCTATTGTTCGTCCCTGCCGCTCGTTGATGTTCATTGTGACGTTCTGAGTTTGGTGCAGGGTGCGGCGCGCGCGGGCGCGCTCGACTATCGCCTGCGCTTCTTTCGCGTCGCCTGGAGATTCGATGAACGCTTTGACCTCGTGCTTGGTGCGGATGTGGTCCGCCGGTCCCATTTCTTTCACGTTCAACCGATCGGTGATGATTTTCAGACCGTCGGGGAGATTGCGGAGCGCGACAAGATTCGCCGTGGTGAGATCGGAGCTTTCGTTCGGGTTCATCCTCTGAGGGAGTGACGTTCGGGTTTAGGCAGGGCGAAGGCTGACCTTTTTGTAGCCGTTCGTGCAATGGCGCTCGACGGCGGTGTGATCGGGCAGGTTTCGAAACTCGTGCGGCTTTATCAAAAACTCCTCCACGCGTTGATACGTGTGGGCAGTGTGGTCCTGGTGAACGGTTCGTGATCCCCGTTCGATCCAATGCTTGCCGAGGGCATTCGCGCAGCGGAGCGCATCCGTTTCGGACGCGGCGCGATACATGAAGAGGTTCTTCAAATTGAGCGCGAGCACGTCGGCCTGCTCTTTCGTCTGCGGCGGAATGAGCGATTCGAATGCCTGAGCGGATACAACCAGCATCAGCATGCAGTCACGCAAACGGTCGATGACGTTGAAATCGCTCGTGCCGTCGTGGCTGGCGGTGATGGCGTTTTGAAACTCGTCGCCGACAAAGATGAGCTGGTTAAGGGCGTATTTCTGATGCGGCGGGAGTGCGTAGCGTCGGAGGGCGTGTCGGTAGAGTAGCAGTTTCGCGACGGTGAAGACATATTGCCGCTCGGTCGTGTAGTCTTGGGGAACGTCGATGCAGAAGATTTTTCCTTTATCCACGTCCGCAATCGAGCAGGTGTCGGTCTCGTTGGAGCTGAAGATTTCTGCGATTTCCGGCGTGCCGAGGAATTCGAGGTAGTTCTGGGAAGTGCCGATTTCACCGGCCCGTTGTTCCTTCGCTTCATGTTTGAGGTAGGTCTGCTCGAACGTTTCTGCGAGCCGGATGCGGCGCTCGGTCGGGTCAAGTTCCGTCAGCTTCTCCAGCGCGGCCTTCAACTCCTTCTCAGAAGTGAGCAGGTCGTAGGCATTGGTGGCCGTAACCGGGCGGCCGATGTCGGCCAAAAGTTCAAAGGCTCGTCCGATATGGGCCGCGCCTTTGATTTTGAAGAAGCTCTTTTCGTCCTTCGGATTCAGGGCGGCGGCCGTATCCACCAGGATACGCGCTCGGGTTGTGAACGGCAGCCGGGCGTCGCCGGTGACGTTCAGCCGGTGCAGCGGCTTCCCGGTTTCCCCGACCAGGCGGGGGCGAAGACGGATGATGTCGTTCTCACGACCGTATTTCCTGGCGAGCCATTCGAGGTAAAACCACTCGTCGCCTTTGTTCGCCATGACTACGCCGCCGAGCGTCGGGTTGCGGCTGATGAGCGCGGCGAAAAGCCCGTTCATGCCCGTGGTCTTGCCGGAGCCGGTATCGCCGGAGAAGAAAAAGTGCCGGTTGGCCTTGTCGCGCGTCCACCGGAAACCGGCGAATGCGACGACAATTTGCCACCGATCCGCGACGATCTCCCCCTTTGGGTCACGCACCCAGCGGCGATGATCGGCGTAGTAGAAGAGGAGCGCTGCCAGCGTGCAGACAATGCTACCGGCGATGAGCCCATACGGGGGCGGCAGACGCCATGCACCAAACGTCCCGGCGGCGGATATGATCAAAGCGAACGCCAGCGCATACGGAGCGCGCAAACCGGGCTCGTTGTGACGAAGATTCCGATGGATCAACCAGCCCGCGATTCCCAGGAAAACACCCGCAATAACGAACGCGGCGACCGTAGTGGCGTGCGGATTTTGCAGCCACTGGCGGAGTAGAATATCGGGTGCAGGGAGTCGTTTCATCGCGTGTCGATGTGACCAAAAAAGACCCGGTGCGCCTTTTTCGCGAGGGCATGGACCTACCGAAAAAACGGTAGATGCAGAGTGCCCGGTGCGCGTTGATTTTGGGCCGGTGCCTGAACCTCTCGAACCCGAGTGGGTATTGCGTCTGTAACCAAAAAAGCACCGGGGACTCACGCGCACCCTCCCGGCTTGTCGAAGCCAAGGATGTCCGAAAAACGCCCCACCAACCAGCTTTCGAATACACCGATTACGGTAGGCGACGTACACCGGAATCGGGGGGTGCGGGCCATTGAGGGCGGCGACGAAACCGAACGTGATGGATCGCATGATCACGGTCGGAATAATTCGCAATGGAGCCAACTACCTCTCGCATCACCTGCGCAAGAATGACTATTGGGCGGACGGTGAGAAGGCGGTGGTTGGCGAGTGGATCGGCGAAGGCGCGAAGGCGCTTGGTCTGTCGGACAAAGTTACCGACGAACCGTTCGAGGCGCTTCGCTGCAATCGGAATCCGAGAACTGGCGAGTACTTAACCTCACTGAATGCAAATCGAAAGGTAGCCTTCTTCGATGTACAGTTGTCCGCGCCCAAAGATGTGAGTGTGTTGGCAATGGTCGGCGGAGATGAGCGGGTCCGCCAGGCGTTCGTCGATTCGGTGAAAGTCGCGCTCGCGGAAATGGAACGCTTTGCGGCCGTGCGGGAGCGCCGGGGCGAAGCAAAGATGACTGAAGCATACCGGCTGACCGGTAACTTTGCCGGCGGGTTGTTTATTCATGATGCCAGCCGCGATCTTGACCCACAGCTACACGCCCACGCGGTGATCGCCAACATGACGTGGGATTCTTCGCGCAATACATGGTCAGCGCTGCAACCCGCCGAAATGCTCCGGGCGTCGCCGTATCTCCGCCAAGTTCTCTATCGCGAGTTGGCGGGCCGGTTGCGGTCGCTTGGCTACGAACCGTATGAGATGAACTCGAAAGGTTTTTCCATCCGGGGCGTCGAACATCTGCGCGAGCGTTTCTCGAAACGCACCAATCACGTTCAGAAACTCGCCGAGGCTTTCGCGGCGGAGAAAGGCCGCAAGGCAACGAAGCGCGAAATCGAAATCCTCGTCCGCGAATCCCGTGCGGACAAATTGACCGAAGTCAGCACGCCGCAGGTTCGCGCACGGCAACGAGCGGAGCTGAACCCCGATGAAGCGCGCAAGCTGGACGACCTCGTCCGCTCGGCGCGAACGCAGATACCTCGTGAGCAATGGTCGCACGGCAAAGCGCAAACGGTCTTGGAAGCTGCGCTGCGTCACGTTTACGAACGGAGCAGCGTTGTGCGTGAGGGCACCGTGCTGGGAGCGGCGCTTGAACTGCATCCCGATTTCTATCGCTGGCGCGAACTCCGCCACGCGCTCGAAACGCACCCTGAAGCGATTCGCAAGGACGGCGAGATGACACTGCGCAGGATACGCCGCGAAGAGACCGCGACGGTGCAGCGCGTCCTCACGGGCCGGAACCAACGCTTCCCGATGGGCGATGCCGCGCATCTGCCAAGCACGCTAACCGCCGGTCAGCGAAACGCAGCGCACGCGATCCTCGGC
>ENA-ORBV01008864-ORBV01008864.1-microbial-mat-metagenome-genome-assembly--contig:-NODE-8864-length-16751-cov-5.521231_pt1 | contig 16751 bp, 12 predicted proteins | sample MGYA00237777_ERZ505514 | MGnify/ENA primary metagenome ERZ505514 (study PRJEB26160, sample SAMN06269048) | microbial mat metagenome | isolation source: Oligotrophic lake microbial mat | place... | reverse complement strand
AGCTATTTAATTAGCTCTGTCCAGTAGCCCCTACTAAGTCTTCCTCAACGAGCACCTGCTCACGGACCTGGTGTTCTGTCAGCTCACTGCTCTGTTGTTAATTTTGACCTTATTAGATGGTCTGTTCAGCATGGTAACTGGCAACTTGTAGGCGTCATGCAGTGCCCATGAAGTCTCCAGAAGAATCCAAGTCGAATCCTACAGTGCGACGTGTCTGCCTTCTTTTTTTAATGCTAGTGAATCATGATAGCCAGGCTACAAGCATCACTAACGTAGCTTCCGGCGTTAAAAGTAAAAACTTGTCCGCCAGCAAGGAATTTTTGTGGATCACAAACCACTACGTACACACTATTTGATTTTCAATCGAGGAGCACCCGCCTCGGGGGCCGACTACAAAAGCGAATGCCAGGGAGCATCTTTGTGCTTGCCGGGATGGGACTGACAAAAAACTCCACAGGCATGTCATGAAGCTCAGACCAGGACTACACGACAAGCAATGTCTTTTTACTATAGTTGCAATCATTTGTGAAGCATCAAACTGAAACTGAACTGAGAAATTGAGGCTCAACACTTTTTCTCTTTCTACTAGCAGTAGCCTACAATCTCACAATTGTACCAGAAATGTGTAGAACAGAGTGGGAGTCACATCTTTTGATGAGATGAACAACGGAAGATGGGACTCATCTTTGTGGGCAGGAAAATTAAAGATTCCGATGTCTTTTCCTTTGATCTGTAAAATGGGGCAACCAAGACGGCGGCGCCAGTAGCACGGACGGAATGCCATCTAGGGGACAAAGCTTGGTGCTGCTCCAAACCAAAAGATAGGAACATGTATGTGCTGCGGATGCTGCTTGAAGAAGCAAACATCCGGTCCAATAAGGAAAAAAAGATGGCTACCCCATAGATTGTCCCAATCAAGGGTATATCCACACATGAGAGTTTGACGTCCCGCGGCTCACCTCGAGCTCGCCATTCCAAATTGTACCTACAAGAATGAACCATCGACAATCTTTGTTTCCATGAACAGAAACAATGGCCTGTCATCGACGAGGCAGTTATGGACCTAGCTAACTACTAGTGTGGTAACGGATTGGACGCCGAGCGTTCCGAATGCAGGGATGCTGTATTCTTTCATTCTCGACCACATAGCTCCTAGTTGTAGCTTTGGAAATGGATGCTCTCGTAGCAACAAAATTATTTATATATTATAAGTCACTTGAAAGGGTATTTGAAATACAATACAAGACAAGTTGTCATGCCGTGGAAGGAATGAAAAATAACAGCAAAACAGCAAAACCTGGGTTTTCCACAAAACATAATGATGGCAGTTCTTGGGAAGCTTGACATTGACAACCAACCATTCCTGGAATGCTGCCAAATGAAAAAAGGGGGATTCGTTCCATGGACACAAATAGAGCATAGCGAGGACCGATGGTACTGTACTGTAGATTATAGCTGTTGTGGATTGTGCAACACATGATCCTCTTCCACTACGGCCGTGTTCAACAAGGGCATTCTGGCTTCCCTATCTCTGCCCCGATTCCGAATCCCCACAAAGGCCTCCATCCCGGAACAAATCAAGGCGGCCGTAATCCATAATCCCGACAAGGTCATTTCGGTTTCCAAGCTCTGCAATTCGACGGGACAGGCTTCTCCCAAAAATTCGTAAATGGCGGGTTTGTAAAAGAGCCATTGTGCCAAATAGACGAGCCACACCAAAAAGACATTCGTCGGCGCACACGAGTTCCGATTGGCGTACAGGAAGAATCCCACAATCCAAATGTTCGTCGATTTGACGGTGGCGATATTCAATTTCAGATCGCTGGACTGCACTTTTCTCCACAAGCAATCCCACCCGGCCGTGGCATCAAACAAACTCCAACATCCGCCCGCGATTTGCAACCACACAAAGGAATAAAACAAGACGATGCAAATCTTGCCCCACGTGGAATTGGTCTCGGTCCAAAGGCGTCGACTATAGTCAGTGGGATTTTGAATATTGTTGTGGCTGAGAAAACTACTAGTCATTCTTGTTGTTGTTGTTTGTTGTTGTTTTTTGTCGTATTGGTTAGTATAGAGTCTGAGTAGATGGATGTTGTGGTTGTTGTTGTTGTCTTCGTTACTACGTACGTTGTAATACAGCATTGTTGGAATACATGAGAGCACCATCAATGAATCATCAATCGTGGTGCACACAGCGAGACATCGGGTGAAGGGTGTCACGGTTTTCTTAGTCCCGCAAAATGGCGAAAGATCTTCTTCTTGTTTCGATGAGTCCCCTGTCATTCATGACTCGAGTTTTGATTTCAACATCCGAGACCCGAATGACCAGGGACTCCTAGAAAAAGGATTCTACTCGTGGCACGTACAATGCTAGTACGAAACTACTGTACGACGTACTAGCTAACTAGCGTACAAGCCGAATTCCTATTAAATTCTTTTGTTGTCGCATCTACCGAATCTTCCTTCCTTCATCGCCGCAGTTCCCGAGTGGCGATTGCCGGAATGTTATTAATTCTGCCTTGTCGGTGAAGGAAGAAGAAGTGCAAGTGAAACAAACATCAATGCACGCTATTATCGATCGGACCTACAGTATTATAGACGAACAGCTACTGGTACCAGTACTAATAGTAGCTGGCTATTTACGTACTACTAGTGGTACGAGATAAAAGCATCCAGGTTGTACCAAGCTAGCTACAGTAGTAAGTAGTGAGTCAGCCAGCTAGTCGACTACTTGTATAGTAGTAGCACATTAGAGGCAAGAGAGAAGGATGATGGGTCCTCCCAATGACAACAGCAATGTCGCCATGACGTCGTTGGAAATGGAAGCCCCGCTTCCTCCCGCTATTTTACGCGTCGACACTGCCACAGCCAATGCCAATGCCAATGCTACGACTCCTCCGTCTTGTGCTGCCTGTGGCCATGCTGGTGGTGACCTTCGTACAACTCCCATTTTAACGGTGCCCACCTACGGCGACGCCTTGTTGTTTCGTGGGGACAGCACATGCAGTGATGCCAGCCTTGTGCTGGATCCTCATCAGGCCGAACTGGCCAATGGCGGGACCATGACGGCCGCGATTTTGGGGATTGTCAAGGGAATGGTGGGACCAGCCATACTTTACCTTCCGCATGGTTTCGTCAATGCCGGCTACATGGTGGCGCTGCCCATTATGGGGATGGCGACAGCTTTGTATTTGCATTCGAGCAAGTGCCTGTTGGAAGTCTGGACGTACGAATCGAGCCTCCAATTGGTACCATTTTCCACCACGGACATTTCGTCGTCTTCCGTTTCGTCGTTGGAGGAAGACGACAACCATAAGGAACAAAGAAGAAGAAGACGACAACCCTCCTCCAATCATCAGCAGGAACGATTCTTGGATGAGTACGAACACGAGTACCATCATGGAGCGGAATTGAGAGACACCGATGGCGATGTGTCTCCTGTGGCCAGTCCGGCGCATCAGAACCACAACTTTCAAAAGACACAACCAATCGCCAATACTACGAGCACACCTCCCGCACAACCATCACATCATCCTCCGCATCATTCGTTGTCCTATCCAACCTTGGCCTACAGAGCGTTTGGGAGTCCCGGAGAAACCTTGGTCCAAGTGGGGATTGCTCTCATGCAATCCGGTGTCTGTTTGACCTATCTCATTTTTGTTCCCCACAATTTGCAAGTCTCCTGTTACGAATTGTGGGGCATGGATTTGCCCACGACCTTTTGGTTGTGGGTCATGGTCGCCATTCAAATACCGTTGAGTTGGATTCGGGATATTCGAACCTTTGCCACCACCAATGCCATGGCCAATTTGTTGATATCGTATGGATTGATACTGTGTTTGTGGTTTGCCATCGTGGAATCGATACAACCCATGGAAGTATCACAACCACAATACCAGCAATCACAACAACAAGGTTCCACTACTTCGAGTGGTGGTAATGATGCATCCTCCTCCCTATCTTCCAGTAGTACCCAACGTGGGACACAAGAAACCAATGACCAAGAAGAAGAACGCAGTGGTGGTCCCATCTACAATTGGATGCTACACGTGGCAGAATTACATCCCTTTGGGGACCACTGGATTTTATTCATTGGAACCAGTGTCCTCTTGTTTGAAGGATCCATTACCCTGTTGCTTCCCTTGCAAGAATCCGTTCAGGAAACGTCTTTTTCTACCATTTGTCAACATTTCATTGCCCGAACTTCCACAACAACTACTACCAACAACAACAACAACAACAATAACAATACTCTCCTCAATGATCGAGAACGATTTCCTCTGGTATATCCTCGCGCCATTGTTTGCATCATGATGTTTTATTTTGTCTTTGCCATGATTTGTTGGATGGGCTTTGGTAATGACGTCAATGTCGTCTTGACGACCAGTTTGCCCGATGCCAATTTATTTGCGACCAGCGTCCAATTGGCCTACAGTGTGGCGGTCCTCTTGACCTTTCCCCTCCAAAATTATCCCGCCTTGGACATTTTGTGTCATGGGATTGCCGAATATCTAAAGACGCATCCCTGTTGTCTGTCGTGCACTTCGGACGGAGGACCCCTGGGACTCCAAGTATCGCCCTGGTTGTTGGCCCTCCTCCTTCAACGCAATGTCCTGGCCGCCTTGCTCGTATGTGCTTTGGCCATGGTCGCCTGGATGACCATGGAACAACTCGACAAGGTGGTGAGTTTGACCGGAGCCATGATTGGCATTCCCATTGCCTTTATGATTCCACCCTTGATGCACAATCGATTGATGCCGGCCCATTTGACGACGCGGACCCGACAAATTCAAAACAATTCCGTGGCGGCCTTGGGATTGGTGGCCATGGTATTGGCGTCCGTTACGACACTTTGGCAATGGAATGATTGATTTTTTTATAAACGAATGTGAATGTATGGAATGATGGATTTTCGTTACATAAAAGAATGGATGCCGTCGGTTTCAAGAACTAGGTCATAGTGGATTGATCAACGTGCATGGAATGGATGGGAACGGGAACGGGGTGGAGGGGAAAGGCTGGACCAATATTTAAAAGGCGAGCGTCTGCTGCTAGACATGAAAGACATGTAGATATGCGGATGTATCATGTTGGTCTATTTGATGGTGTGGGTGGTACCAATATATACAAGTGAATGGAACACGTGCAAACCAAACAAGGAGCTCTATATGGTTTTCTATCATTATGCCGTGGAGGATGCGAATCTGCGGTGGTGACTTGCGTCCAATGGCAATCTACTGTGTGCCGTACAACCCAATCCGTCCTCTTCCAACATCAAGGTCTTATCGTGGTTGGATGTTAGCCACGCTTGAATTTGTCGATCCTGGTCCAAGACGCGAGTCGAGTCAATCGACTTGTCGTCCTCATCATGGAAATGGTCGTGCAAATGAATGACCTTGACAAAGGCAGGAGGTTTGGGATCTTTACTGGGGGGAGCCATCAAGTTTCGTGTGGACTTTCGATTGATCAACCAATTCATCATGGATCGACGCAATTTTCGTGGATCACCGGTGCGCTTGACCACGGGGAAATTATAATCCGGAATGCTCATGCTGCTGGTGTTATTCCTACTAGCCGCCTGAAGGTCTTCCATTTGGAACGAATTTTGATTTGGCAGACATGTTTGCTGGCTCCAATTTGCCCTGTTGGTAAACGACCTGGTGTTGCTACTGGATTGGTGGTACCTAGCAGAGGCAGGAAGGTCTTCGAAGGCAATGCTGCGAATCGAAGGATGGTGGATCATCTCATCGTCGTCCTCGTCGTTGTCGTCCTCTAATGACAGAGGCTTTGTAACGGACTGCAATGCCATGCTTTCGTCCATCATCATGTTGGAACGAGAGGAATAATCCCACAACTGGATGGACCCGCTGCTGCTGTTGCTCTGATTTGGATTGACAGAGGATCTTCTGGTTCGGATGTACCGGGATTTTTTTACTTTTAGTGAAAAGATTACGTCATCTTGACTATTGCTGTCATTGCCATCGGTGCTTCCGGCATGGCCTGGTGGGACCAAATCAAGCATCGAGGTGCGTCGTCCATCGTGAGGAGGCTCTTCCTTTGTTGGTGGTTTGGTCTTTTGCTCTCTTCCATGGCGGAGGAGTGCTAGCCGCTTTTCGTGTCTCGACGAGGATCTGAGGGATTGGCGTATTTTGTAGAGGCTAGACTCCTCCGCGGCCAAGGATGCCCGTCGGGATCTATAGTCAATAAGCTGGCTGCTGCAGCCCTTGCAGCCCTTGCATGACGCGTGTTCAAAATGAGTGCAATCGATCTGCAGGATGGGAGGAGCATTGGCGGTTTGAGCTCGATTCATCGTAGCAGTGCCTGTAATGAAGTATGTGGGTTACCGTGTAACCAGTGTATCCTAGCTAGCTAGTAGTAGTCTTTTCCGAAAGTTTATGAGCACACCGCTAAAGAAGGGGGGAGCTACCCGAGCTAACAGTGTTTGTGCACCGTGGCTCACTTTTTGGGTTCCGGGCTCTCAGTACACCCCTACTGGTAACATTATTTTTTTCTATGTGGAGTTGCCGGCAAGACTGATATTTTCGTTCTTGTTCGCTCAACATCGCGCTGAAACTAGTCCATATATTTCGAATATAGTTCCGACAAGACCGGTTCGTTAAATACAGATTCGCCAACAAGGTGTAAAACCAGCGAGACAAGGTCATCCGGAGTCATTGCGGTTACAGTCCACTGGTTACTTTTTTAAAGTACTAGCTAGTACTAGTACTAGTACTCACATACCAAGTGACTCACTGGTCAGAACTACTGGTAGCTAGCTAGCTAGCTGGCTATCCCAAACTAACCGATGCAGTAATAGGTGGCGGTCGAGTGCTACCCTGGTACGTCGTACTAGCTACTGTAATCCATGTACTCGCTAGATGCCAACTTCAATTAAGATTTGGCAATCAAGTTTTGACAAAAAACAAGCTAGAGCAGCTACTAGCTGGCGAAACCTACTAGCTAGCTAGTGAGTAGCCGGCTAAGGCTGACTAGCTAATGCTAGTAGATGAAGAAGCCCACCAGTTAGATTTATACTAGGCGGTACCTGGTGTGGATATCAACATGTCTAGCTAGAGTGCTGTTTGTTTAGGCTATGATCATCGGGTTTGCAAGGAGGACATTCTGCTTTTAAACGATGCCATGGTGTTAGTTTAAGGAGAGATATGCATATTATGTATTTTGTTGAAGGTAAAACGGATTAAGCCTAACCATTCACCTAGGCAACGAAAGGGAGCTACTAGGCCATACCGACCTGGCATGAAGGTATCTGATGATGATCTTGTGTATCCGAGTCGATCACCATAGCGGTAGCTCCTGTCGGTGTTGCAGTGACGGCATCGTCGGTAATCTCGTGCGTGTGTGGTGGCACAAGGGGCAAAGCATGGTTTTGCGGGCGATTGGTACTGCCTCTCGGAATGAAGAAATTGTTCAGGGTACCACTAGGGCTCGTCGTTTCTTGTCTCGGCTGGTGATGCCCCTGCTGTTGCATGGAGGATGCTGCCAAGAGTGCAGCGCTGGTCTGTGTCGAAATCTGTGGCATGATTCGGATGTTTCTGGCCTGTTTGATATTGCGAAGGAGAGAGTCTATGTCAGGTGATCTGATGCGCTTCTTGCCGCCATAATTTTGTGGAGGAGTCACCAATGCCGGTGTGGCTGCCGCTGAAATGGTGAAGTAGTCGTCTAGGAAGGGTGCATCGTTCTTGTCAAAGGAATTGTTCATGTTGTCAAAAAAGGAATTGTTCATGTTGGAGTTTTGCTGTACTGTACGTGGGATTTTACGATTTTGCTAATCTTGGACGAGAGAGAATGGATAGTGACGAATTGAAAAAGTGAGAATTGCTGTATCTGATTCTAGCAAGCTACTATGGTCTGAGCAAGCCAATGCTGCTGGTACCACAACAAGCCCTACATCGTTGTACCTGCTGTAGTAAGTGGGTAGTTGGATCACTTCATCTTACTACTAGTAGATCCATGGAAGGCATGACTGGAGGCATGACTGGGACATTCGGAGTTCAAAGTGAACCAGTGGCAGGTCATTCATCTATTATTATCCAATGCCGTACCAGTACTAGCTTTATGAAGTACTTCACAGCGCTATGATTATAAGCGTCGGCTAGTACTCTTTTTTCCACAGCTAGTGCTCCATAAGATAAAAGTGAAGTCAGGTTGGCGAGTTTTGCGTCCTTGGCTTCGTAGAAACGATGCTGATGCTTGGCAGTAGACGCTAGCAAGCACCACGTAGCTAGCTCTAGCTAGTAGGTTAGATGAAAGGGTAAAGCCAAACTGGTTCACTTTCACTAGTTCGTTACTATGACTTCTTATTCGGAGATCATCAGCCTGACAATGCCGCGTTGCACCTCGTTCAAGGAAAAGCTCCACGCGGAGAACTTGAAGTGTGACTGGCAAACCAGAATGCTAAGTTTGTCGCACAACATTCGGATTTGTTTGAATGAGATGACTCCTCCCTTTGTGTTCGGAACCACTTGGCACTCAAGCAGCGGATCTCAACAGCAACCAGTGAGCCAACTTTTCAGTGACACTCTGCATGGTCACCCCGTCCCAGCAGTGACAGAATGGTGACTTGAACCAGCTGTTGCAGAGGGTTTCTTCCTGAATTGGGCAGACAAAATTGAGTGTCAAACAAGCAACAACAAAGATGAAGCTTGCAACCAACTGTTGAGTTCCTGCGCACTTGAGAAACATTCATGCCAAACAGCATGAAACCTTGTCAAATGATCAAAAAGTTGTGCCCACTTTCCTCGTTGACAAGCAGCAAGAAACAATGAAATGCGTGTCATCAATGATTGTTTTCCATTTGTTTCCAGAGCTCTGACCTCAGAAACAATTCCAACAATTTCCTGCAAATCAGTCACTCTTTGTTGTTCAACATGATTGTTGGCTGTCAGGTTGTCTGGCCTCAGACATGCTGCTGCAAAATTTGCAAAAATGAAGAAGTTGGAAAGGCATCCTCACAACAGAAATGTGGCAGAAACAGCCGCAACGATCAATTGCATCTGCCAATGGATCATGCTCATTTTGCAACCATCAAACATGCAATTCCGCCAACACCATGTTTGAGCAACATCTTTGTGGGATTTTCCCACATTTTGAAAATCAACCAATCTGAGGCATGTGAACAGTGATCTGCTTTCGTTGCTCAGCTTTTGACCTGTCCGTCCAATGATTTGATTTTCTTTCTTCTCGCTTGGTGCAAAATTGCTGACTTGAAGCAAAAGTTGCACTTCTCGAAAGGGAGCACATTTCTGAAGACTGGACAACTTTCAATTTGCAGCATGCAATCGATGTGTTCCTCCCAGAGTCTTGTTGCTTCTCGATCACCCAGCAGTGCCCACAGAGCAACCACAAGGTTGCATGAACAGACTTTGAAACATTCCAACACAAACACTTTAAGAGAGATTTTTGAAACAAGGGAGTTTTCTTGAGGGAGAATTGTTGAAGGAGAATCGCAAGAATTGAGTGAGAATGTCAAAATGAACAATCACAACAACTCATTGCTAACTCGTCAGTGTCACTGCTCCTGAAAACAGCTGACCACAAGGGTCCATTTGACAGATTTCTTGTGGAAATCCACTGTTGCTGGTTGTGCTCATTTTGAAATGGTCCAAAGAATCAAACTTGCACGCCACAGGAACTGCTGGGCACAACCATCAAAAGGTCCACAACCGTCATGAGGTCCAGCAGTGATGTGCAGGCACCAACTGATCAGTTGATTCTTGTCTTCCTTTTGTTGGACCTTCCTCCCCATCCTCAGGAAGGGCTTTTGCATTGTGTTGTTGCCCTTGTCTTTTGCCCTCTCCTTCTCACTGCGACAATGCTCTTCTCCTCAACTCTTTCATTCTTGAATTCACACAAAACTTCCTTTGATTGTTTGACAGTTTCTTCCACATGCATGAAATGGGTGGTCTTCTTTGATCAACTGACATTGTGGCATTGACTTGACACTTCTTTCACAGTTTTTCTGCAGGACCGACAACTGTGTGAATCATGACCGTTCTTCCTTGTCAAACTTCCTGCTCATTTGTTTGCTTGCCACATGTGAAGTTGACATGTTCACATTGATGGCTTTTTCAGGAATGTTTCTCTCATTGGGGAACAACATTTGATTTTTGATTGTTCCAATCTTTGGATTTTTAGCAGCACAGGCAGTGTGTTTCCTAGCCTTGCATGGTGAGTGGTCAACAATTCTGTGCTTTTCTTGCTTCTTCTTTTCATTTTGGCCTTTGTGGCCCTGCAATTGGTGTTGTTGTTGACAGTGTTGCTTGCACTGTGTTCTTTTTTGGTGCATCTGCCATTGTTCTCCTTCGACTTCACATTTTGCACAAAATGCTAAGCCTTGCACAATTGGCTCTAACATTGGAAAAAAGGAGGCTTCTTGTAGCAACACATGCAATTGAACAGTTTGATGCCGATGAGAACACATTCAATCATTTTGTAGCCAAATGCTGACAATTGTTGCTTGCAGCTGTGAAGAGTCATGTCATCATGAAACATGGCGACCCACAGTGCCACTGCAGATTTTTCTGAAAACCAGGCTGACAACCTTGTGTTGACTGGTGCCAGTGCCTGTGGTCAGCACTGAGTGGCATGCATTTTCAAACATCAGTGCAAATGGTGATTGACAAAATGAACACGACAAAGTGCTGGTGTCAGTGAAAGATGAGACATGGTCAGGGCATGTCTGAAAAAAACAAAATCATGGAGAACAGCAAAGATGCAGAAGACAATTCCAATCACGATGCTGATGTTTTCAATTGACTGTTAAAAAAACAAGTGTTTCACTGCTGATGAGGGTTTCAGAATTGACACAATTGAGACAACCATGAAATCTGATTCCTGTGGGGGAAAAGAAACAGAAAAAGTGCTTTTCACTGAAGTGTTGTTTGCTTCTGCATGGCACACTGCAACTTGCTTGGGTCTCACATCTGATTTCACATAGTGAAATGGTGTTCAAGGATTGTTTTGATGTTTCATTGATTGTGCTTGTGCACAGACCCATTGCAGATTCTGACAAAACTTTGGGGCACACCTTCCATTGATTCACAGCCTTGCAATGCCCAAAACATTGCACAACACAGAGCATCCTCACACGGGACTTATGCATCCAGGACTCGTTCACAGAACTGGTGCTCCTCAGGGCCATGGGACCAGTTGGTGCTAGCCCTGTTGTTCACTGCCAGTGAAGAAGGTTGCTCAGGAGAGCAACGAACACATCATCACAGATGATGTCACAGCAAATCAAGTGGGATGTGACGGATGTGCAAACAGAGCGTTACAAAATGACTGGAAGATGTTTTGTTCTGTTTCTTGCAACATGAGCTGTCGTTGTGATGACAGTCATTGACAAGCACATGAGCAGCATGCAAACCAGCATGCAAATTCTTCATGCAGAAGCATTGCGCATCACAGCAGAGAGAGGATTGCACCAAGGAATTTTGAGCCAAACGCATCTCAAATGTCACATTCAGTTTTTGATTTTCATTTGCAAACAACTCAAAATGTGTGTGGCTTTCGGCGCAGGGCATGCTTGGTCTGTGTTTCCATCATTGATGTGCAGTCAGTTGCACATCAAAAACAAATTGAATTCCATGGAAGAAGTCATCGTTGCTTTGTTCGTGCTGCAAATTTTGGTGAGTGGGTGCACAAAACATGCATTTGCAATCTTGAGTTCAAATGACTGTCTCTGACAACAGCCTTTTGGTGAGTTGGAAACAACAATTCTCGCATGGTTTGTGAACTGCTCATGTGTCTTCAAAACCTGTCTTTCTGACTGTCACATGCTCTGAGGCAGGCTGAAGACAGCCTCATGCAACTGAAGCATCACAATGACAAGTCACAACCTGCGCTTCTTCATGGAGACAACCAACATGCAACTTGCAATTTGACAAATTGACAACAGACAAGCACGTGCGTTGGCAACACATGATGTGCATCATGAGAAAAGACAGACAGATGAAGCTTGTTCAGACGCAATTTCCAGTGCAAGTTGTCTGCTGAACGAAATCGCATTGATTTGCAGTCCAACATTCAGAATCTGACCTTGTCAGTTTTCGCAAACATTTGACCAGTGTTGGCACCTGACTGTGAATCAAAGCAAGATTTCAGATGTTCTCAGACAGGCAACTGTTCACACAACTGCTCATTTGGGCAAATTGAGATGTTTTGAGATGTCGTGAACCATTTCTGACATGAACATTGCAGTTCTCGACATTTGAAGAGCCAAAACTTATTTGGAGCCAAAACTTGTTTGTTGAATCATCGACACATGTGATTTTCTTTGTTTTCACACTTTTGTTTTGCCAAATTTGCTCAGATGTTGCCAGACACATGGTTGGCCTTTCTTGCTCATGAAAGACGTTTGGAAAGACAATGCAAAACAACAAAACTGACACAAAACATCCAAAACAACATCCACCAGAAAAAAAACTGATGTTTTCGCATTTGTAGCTACCAGTGCTACTACTAGCTACCAGTGCTGTGTGTGGTGGTAAGAGCAGCTTTCAATTTGTAACTCCAATGGTCTGGCTGTTGTCAGGGTTCATGTCAACGCTCAAAATGTGAAGTGCGCATACAGATTCTGCGATCGATATGGTACTTAGCCACTTGTCGCCGGGGGACCAGCCAACTGACATCCTCTCCAAAAGCAAAATGAGCAGACGGAAAAAGCACCCAGATCTGCATGTTTGTTTCATAATCCTGATTTCCCGACCTTTTTCGCCACAACACACTACTACTACAAGATAATTATTATCCAACCATGATGAAAGTATTGCGTACATCTGCTAAGTCCCTTCTGCTTTTGGTGCTTTTTGTGGCATTGGTGGAGGCCTCATCTCTTCAACTTCGTCGTCGTCTGGAGGAAGGAGGCGATGGTACCGAATTTGATCCAGAAGCGACAGAACCCACCTTCTTCGACAACCTTGTCAGCTTTTTGACGGGAGCTTACAATATATTCGATATCATCACTGGGATTGTGAGCAACATTTCCACCATCGTTGATACTGTGAGTGGAAGGTCTGGCGAAGCAACGCCCTAAAAAGGGAGATAGATTCCTCGTCCTGCGATTCGCATCATTTGGAAAGAGTCAGTTGGAACGTTTGGTGACACCATTCACGACGCATGGGTATCCATTCTTCCGACATGAGTTGTTGGTGATCTTTCCGCATGCACGTAACAATGGAACCAGCTGATGATCAGTTCCACTCGGCTTTTTCTCATGAATCGGTATTTGGGAATCTTTTTGGTCAGTGGCGCCTAACGCCTTTGCCTGTTAAGATTACTAATGTAAATAATTATCTTGTTATTTAACTTACAGTGAATGATAACGTAGCAGCTCCATTCGTCCGGAACTTGCATTTCAGTAGTTATTACTTCTCAAGCTACCATGTGCCAAACTTTTCTGTACCTACCATTTTCCTAAAGAACACTTGGAATAGATCCAGCCAACTAGCTAGTTCCAAGTATATCTCTTGACCAGGATGTTGCCGCGTCCATCACAAGACAGAACCGCAGCTGAAGGATAGAGGTTCGAAAAGGTTCGAAACGTGGTGGGGAAAAGTTCCAAAAGGTTCGAAAAACTGAGTGAAGGTCGAAAGAGGTTGCGAGGTAGCCGAAATGAACGAAACTTTTCTGCGCTCGTCCTTGCCGTAATAGTAGTCTATCACCGGTTGCCTTGGAACCTATAGAGTAGTTCTTTCACAATCTCATGGAAAAAACCAAACTCACTTGCTGTATTTCTTTCCGATTTGGCATGGGCAAGGCGCCCTACTACATGACGGATTCAGTCCATGGAAACCAGTCAACCGAACCGCGATGACTGAATCCATGCTGAAGCCTTCCTCCACCACCCCGCAGATTCAATGCCGCCCAATCGAGGTCCCACCGTCATGGCAGATCGATCAAGAACGGACTGACACATGGGGCTTGCCAGACTGACACCTCAGGTAGGGCTTGCCGACTGACGACGGCCGGGAGGTTCAGTGACCCGGTATCCAAATTGCAAGCGGTAATTACAGTGTCCATCATCTCCCTAACATAAAGTTCACGTTCTTATAATATGTTTCCTAAATCATGGATTTGTCGGACCAGAGGGATTCAGACTGTCTACTAGCTAATAGCTAAGTAGCGGTATGATACCAAAAGACTAAGGTGTGGGGTTTGGGCTACCCCCAAATTTTATTGAATGAGAGCAAATGAGCACCTACATGTTGATTCCCGAACATATGGCTTCGCTTTGAAAAAGCAAGTTTTGGATCTATGGTTCCAACTTTCCTACGACATTTGTTCAAGACAATCACCTAACGAACTTTCACACAATGCTTCCGTTGTGTTTACAACATTAATATCGGTACGTACTGCTTGTACCACGTGTACTGTACTAGCTCGGCTCGGTCTTGCTTCCGTTCGATTCGATTCCCTTTTAGTTCCTCCTACTCCGACGTGAGTAGAAATTTTTGAAAAAGTATGGCGGTCAACGTCAACGGCATCCACGCAATTAAAAACACGAGCCACCATGGGCACTTGACAGCGGTCTCATTATTTTTATCAATAAAAATAATAGAGAAGACTAGAAGTTAATAACTACTAGCTCGCTACTTACCATCCAATCCAATCCAACACAGCCAGCTATAGTCATCATGATGGAGGATGCATCTCTTCACTTGACAGACCTCCAAGAGGACACAATAGATTACTGTCGTCGGAGAAGTAGTGGTAGCAGTGATGAGGAGGAGGAAGAAGAAGAAGAAGACGAGCAAGAGTTGTTGGCATTGGAAGAGTCCCTTCGAAGAATGCGGATTCGGCGGTACGAGTTTCTTACCAGCAAGAAACGAGGGAGCAGTGGGAGTTTGGAAACACCCAAGACACAACTTGTATTGGTAGAGCCTTGTTCACCAACACCCGCAGCCGCATCCTCTTCACCAACAGTGGGCTCCCCCAAGTTGGACACCAACATGATGGAATCTCTCACCACGTTGGCATCTCTTGGAGTTCCCGTACACGACGTTACGGACTATGAAGAGCCACTGCCACTGATGAAAGCTAGCATGGAGCGAGATGTGACGGAAACCACTTATATGGGCGACGAGTCCGACAACTCGTGTTTCACTGATACGGATGATTTGGATCGGAGTGGCATGAGTTGGAGTGACAACCACAACCACAGCACAACTCCTTCTGGCGATTACACACGTCGATCTACGACCAGTACCAGTTCTCGTACCAGCAGTAAGAACCGAGATCTGGACAGTACGGCCCATGCGGCAAGTTTCAGCAGTAGCAGTACACTTGTCGTAGTCGACAATGAGAAAGAAGAAGAAGACAAGCGGGAAGCGGCCTTTTGGAATTGGGCCTCGGGATCGACATCTACCTTTTGTGCTCACGACGAAGCTGGCTTGGACGAAGATGCCTATTGGAAAGAACGGCGTCAAGGCAAATTTAAGACGCACGTTCCCAAAATTCCACAACCAAATACGAAGAGTAGTACACCGTTGTCGTCCCAATCCAGTCATCCTTCCACCAAAGGCATGCGTCGTGCTTCCTATCATCATCAAGAAAGAAAACCCAGTGCGGCCTTGGATGATTGGATGAACAGTGTCACAACACTCTTTGGTGGAACTCCCACCAATAGTAGTAGCCACAACAATAACAAACCCAAACGTAGAGCTACCTTTACGGCGGCCGTGGAATTGCAACTCAAAGGCAAAGCCTCCGTCGAAGAACTGGCCGAATTGTACCAATACACGCATTCGGACATTGAAGAATTCTTGTTTCAAGGCGGCAACGACTTTGCCAAATTGCAACGATCCTTGCGCAAAGAAGGGGCGACCACCAATGAATTTCTCAAACAAATTCTGCCCATGATTTTACTGCAAAGTCAAGAAAAACGGGATGCCCTCCTCGAGGCGCGAAAACAACAATTGCAACAACAAAAGTTGTTATTAGAATCGTTGCAAGATCCAACACAAGAGTCTTGTCCTGCGAGCCTGGAATTACCGTCCCTACAATCGCCGGGTCTGGATTCCAAGTCGGCGTCTTTGCGCAATACTACGACTACTAGTAGTAGTAGAGCATCCTCCTCCACAAAAGTACCACCGCCCATGCCTATTGTAGAGGAGGAAGAGAAAAAAGAAGAAGAAACAGAAGCAACCATCATTACCACCGCTATGACTAGCAACGCCAACGTAGAGGACAGCGATGATGACGACGACGATGACGATGAGTTTGCATTGGAGTGATGCATAGGATGATGATGATGATGATCAGCAGAGCATAGAGAGCAATCAAAATAGAAAGAGAGAGGGCGTGAGCATGAGCACCATCATGGTCATGACATTTCTCACCAGCGCCGACCATAAATACAGCATGATATGTCTATGGTATTCATAGTACAAGCAAGATCGATCAGACCCAGTTTAGCAGCAATACGACCAATAATAAATTAGCTAGAATGATAAGCAAAAGCAAATAGAACCACTTTCACTATTCAGATCAAGGTTTCTAAAATACGTTTCAAAAGTAAATCTACTAGTAGGAAAAATACTACTAGTAGTATGTCTTATAGCTCGGTAGATCGTGGTCCCCCCTTGATAAAGACAAGTACAATACTAGCTAGCTAGTATCCTCAACAGTACGCTTATGTTAGGAACGGCTAGAAACCTGTCTCTTATACACATCTCCGAGCCCACGAGACTAAGGCGATCTCGTATGCCGTCTTCTGCTTGAAAAAAAAA
>ENA-ORBV01008863-ORBV01008863.1-microbial-mat-metagenome-genome-assembly--contig:-NODE-8863-length-16751-cov-15.916457_pt1 | contig 16751 bp, 9 predicted proteins | sample MGYA00237777_ERZ505514 | MGnify/ENA primary metagenome ERZ505514 (study PRJEB26160, sample SAMN06269048) | microbial mat metagenome | isolation source: Oligotrophic lake microbial mat | place... | reverse complement strand
CGCTGACGACGGCATCGCCGCGCTGGTGGAAGTGCTCGGCGCTTCCGACGACGCATCCTTTCATCTGGACATTCTCAAGGGCATCAATGATGCGCTCAAAGGGCGGCGCAAGATTGATATGCCCAAGGCCTGGCCGGAGGTTTATAAGCTGCTGAAGAAGAGCAAGGATGCTCAAGTGCGCGAACTGGCGCAGTCACTGGCGATCGTCTTCGGTGATGCCTCGGCCTTTGATGCGCACAAGAAAACCATGATGGATGGCGCAGCCGATGCTGCTGCCCGCAAGCGTTCGCTCGATTCGCTCCTGAGCGCCAAAGCCGCTGATCTTGCCCCGCTTCTTCACGCCCTCATCAGCGACAAAGCGCTGCGCTCCGATGCGATAAAAGCGCTGGCGGCTTATGACGATGCCAAGACGCCCGCCGTTCTTATCGAGAATTACAAGACTTTTTCGCTGCCCGAAAAGCAGGCGGCCCTGAGCACGCTCGCTTCCCGCGCTGCCTACGCACACGCTTTGATTGCGGCCATCAGCAGCAGCGCGATTCCGCGCGGCGATGTTCCCGCTGACACCGTGCGTCAGCTTCGCCTGATCAAGGATGACAAAATTCAAGCCGCCATCATGAATCTCTGGGGCAAGGTCAACGACACGCCAGCCGACAAGCAGAAGCGCATCGTCGAACTGACGGCAATGCTCGGCAAGGCTTCAACCTACGAGCCTGATCTGCCGCGTGGACGGGCGATCTTCGCGCAGACCTGTGCGCAGTGTCACATGCTCTTTGGCACGGGCGGCAAGGTCGGCCCTGATATCACCGGCTCCAACCGCAACAACCTCGACTACCTTCTCCAGAACGTCGTCGATCCCAACGCGCTCATCGGCAAGGATTACCAGGCCACCGAAATTCGCACCGAAGATGATCAGATCATCGTGGGCATCCTCGAACGCGAAGACGATTCCGCCGTCACACTCAAGACCACCGGTGGCTCCATCATCACTCCTAAAAACGAAATCAGTTCGCGCAGACTCAGCGACAATTCCATGATGCCTCAAGGGCTGATCGATCACCTCAAGGAGCCGGAGCTGCGCGACTTCGTCGCTTACATGGCCAGCACTTCACAGACGCCGCTGCTCGCCACCGCCAACAACGCGCTGGGTCTTTTCAACGGTCAGGACCTTTCAAATTGGGTGGGCGATGATGCGCATTGGAAAGTTGAGCGAAGCGAAATCATCGGAAAATCCAGCGGCCTCAAGGAATATCGCTACCTCGTCAGCCAGATGGTCGTCACCGATTTTCATCTCAAGCTCAAAGTGAAACTCACCAGCGACGCAGGCAACAGCGGCATCTTCTTCCGCGCTGCCATGAAAGACGATCGCCACGTCAGCGGTCCGCAGGCGGACATCGGGCAACAGTGGTGGGGCAAACTCGTCGAGTCCGAAGGACGCGGCACCTTGTGGGATAAATCAGGCGAAGCATACGTGAAGAAAAATGAGTGGAACGATTACGAAATTCGCGCCGTCGGCTCTCGTGTGCAGACGTGGATCAATGGCCAACTGTGCGCCGATTTGACCGATGCAAAGATCGCCAGACGCGGCCACCTCGCGCTGCAACTGCACATCGGCGATGCGATGGAAGTGCGCTTCAAGGATGTGGAACTTGAAGTGGTTGAAGGCAAGTGAATATCTCACGACTGCCTTTTCAGAGCCGGGTTTTGCAAACCCGGTCGGTTCGCCGCTGCGTAAGCAAGGCGAACCGCCTCGCGCAGAAGTCGTCGAAATTTTATCTTGCGTGCAAGGCGCGACAGTCACGCTCAGCCTGCGGACAGGCTTCGCGTGACTGACCGGACTTACAAAGTCCGGCTCGGATAAGGCAAGACAAACGGCATCTGTAATCCCTATGATTCCCGCATGTTCTCCAGCCTTCCCCGATTAACCAAGCCCGGCCTATTCATCACCGCAACCGACACAGGTGTCGGCAAGACCGTTGCCACCTGCGCCATTGCCGCAGCATTGCGCAAGCAAGGCGCACGTCGCGTGGGTGTTTGCAAACCTTTTGCTTCGGGCTGCCGCAAAGAGCGCGAAGGATTGGTGAGTGAGGATGCCGAAGCGCTGGCGCATTTTGCGGACTGCCGGGCGATGCTCGATGTGATCAATCCGATTCGTTATGCGAAGCCGCTGGCCCCGGCGGTGGCGGCGGAGCTTGCGGGGCAGCCGCCCGATGTAGAGGAACTGGGGCGATGTCTTTCGCTGCTTGATCGCGAGCATGATGTGATGCTCATCGAAGGCGTGGGCGGATTGCTCGTGCCGCTCTCGCCAAGTAAACCGAAGGTGACGGTGCTCGATTTGATTCAGGCGATTGGATATCCGGTGGTCATTGTCACTCGTGCCGGGCTGGGCACACTTAATCACACCGCCATGACGGTGCGGCTGCTGCGCGACGCAGGCTGCGATGTCGCGGGCCTTGTCGTCAATGGTTATGTGCCTGATCCTGGCGATCCGATGATGGTGAATCTCAGTGCGGCGGATGTGAAACATCTGCGCTTAAGTGCATCGCACAAGAAGTCTGAAGATTCATCATCACTTTCTCCCAGCGACACACTGCGTGCTGATCCGCAGGATGAATCGATGATGACCAATCGCCGCTGGCTTCATCGCATGAACAGCGCGGATGTACTGGCGACGCTGCCGCTGCTGGAGCCGTCACTGGTTGCGCCGCAGCGCGGGGTGATCCCGGAAGCGATTCTCGATGCGGCTGCGCTGACGCAGTGGCTGGATGTGGTGGGGGAATCGCAGCGCTGAAGTTTTCATTGAGCCGCGACTCAACGAGTCGCGGACGTCAACGATGCAGAAGGCGTGATGATTGCGCGGTGTGTTTTCGATCAGTGCGTTGCATCGTCACCCATCGAGGCTGTTGATTCACTTCGTACATGACCACCCAAGTAGTCGTGGGCGTCCGCGACTCGTTGAGTCGCGGCTCGGTGTCAGCGGGTTCAATCATTCATCGGCCTTCCGTCTCGCGCACCGGCGGAAGGATGCGGCGGATTTCCTTGGGCTTGCCAATCACTTCATCCACGACGCCGGTGATGCCTTTGAACGATTGCACATTCGCCTTGGGCGCGGTCAGCGTGCCGGTGACTTTGATGCTGACCAGTTCATCTTTGAGCAGCCGCAGCACATCGGTGACAGGTCCCAATTCGAAGCCGCGTGGATTGGCGCTGGTCATAGTCAGATCGAGGCCCAGCGTGCTGTACTTCATCGTGCCTTTGCCAGAGAGCGTGAGCGTGGGGGCTTCGAAACTGATGCGGTCCAGGTGCACGAGATCGCCATCGATGAGATAGGTTGCTTCGACTTTGTCGAAAGACTTGGAAGCAGGGGCCGAGAGGTTGAGCAGTTCGAGCAGCGTGATACCCAGTTGTGTTTTGTAGATGGCGGCATCGTGAATGCGCAGGTCGCCGCGGCCGCGCTTGGAATTGGCATCACTGCTGGCACCTTCGATGGCGAGACTGGCTGAGAGCATGCCGGACTGGGGACGGACCATCGGCTGCGAGCGCGGCTTGGGTTGCTGCTCATTGCCACCTTGAGCGGCCTGGTCGCCGATGAGGCGAATCTCCGTCGATGCCTTGCGATCAGTTGGCTCATGCTTGGGATTGGTCGGATCGATGAAGGGATCCAGTGCCACTTCCTGCAAGGCGATTTCCATCTTGTAGTGATCGGCATCGTTCTGGCGAAAGAGCATGCCTTTGCCTGTGACCGTGCCGCCGTAAATGTTGCCGCTGAGTTTGGTGATGTCGTACATGCCCGGCTTATTGCCGCTGACAATGCGAACCGTCAGCGGATCAATCCAGCGATCGGCGGCACGCAGTCGCACACCATCCAACAGCAACTCGAGTGATGGCAGATCACCGGGCTTCTGTTCCGCGAGAGAAATTTTCACCTCGCCGGACATCTGCGTGATGGGTACGCCGACCATGGCTTTGGAATCTTCAAGCACCACCGTCGCATCGAAGCGCATCGCGGGCTTGCCTATGGCAGCGGGATCAATGGTGAGCTTTGCATCGCGAATGCGGTAAGCGCCTTCGAGCTTGAGTGATTCAATCGCTTGGGCGGCGCCGCGCGGCAAGACCGACTGCGTGACTTTGCAGTAGCTGTCTGCGGCGATATCGAAGTTCAGCGCGTACGCAGGTGAGGCCCCCGTGGCGATGTCGCCATCGAGTCGAAACTGGCCGGTGCCGAAGTCGCCGCGCAGGTTGTCGAAGTGAACCTGCTTGGGTGTAACGAGCAGGGAGCCGGTCATCTTCTTCATCGCGATGACTTGCTTATTGAGCACGATGTCGAGTACATCAGGTTCGAGTCTGAATCGGTAGTGCGTTTTGCCATCGGTCTTGCGAAGGTCATCGAGAGTGAAGCCGAAGGTTCCTTCAGGCTTGTACTCTTCGAGCAGAATCTGAATCTGTTTTTTCGCAGGTTCGCCATCGGGAATCAGATCGAGCAGATGCTTGCTGAAGGTCATCTTTTGGCCTTGCAGCGCGAGCGTCATCGACCGGCCATCAGCAGCGGGAGTGCCGATGATGGAAAGTTTGCTGGCATCATGTTGTGCATCGATGCGATGAATATCGACGCCGCGTTTGTGAATGGTCAGCTTTGCAGCGACATCGGTCAGCGGATAGTTGCCCAGGTTCGGTTGTGCTTTGCCATCGGCGAGAACGACATCGATTTTGAAATCGAGCTTGTGCTGCTCATCGTTAAAGACGTGGCCCTCAACATCGATAGCGCCCTGCACCGCCATCTGCTCAATGAACTTCGCGTCAGAGGCGGGGATGGAAGTGAGTAAGGCGCGATCGATGGGGAGCTTCTTGGCGGTGAGTTTGATATCGGGGATCAGCGGCCTGCCGCGTTCGAGGGGCGGTCGCATGATGCCGTTGACTTCGACTTCGCCGCCATCGAGTCCGCGTGCAATGCCGACGACGCGCACGACTTCGCCGTTGACTGCAGGCAAGTTGATCTGCAACTCGCCGCCCGTCACGGTGAGCGGGAAAGGCCAGTGTTCGTAGGCGATATTGAGGCCCGGCGACTGGGCGCGAATGGTCAGGGACTGGCCGCGCTGACCGGGAATGGTGCGCACATCCACCTGCGCTTTAGCGATGCCGCCCAGGTCGAAAACCTTTCTCTCCGATAGAGCGGCGAGCCTGGCGATGGCGGCATCGAGCTTCGCAAGGGCTTCATCATCGCGCGGCGCGCTGCTATCGAGATCGCGCTTGTTGCGATTCAGTTGCTCAAGCTGCGCCAGTCTTTCTTTCTTCTGTTTGGAAGTTTGCAGGTAACCAGTCTCTTCATCGAAAGCGCGGCCAAGCTGTTTCTCGCCGAGGAACATGTCGTAAATCTGTTGGTCGTTTTTGGGGTCGAGTGCTTCGCGCAGAAAGTGATCGACCGGCGCGCCTTCAGAGGTGACGGAAACATGCACGCCCGGCCGTGGCCCGCCGCCGATGACGTAGCCTTGAATCGTGACACTGGCTTGCCTGCCTTGCTCATCAAGCGGGCCGCGGCCTGTGATGGGGCCGATGTCAATGCGATCGTTGTCGAAGGTGACGATGCCATTGAGCTGCTGCATCGGGTAGGCGAACATGCTGTACGTCAGTGCGCCGTTGATCACAAGCGCCTGTCCATGGGTGAGCAAGGTGCCGCTGGCAGCATCGCGCTCGAAGTTCAGGCTGACATCGAAGCCGCCTTTGGGCGAGACACGTTCGATGATGGAACGAACAGCAGCGGGGAAGAGATGCAGGTCATCGAGTTTCTCGGGGATTTCTCCGCGTAAACGAGCCGTCAGCGCGAAGCCGGCATCTTCTTCAAAGCCATCGACGGTGCCTTGGATTTCGTAGTCAGCGCCGTAGTTGGTGCCGCGTGCGCGGCCTTTGAGGTCGATGGTCAGACGGTTGTTTTGTTCGATGGTGACGCTGCCGCGCGTGTGTTCGATGTGCAGATTCGTTTCGCCCCAGGGGATGTTGACGCCGGCGTCGTTGATCTCGACGAGTGCGTTGAACTGTCGTTCCTTGTCGTAACCAAATTGAATGGAGGGAAAGTTTCCGGTGGGCTGAATCGTTTGAAAAAGCGTGCGCACCTGGCGCGGCAGCATGTCAATGCGCGGATCAGTCTGGCTCAGCGCACCAAGCTGCATGCGAGCGGTCATCGTTTCGTGGTAGAGATCGAAGTCGCCTGAGAGGAGGAAAGGGCGCTCGCCGCGCGACTGGCGAAGGGCGAAAGAGTAGATGCCTGTTTCCTTGGGCTGGCGAGTGAGGTCGCCATCGAGCTGCGCGGTTTGCAGCGCGTGATACTTGCCATCAGTGATCTCACCGAACACGACCAGCGCTTGCGAGAGGTGAATATCAGGCAGATCGATCGATCGCGACTTGTCTATTTTCTTAGGCTTGGTGCGAGGCTTCAGATATTGAAAGGTGAATTTCTGATGATCGATATCTTCGGTCGGGAAAAACGTGGGGCGAATGAGGCTGACGCTTTCAACATCGAGACCGCCGGTGGCCAAGGCCCAGATGTTGTGATGAATAAGAATCTGGTCAGCGGTGAAGAGGCGATTGCCTGAGACGGGTGAGCCGGGCACATCGGGGATGGTCAGTTCGATATCGAAGAGGCGGATGACGCCGTTGAGTTCGAAGGCTGCGCCGCCGATGCGGACATCAGCGCCGGTCATTCGCGAAAGCGTGTCGCTGGCCATCTGTGCAACGCGGGCTGAATCGGTGAGATAGGTGTAGGCGCAGGTGGCGATGGCGACGAGCAGGAGGAAGGTGTAGAACAAGATGCGTAGCCTGATGAAACGGCGGCGCGGGCGAGCCTTGGGCTCGGTTGTGTTGGATGATGCCTGCGTCAACCCAAAGCCTTTACTTTCAGTCGCGTGAACGGGTCACCATGAATCAGCATTCCCTCGTGGTTTATTCTATCGGGCAAGGTGATGCGAGTGGCAACTTCTGATGCGAGAAGATTAAACCTCTGGCAAACTCATCGGCTTGCTGCTGGCGTCATACATGCCAGCGGTGATGCACGCCTGGGCCATGATGATGGCGGCTGAGTTGGCCAGGTTGTAGCTGCGCACCGGCCCGAGCATCGGTATGACAACAGTACGATTGGGCCAGCGCTGAATCCATGTGGCGGGGAGGCCGGTCTGTTCGTTGCCGAGAATCAGAACATCTTCATCGCGATAATCGGCACGGTCGTATCGCATCGCCCCATGCTTAGTCACCAGCCAGGGCAATCGATCGCCCAGCCAGTGGAGAAATGTTTCAGGTGATTCGTGAAGCTGAAGATCCAGGTGCTCCCAGTAATCGAGGCCAGCGCGTTGCACTGCACGGGATGAGAGGTCCATCGCGATGGGGCCGATCAGGTGCAGCTTCATCTTCATTCCAACGCACTGCCGACCGATGTTACCGGTATTGGGGGGGATCGAAGGTTGATAGAGAGCGACGTGGAGCATGGGGGAAGGGCAGGGGACAGGGGACAGGGGACAGGGGACATAGATCAGAGTTCAGTGGATTCGTCAAGCCCGATGGCGAGTCTGTTCCGGGGGCGAGCCGTCGGGTTATGATTGATGGTAAGTCGCACATGCCGTAACGGGCCATTTTCCGCTTACCTTTTCTAGTGGAGCAATCGCCCGTATCCTAACGTGGTCTCTTGGCATGGGTGGTTCAACTTCGGCGTGGGAAATTCATGATCTTTGGCAAACGAGAAACCTTTCACCAGAACTTTCGGCGGTTCTTCGTCCGCGGACTGGCGATCGTCATGCCCAGTGTGCTGACGATCTGGATACTCACTGCGGGTTATGTTTTCGTGGATGACAAAATCGCGGAGCCGATCAATCAGGGCGTTCGCAATCTCGTCTTGCAACTGACGCCTTACCCCGAGCTCTCCGATGTTGATGTCAAACTTTTCTACAACACCCTTGACGCCAAATCTCGTGTCGATCTGCCCGGCGGCCCCGGCTCCGAACAAGCAACAAAACGCGTGCATTACCTCGCACGCAAAGATGCATTGCTCAAGTGGTGGCGCAGCTCGCCATATCCGCTTGATGTGATGGGCCTCGTGATTGCAGTGGTGCTCATCTATCTGGCGGGTGGACTGCTGGGCAGCTTGATCGGCAATCAGCTTTACAGTCGCGGGGAACGGCTGCTCACCAAGGTGCCGCTGATTCGCAATGTGTATCCGTCGATCAAGCAGCTCACCGATTTCTTTTTCGGTCAGCGCGATGATGCTAAAAGATTCAAGCGCGTCGTCGCTGTGCAATACCAACGGCCGGGCATCTGGTCGATCGGCCTGGTCACCGGTGAATCCATTCCCACCATCGATCAGGCGCAAGGCAGCGTCTGCATCCCCGTGTTCATGCCCAGCTCGCCTACGATGACCGGTGTACTGGCGTACGTGCCTTCGGAAGAGATATTGGATCTGCCGCTGACCATCGATCAGGCGCTGCGCGTGATCATCAGCGGCGGCGTCGTGATGCCCGCAGCCACCAAACAAGAGGCGGCTGATTTGTTTACCACGACTGCAACCACCATCGTTACAACCACGACAGCAAAAGAAGAACGGGCCATCGAATCGCAGCCTACCGGTCAACCGCAGATCGAAAGTGGCCTATGACCCGAGGCTTACATCAGCGATCACACGGCTGCGCTTCGCTCGCGCTTTGACAGGACGTATAAAATCCACGTTAATAGACCCCTTGTCCATTGTTTGGAAATCAAAGGCTGACCATGAAACTGAGCGACTTTATCATTCCCAAGGCCGTTGTCCCGCAACTCAACAGTACGGATCGCGATGATGTGATCAATGAGCTGATTGATTCACTCGTCGCCGCTGGCGCGTGTGAAGCGGGCATTCGCAATGAACTTGTCAAGCTTATTCTCGACCGCGAGAAGCGCGGCTCGACAGGCTTTGGCAAAGGCGTGGCGGTGCCGCACGTCAAGCACGAAAAGATCACCAAGATGGCGGCGGCGATTGGCGTGAGCCAGAAGGGCGTCGATTTCAACGCCCTCGACAAAGCCCCCGTCTATTCGATCGTGCTCCTGCTTAGCCCGGTCAACAAACCCGATGACCACCTTCAGGCGATGGAGAACATTTTCTCCAACCTTCAGAAGGACACCTTCCGCCGTTTCCTTCGGCAAGCGACCACCGCCGATGAGATTCGCGATCTCATTCACGAAGCGGACACTCAGCAGCTCGCCAACTGATCTGACGGATGCCTCTTGACGCAACCTGACCTGTGCATACTTTTCGCACTCGCTTGTTGACCGTATAGGCTGATGACGATGTACCTGCGTCAATGTGACCACAGCGCGGTGGCACTCAGCTGACTACCTTAGACTTAGAGCGTGTATCAAAACCTCGGATTGATTCACATAGCCCCGGCCTTGGCCGGGGGAACGCCACGACTACGGTGAGTCACCCCGGCTAAAGCCGGGGCTATGTGGGGCTTTCATACACGCTCTTACTCAACGACCTCACTCGACTATTTCTTCACGCGCGGAGCTGGCTGTGGAAACCAACGGCGACTGGCAGAGAACAAGCGTTACCATTTTGAATCGGCTGGGCCTTCATGCCCGGCCGGCGATGGCGTTTGTCGATGTCGCCAACGGCTTCGAAAGTGAGATCCGCGTCGGCAAGGGTCAGCAGGATGTCGATGGCAAATCGATCATGCAGATGATGATGCTCGCCGCCACGCAAGGCACCAACCTCATCGTCAGCGCCAAAGGCAGCGACGCCGATGCCGCGCTGCTCGCTCTGGCGGAACTGGTCAATCGCAAGTTTGATGAAGAATGATTTTGCCAGCCGCGACTCAACGAGTCGCGGACGTGAGCGACCTGAATGGTTGTCCCTCGCGCAGTGATCCCAAGCCTGTTCTGAAATTCTGTCCGAGCCGCAAAGCGTAAGCTTGCGGAGTCGCGGGATTGCTTGTGCTCTCGATACCCCGCAGGCTTACGCCTTGCGGCTCGGATTAAAATCACCGCGCGGGAGTCGCGGGATTGCTTGTGCTCTCGATACCCGCAGGCTTACGCCTTGCGGCTCGGATTAAAATCACTGCGCGGGCCACGCCCCATCAGTCCGTTGACGTCCGCGACTCGTTGAGTCGCGGCTCTGGCAGCCTTGAATCCCACCCATAAAAAAAAACGCTCGCCAATGGGCGAGCGTTTTTCATTGATTTGAATCTTCATCAAACGACATTATCGCGGCAGGGGGCCTTGAGGCGGAATGATCGGGATCCGACCGCCGGGGAATTCACCGGCTCCGCCAGCACCAGCGCCAGCCGGGGGATTGTTCTGCAAGGCACCGGTGGCTTCATTGAACAGGCGAATGCGCTCCGGGTCTTCGCGGTCAGCCACTGGATCACGCGTGGTGACTTGGCCTTGAGCCTGATCAGCGACGAGCACCGTCATCGGGCCACGAATGCCAATGGCGCCGGCCTGCTTGGCGGGGGTCTTGAGGTCCAGCATGAGCTGCGGCACGCTCAGGTCCACGATCTCCTTGCCAGCGATGGCTCCCGTGTCATCTTTCACTTCCATTTCGACGGGCCGGCCGATGGGATCGCCAGGACGCGTGGTGAACTGCTTGTGCAACCGGTAGCCGTTGTAGATGCGATAGATGCCCCACGTGACTGTGGACGTTTCCGCACGAAGGTCTTCGACGAAGTATCGCACCGGCGGTTCGATAGTCACCGGCGTGGTCCATTCGCTCTCGGCTGATTCCTGCTCCAATGCACCGGCCAACGGTTTGTCGGGTGCAATGAGCTGATCTTCTTTATTGAACAGCGGATTGATCACGCGGTAGATCGTGCGGTAGCGGTAGGTCTTGCCCGCTTCGACATCCACATCGTGCGCCCAGAACTTGACCGGCTGAAGTTTGCCATCAAACGGCACGCCCTCGCCGGGACGAAATACATCGCCCGGCAGACGCGGACGCCCTGAGCCGGGTCGGCCAAACTCAGGATCGACAAACTCACCACGGGGATCCGTCGGAGGACGACGAACGCCGCCGCGTCCGGGAGCGGAAGGATCGATCGAAGGATCGATTCCGCCTTCGCCCGGCTTATCCTTGTGCAGCTTCATCAGAATCTCATCACGCTGCTTTTCGAGATCAATCAGGCGAGTCTGGTAAAGCTTGATGCGGTCTTCATTGGGGTTGGCCTTCTTGGAAGGATCGACGCCAGGGCCGGGCTGCTTAGTCTTGGGTGTGCCGCGAGGCGGTGTCTTGCCCGGCGTGGGATTGAAACCTTCTTCGGAAAATGGTTGAGTGATGCGCGGCGGAATCGTGCCGCCTGCTTTGGTGCCATCGATAGCACCTGCACCAGTTCGACCGATCAAAGCGCGAAGCTCGGACTGATACTTGGTGATCTGTTGATTGAGCTTGAGTAGCGCCTGCTGATCGGCGGGGGCCAGTTCAAGAATAATCTGGCCAGGCTCGGTCCAGGGGCGATGGCTCTTGACGGGAAGGAACTGCGGCTTGACGAGATCTTCCTGATAGAAGCGAAGGTTCTCCACGAGAGCGACCTGAAGGTCAGCGGTTCCATCGGTGTCCACCTTGGTGGTCTTGGCGTCCTGCACCTGCTTGACGTAGGAGCGCAGAATATCGGAGACAGCGCCGGGCAGTGGTTCAATGGCGACGGGATCGCTCCACTTGCCGGTCTTGGGGTCGAAGGTCTGGCGCTGGATTTCGATGCCGGAGATGAACTGGGCTTTGTCTTCGTACCAGGACTCGGGCAGCTTGTTTTCAGCGGGGACTTTCTCGAGTGCTTCGATCCATTCCTGTGGCTTGATGATGCCTGCGACGGTGACGCCCCAGAAATCGCGCGGGTCGCGCTTGCCTGCTGCGGCCACGGTTTTGCTGAGCCAACTGTTCACCAGTGCTTTGATGGAATCTTCTTTGGCATCGGGGTACTGAGCGCGGGCCACATCGGTCAGGGCGATGGTCAGAGCTTCATTGGATTCCAGGACGTGGTAAGCCGTCTGAGCGGAGAGTTCATGGGCTGCGGTGGGCTTGACGACGACGACATCGCGCACCTGACCGTCGGGGTCGCCGATGTTGTCTCCCAGGTTTCCGATGCCGGGCGGGCCAAAGACGATGGCGTAGAAGCTGTCGCTCTTGACTAGCCGCTGCTGGTAGCGATTGTTGAACTGGGTGACGTAGTCAGGAATCTTGAGGTTCGACAGTTCCTGCGGGGGCTCGGTGCGTTCGACTGCGCGTTTGAGGCTGTTGCCTTGATCGAGGTAAGACTTTTCTACCTCGGCAGGCGTGGCGGTTTTGCCAGCGGCCACTTGGACGCTGTAGGGCGTACCCAGAACGTAGAAGTAGATGATCGCGAGGCTGATCAGGGCAGCGACGCCCAGAATGACCACTTCGATGTATTTATCCACGAAGGACTGTTGTTTGAGTCGCATGGGAAGACTCCCGCTTTAGGGGCGTAAAGGCAAAGTTGGAGCAGATTCAGTTGGACAAAAGTATGCGATGCGAATTCGAAAAGTTGAAAAGCATCAAGGACGCAGCGGAGCAGGCGTGCCGGGCGCGGCTGGATCGACAGGCTTGGCCACGATGCCCAGTTTGTCCTTGATGGACGGGGGCATCAGCGGGGCGGTCCACTCGCGCAGCCAAATGGTTTCAACGAGCAGGCGAACGCGAACACAATCGTTGGCACCGTACATATAGCCGACGGCCAGTGCGTCGTATTCATCGATCTCTTCGATGTGTGTTTCCAGCACGGTCATCAGATTGACCTTGCCGATGGCATCGAACAAGGCGGGCAACTGACGATACTCGGCGATGACTTCGACCTGAGCATGGCGGACATCGTAAAGCGGATTGGTCACGCGACCGGTCATCGACACGTTGAACATCTCAGGCAACCGCTGATCGGCGTTGTAGCTCTTCATTTCCTCGATGATGACTCGCGTCGTATCGGGACGGAAGAATTCCATGCCTGGGCCTTGTGTCTGGTTGTTGGCAACCTGGCCCAGCCGACCCTGGCCACCGGAACCATCGAAACCGACGTATTCATCAAAGATGTGAATCTTCAGCAGGTGCTTGATCGGTGCGGTGAGCACCTGATCGCGCTGGTGCAATGAACCTTCTTCGCGTACAGGCTTGTTGGCCAGGGCAATGGCGCGAACGATGTCCTGCTGAATCCAGAGGCTCATCTGGCCTTCCCAGATATCCGCCATCGAAGGACGCGTCCCTGCACGAGCCCAGGCACCGATGTGGAACGGGAAATCATCGAGCTTGTCATCCATCGAAGCGTAGATGCTGATGCGCTCGGCATGATCTCTGATCTGTTCAAAGACGGCCTTGGCACGCAGCTTGGCCAGCGTCTTCTTGTCTTCATCGGTCAGTTCCGTTTCGGTCTTGCGCGGGAAAAAGCCTGCGAGGAACTTATTGGTGACCTTCAGCAGATTGGCATCAATCTCTTCAACGCTCAGCGTGCCCGAAGCATTCAGGCGTGGGGCGTTTTTGTCAGCGACGGAAGGCTTGCTGAACATCGCACGAATCTGACGCAGGAATTCATCCTTGGCCTGGAAGGGGATGGCGGGATCGTTGTTCTCGGGGAACAGGTTCTCGAGCATCGGGGCGTGATGCTCTTTGTTGATCGCCGCGGCTGTGCCAAAGAGCGTCACCGATTGCATGCGCATCTCGTTATAGACTTTTGTCAGCGCCTCGTTGGTGGCCTGATTGATGACCACCGTGATCGACTTGGGCGGCTCGTCGGGCTTTTCTGATGGCACGTTGAGCTGCGATGACATGAGCGATTTGATCTTGTTCACATCCGTCTTGCGCTTGTCCATCTCGGCGACAAAGTCATTGCCCATGGGCTTGACGAAGAAGAACAACGCTGCAATGGAAAGCAGCGCGATCGCAATGGCGGCGACGACGAGTGGGTTGCCCTTGGCCAGTTCAATAATGTTTTTCATTAGCGGGACTCCTTGCCGGAGAGAGCCGTGGGTGCCGTGGTGGTGGTGGAGACAGGCGATGCATCAGCTGAGGGCTGCGCGGGTTTCTTGGCGGCTTCTTCGCGCTGACGCACTTCTTCAGGACTCATCAGCTCGACCGTCCAAGTAATGGTGAACTTGCGATCGCCCACCGGCGATTCGTCAGCCATCGGACGCATCGGATAGAGCGGCTCAAGATCGACCTGGCCCGCCTTGACTTCAGGCGTACCACCACGACCCACGCCCGGGCCAAACTCAGGAAGCGTCGGCGTCGGAGCAGCAGGCCGACGGCCCCCGCGCGGCAGCACGCCTTCCTGAGGCAGCGTGGGGGGCACCACACGGCGGCCTCCGCGATCAGGTGTGACCGGCGTGCTGGTCGTCGCGCCATCCTTGATGTCTTCGGCGCGGATCACATCGAAGTTGGAAAGCTCGATCGATTCCTTCACGATGCGATAAGGACGATCGTTGCGATCCAGCTTGGTTCGCAGGAACTCCATGAAGTTGCTGCTGAGGAACTGACTGGTGTTGTTGGCGTATGGCGTGGTGCCTTCGATGGTGATGATGATCGAAGGGCGGGTCTTGGCGTTGGGGTCAGCAGGTGTTGCCGCGCCAGGAACCGGTGCCGATTCAGGCATCGGCGTCAGCGGGCGAGGACCAAACGCCTCTTCACGACTGTACTTTCGCATCGGCGTGCCAGCCGGCGGCGGAGCGGAACCGGGGCCCGCAGCACCGGCACCCTGCGTGCGCGATTCAACGTAACGAGCGTTGTAAGACGTGATAAACACCCGGCGGCGCTGGCCACGCGGAATGCTCTTGTGTACATCATATTTCGCTTCGCCCAGTTCGCTTTGCGCACCCAGCGTCGCTGCCGCCATGCTGATGTCTTCCATCAGCTTGGGCCACACATCACGGTAATCCAACACGCGCTGCAGATTCTCAATTCGCATGCGCGGATCAGAAGCCTGCACGTTGGTATCGAGTTGTGATTTGAGCGACTGTGCCTGTGCGATGACAGGATTCACCTGTTCATCGGTCAACTTCCTGTCGCTGGCGTAGGAGGATTTGTCGCTGGCGACCCTACCCCATGCCAAGCCGACGGAGATCATCACTAGCAGTGAAGCGGCGATAATCCAAGCCTCTTTGGCACGCCACAGGCGGGCCTTGATGATATGCTCAGGCAAGATGTTGGCGGAGACTTGCTCGAGTCCCAGCCCTTGCAGCGCTAGACCGTAGGCAGTGCCCATGTTCAAAGCGTTTTCCGCGAAGTCGGCTGCCTGCTTGCCATCAACGCGAATCTTCTTAAAGCCGTCAGGACGAATGATGTCGATCTCAAGCTGCTGCTTAAGGAACTTCTGAAGACCAGGCAGGCGGAAGGTGGAGCCGACGCCGATGAGCTGGGTCAGTTCCGCATCGCGGTTGGAGGTCTGGTAGAAACCCAGCGACCGCTGAATGTCCTGCACCAGATCAGCGAACACCGGCCGCATGGCCTGGAAGATCTGCCGAGCGTACTTGCTGGTGCCTGCTTCGCGTTTGAGCTTTTCAGCTTTGGGAAACGAGAGCTTGAACGACTTGACCAGCGCTTCGGTGAAGTTGTTGCCACCGATGGCCATGGTTCGCATCCAGACCCGGCCGCTCTCGACGACCACCAGATCGGTGCTGGTGGTGCCGATGTCCAGGATGATCGTGCCCTTGCCGCTCTTGAACAGATCCATGTCGTAAGCGAGCGCATTGACCACCGCCAATGGCGAGAGCGTCAGCGCATCGATCTTGATGTTCATCCGGTTATAGTTCGAGAGGAACTGGGCAACGCGCTCTTTGCTGATGGCAAAGATGCCCACCTCCACATCCGGCGAATCTTCCTTAGAAAAGACCTGATAATCCCATTCGACCTGATCGATCGGAAAAGGAATCTGCTGCTGGGCTTCAAACTTGACGATGTCGGGAATTTTCTTAGGCTCGACCGGTGGCAGCTTCGCAAAGCGGGCGAAGGCCATGCTTCCTGGCACCGAGATGACGACCGAGCTTTTGCTGATGTCGTGTCTGGTGAGGAACTGATCGAGGTTGACCTGAATGGCCTCATCGACGTTCAGGTCCGGTGTGGTGAGCACCTTCTTGAAGGGAATGACATCGTAAGCAGCCACTTCAACTTCAGTGCCATCTCGCACCAGTCGCATGGCTTTAAGGGCGTTGGCGCCCACTTCGATGCCCCAACTGTCAGTCTTCTTCGACATGACGCGCTCCTGAAAAGGAATAGATCAGCGGTCAACCTGAGCCGAAATACCAGAGCCGAAAATACGAAATCCGAACCAAACGACCAGCACCTGAAACCCGACAACCGAATCATCGCAGCGCGATGACACCCAACTGACTCCGCGCGGCCCCGGAAGTCGTTAACGCAAACCTGAATTGTCGGGGTGAGAGCCCATGAGCCAGCACGCTGGCAGACTCGTCTCTCGTCGGTGGGGCAGGTCACAACGCATTCACAGGTGATTAAATCGGAACCCTCCCCATTCGTCAAGTGAAGGCAGGGAATAACCTTGAAAGATTGTGCTATTTTTTTCGTTCCACACCAGAGCGTTACGTACGCATACGAAAAGCGCGAGAGCGCTTGTCGCATTGCCTTATGAGAGCCGGTGTCTGTGACACCGGTCGGCGGCCGAGCCTTGAGCGGCGAAGGCCGCCGCAGTCGGCGCGGCAGATGAACAACCGACAAGTTGCCCCCGAGCGCTGATCGCACTTGAAATAACCTAAAATCCGCACCGACCGCGATTCAAGCGTCTCAACAATCACCT
>ENA-ORBV01008861-ORBV01008861.1-microbial-mat-metagenome-genome-assembly--contig:-NODE-8861-length-16753-cov-6.034121_pt1 | contig 16753 bp, 19 predicted proteins | sample MGYA00237777_ERZ505514 | MGnify/ENA primary metagenome ERZ505514 (study PRJEB26160, sample SAMN06269048) | microbial mat metagenome | isolation source: Oligotrophic lake microbial mat | place... | reverse complement strand
GAATTATCATAGGACGGCGATGACATGCTTTGTGTGCCTTGAGAAATGGAATTAGTAGCCTGAGGCCTGCCCATTTGACCGCCAATGCCGGCACCCATCATATTCATTCCACCACCCATAATTCCGCTGTAGAATTTATTCTTAGCCTCAATCTCACCTTGCGCATCCTGGTATTGGCCCATCTTAGCCTGCATCGCCTGGCCTAGACCTGATTGATACATTTGAGACTCACGAGCTTCAAGCGAATCCACATACTGTTGACGCTGGAATTCCTCCTGGAATGCACGCTCTGCAATGTCAGCTTGTAGCCTTGATGCAAGAGCACCTTGAGCGTTCGCGCCTACACTTGAACCTAAGAGACCTAAATGTGATTGTTGGTTGGCAAGTTGATCCGTACTCTCAGCAACGCGACGTTTCTCCATATCATTCATGCCTTGACGTCTGGATTCCAGCGCTCTTTTGGCACCTTCAATAGCTTGCCGGTTTTTCATTATCTGCCCCCACATCTGTGGGTTATCTCTCTCAAGATTAATATCTGGATAGGTAGGAGATCCGATGTTGTCGTCGTTAAAGTATTGCCCAGCAGCACCGCCAACAGACATAGCGGCACCAGCTATCATTGCCATCGTAAATGGGTCCATTTAAATATCCCTCTCAACCATAATGCGCGAAACCTTAAATTTCTTTCGAGTTAGGCAGCCAGTAATGGCCTCATTAATCTCACATTCAATTTTCTTTATTCCATTTTGTTTCAATAAGTCCTTAAGCGCAACATACATAGGGACCAGGAACTTACGCTTATTTCTAAATCCTCGTTTAACAAAGAATCCATCTAGAACAACTTTTCCATTATCTTTATCAAGATAGCCCCAGATCTGACCTGTAGACCTCCAGCCATGCATTCCAATTAGGCAAAAGAATCCTAAGTCTGAGAATACTGGAGTCCAGCGAAGGTAGTCCTTTTCAGCAGTCTTCCAGTCACCTTTAATGTCTTTTAAATAATCAACGTAATTCTTATGAACATGGTACACATGCCCAATGTCAGCATTCATAACTCTCATCGAAGCCGCCTTCTCTGTTTCGAATTAAACAGGATACTCATATCATAAAGCGACCAAGCACTTGCTGACTGGTTTGATGCTGTAAATGAAAAGATACGGCCTGAGAATCTGGACGGTGCCTGAGCTTGAACTAGCTGAGACAAGCCGTTAGCAGTGGCCGCAGAGCCTGTAAATGACATGCTTCCAGAGCTTCCGTCCTGAGCAGAAAAGCTATAGGAAAACGTTTCTGGCTGAGTAACTGTCACGCCCATATAAACCCTAGTAACTACCTTTTGAAAGTGGTCAGCTCCCAAACCCATTCTGTTAAATGTAATCTGACGTATTGCTGACGCTGTGTCATTAAGTTGACTTGTCGTCGAGTCTCTTAAATATATCTTATCATTTAAAAAAGAAAGCCTCGCATCGGTAATATTAGAAAAGCTTCTCCCAACAGATTGACCAGTGTAAGATTTCATAGCGTGAGGCCCTGTCCATGCTGGATATCTGTCTTGCTGTCCTTTGACAAATTTTAACCACAACTCAGAATCCAGGTTAGACGTTGATGTGTATCCAATGCGAACAGTATTATTGCCGAATACAGCATTAACATTATATAAATCATTCGAACTTAATGCTGAGAATATCGATACAACTTGGTCACCAATATTAATGAATTCCTCTGAATTTTTAATCATGTACACGTTACCATCAGAACCTACAAGAATAGGTCCCTGATCTGTAAGGGCAAACGCTCTAGGCCCTGCAAATCCAAACCGATTATCTACTTGTTTTGCGCCTACTGCAGTATCTCCATTCCACACGAATATTGATCTGTTTTTTCCAATGACAAGAAAAGCTGTTGGGCCAGATACCGAGAGGTCTTGAGAGTATGTCCCAAAACCCTTGATGTAAGCATCATCTCCAGACCTTACGTTTAAGAAGTTCCATGCAGGACTTACAGAGGAAGGTGTGGCTGAATATGAGAATGGATTTGCAGCTTGCGAATAAAAGAACACACCTTCAGTGTTTGCAAAATTAGTAGGGCCACCACCTAAAATTAGACGTTGAGAAAACGTCTCAATGTATTGAGTAATAGGAATTAGCGCTGTCTGATAATCTCTAATAATTGGATTAAAAACATATCCGTTTGTGTAGCTCAGTTGGTTCACACCATTAGCTATGTACTGACGGTTAAAATATTCCCTAGTATGTAGCTCTGGTGATGACGAAACACTGGCAAAGGCTCCAGGCTGGTAGAGCGCTAACTTCACTGGTTGAGGGTCGTTAAAGTTGTTTGATTTTGAATTTAACGCAAAGGCGTAATTAAAATGGTTAGGTAGAACTTCCCAACTAGTAGACGCAGAATATGGAATGGAAGCCATTGCCCTAATTCCAATTAACTCAGTTGAGGCGGCAATAGTATCAATTGCATCAAACCCAGTTTGATTCCAGAATCCAGCGTTAAACCTTCCGGCACCTCTAGACGCAGCTGCAGACTGTTCAGCTCCACCACTAACACCACTTGGAGATGCGCCACCATTGCGGAATGCTTGTGACTGCATATTTACAGTTAATGAATTGTTTATATTGCCTGCTGTAAAAGTAGCTTCAAAATATTTAAAACGAACATACAGAGTCCCAGACCCTTGATCAGTTAAATCAATAGCCGAGCCTCCCTCTGTAGCCGCTACCGAAAACACGTTAGCTGCAGGGCTTACGATGTAGTATGTAGTTCCTGCAACTAATGGAGCTGGTGGATTTGTGCCTAGTCCCACAGAACTAAAAGTCACAGGCATATTTGCTTTAATAAGAGACCCCGTAGGATTAGGCATCGTTATAGTGTTATTTGCTACACTCACATCCATAGAAAAGAATCCATATAAATCGCTATCAGTGCCAACAGGCAAAAGAGTTGCTCCGTTTGAATCAATGGCCACAGCTAAATCTTCAGGAGTCTCGCCTATAAATGGAATATAACTTAGATCAACACCGTGTTGTGTTGCCGGAATTCCATAGAACTTTGCATTTATAGAGCTATATCCATCTGGTAACTGGTATGTAAAAAATGTTGAGGCTGTGTCTCTAAGGGAAACCTCTGGTAACTGCAAAGAGTCAGAATATGCAGTAGCTGAAATTTTTGGACATGAACCAAAATAGTAGGTCTTGTTTGGCGTAAGAGAGCCACCAGTTGATGGTGTGAAGACGGCTAAAGCAGGTCTACCAGCAATAGTGTCGCCTGAGGCAAGGGCTGAAGATGTCTGATTTAAATTTACAGCTGCTGTTCCAATAGCGACCGATGCTGCAAATGTTCCATCTGACTTTCTAGATAGAGCCCTCTGAAATTGATACGAAACACCAGACGCGTTTGCTGTAGCTGCAGCGTTTGCTGTATAGAAAAGAATCTGATGAACTGCTGAAGAAATTCCAGTTGGAGTTGTAAAAACAAGACCCGTGCTTGCTGCCCAGAAAGTAGATTTACGAGAGCCACCAGCTCCAACAAATACGACCCCAAGAGCCATATGAGTAGCCCCGCTAGACATGGCTGCAGTTACTGCAGATGTTGTCATTGGAACAGTAGCGAATGATGGCTTATAATAATTTATTGATAAAGACCCACCCAGCGAACTCTCTACAAATGATGTATGTATAATGCTTGAGCATCCAGGTATGTTTGTAGATTGCTCAGTTACTCCACCGATTGTTGAGATAACACCATCGGATGCAATCTCTAAATTCTGTAGAGTAAGGAACTCACCAGGCCCACGAGATGTTCCACCGCTATTGTAGCGATCAATCCCAGTAAACATATTAATCTGTAGAGTTTTTTCATTCTCTGTGGACACTTATTAATTACCACCACTAAACCACCCACCAGAGTTACCTCTAGTAGGACGTGATCCAGCCTTAAAGTTATTGCCTAGGTTAATTTTAGAATTGTCGTTGTAGTCATTAGCATTTAAACGTAAATCACGCTTAGCCATATCAGCTTCAGAGCGCTGATCAGGATATCTAACGTCATCTTGATACTTGTACAAATATTGAGTGATGCGCTTAATTAAATAATCGTCACCTTTAAAGTCTGCAGCTAGAGCATCATCACCACCACCCAGAGCAATCTCTGTAGGTTTGCGAAAATAAGACAGTATGTAGCCTGCATCGCTAACAGATGATTGCATTGAGTTGAATGTTAATTTTCCAAGGTTAGTATCGATAAAACACATTGTTGGATATCCACTCGTGTTAGTTCCTGCAAATTGATCAAAAGACCAAGGATCAACAACGTTAATCTTTGAACCGCGCGCTCCTGTGGAAACTTTGGCAAAATAGCAATTGTCTGAACGCAAGTAATCATCTGGCAAAGTATAAGCAACAGTTCCGCCTGTAAATGTGGTGGCGGCTGTCTTTTTACGATACCACTGCCAATCAACCTCTTGAGCCTCTTTTAAGAGGATAGTGTTCATGTACTTTCGGCAAAGAGAAAGAAATGTAGATGAATTATCGAGCTGTGCGAATTCAAGCGCACTCTCCATAATCTGCAGATTTGTTAGTGCCATATGCCATCAATTTTAGGGCATACGGCACAAAACGCAATACTATGAAAGAGCTTCTAACTTGCTCGACACACCTTTAGGTTCAATGTCGGGCGTTTGGCTGGTCTCGAATTTAGTCATCAGCTCCGAGCGTCTATGATTTAAGCGATCATTGTTAAAGTTTCGGCGCTTTTCAGCTATTTCAATAAGTAAGTTAATGCGCTCATCGTACTGGCCAGGAGTCTCATCCATAAATAACTGAGTTGAAAAATGGATGGATTCAGCTTCCTCAGTTTGAGAGACAAGGGTAGCTGTGGCAAATAATTTACGCTTGTGGCGCTCTGTGAAGTAAAAATGGCAGATGCCCAAAAGGGCAATCGTAATACTTAAGAAGATCATGCGTTTCTCCGAACAGTTCGGTTAATACCTTTTGCCAGGATTTGAATGTCATTAATTGACGAGCCAGTTTCACGCATACGTGAGTAGGTAGCTTTTTGATCCTGCGAATTTAAAGTTTGTGCGATATCAGAGCGAACAGTGATGGGACCAGGACCATATTTAGTATTGTTAATTTCGTGCCGAAAGGCAAGATCAACAGAAACCATTGGGAGATTGTCGCGAGCAGCTTGATCAGCAGTCTTACTGGCTTGAAGAGCTACGAACTCTTCCTTCTCTAACTCAGTCATCTCAACGTTAACTTTGCCGGTAACTTTTGTTTCTTTAATTGTCATATATATCCTCCGTTTTAAAGTGTGGGGCCTCAAACCCGAAAGTCAAAGCCCCACTTACTAACCTAACTTAACTATGCATCGAATGCGCTAAGGGTCTCGCAACGTTTCAAGAAATCTTGGTTGCAGATGACGCTCTTGAACATAAATTTCCAGCCAGACTTGCGACGTTGAACTAACGGATCAGAATCCGAAGCTTGTGCAGGTGTGATGAAAGTTTGAAGTTTTAGAAGGTCGATAACTGCAAAGGATTCTTTTCCGAAAACCCAGCTAAAGTGTACTACTTTAGTGGAAGCGGGAATTCCAGGCTGTAGGGTGCCAGCTGATGGAATTGCGGTTACAGCTTGCGAAGCTGCACCAGCCAACAAGCTAGAGTTAACAAGGTACAACGAAGATGCTCCAGAACCAGCATAAACGTTGTAGTTGAAGCTCGTAGATGATGGGACAGTGACTGTTAAAGATCCAGAAGAGTTAGATGCTGCCGCTGCATAAGTCGAAGCGGGAACTACTGACTTAACTGTAAATCCAGTGTTGGCATCAATATAGTCAACTGAGAACCAAACAGAAGCTGCAGGAATGCTACCGGCTGCTGATGCGCCTGTTGCAGAAGCGTTTGTAGAGGTAATACCACTCAGTGTAGGAATGAAGTTAGAACGCATCCAGCGAACACCCATCCAACGACCAATCTCACCATTCTGTAACACTTTAATGTTGCTGTACTGAGCCGCAGCTTGAAATGTAGAATCTGCAGACAGATCCATTTCAACTTGAGAATCAACAACGCCAACATAATCACTACCGTCATATTCCTGGGCACCGTTCGTACGAAGGCTAGCAACAACCTTACGCACAAGTGCTGTGTTCATAACATCGGTAGATGTGCTTGATAAACCGTTACGAGCTGTAGCTGCACCACCGTAGTTAACTGCTGTACCAGCAAGCAACATATTGATGATTTCGCGATCCATGACTTCAGCAGCTTGATAGCCCATGAGGTCAATCGCTTTTACCATTACAGGATGTTTGATTGTCAAATTTGCAACGTCAGTCAAGTTAACGTAAGCGCCGAACATATCAGCAACAGCTGTGACAGTTGAGATGCTCATGCTTGTGTTGTCAGGGGTGACACCATCAGCAAGAGTAGTCAAAGGGAGCGCTAATCGGTCGAAACGTGTGAACTGAAACGTTTTAGAATTGTGTGCGGGAAGAACATGCTTCTCGCCCAATTGTTGGAAAACCACTGCCTTTTTAGCAATGATAAGTGTTTTCTCCGCAATATACGTTACCGCATCTGCTGAGAAAGATGAAAAGCCTTGAGTTGTAACTGCCATTTATCCTCCTTAAAGGGATTTAGAATTCAACATTAATTAATCGTTTTTCTAACTCTTCAAGAGAATCAGGAGCTTTATTACCACCGCCAGCCGAGCTAGGACGAAGGCCTCCAGAACTACCAGCATTCTGAGATGGAACATCTGAGGAGTAAACCGTCTGCGTTTGCACTGGAGCAACATTCGTAGTTTGAGTCTGTTGATTGGGTTTCTTTCTTGAATTCTCGATAGCCTCAGCACCTCTAAGGTTCTGATAGATAATTCCGCGATTCACATGGAAGTTACCTCGGCGTCTCTCCTGTTCAATAATAGATTCAATTTGAGAAAGTTTAGTACTAGCATCTTCCCCAAAGTTATCAACAAGCTGCTTACGATCTAGCTGCTCGTGCAATTCAAACTGAGATGCGGCTTGTTGCTGATTAGCTCTCTTTAGCTGAGCCAATTGCGCCATAGTCGCCTTCTGAGCCTGATATGCAGTTGGATTTTCCTCTTTCAGCCTCAACATATATTCAGGTTCCTTTTCAGGGACTTGATTCTGTTGTGGTGCAGATGTTACCTGACGAAGAGTCTGAGATAGGATTTGATTTTGTTCCTCGTAAGCGCGTCGCTTAGCGATTTCCTCATCTAATCTATATTTCGGAATGTATCCGTCATGGTTCCCGGTTTGTGTTGGTTGTGTCTCTTGATTGGCTTCTGCTGACGAGGCAATGCCTGTGTTTTCGTCTGTCATTTGACTTCTCCCTCTAAGGCATGAGGCTGCCCGTTAGTTAAATTACGCATCAACGCTGCGTACTGACTAGTTTAGAGATAATTAGAAATTTAACAATATGCTGTAAGGGTAAGTCTTACATTTATGATCTGATTAACTTAACGACGAATTGGAACTATGTTTCCCATTTCGCGAGCCCTAATTATGGTCCTAACCTCATTCATGTAATTCAGGTTTCGATTGTGAACTTGAAGATGACCCTGGAGAACTGGAAGTTTAGATGTGTCTGATAAAACTATTAACTCAACAGACTGAGCTTTGTGATAGGTAAACAGCTTCTGGTAAATTCTGTGGATCTCACTAGATTCGTGAGCAATGAATGTTCTCATTTCTTCTTCCGTGAGACCCAAAGAATTATTCATTAGGCTTTCTTCTTTGCTTTTTTAGCCAAAGGCTTCTTAGCCGCTGGTTTTTTTACTTTAACTTTCATACGTATCTCCTTCCCACTTTAAATATTAGTGGCTCCCTCTACGCCCCGCAGTCCCTGCATCACGTTTGCGTCTGTTGCAGGATTCATTGACTGATTGGGATTTTGAGGCCCTCCCACTTGCGGCTGCGACTGCTCGCCCTCACCACCAGGGGTCATACTATTTCCTTGCATCATTCCTTGCAACTGCGCCAACTCCATTTGTTGCTTTTGCAGTTCTTTCTTGGCCTGTTCTTTGATGCGATGCCTTTCCATGTGTCTCAAGTAAGCTTCACGACCTTCTTCATCTTTAGCTTTCAGAAGTCCAGTCATGTGCATTTCCATGTGCTCACTGTAGTTGTCGCCCTCATTAATCATCACCTCTTTACCTCCACCCAAAGCCATATTTTCAACTTCAGGGTCGATAGTAAACTTTTGACGGTCATCAAGAAATACATCTTGTAGAGGAAGGTCGAACGCTTGTTTTGAAACTTCTTTATACAGTGCAATCAAATCAACCTTGCCCTGAAAGTCTGGAATCTGTGATAGCTGAATGGCTTTATCAAAGAAGGCAATGAGCTGCTGATTCTTAACAGCTGTACGCTGAATCTCAACTGAGCCCTTCCACATATACTCAACTTTGCCGACTAGATATTCTGGTTTAATCATCTTCGTAATCCACTGGCCCTGTGTTGGCCCCTGGCAGATGATTTGATATTCCTTATCTTGATATTGCTGCAAAAGAATATGGGTCATGTAGCACATTGGCCGTAGGACATCAGTCTCGTCTGGACGAATAAGGAATCGGTTAGTCGCTGCTAGCTCCCCTTGAACAGCCTGAGCTTGAGTGGCAGACCTTACTTTACCCGAAAGCTGTGGGGCCATCGGTGGCGTATTATCTGAGAATTGGGCAATCATAGCCCTGACTTGTTGCTGACCTGCAAAACCAGATTGGGACACATCTGGAAATGCCTTAAACTCTACACCTTGAGGAGAGGCAAACCATTTAGCACCAGGGAATTGCTTAAAGCTCTCGATGTCGCCGGCATAACCTGGATCAATTAAAGCGATAGGACTCAACGAATAGTTCAGAGAATCCATAGTCAAATTTGCGAGATCATTCATCTGGTAGCAAAGGGATCGCAGACGCTCAGGTAAAGCTCGTCCATAGAATTCTCCTGCTGGAGGTTTAATGTATCTTCCAACAGCATACGGTGCAGTCTGAAACCAGTATGGATTGCGCTGAACGCGAACCACTTTAGAATAGTTTGCGATTGTGACTACACATGGGACAAACTTGCCTGGGACAATGTCAAAATCTAACCAGCATTCTGTGAGAATAACTGAATCTTTTCTTTGTTGTGAGGCTAACGTTAAGTTGGAAATTTCCATCCTTACCGTGTCTACCCAGGACAAATCGCCCCAATCTTCTGGGACATCGCTCAGCTCATCAATGCCATAATACTCATCAGGTGAAAGATTACGCTTCTGATAAAAGTTTTCATCAAAACAAATGTCTGCATCACTGATATCTTCTACAGTTTCAGGGAAAACGTACCATCTAAAGATGTCGACCAAATCCCACTTCACACCACGGTAAGTAAAAACCTCACGCTTCTCTGGCCTGTTATTTTTGTTTTTAGTAAATATGGTTTGCTTCTTCTCGTGGAAACAGCCTTTCATGGGAGAAGTTCCATATAAAACCTTTTGCCGCTGATACCGCTCCATTAAAGTCGGAAGATTATTTCTATAATCTAATTCGTAGAATATCGCAGACTGAATATTGGCGGCCTCTTCGTCTGTAGACTCCTCACGAGGTACGCAGTACATGTAGTCATCAGCAGGGAATAAGCCTGACTGTAATTTGCCAACAGTGCTCTCCACCTGATTATGAAGCTCTGGAACAAAAAGATTGGCCCTGCCCTGGTACATTTGCGAGTCAGAAAGGCTACAGCTCCAGTTGCGTAAATCCTCTAGCCATTCTTCCTCTTTAGCTTTTCGATTGTTTTTAGCTAGTCGAATCAGCTCACAGACACGGTCTTTTGCTCGCTCTGACACTTTGGAGTCAGATGCATAGTTTTTCTCCCACTTATCTAGTGTGAGCGCATCTTGCTTCTCTAATTTAGTCTTTCGTGCAGATGACATCAATTTAAACCCCTCTAGTGCTCAATTCTCCGTCCTGTATGGCGATTGACGTAGACATTGATGTTTTTATTCCAAGCTCTGGTCAGTTTATCTGCCTTTGCTCGTAATACTAGATGCACAATCACATATCTAAGAGCATCAAAACAATGTTCATAGTAGCCGTCCTTTTCAGGCTGTTCTGACAACTCTTCTCGATGGTAACCACCACGAAAGCCTTCAATCAAAAGCTGACAGCGTGGATGTATGATTAGGTTTGGCGCATTAGTGGCGGGATTGATTCTATCAAGGCTGGTTTTGATTGCATTCACACCCTCCTCTATCCATGTACGACGAAAGATTGGTTTAACCCCATACTCGTTTAGAATATCGATAGAGGTCTTACCTTTATCGCTTGCGTCTGAGCCTCGTGGGTCGCAAAAGTCACGATACTTAGCTAGAGGACCAAACATGCGCTCTTCAATATTTAGAACACCTTCAAAAAACGGATCAGCTCTACCTTTTAAGAAATCATCAAGGTAGATTTTTTTTCCCATTTGTTCGTGCAGGACTCTGATTTGTTCATTTTTGACCTGACACCAGACAACGCATGGATGGTTAAAACCAAAATCCCAACCACGAATAACCGGAATGGTTGGATCATATTCAAACTTCATCACATGGCTATTAGTTGAGAAGCTTGGAAATACAGGGCGTCCCTTATGAATCTTACCGAACTGGCCATACAAGAAACGTTGAAGCACATCCTTAGAATACGTCTGCTCTAATTCTTGAACATAGTCATCGGGAAGGTTAGCCATGTTGTCAAAGGTGGTGGAGGTAAACAGCTTGTGATTCGAAAGATTTCCATTAATAAACAGCTGAGGTATCCAGTGGTCTTCATCTGTAGGGTTAAGAAGAATGGTCGACCTATAGCGTGGGCTAGATCCATCTGGAAGCTTCTGACGTGTTCTATCTTTTAATCGACTATAGATAGCCTGATCAATTTCATTAGCTTCCTCGATTAGAAAATAAGATATCTCAAGAGACTTTAATTTTTCAGGATCATCTAGAGGTCTAAATAAAACCTCTGAACCATTTATAAGTTTTAATGTAAGTGATGCCTTGTTGAAGCTTTCAATTAACTCCTTTGGCACAGCTGCCATAAACGCACGCAAGATCGTGTCTCGTAGAGATGGTAATGTTTTACGGCCTACAAGTAGAATTGCACCTGGATGCTCTAATAATAAAGTTAAATGCTCATATACAGCTGCAGTCGTCTTACCAGAGCCCATGCCTCCTGCTAGGCAACAATGTCTGGCTGAAGATTCGTGATATTTTTTTTGCCAGTCGTTAGGCGCGTAATCAATTCGGACTGATGGAGCCTGACTCATCTAATCTACCTCAATGGTAGCAATTTTCTGCTCAAGCAATTCTGTAACTATAATCTTAGCGTCACGCTTATTTGCACCTAGAGCCTTGTCGTCAACTGGGCGTGGAATCTTATTTATAATATTAATCGTTGTTCCTGCTTTAGATTTTTTCTCGCCAACAAGCCCTAAGTCCATCATCATAGTTGCGTAGAATTTCTCGACTTGTAATAGCTGCATGTGCGCATCGATTATTTCTTTAGCATACATTTTAGGATGCTCTTTTTGCATCTTCTTCATGTATTCAATTTGTTGCCTCACACCCTGCAGTGTTTGTGACTTAGCCTTAAGCGCCTCTACAGCTAAATCCTCTGAGCCCCCTGCTAAAAACTTTAGATATGAGCGCTTGAATCTTTCCCATAGCTTTTCATCGAAGGGTAGAAAGTAGCGCCTGCGAATATATTCCATGGTCTTTTCTTTTTCGACACAGATATATTGGATTGAAAGTAGAAACCTAATGCCAGGACTCTTCATCTCGTCATCATGCATGGTTTGAAGCTCGTGCCTCATCTGCTCGTCATCAAGAATGTCTTTAAGGTCTACACTGAGAGTATCAAAGCTTTTATCTAGAGAGGTACGCTCAACAGCCTTGCCGGCCTGAATACGCTGACCCTGTTTAGCCTTGGCTGCACGATTATCTAACCAGTCTGAAAGTTGCTGATCAGTCATGGCGTTAATTCTTACTTTGAGCCAGGACCTCTGCATGGAAGCGCGGAACTTTGTAAGACTCTCAAGGTCTCTCATTATTATAGTGTCAAGGAATAATGGCGTAATTGATAGTGGGATCTAGATTTAAATTAACCCACGGGTAAGGGAATGACTAAAACCCGTGAGCTAAATCACAACGGTTGGGATGTGTTGCGACTAAATTGACATACTATTTGTAATGTATATTTTCAAGCTCAGCATCAATTTTAGACATGCGCTCTTTTAATTGCCTTGAGCAGTAGCGACGAACCTTAGCTCTAAAATTGCCAAGGTAGGCATACTTGTAACGAGTAATTTTCTCATCATAGTTAGCTAGACCGTCAAGATCCTGTACCAGCTCCATAATGCGAAACTTAAAATGCGCAATACGCATCTCAAGGCTTTTTTCGTAGTCTGACTTGTAGCGCGTAGCTTGAAGCTCGGGATGGATGTGGTGGGCCATAGTAGTTAAGAAAAGTATACCGTAGCCCATTGATCTGGGAAATCTATGGATTATGATAATTTTAACAAGATCAGATGCACCTGGGTAAAACTAGTACACAACCTGCTCTCTTGTTACATGGGGGCAAGTCTTCACGCCTGCCTAGGGGCATCTGCTCATTAGGCCAATACAGTTGAAGACCCGCTAATCGACCGACTGACGTGGTCTATGGAGCAGAGGCTCAAGACACCTGGTTTGCGATAGTGAGGACCGGCGGGAGCTGACACCTAAAGAAAGGGTACATCACCGCTGCGAGGGCAGTGCCGTTAGATAGCCATATGCTATCAAGCCTCGGACATACTAAAGCAAGTTATTGCCTTTTTTCTAAGCTTGATCTTTAAGCAGTTCTATCCGCATTTCTCCCTCCCTCAGTGGTCTTGGAGGCAGAGCGTCATGCGCGCCTCCCTGATGAAACAGGCTTAAGAGAGCCTTAAGTGTCTACAAGGAAGCTGATTAGAAGGGTTAACTCGCCTTTTGTCATTTGTGTTAATTCTTCCATTGAGTATGGAAACCCTTTTATCTTTCGTCCCAATGCTACAGCGTAGTTAACTTGAGCTGCAGACCCAAGCTTTAACTTTAACCGCTTCTCAGCAGGAGATGGCCCGTAGATTGTTCTAAGTGCCTTTAGCCGCACGTCGTCAATAACCTTGGTTCCCAGTGCCTCATGAACCAGCCTGTTAATAAAGGCCCTGTCTGAGACGACTGGCTCAAAGTACTTCTCAAAATTAAACTTGAGCTGATCACTACCCATAATTCCTCAATCCTGCCGCTCCCACTGCTGTATTGATGGGCACGCTTTAAGGCTACCTAAAAAAAAAGTCAATCATTAAACTACATACTCAATGAATTCAGTGACTTAAAATATACTTGTTGACACAGTATTAGCCCTACTCAATTTGATAGCGTAAAGGGGCCAGGCACTTGCCGCGAGTACGCCTCGTGCGAGCGGGCCACAGCCATAGCTAAAGGTAGGCTAAACTGTTACGAATTTAGCCACGGCCATATCCCGGTAGGCCCTATGCGCGTGGGTAAAACTTCAATCTAAAAAAATAAGCCTCTGCCACCAGCCCAGGCCTTGAGATATAGAATACGGCCTAAAGCTTGAGACTTTATTTATGGGTATGGATGAGGAAGACGAAGCTGCTCTAAGCCTAGGCCCTAGGTCTAACTGGTCTACGCCAAAACCAAGACTAAATAACAGTTCAAGCACTTAGCCATTCCAGCTGCGGATCAAAGCGGTCATTCGGTACCAATTATGTATGGATGCCTTGGGATGACCTTAACTTTCAGGTGCATGGAGGGCCGGATCTGTCCAGATTAGGGTTGAATGCAAGATCTATGCCAAGAGTTGGCACGCTTCTTGCGTTTAATTATTTTTTAGGGTAAGGAGTTTGCGAATCATAACCTTTACCTATACATAACCATTCATCAATAGGATGAAGCTATATTTAGAATCTTCTTAGTTAGCCGTGTGTTTAAGGGTTAGGCAAATGCATATAACTTAGCCGGTATTTATATAAGCAATGAAACTCTAATAATTGCGCACGGTTTAAGCCTTAACATTCACACTGAGTGATGGCGCTGCATATAACTTCGACACTCCAGCATCCATCTTCAAGTGTGAAATCAATGCATTAAGCGTGGCACGTTAGCTGCAATGTATTGTGTATAACCGAAGCGAAATAAAGGAGCAATAAAATGAGTAACACAAATACAAATACAGAAACAGAAACAGAATTGGTAATTAGAGCGGCGAAATACTTTTTAAAATACAGCGGAATGCGTGGCAACGATAAGCAAGTTACAAAGCTAATGAATACAACACCAGGCTTTGCCATAATTAATATGGCGGTTATGCGGGGCTTTAAAGAAAGCAAAACTTACAGTTAATAAACAAAATCTTCAATAAAGGAGCAATAAAATGAGTGAAACAAAAGCGTTTATTATAAGGAACAACGAGTTAATAGCACACTGCAAAACAAGCTTGAAAAACGGAGAAACCATAGAATACGCATATGAATTATGTCCCGAGCTTATAAATTTGAACAGAGAACATAATTTAGTTGATGCGCTAGTCGGAAAAATATCTCGCAACAAAAAATACGACTTATTGCATGATGATTACGCTACAGAAATTAATTCAAAACAATTTCACATAAAAGCTGTTGTAGTCGGTTTTCCAAGCGGATGTGGCGGCTACGGGTTGGCAGAAGGTGAATATTAAATGTCAACTAGATTAAATAAAGGAGCAATAAAATGAAAGCATTTCACGGTGATGAGAAAATCAAACAAAAATACGTAGACAGAATGACAGCGCATATTGATGCCGACGATTTAGTTGGTGGGTATGGGTGGGATGGTGGCAAGGGATGCGCCGTCGGTTGCACATTGGATAAGTACAATCACAAAGCTTATGAGAAAGAGCTTGGTATTCCAGAATGGCTGGCTCATTTGGAGGACAAACTTTTTGAAACAATGAGCATGGAGAAATCAAAAACATTTCCTCTTTTATTTTTAGAGGCAATTAAACCAGGGGTTGATTTAGATCAAATCAAAATTCCATTTATGGTGTACGTTTTAGAATCAACGATTGTATCACTCGATGCATGTATTTTTGATCGTGAAGAAAATCCCGAAATTGCGCAAGTGGTTGACAACAGTCGGTCGGCATCTTTGGAAGCTATCAGGTGCTATAAAAACAGCTTGGATTTAGCATACGCGGCAAGAACGGCGGCAAGCGCGTCGGACGCGGCGTACGCGGCGGCAAGAACGGCGGTGAAAGTGGCAAACGCGGCGGAAAGCGCGGCATATCTGGCGTCAGACACAACTACATACGCGGTGCCAAGAGCGGCGGCGGACGCGGTGGCGGCAGCGGCAACGGTGGCGGCGGCATTCGATACTCATGCTGACAAACTTCTGGAATTGTTGAAAAAAGCGGTATGAATTTAAACTTTCAAAGGAGCAATAAAATGAGTGAAACAATTAACCCGTTAGTTGCATATAAGATTAAAAGCTATGGCGTCCTTGTTCAAGGACCTCATCTAAGCTTTGAAGTTGACGAGTCAAGGGGTCCTGAAGTGATTAGAATTCAAGCCGTAGATAACAATAATAACTATGTTGGGATGCCTCAGAGTTACACATCCTACGCTGCAGCTTGCGCTTGGTGTGTTCATCATGGCCATAAGTCTTTAGAGGAAATAATGAGCCTTTTATAAAGGATCAAATGTTGCCACCTATATTAGAGCAAGGTGATAAGTAAACTTTCAAAGGAGCAATAAATGGAATTCTATAATTTATTAGAAACTTTAGGTCTATTCTTAAGATTTATTATAAGTATATTCTTGTATCTTTACTTAGAAAGTAATATAGGGGCATTTTTTTATAAGCGCAAAATTGAAAAATTAGGCGGTAACTTTGCAGATGAAGCTAAGAAAGATCTTCAAAATAGAATTAACTCTCATAAGCCTTAAGGAGCACTAAAATGACAAGATCATATCTAGACAAGTCCTTAAACCATGCTGATTTTAAGTTACTAAATCAGTTCTTAAGCGAAAAAATTATGACCGGCTTTACTTTGAGGGCAAGGGGCGAGCCTTTAATTATTAGAATTATCTTAAGTTTAGGTTTAAGAACAGATGAATTGTTGAAAATGAAATTCACTGATTTTGACTCTGAGCTAAATAGTGTATTTATAACTGGATCGAAGGGCTCTGAGTCATGCTCGATGAAAATCAATAAGACCTTAATGGAATCATTGCTAACATTGAAGCAAGAGTATGAGATTCTGTACGGCTTACCATTGGACGAAGTTTGGCGGCTTGTCGTGGGCCCTAAAAACTATAAGCCACAAAGTGTAGCAAGGGAACTAAGAGACGTTTGGGCAAAACTTAGGTTTGCTTGTTTCGGTGACAAAAATAGGCATGTCACTGTACACGGTTTGAGACACTCCTATGCTTACAGGCTTTTAGATGGTGGTTTGAGTTTAGCCCATGTTCAGCAAGCCCTAAGACATAAGGCCATTGGTTCCACTATTTACTATTTGGCGGCAAGGGCAAGGGCTGAGATTAGCGACAAGGCCTTAAAAGTCATTGATATGTAAAGGGCAAGGGCTGGAATGTTAAGGTGGCATGAAGATTGTATGAAGATATATAAATATCTGTCTCTTATACACATCTCCGAGCCCACGAGACTAAGGCGAATCTCGTATGCCGT
>ENA-ORBV01008859-ORBV01008859.1-microbial-mat-metagenome-genome-assembly--contig:-NODE-8859-length-16757-cov-8.802758_pt1 | contig 16757 bp, 13 predicted proteins | sample MGYA00237777_ERZ505514 | MGnify/ENA primary metagenome ERZ505514 (study PRJEB26160, sample SAMN06269048) | microbial mat metagenome | isolation source: Oligotrophic lake microbial mat | place... | reverse complement strand
CTTTATTATTATTCCTTGGACTCAATTGATATATTACCGGCAGTTGTCGTCTAAAACACACTAGCTTTTGTCCACCTTACACGGATACTCGGAAAACCATAATAATATCAACAGTCAGGTAAATCAAATAAAGCAGCAGCAATGGCCTCCTCGCTCCGACAGATTGCCGAGCTGAACAACAGTGGTGTATCTATGCTTGTGGCTGCACGAGATAAGGATGCCTTTCGGATCCTTCAGAATGCCCTTGCTATTATGGAACAAGAGATGCTCACAGCACCTTCCAAAACGAGCGGTAGCAGTCATCAGCAAGATTCTTCTACAGACAACAAAAGCAGCACAGTTGGTGCATCTACTAGCAATAGTTCAGGCTCCGCCACTATGAACAAGAAGGCAGCAACTCCCTCCCTTTCCTCTAGTAGTAGAAGAAGCACAGGCAGTGAGAGTAGTACTGGCAGTTCGACCAGTCGTAGCAGCAATGAGGATTATTCCTCCTCGTCTTCCCCCTCCCACGAGGCCACTGCTGCTGCTGCCTCCCCTGCTACTGCTGCTGCCTCTCCTGGTGCAACCACATCTTCTACAGCTACTACAGAGGTGCCAGCAGCCAGTGGGACACCCCCAAGAGATCCAAAGCCAACTGCTCGCTTTGTGATTGATATCAAACAGCCCACACAAATACCAGAGCTCAGAGACGACCGGTACTTTATCTTCAACCAGGCTCTGTTAGTAGACCTCAATGATGCCAACATTACAGCCTATGATAACCCTGGTGGGGGTAGTGGCAATGGCAATGAGGACAGTCAAGGTACTACTACCTCTACTTACAGTGACGGGTCTCCTGTTCTTCACCCTCCTCCCCAGTCTCTTGTATGCTTTTACACGGCCGTCACCATCTTTAATCTGGCTCTGGCCTATCACAAGAGAGGTATAGTGGCAGCTTCACTGCCGCCGCCACCACCATCTACTGTGCAGCAGACTCAGTCCCAACTACAAGGTTTATCATTAGCATCATCCGCATCCGTGCCTGCTTCTTCTGCTTCATTATCCTCCTCATCAATACCACAACAATCGTGTCAAAGGATGCCACGTAGACCAGAATATGCTCAGTTGGCTTTGTCGCAATCCATGCGACTCTACGAGCACTGTCTCAAGATTGCCAAGAGTATTGCGCATTACTCGGAAGATTGCAAGTTGCTGCTCTATGCCGTATCCTGCAATTTGGCACACATCTATTGTCGTCGAGGCGAACGAAGTCGTGCCCAAGAATTGTTGGACGGGTTGGAAGAAGCCAATCGTTTGAGCTATATGAACTTGCAACATCAATGTTGAATCATTTATTTGGAGTCCATTACTGCTACTGCTTCTTCATCCTCTTCTTGCCGACGACGTTTTTTTCTTTTGCACTTTTTCCTTCATATGCCATACAACCACCGAAAAAAAGTAGTACCTGCCTGGCAATGTATCAATGTTGGTCTGTATAACGAACTTTGCTCTATCACTTGCCCAATCGCTCACTCACCGACCCTTCACACGAAGGCGCACATTTTCATGTGCTTCCAACATGTCAAGCCGCCATTCATTTCATCATCATCATCACGTTTTGCATCATCATCATCAGCACTCATCCTTACAGACCACACAATATTATAACTAAACTACGTAGCTACAGTAGTACAAAAGAGAAAGAACTAGGTGCCATTTTCTAACAAGCTAGCTAGTCTGTACTCACAAAATGCAAAGTCCAATCTCAGAGTAGAAAGACTTGAAGCTCGTACACAGGCAGGCATGTATCACTCTCTGATTCAAATAAATAATAAGACTATATATCTTTTTGGTTACGTCTGCTTCAAATCACTTATAAAATTCGGTTAGATCCAACCCCATGATGGTTCTTTCTGGGGTGCTACACACGCCTGCATATTCACTACTTGTTCCTTGGTCGGTGGACCTTTGAGGGTATCGACAGGGCCCGAACATCCTTCCATGGGATAAGATCCCAACAAGTTAAAATGACCATTGTCCCGCAATTGTTTGTGGGCCACACCAGGTGGTATCAACATCCAATCTCCCTTGGTAACAGACAATTCTGGTCCTGAGGGCCCTCCCAACTGAATGTCGGCTTGGCCGTCAATGCACAATAACAATTCCCAAGCTGTCGAATGATAATGATGAAAGGGATAGACTCCCCAAATCCAGGGAGATGTCCATTGGTTTCCGCCCGTCAAAAGAGCTTGGGCTTGGGCTGTCGTGCCATGAAAGGCGGCTAGAACCATCATGACGGGATGGTCAGGATTGTTGGGAAAGGTTCCATCGGCTTGAAGAAAGACTCGGGAAAGCTTGTGGGAACTGCACGAGCCCGACGACGACAGGGCTTCTATCACACCCCAGTTTCGACTAATGCTTGTTGATGATCCCAATGCCATGCTTTTTGTTCGTTGTTTGAATCTATTGATTGGTCTTCCTTTGCCTCGACATGCAGTGCTAACTGGTAGCTGTAGAGTAGTCTGCACGGAATTATCGCTGTGCCCGATCAATAAATTGCCAAATTCGGATAGTGCTGGGGTTGGATTTCACTACCCACATCGAGTGAAAAGAACGCATAGTGGCTCCATTTTTGTTGGTCAGACCCCGAGGAAATGTGCTAACGTTTGGGAACTAAACTGCCTGTAGTAGTCAGGAAAGAGACCGCCAATTCAAATCCATATTGACAAACTAAGGGCTAGTTATATTATATAATATCTAACAGTCAAATTCCAATGAAGGCACCGTGTCCTTCTCGCGTTTCTTGGTTGCAGTGCGAGCATGGCTACAGCTGTCCTCGGAGCTCTGGCCACCAGCAGCTGTCACGGACGAGCCATCTTGATTCAATCCTTCCTGCAACTTGGCCCACTGATATCGAGCGAAATTGGCCGAGCTGTGCTTCCAAATGTGCTGGTTTTCAGCCACGCGACGTTTGGTTCCGAGAAGTGCCATGCTCAAGTTGACTACCAACACGGCAGCGGTGAAGAACGTGGACAGAAACGAAATGGCAGGCTGTCCCTTGTTGTATTCGTAGTGGAAGAGCTGTTTATGCCAATTAGCGTAACCGTACATGAAAGTGTGAATGACAGCCAACCAAACGCCAACGGGCGCCAGGTAACTGTAGATGGGCTTGAGGCGAATCCAAGATGCCTTTCCGAAGAGCGATCGAAGAAAAACACAGAACAGGAATGCCGTCGAGGTGCAACCACTGATGCGCATCACTTCGATGTTCCAGTTATGCTCTCCAGCACCGTCCACAAAGATAAACGCACTGAAGGAATGAATCAGCACAAAAATGAAGCCGACGCAACCAATCTCGTGCTTGAGCGACACCATGTCAATCATCATGGCCATCATCGGAGCACTTGTTCTCCTTTTGTCGATACTGTGATACAACACGGAGTATTCTCCGTTCGTGCAATCCTTATTCTGGGTAGCGTCTTGGGCTTCAGTGGTTGCGGACTGAGACAGGTAGAGAAGGCTTTGCTTTCGTCCAAGGCAAAACCGAAAGAACAAGTTTCGAAGGATGTACCAGGTGCCCCAAGTAAGAAGGAATTCCAAGAAAGGAAATGCCATGAGTACAGTGGCACAGATCAAGACAGCCTTGTCCACCACGATGGCCTTCTCGACGCGTTCCCAGACGGACTTGATGACCAGCAGGTTTCCCGCGAAGGAAGGCACCACCATCATCCAAAGTGCAGTCCACGCGATGGCCTTGTCGAAGATATAATGTGGCATCATGCTGCTTGGGTATTTGCCATTGATGCCCTCGTGGTGAAGGAAAACAGCGTAGACAGTCGTGAAAAGAGTCATAGCAACTGACAACAAGATGGCGTCCTGAAAACGATCCAGTTCGGAACGTTCCATGATGCGGTCGTGGGCTTCCGCAAAGAGGTCGCTACGTCCAGCCTCAGCCATTTTCCAGCGCAAGCCCGTAATTTTGAGCGTTGGGACTTCGCCCTCAACGATGCCTGCGCCAAAGACTTTGGCGTAGTCATTGTAAGGTTCTTCGATGCCTGCAACATCGATACTTCGGGCTTCGGACACTTTCCAGACCTTGAAGGAGGCCACTCGATCTCCGTCTTGATTATTGAGATGTTTCCACAAATGAATCGCACCTGAGACATCAATTTCCTCGAAGGTAGGATCAGGGTTGGAGACTGCGTGCAAAACACTGGATACTTGAGCTTTTTCATCAACGAAGCTGCAGTGTTTACGCATCATATCATCTCAGAAAGGGTTTGTACTTACAATCTATAAACTCCAGCGGCGCCAGTTGGTTTCTGGTCGCCGCCATCTGCATGCTCTTGGCAAGTTTGGCGGCGTATCGAGCAAGGAAAACACCGGTGTAACAGATGTAGTCGGAGCAGTCCAGCTTTTCGACCATTTCTTCCTCGTCGAGCGACAGGAAATCTCTGCACGCAACCTGCTCCACATTGGCTTTCAACATCTCTCCCTTTGAGATCTGGAGGTAAGATTCGCGAATGCCCTGTGCCAGAGCATTTCCAAAACGACCTGTGCCGATCACGATAACTTTACCTGTAAACAACTTTTGAAATTGAACGTGTTTTTTGTTGTCGTCAACATCGAGAAGGTCCATGACCATGCCAATGTTGGTCATGATGTTGGTGTCGTTTGGGAGTGGCGCCATGTTTCGTGTATCTGAAAGCAATGAAAAATATTCTCAATCGGAAATTATGAAGATGAGTTTTCAATTGTCATGCATTTCAGAAACATCTGTTTGAAGTGGGGAAAAGAAGTTGGTGATGGATCCACAGCTTGAGTGCTAGAACGTCATGTTGCGTGCTAGAACTTGCGGCTGGAACTTGCTTACTAGCACGCAAGTTGTGGATACCACGCAATTTGTGGATGCCCGATGTCTTGGATCCATCTGTCCCATAGTGTACTAGTATGTCGTCATCATGTCCAAGTGAATCCAACGTGCCGATCGTGTGCCCCACGCCTGTGTGAAAGAGAACGGAATTTGTGACTTTCAGTTGCAAAACCACTGGGTGCTACTGTACATAGTAGCGATTTTTTTTGAGGCTTTGACCCATGGTCGTCCTCCGCAGTGGTTGCGTGCCGGGAGCATGCACCAGCCATGCATGTTTCAACAGTTTACGGAACAAAAATGAGAATTACTACTCAGCATTCTTTATCCTCGACCACCCGCTTACTTGTGGACGTTACAGTACTCAACTCAACGAACGACGTTACTAATACTTAACTGGTACTACTACTACCGGTATCTTCGTAGCTAGCTAGCTACTCCGAGTAGTAGCTAGTAACTAGTACCCGTGACACTCACTGGGAGAACCGGCACGGTACCAGTACTTGTATATTCGTACCAGCAGTACTATTGGTTGCGAAAAAGATGATATCCGGGCGCCATGGTGCTACAGTAGTAAGGGCGGCATCAGATGGCAGAGAACTCTAGGAAGTGAAAAGACTCTTCTCCCCCACCACTTGTTTTATTTGGGGCAACTGGCTAGCTAGTGCGAATCTGTGCGAATCTTTTGTTGCCTGCTGATTTGCTTCACTGAGAGCATGGGATGGGAGACTGAAAAACCAATTAGCTAATTCTCAACTTGACACCAAATTGTTGCCACTGGAAGTGCAGTGTGTTGACTCAAAGATCAACATCATTGTGGGAAAACTGCAGCTGTGGGTGTCCCAGCACTGTCTCGAAAGAAACTGGGCGACACTCGACGTGGAATTGTCACCCCTCATTTTCCGCAGAGCAAGGTTGAGCATGGCAGCACTGCATTGGATTGGAACGGAAGCAGATGAAAGAAAAGTCACATCAATGAACTCCTTCAACATTCAAGCGAAAGATGTGGACACAAAAAGATGAAATGAAAACCAGCCTTTGATGTCGTTTGGAATCAAAGCTGGGCCATGGCAACTGAAGGAGGAGGGTCAATTGACAAGTTGGCGCAGTCAGTTGGTGCACTCAGTTGTTGCAGGTGCAGAAGTGAGCGTTGTTCTTTGAATTGCTAACTGGACCTTCACACTGAGCGGATTCAACCCCCTGATGTCAAAGATGACATTGTCAATCCATGTGTTGAAGGTGACCCCCTTGACCCAAAACGCACACTCAGAGCTGACAAGGGCTTGGGTGATGGTGCAGCTGACCATTTTCTTGCAAATGGCTGCAACGTGGTTCAAGCACAGTGACCAGATTGCGCGAAAGAGCTGAGTGGGTGGCATTGGCAAGTCCTTTGAGAATCACCTCTGCAATGATTTCTTTGATGATCATGTGAAAAGTGGTGCATGCATCACCAATGATCTTGTTGATCTTTGGTTGAGCCAATGCTGCTGCCTTCTTCTGCGATGCTGTCTTGTTGCCACAACAGCAGCCAATGAGGGATTTTGCATGTTGCAGATCAGAAGGAGTGGCCCCCAATTGTTGTTCATGCCTTCAAATTTGTTGTTGACTTTTCTCAGCAGCAAAATCAATGCTTCAAAGTGAGACAACAAAAAACAGCGAAAAGAAATGTGTTGCAGATCAAAGTTCAATGTGCATCACGATGGGTTGAGGTGGAAGCGCAACATCGCCATTGCGCTGCATTTCAATGGGTTGTCCTGTCATGAGAGGGGCATGTTTGAATGGGCTTTGTGTTGAGATTGCAAGGTTTGGCAGTTGTGAGGGTTTGGACCCATCAAGAGGCAAAACCGTTCCATTTTTGATTGCAATGACTTCAGATGAACATTGAATGCATTTGGTCCCAGTTGGTTGACAATTGAGATGAGCTTGACAGAATGGGGCCAACTGGAGATGTCACATGGTTAAGAGCAAAAGGCTGGTGCCAGGGTGTGCACCCATCATCTGTCCATTTGAGCAGTTTGGATGTTGCCATCATGACAGCTTGGATGCCAGCATTGTTGACCTGATGTGTCTCACACCTTTGGATGGGTGATGTGACATTGAGAAGCCATTGCTTTTTGAAATGGGTTGACTTGTCCAAAAAGTCAGTCAACTTGAGATTGAAAGGACGCCAAGATCTGGGAAATCACCGACATTTCATTGGCAATGATCGCAACTGGAAGCAAAGCCAATTGTGGAAAATGTTGCAAGATCCATTTGAGGTTGTGGACTGCAGCGGTGATTTCAAAATGTTTCTTTGGTGGTTTTGGACATTTTTTGTTAGGAGCAGGATGAACAGCAACTTGTCAATGCTTCATTTGTGTGTCCATGCATCACAACAATTTGTGACAAAATGCTATCAAGTGGGTTTGACGGTGAATGAACTGACAGTTGTCATTGTTGCCAATGGAGACAGTGTTGCCAATTGTGTTTTTGAAGGTCATGTTCCACATTGAAGTTGACAGCTTGACCAACCTTGGCGTCATCTGTGAAAATTGAGTGACAATTGTCACGGAGGAAATGCATTGGTGTCTGTCAGGAATGACCATGCATGCAGGATTCGAGACTTGAGACTTCTCATGCATCTCAACTGAACTTGGTTTCAGCAAGATAGAGCTGCCACAACAGTTCGAAAAGAACTTGTCGCATTTTTCATGCAAACAACTCAAAGATGCGGTGTTTGCATTGGTTCCAAGACAGTGATCAACTCTGCGAATGACATCATTTTTGTGGACATGTGAGTCAAAGTTTTGTTTCGTTTGCAAAGGTGACCCATTGTCATTGACACTTTGGCTTTGCCGCTTGAATGCAGATGATCACCACAGCAAGGCACCTAAGAGGACGAATCAATCCAAACGTGGTTGTTTTGTTCCATCATCTTTGTTGACAGTTGGTCTTGAACACAAATCTTTGGTGCCAAAGGAACAACACACATCATGGCTGGCAACAACATGAACTCTTGGTCATTGTGGCTCATTTGAGGATTCATTTTTCTCATCTGTGTGCTGCTGCATGAGCAAACTGTGAATGGAATCTTGCGTGGGGGCTCTGATGAAGTTTTTATGCCAGCACACCAATCCCAGTTCAAACCAACACACCTCTTCCTTTTCTTCGGTGCTCATTAACATAATGCCCGAAATCGGATGGGAAAGCGAACGAACAACATGCATTGATTCGCATCCACTGTCAGGTTTGGTCTAAAAACGAAGCATTGTCCTTGGCTTCGCTTAACGCCATTCGGTGTAGGGACGTGTTAAGGTTAAAGTGTGCGATGTGGGCCCATTGTTTAAGAAACTAAACTGGCCTCGGGCCCATTGTATAACCTTAACCGGTTATTGAATTAAGGATTTTAGCATGTGTTCGCGCACCCAATTAGCTATTGGACTCGCTGAAAGCTGGGCAGGAACCATTTATTTTGTTCAACAAGCGGGCTGACGAGTAGCACCATTCTATTGAACCGACAGATGTAACGTGCAATGACAGATGTTGGAAGCTAACACTTTCATCATTGGCATTGGCCTTTTGGTGGTAGGGAGGACAACAAACAACGTTCAATGTTGTCACAATCCTCCAAGAGAGAGGCCGAGGACAAGGTAGAAGTGGGCGACGACCATGGCTGAAAAGAAAGGCAAATGTTCTTTGTGGGAACATCCTATCGCGAAGCTTCAAAGTGGTGATGCTCTTTGGGATGATGACTTTGTTGAGGCCATGGCAAAAGGAGAGAAGCCCAAGTCTTATGACATAGACAAGATCATTGTACCCATCAAGAAACGGGTTGCTTCCCCTGCCAAGAAAGAGTCGCCGGACAAAGAGAATTTGAAGCCTGTTGTTGTTCCCAAAAAGATGAAGACCGCGAATCTAAAAGATGATGGCATGTACGAGGAAGAGGACATCAGCAAGAATGAATTTACAAGCAACATCACCGCCGGAAAGACAGGCTTCCTTGATGAGTGTCCTCTACAGAAATACATTGACGCGGAGTATGATTCTGATGGAGAGAAAATCATTGAAAAGAAATACACTCCTGTGAAGGAACATCCTGAGTTGCCTCCCAAGAAAGGGGCTGAATTTGTCAATAACTCCGAAGATTTCAGATTGAGTGACTACGAGGGCGAGGAAGAGCCTCCTAAGCCGGCGCCTCCTGGTGCTTGTCCCCATTGCAGGCGTTCTCCCTGCATTGTGATCGATCAGGATTCCTGCGACGAAGGTCATGAAATCATTGATGATATGATCAATGATGAGAACGAGTACGAGAACAATAATTACAGGTATGCATTGTACAGAATGTACGCTCGTCAACTCCGTATGACCATTAGGACCATTCTGCCACGTTGTGTGTACAACTTTGTCCAGAAGAGTTTCCCCGAGGACAATGAGGAATACACTGGCTTCAAAGAGCGTGAGTAGAAGATGCACTTGAAAGAGCAATAGTAGAAAGAACAATAGTAGGACATCGAGGATAAAGTATTTAAAAAAAATGAATTCTAATGGTTAAATCTATCGTTGAAGTGTTGCTTGTTGACTTTGACTCTCTTCGGTGTCGGCATTGTAGTCCTCATCGGCATCATCTACTAAGTAGGGTCGCTTCTTACGACGTTGCTGCTGCCCTTGTAATCCGTGAAGTTGCCTTAGTTCCTGAACTATGGGGTGACCGTAACTCACCGAGTACATCTTCTCTTTTGCTGCCGTACGATCCTTGTAAACCCATACTCGTCGGCCAACATCACTGTGCAATATTTCAAAGCACGTCATCCCTTTGAACGCCTGCAGACCGTGTAGTCTTCGAGATCTGCAAGCGCTCCCTCCCTCATCGAACGTCATGTGAGCACCCATGGCAAACGTGGACAGTGCTGCTGCGTTTAGCTGATTCAAAGCGTGTCGCAACTGATAGCATTTATCCTTGCCAAGGGAGGCAACCTTGTCTTCTGGATGAAAAGAACCTCGAATTTGTTTGAACCTGTTCAAGGACATAATGTGCTGTGCCCAACCTTTGCTATTAGCCACGCTGATGGTTCTTGGATTCCTACCACTGTCAGCATAAATGATCTTGTCTTCTTCCGCAAAGTATGCCGCATAACCACCACCATCGACCGAAGCCAGCGATATTTTCAGCATGATGCCCAAGAATCTGTACATCTCTTCAATAGACATGTCTTTCCAAACGATGTTGCAGTACCGGTTCCTACCGTACTTTGGCTTGATGTGATGATAATAGTAGTCGTTGCTGTTTGCAGCTAGGCGAGCAATAAAATGAGAAGTCAATCCACCACATTCCGAGAAGCATTCCATGGGGTCAGTGAACCGACTTGACACGCCAGGCCGAATGCCTTCGGGTCCTGTGTAAGGTCTGCACGTGTTGGGAACAACAGTGTCGGCTTTCACGGCTTCAAACTTCCACTGAAGAGCTCGCAAATAGTCGCCAAGTTTACCTCTAGCACGAACAGAGAGATCAGGCGCCTCCGTGTGAGGTCTGAATTCTTCCTCGTCTTCCTCGTCTACCTCGTCATCCGACATGCTTGGGCCATAAGCATTGTCTTCTTCATCTAATTCCGATCCATCTTCACTGTCTGATTCAATTCTTGTGGTTCTCGTTGCTGTTGTAACAGTTGCACAGTCCTCATCACTGTAAGCTGCTGTATGGCAATTCCTTGGCGAGGGTGCACGTGGTGGACGTCGGTCCATCAGACTTGTAGCACCAGAAGACAAAGAACGAGCAGACGGTCCACTCCGGGAACTCAAAGAACTGATAGTTGATGCCTCCGTCATCAACATGGCGCGTGCTTGCAAGTTCACCAATCGAGCAGGCGGGGTTGAGAACCCAGGCTTTTCCTTCTGGGTGGATTGCTTTGCATGCTGTGTTTTGCGCTTCTTTTGTACTTGGGCCTTTTTCTCATCCGATGTGACAAGGTGCCACTTGGCAATTGCACAATCCAATAGCTCTCGAAACTCTTTTGTGCTATCAAACCAAGTACGTAACATGGCTGGCGTTATGCCATCCGGCAAGCATGAGTTCTTCTCCCAATCAATTTTGTAACGTCCATCGTTTGTCTTTTTGTTGGGACACTCTAGAACGTGTCCCTGCAGCAATAAATCCTTGTCGCCTTGATATTCATCAGCGTAAGCTGCTGCCAAAAACATAGACTTGTCCGCCAACAAGTACTGCCTTGCTCGACCCGGAGTCTTCCTTGATGCTTTCTTAGGACCTTGGGCAACATTGGCACTCCTCTCAACCAAACCCCCAGCCTCATTGTCATCATCATCACCATCATCATCATCATTCCTGTTGTCATTCGTGCTTGCTGGAACTGATATTTCAGGACCTGATGGCCGGTGCAAACTGTCGCCAATGATTATAGAATTCATATCAAATGCCTCCCTTACTATGTTCATCGTCGGCAGAGCAGCTCCATTGTCACTGGAAGTTCCAGCATTGTTGTTTACTCGGTCTCCCATGGTCGCTGTTCGTTTTGTGGTGAATTTTCGAACCGATGAGAGGGACTTTGCGGCTCCAGAAAACATCCACAACTAGCTCCGGAGGCGACATCATCATCAGACAACATGTCCTATAAGACACCAGCTAGCCAATAAGATAACACAACTAACTATTTAGTTAGAGCTAGTAGCCATCAATCATAGATTTAGCTAAACATTGGGATATGGGCCCATGGTTTATAAAGAGTGGTGCGTAGCACCATAGCATAAGATTGGCGTTAAAATGGGCCAAATACGAACACCATGGTTATCTATCCATGCCGACAAACCATGTTTCAAACAGAATCGCTTAGTTTCGATGTGAAAATGGTTTAATCGAAGGGCTCCTACGTCTTTTATTGTCATTTCTTTCTGTGTGAAGGAGTTTCCCGACCCTTGACTCTTAAGCCGCGAAGCTCCGTACTTTCCATGCGTCGTTTGGGAGAGTACAAACAGGTCATTAACGGAGAAATCTACTCGTGCTCCGTGCATATTCAATGCGGTAAACGACTTCATTGACCATGCCGAGTGCTGTGCTAGCACTTATGACCTAACTAGTTAGTTAGTACTCCGAGTAGTATCCCGGTATAGCTGCTTTTAACAGGGTCAAGAGCTTGAAAAGACGAAAAAATATAAGCGTCATCAGCGGTCTATGCAGGCATCCGCCTGTAATGTACATGTGAAAGGGGCGATTCGCAGGTGCCTTTTTGCGCCCTTCGGTACTCATGATTGAGCAAGCCTTCCTGGGGTACCGTAGCAGTCGGCCAGGTGAATTAAACGAACTTCGTGACAGGGACAAAACGGTGAAAGTGTCATTTCCAATTCTGGCAGGCGAGTTTTCGTTTCAGAAATCCGCAATACTGTTTGGCGAGACTCAAGCCTTTCAAACCTTTGGACACAAAACCAAAGAAAGCCAATAAAAGTCAGCAGTTGCTAGCGTCAAGCAGCTACAAACATCATCAACCATGACAGACCCATTGGGAGCTTACTTCGCTTCCCTAGGAATGATTAGCAAAACAAGCAGCACAAACGGCTCCACGCGCTTTCTAATCGTGTCGGATAATGCTCGCATATCCTCTTCCTCTTCGACGCCTGCGTCGGATTCCGATGCGTCGCTCAACTCGTCGTTCCACAGTACTAGTACGACAAGTTCCGAAGGGGGTAGCACGAGCAGTACTCGTAGCAGTGGTCGGAGTCGATGGGAGAGCATCCCGGTTCAGAACAGTATCCACAAACACGATAGCGCCTTGCGGAAACCGACTCGAAGCAGCAGCAGCAGGAGCCGAGATATCAGCACATAACGGATTTGATTCGGCCTTCCAGAAAGCAAGCAACCGGATGAGATACTTTCAAACGGGTTGACGGACTGGCCGTACTCATCCAACTGGATTGCTTCGATTCGACCAGAGAAAGGTTGGCCATTGCTGGTGCCCATGGGTTGGTGCCCGGGGAGGCTCCGTTGAACAAGACCTCCACGCCCGGTTCAGAACATGTGCCATTCAATCGAGCGTGCAGTTCCAAGGCGAGCGATGTTCCAAGATGGGTTATCTTTCTAGGGGCGGTTAGATGTCTCCTCCATCCAATGCAGACTTCCACTTCCTGTCAACTGTGGACGTCCGATATTTTGGCGTTTTACGTACATACATAACATTTACGCTTGCTTTTGTATAAATTTTCATTTAGAGATTATGAAATTTATCTACTGTAACCGGCTTTGATTTCGTATTGTTGCACCATTGATTTTGCTGGCATCACAGGGGGGAGAATCTGATGTTGGTGGTTGTTTATTGGTGATTTGTGAGAGGGTCGTGTTCACAACCAACTCGTTTATAGTTTCCAACTGTGCGTTGCTTCTGCGATTAGAATAGGCTCTGCCATTTACCAGCCGCGGAACTTCTTGTTATCTGGTCCATTCGTGAGGCGATCATGAAGGGAGCGTCCAGCGGGGAGAGCTGCCTGATTGATGGCGGACCGAGAAGCGCCATTTTCTGCGCCATGGTCGCGGTGGTTGCAATCACACAAGGGATGACGTCTTTTCCCAGTGTGCTTAGCAGCCGGTTCAGCAAAGCTGACCATACAGGTTTGGCCATCAAGGACCAACACGTTCGTTTGGAAATGAGAGACAACATCGGAAGCCTTGTCCGTGTTGGTAAGCTTGAACTTGATTTGTCCCATCCCGCGGAGCATCAAACCGTTCCCTTGTACAGCTCCTTTGCCAACCACATCTTCCACAGCCAATTTCGCATATTTCAAGAGAGGACGCATATTGGCATCGTCGATGAGTGGAACCGTCACCAAAATATCGTTCGTTGGGGCTTGGATGGGCGTGGATGGACTCTTGGCGGAAACATCCTTGTCTTCGTCGCTCTTCTTCACGGGAACAGGAGTGTCAATCTTTTCCAAGAACTTGTGCTTCTTCGAAACACTGATACCCGATTCATCCAACACGAGTGAGGCCATAACCTTCGTTTTCTTCGACACGACACCAGCCTTGTCGAGATGGGTAGAGCCACCTACGATCTTCACGTGATCTCCAGCTTTGACAACCATAATTCTCGATTTGATGATTTAATGGGAGAGTTGCAACTGATGAATGACGAGTGTCAAGAGAAAATGGGTTTTTACAGGTGAGCGAGATTTCGTTCCAAGATTGTGTGAAAGTTCCCGAAATCGATGAACCAACCGCAGAGAAACAAACTTGCGAGAGCATTTGTGCGAATACAAGAATCTCAATCACCTGTATCAAGAAATGGCTGATTGTGAACACTCAAGACGCCGACCGTTAACTGTCACGTCATTCGAGAAAGAATTGAAACCCGGCTTTTTGGTCGACGAGGAATTGCGACAACATGGCGAATCTCGACGGGCACGATTGCCACTATGGCGCAGAGACAATGTATACGTTATACAAATAAACGTGAAGACTTACATAGAGTTCAAGAGATTAGTTGCTGGAGCTAAAAAGCAAAGGATAAATGAGAAAAGGCGCTGCAAAAACAGTTGAACACGGAACTTGATCGAAAACGGTTGGGCTTTTGAAACGAGTCACGAATGAATCAACGACGAATAAATGAATCAATGAAGAACACCACCGAAGGTGGAAGCCCTCAACACCACAAAATTGAAAAATCAACAACAACAAGATTCCGCTGCTCTTGCTTGAGCTGAACGTTTCCTCTCCATTGCCAGCCTTGCTGCTGTCTCTTCTGGAGATTCTGCTGCTTTTCCTTGAGCCGAACGTTCCCTTTCAACTGCCAGCCTTGCCTTTCTTTTGTCCGGGGATTCATTGCTTCTTAACCTCTGCATGCTTTCTTTCCTCTTCTCCTTTTCTTCCATTTTCTTTTCTGGACTAGCTTTTGCCCTGGACTTCCTCTTCCTTTCACTTGCTGCAGCTTTTTTGCTGCCACGAGGCAGTGGACTTTTCAATGCAACCACCAGGAAAGACACATGAGATGAAATTGTCTAATCTGTGCATGGATGCTAAACCAATTTTCCTTATTAAGCCATTTGCTATTGCGGTTTTTTCCCCGCAACAAGACAACCCTGAACCCTAACCAGGGAAATGGAAATGATCCACCGGGGGGTTTTCTTTCCATTGACACCACTTCTGGTCTGACAGACAGACAGACCAACCTCTACTTCAACTGCCCCTTATGTGACCCACCCACCAACAGACAAACCCGCAGACGTCACACCGGGACTCAAAAAAAAGAATGACCCTGCCTGCCGTTGAGGGCTAAATGATGAATGGAATTGACAACCGACCAGTGCTGCTGGCACCAGACATGTGAGCAAACTGCTGTTGTGCCTTGAAGTTGAAGTTGCCATGTGGCACTTTTGAAGACACAACCAAATGTCTTCGGATGGAATGGCTTCATTGAAAGAAGAGTTTGCATCACATGTGGCTTCCTGATCATCATCAGGACATGATCAGGACATGATGAGTGATTGAAGGCAACAAGCAAACAAATGTGCCGATTCCCTTCCAGTTCTTTTTGTTTTCAACAGAGCTTGGGATTGGAACAAAATGTTCTGATGCTCTTGAACTTGGGAAGTTGCGTGAAAGGGAGAGGGCAACTGTTTTGATTTTTTTGGCTCTGTTTGTTGTCTCTGACCAAAAGACACATCCTTGACAGAAACTCCATTGTGATGTGGCGGTTGTGGAGAAGGCAATGTTGAACAATGGTCACAAGAAAACTCCTGATGGTGAACAGAAAATGAATGCATGACAATTCATTTGCATTTGTCTTCTGACAATGCCAACAGAAGTTGGTCATAGATTCAGTTGATTTTGCATCTGCCAAATGACAAAACAACTGAACTCACCATCAATTTTCATTGATCCTTCTCAATGGACTGACTGTCAAATTGAGTGGTTAAGCGTTGCATCAAATTGAGCCTGAAGATGCGTGTGGGTTTTTAGCCTGACTTTTTTTGGCACATCCATTTTCAAAAGATTGAATGTGTTCTTTTCAATCATCCCAACAACTGATGCAGAATTGTCTTGACTTCAATCTTGAGTCATGTCCATGCCAAACCTCTGTCATGTCGGGATTGGCTTTTTGATGATTTCCTGCTAGCAACATTCCTGGACTTTGGGAGTGTTGCCACATGAGGGGGCTTCTTTGACATCTGATGTTGTCAATCCGAGCCCGGTCCCAACAGCGAGGACAAGGCCAAGGTCCACGGCACTGCTGAACATGCGCTCATGTCATCTTTTCAAAAAAAGTTCCTCACATTGATGCCTTGTGTGTTCTTCTCAGAAGAACAAAACCATCAACCAGAGGTTGTCTTCTCATGTGATGCCACACTAAAAAACTGTCAAGCCAAATGTGGATTGTGTCAACTTGTCATGTTTTGTCATTTGCAAATGGAAAGTTCAGTCAATTTGAGACATCTGGTGCTGGGACATCAGGCAGTTGCATCAGCAAGCACAAAGTGAGCCTTTTGGATGTTGCAAATGAAAGCTAACATCCATTGCTAGCAGTGGCCAAAAGTCAAGAAATGAGTTCACATGACAGTGTGACAAATGCATTTTAAGACACAGATTGATGTTGCAGTGATCATGCACAATGGTCAAATGTTCAATTGCATGAACTGTCTTAAGAAGGGCCCTTGGGAAGGTCAAAACTATTTCTCTCTCCAAACAATGAATTGTTTGACTCGCTGTGTGATGTTGGTGCTTTGAGAAGTGGCAGATGATGCTAAAACAACTGAAATGAAGAGAAAATGATGTTCACTGTCAGTGGCAACAAGCTGCTGTTAGCATGTTGACACAAATGCAACATGAAGATTGACAGTGATCATGACCACAGTCTGCCAACAACAAGAACTGTCTCTTATACACATCTGACGCTGCCGACGAATAGAGAGGTGTAGATCTCGGTGGTCGCCGTATCAT
>ENA-ORBV01008857-ORBV01008857.1-microbial-mat-metagenome-genome-assembly--contig:-NODE-8857-length-16759-cov-104.858710_pt1 | contig 16759 bp, 7 predicted proteins | sample MGYA00237777_ERZ505514 | MGnify/ENA primary metagenome ERZ505514 (study PRJEB26160, sample SAMN06269048) | microbial mat metagenome | isolation source: Oligotrophic lake microbial mat | place... | reverse complement strand
CTTAATATCTCTCCCTGAGGACATTGATAAGTATCATTCGTTTTATCATACACAAAATGCGATACTACATATTCTGGTGTGGTGCCATGCAGGTTGCTGTTTACAATTTCGGGTGATGCACAGATGGTAGTAATGTTATTTTCTTTACAGCAGTGTAGTTCGCCTCCATTGTGATACCCTTTATCAATTAATGCAGTAAAAGTGGAAACATTCAAATTTGCTTTTGCTTCAATAGCGATAGCGCTCAACGCATTTCTGTCGTTGCGATTGATGGTGTGTGTGGCAACAACCAGCTTGTGTTTGTCGTCCACCGCCGTTTGTACATTATAACTCACTTCTACAACCTGACCCTGCACCAACAATGCACGCGCATCGACATCTGTAGTGCTTATTTGTGTTTGGTTATTCGCTGCGGCAGCAGGACTGTTCAATTCCTCTTTAAATATGGTATATTTTATTTTATGTTTTGCCAACCGCGCTATTTTTTCTGTTACCTCTTTTACTTTTATGGAATCTTCCTTTGTGTCATTGCTGTCTAATTCTTGTAAGTAGGCATTTGTTTTTTCTTCAATGTATTTTAAATGTCGATCAATTTTAGCAGGGCTGAAATTATTTTTTTTACTGTTATGGGCTCTCACTTTAGTGCCGTCAATTGCTATTGTTTCGCCTGTAACAAGATCAGCATCCTTCAAAAACAAAACAAATAATTTAAAGGTATTACGCAAAGCCTGTGCATTTATTTTTCGGAAGTCGGCAATGCTGTGATAGTTAGGGGCTAATTTACATAACAGCCATTGCACTTCTACATTGCGCATACATTCTCTTTCGAGTTTTCTGCTACTGCGCAATCCGTTGAGGTATCCGTAAAAATATAGTTTGAGAAACACCTTTGCATTAAATGCCGGACGACCTTCAGTCTTTAAATCAGCAATAATAAAGCCCACCTGCTTTAAATCAATATGTTCCACAAATGCCTCAATTACACGAACCACATTATCCTGCGCTATTACATCCTCCAAACTTGAAAATGCAATTTGATGCCGGTTAGTACTTGCAATAATTTCCATATATTACAAATGTACCTCATCAATTATAATTATTTTGCTATTTTTATACGCTTATTAACATTGGAGAGTGTTTTGAAGGAATTGGTTTTTTCACACTCTGACGTTACAAGCAAGGCTGGGGGACACTACTAACTTTGAACATTTTAGCTCTGAACGAACGCAAACTCACCGACAACATATTTTAAACTTGGGACTTTTTATTTAAACGAAGTTTGTTATATTTGCAGAATAAATACGAAATAAGCCATGTTGCTTGAATTTAAAGTTTCCAACTACAGGTCAATCGGTGAAGAGCAAACGATGAGTTTAATCCCTGCTCCTAAACAAAAAGACCATCTCCAAAATATCATTACAAAAGGACGGTATCAGGCATTGAATGCCATATCTCTTTATGGGCCAAATGGCGGAGGTAAATCAAACATTCTAAAAGCCATGAGTCTTTTAGACAGACTGGTTCATGTTTCCGCGAGGACATCATCAACGACCCGTCTGCCATACGACCCATTTTTATTGAGGGAAGGTTGGCAAGACAAACCAACAGGTTTTGAAATCTCTTTCGTCATTGAAGAAAATCGCTACCGTTACGGATTGGAGTTTACGTCAAGTGAAATAAAAAAAGAATGGTTATTCCGCAAATCTGCAGGACGAGAAGTGAACTTATTTGAGAGGGAGGGAGAAACCATTGATGTAAGTTCTGGCTACAATGGCTCTAAAAAAATCATTGATGCAGCAATTGAAGCAACAAGAATTAACGCTTTATTTATTTCTACTTGCGACATTCTAAATGTTGAAGAAGCCAAAAGTATTATGCAATGGTTTGGGCACTTTAGTATGGTTGATGGATTAAACACTGAAATGGAAGAAATCCAAACAGTTGAACTTTGGGAGGAAAAAGAATACAGAGAAAAGATTAAGCAATACTTAGCATCTTTAAGCCTAAATATAGTTGATGTAGATGTAACAACAAAAGATTTTGAAGAATCTGAATTACCAGACGACATGCCTAAAAACATGAAATCAAGATTAGCAAAATCATTAAAAGGCAAACAGAGTTACACCGTGTTTGCGAAGCATCGCATTTATGATGCTAACGCTTTACCGACAGACAAAACACATAGTTGGAAATGGGAAGACAGAGAATCATCAGGAGCAAAAAAAGCATTTCAATTAAGCGGGCCTGTTTTATGGGCATTAGCTAATGGAGGCGTTCTAATCATTGATGAAATTGAAGCAAAGCTACACCCAGTTATGACTTTGAATACAATTGATGTATTCTTAGACAAAGAAAGTAATCCAAACAATGCGCAATTAATTTTTGCAACTCATGACACGAACCTTTTAAGTTATTCAAATCTTAGACGAGACCAAATTTGTTTTGCTGAAAAAAATAAATGGGAAAGCACAGAAATATATTCACTTTCTGACTTTGTTTATTTCGGAGAAAAAAATGGAGAGTTCAAATCAGAGAAAGAAAGACCTGACACCGACAAAGAGAAACGCTATTTTGAAGGTAGGTATGGAGCAATCCCTGCATTGGGTAATTTTCAAAAATTTATTCGTAACACCCAATGGCAAGGAGAGGAACACTAAATAAAACTGAACTTAAAGAAAGAGAGAAACGACCAATTCGTTGGCGGAAGTATCCTCATTTATTTCTCATTGTGTGCGAGGACGGTAACACCGAGCCAACTTATTTCAGAACATTTGAAAAACACATACCGGAAGAAACGATTTTTCTCAGAGCAGTTGGCACCGGTAGAAGTTCTAAAGGTGTCGTTGAACAAGCAATAATTGAAAGAGAAAAATTATCAGAAGAAGCGAACAAAAGTGTTGATGAAGTTTGGGTAGTATTTGATAAAGATGATGCAGAAAAAGTTCCTGCGAACACACTTCGGTTTACTGACGCATTTAAAATAGCACAAGAAGAAAAAATGAGAGTTGCATACAGCAACGAAGTTTTTGAATTATGGATATTGCTTCATTTTAGTGACGTAAGTTTCGCAAATCCAATTCCACGAGCAGACATTTATTCAAGTTTAGGAACTGTAATAAAATCTTTTGAAACTCACAAACTGTTTGTTTACGAACATGGAAAGACAGAAATAATTGATGCACTTATAGAACTGGGAAGTGAAGCAAAAGCAATTGAACGTGCCGAAAAACTTTTAGCAGATCAAAAAGGCAAACAACCTATTGACGCCAATCCAAGCACGACAGTTCACATTTTAGTTAAACGATTAAGAGAACTTATAGAATGGTATTCTTATTCACCAGACTGACTCTGAATACAACGAAACCAATCCGACCAAGAAGTAGCCCAGCTTGTAACAGCACCTACCCAAAAGGCGGGGTTTCGTGCTTCGCAGACACATTTGTGCAAGCCATAAGTTCAGTTCTCCGAATCAAGTTTTGTGGTAAAAATCCCGCCCTTCGGGTAGCTGCAAAACGTTATAACCAATGGTTCAGCAAAATCACAGTCCCAATGCAACGTGCGACAGACACGATCAGTGGACTGTTGACCGACTGAATAAGCGGCGGCGACGACAGGTTTGTAAGACAATCTTACCCCTTTAAACACAACTTCAAACTTTTTCGTTAACTTTAAAGTCACGCCAATGAAAAAATTAATAAAATCAAATACGCAATTCCAAAAATCAATTTATATTTTTGGGTTGTTAATAGCAACAATATATTTACGTTCAATTGGCAGCAACATCAGTATTACCTATTCTGAAAGATCAAATAATATTTTTTCGCCTGACACGATTCCACCAGACAGCAGTTTAATAATAGATACAGTAAATGTTTCAGCTGTTTATACAATTTCAGACACTGCTGACATGTATTCAGATGGACTGGATGATATTATTTTATTAATTGAGGATTCTGTAAATTTTGCTGAGCAAGACAGCTTAATAACTTTTGTAGTCGGGCAAATTGATCCAACTGTTCTCTTTAATAAACCGAATGATTCAGCGGCTTATTATTATGCCACAGACACCGTTGCTTATTATATTCCTCAATATGACTCTTCTGTTTATACGCTTATAAATGTAGATACGGGTTTAATCGGGAATGCGCAGGATTTGCTGAGCCTGAAAATAAAAGATAATGCAGGAATCATTACAATTAAGCCGGGACACACCACGCGGGAATTAAACAGCGGCATGTTTGGTATCCACATCCCTGGAATTTTCTTACCCAACCATATTTCAGAAGATGATACCTATTATATGCAGGCATGGCAAGCGCTAAGTGATTTGAAGCCTGCTTCCCTGCGTTATCCGGGTGGTGCAGATACTAGATGGCAACATCCCCTTGACTATGACAAGGATTGGGACGGTATTGCAGACCCGGTTAAAGGGTACGGCTATAATATTGATGAGATTATCCGATTTTATGATGTGACAAATGAGACAGATCAGGACCCTGCAATACCAACTGACAATATACAAGCTAATGATCAAGATTTTATTGATGAAATTCACAATGATTTAGATGGAACAGATGGATCATTAGTAAATATTTGTGATTTATGTCCAATATGGATGGATGCTGACGCTTATCAAGAGGACTTCGAAAAAATATACTCCAAATGGAAAACACAGGAAACACTTCCAGCGGGTGAGAAATATATTGATCAGTTTTTGAGGATGGTGAAAAAAATTGAAGAGGATAATCAGGTTGCTGATCCCGGATACAAAGTAGAAATAATAGTTGACCTGCCCATTCCAATGGCCTCGGCCACAGAATGCTGGAATTTTGTGGATTATTTGAGGAACAATGCGATCCATAATTTAAATGTGGCCGGTGTGGAAATGGGAAATGAAACCTATTTCGGATGGGCGATGGATATGATGGGATTTGAAACATTTGATGATTACTACAATTATATTGATGGCCAAGATCCTGATCCAACCTGGACTGAAAATTTTTACGATTACGTTTACGGTCCTCCACCGGGTGAATATATTATCACTGAAGCCATTATGGCTGGAAAAACAAAATGGGATCATAATTACTTTAAAGAATTTAAGCTAAAACATGCCTGGAGTTGCAAAATTGGGTTGCCTGCGGAAAACCTCCCGGAAGAGTATGATGAGACTGATGGTAATATTTTTGGTGTGAATGGTCCTGACCCCGGAGAAGGGACTTTTCCTTTTGCGAAACAAGTTGAAGGCTGGAATGCAGATCTTGGATCACATTATGCAGATAAATTCTCACATTCAAATATTTATAAATTTGATGCCGTCATTCCACATACCTATTATAAACCACATAATAACTGGTATCACATTGCTGTAGACAATTTATGTACGCTCTATCCCACAGAAGGACTCGCAAGTTGTAGTCCGATTTCTTGTACGGACCCTCTGGACCTTGATGTTACTTATGACGGAAACTGGAAATATGATGAGTATGACCCTCGAATAAAGGATGCATTTCAGGGTATGATGGGGTATTCTGTTTGGAATTACCCGGTTGACTTACCCTCTTACTTCGGACCGGCACCTGGTAACCTCAATGATTTTCTTAAAACACGCTATATGCTTTTTTATCAGGCGATGGATGCTGATTTACAATTCAGTTCAACGGGTGATGATGCAAAAGAGATGTGGGCCACTGAAAAAAACTTTCTGAGTAATGATACATGGAATGAGGACCCTGTCGTATTAGATGAAACTTACAACAAACGTGTATTGGATGTTTACTATAACACCTTTGTTCAGGGTTATTTTTTACAGGAATGGTTTTTAAAGGATTTAACCAAGTTAAATTTTACTAAAACAGTATTTCGACAGAATTTTTTCACCTATTCCCACATTCACAGTTTTGCCGGTGGCGGATGGCAGGATCTGCTCGTGCAAGCTGATGATTGCGATCTGGTTGCAAATGGACTTGACCCCGATGTAATAAATGGCCCGTATTGGATGCGCAGAACAACCTACTGGACCTATTACCTGCTCAGTGAAATTTTTAAACAAAAGCTCAACTACCTGCCTTCGGCAATTTCACTTCCAGAACACAGTAAAAATCAGCCTCCAACGGTATTCATAGACGATGAGCATGAAAATTTATATGTGTATTTTAGTAATACAAAACAATTAAGTCAAAATGATATAATTGACCCTGAAAATTTATATCCGCTGTTCGACTACGGGTTTGAATTTACGACAATTGACCTTTACGTGGTTGACGCTGAATTTCCGCATGCTGCATCTGGAAGAAACCTGATGGTCAGTAAACAGGCAGGTAATATTGCAATAAATTCCTGTTATGAATGTAATCAAAATGATGCTGATTACAATCCGCATCCGTTTGATATTCAGGGCATCACGATAATTGAGGATGTGAATCAATGCGATTGCGATCTGCCGCCAGGAGCAGTATGCGTTCCCGTTCCCGGTTATTCTTATGGTTACTTTGAAATTGGCATTCATGCATTTGGGCCGTATGAAAGGCAGCAAGCGACAATTTCGGACAAATATAATGTGGTGATTTACCCCAACCCTGCATATGACTATTTCAGTATTAATTTGGAAAATAACTATGAAATGCAGACAGACGAGAACATAGATATTATTGTGTCTGACCTTACAGGATTTCCAATTGCTACTTTTCAGATTAGTGAATCTAATCAAATAAATATTTCGAATTTGCATGCCGGATTATACCAGGTAACATTGCGCTTTTCCGATAAATCAATCATTACAAAACCATTGATTAAAATAAAATGAAGATCAATAAATTCAGTTTAATGGAATACTCCTGCCTGGCAGGAGTATTCTTATCCTTAAACCCAAAAACATCGGCACAGGTAATTTACACCGACCTTGAACCCGACATCGAATTGCAGTTTGATAGCGAAACTGCATTCATTGATATGGATAATAATGGGACTAATGATTTTGCGTTTTTGAAAACTTCAAATTCTTGGACGACTTATACTACTTCGGGATTTTCGTATATTTTAATTAAAAACGCTCTATATGCCGGACCATATATAGTTGACAATGAAGTTGCTTGTTATTATGACACCCATTCAGGTACATCTATATTAAGGCCATATGCTCTTTCAACAGAGACTATCATCGGCGATAATTTAAATTTTGAAAACTGGGGGCTTCAACTGTTAGCTCTAAATGTTTCCACTGACTTAGGCATTATTTTAGATTGGGCTGGAAGCTGGTGGAAACCTTGGTTACCAGAAATTGAAGATCATTATTTAGGGGTGCATTTTGTTGACAATGATGAAAATTATCATTATGGTTGGATAAGATGTAGTGTTTTGGATTCAGTAGAAAAATTGGTAATCAAGGATTTCGCATATGAAACTCTTCCCAATTATCCCATCAAAGCGGGAGACACAACACATTTTGTCGCAATTAATAATTTAGAAAATTCACTTGATGCTACAGTTTATAGTTTCAATAAATGTATTTATATCCAAATTGAAATATTTCAAAATGCAGAATTAATTATTTACGACCTAAATGGAAAACAAATAATTAATGAATTTTTGCAAAATAAAAGCGAATCAATTAGCATGATAAATTATCCTGCCGGTGTATATTTGGTGACATTGCTGAATGATGGGAAGCGGTTTGACAAAAAAGTATTCATTGAGTAAATCGTTGGAACCACTGGTTATAACAAAAGCTTTGCAAAATGGCTGGGTTAATTGCACCTATGAAAATTATAACTATACATAAATATTTATCCAAACCATAAACTATATCGATTAGTTGCCGCCACTTCGCAAAGCTTCAAAACGTTATAGCCAATGGTTTTCCGACGTTTTCAGCAATTATGGATTGTTGAAAACATGGGCTATTTTAAGTATATTTGTTGACATATTAATACTATGAAAAAGTTAAGTATATTTTTTATAATGCTATATCTGCCTCTTAGCAGTTTTTCGCAGACGCCAGATATTGAATGGCAAAATACAATCGGAAGCAATGGCGATGACTTTCTCGTTACAGTTCATCAAACAGAAGACGGCGGTTATATTCTAGGAGGTTATTCCTACGGTGGAATATCAGGAGATAAAACTGAAGCGGGTCTTGGTTTCGCCGATTATTGGATTGTAAAATTAAATACTTTCGGAGCAATAGAATGGCAAAATACCATCGGTGGAAATTCTAATGATATATTGACTCAACTTGAAGTAACTTCAGATGGGGGCTATATTTTAGGAGGTTATTCGGACTCAGGAATCTCTGGCGATAAAACTGAAGCAAGTTTAGTTTCAAGCAATGATTATTGGGTGGTAAAAATTGATGATTTTGGTAATATTCAATGGCAGAATACGATTGGTGGTGCTGGAAATGATGAATTAAGAGGTATTGACCAAACAACAGATGGTGGATATATTTTAGGAGGAAGGTCAAATTCTCCTATATCAGGCGATAAAACGGAAGCGAGTGATGAGTATTACGATTATTGGGTAGTGAAAATAGACATCTTAGGGAATTTGGTATGGGAAAATACTATCGGTGGAAATGAATATGATTACCTTTATTCGGTATGTGCAACGATTGATAATGGTTGCTTGATCGGCGGTATGTCAAATTCACCAATTTCTGGTGATAAAACAGACGACGCATATACAGGTAGTGGTGATTATTGGATTTTAAAAATTGATAGTTTAGGAAATATAATATGGCAGAATGCAATTGGGGGAAATGGCACAGATTGGTTGATGTCTATTCACTATGCTAATTCTGGAGGATTTATATTGGGTGGTTATTCATCTTCAAATATTTCTGGCGATAAAACTGAGAACAATAGGGGAGAATATCCACTTACAAATGATTATTGGGTCGTAATTATTGATAGCGGAGGAATTGTTCTTGAAGAAAAAACAATCGGTGGTTCTTATGATGATCGGTTGAAGTGTCTGCAACCTGTAGATAGTGGATTTATTATTGGCGGATATTCATTCTCCGGTATTTCAGGTGATAAGACGGAGCCAAACATTGGTTTTGAGGATTACTGGTCTCTTAAATTGGATTCTATAAACAGTATTGGATGGCAAAAAACATCTGGTGGTTGGCTTGATGATTTGCTCACAGGCATTGCGGTAACACTTGATAACGGATATATACTTGGCGGATATTCGTCTTCACCAATATCAGGTGACAAAACGGAGGAATCCATTGGCGCTAATGATTATTGGGTTATTAAATTACAAGGCGATTGCACTAATTATTCATTTTATGCCGATGATGATTCGGATGGTTATGGAGCAACTTCAGATTCCGTATTGGCATGCACTCCACCTGATGGATTTGTCCTAAATAAATTAGATTGCGATGATTCAAATGCTGCTATTCACCCCGATGCTGCAGAAATATGCAACTCCATTGATAACAATTGTAACGGTGAAACCGATGAAGGGTTACCTCTCTTTACATTATATGCGGATATTGACGACGATATATTCGGTGATGCGCTTTCAGACAGTACCTCATGCATGGCTGAATTAATCGGTTATGTGGAGGATTCCACTGATTGTGATGATGGAAACAACCTTATTCATGAACCAATGCAATATTTCGCAGATATGGATAGTGATAGTTTCGGTGATGCAGGCAATACTGTATTTTCTTGCACTTTGATTTCGCCATCCGGTTATGTAACAGATAGCTCGGATTGCGATGACACCAACGCGACAATTTATCCGGGCGCAGAAGAAGTATTAAACAACTTTGATGATAATTGCAACGGTTCAATTGATGAAGGGGTGGTTCTTATAGAAAATATTATCCACTTCAATTTTGAAATTTTCCCAAATCCGAATGATGGTAATTTTCAATTAATTTTAAATAATCCAAGCTCAGAAAAAGTAATTGTTAAAATTTATAATTCATTAGGTGAAGAAATTTATTTCGCTCAACCTTATGCAGTGAACAATTTAAATATAAGATTACCCCAGTCTTTTATCGGTATTGGAATTGTTAATGTCAGTATTGGAAATAACTATATCAATAAATTAATCAGCGTATTTAAATAAATTTCATTTAACCAAAACCCATGTTAAAATTATTCAATGCCAATTACAAAAAACATTTATTATGAAGAATTTACTTTTTATATTTATTTTACTGGCAGTCTATAAATTAAATGGACAAACAAAAATCGGAAGTAGCTCCACTCCAGTTACATTTACGAATGATCCTACATGCACCGGGTGTGTTGATTTACCTGCTAAATTAACTATTGCAGATGCACAAGCTGATGGAAGCACTAAAGGTGCTGCCACATTCTTTGGCCTGGATTTTAATTCAAGCAGTGGTCTTATTTCAATTGATTATCCAAATGCCCAACTTGCAACGGGCAGCCAAAATGGCTTCGTAGCATGGACCGGCACACAAACATTTGGTGGAATCAAGATATTTGATGGAAATGTGTCATTAGCATCCACAAGAACATTATCCTTATGGAATGGCTCAGAAACCACTCCTTCGCTATTGTTTTCCGATAACAACACAGGGTTTGGTTTTTTAACTACCCCGAGCAATACCTGTTTTCTTTCATTTGACGGAATTTACAGGTATCAATTTTTATCTGGAGAATTTGATATGAAAAACTGTGCGAATTTTGTAGCGGGTGCTGGCAAACTTGATATTAATATTACGCATGATGCAGATTCCGAATCTCCAAAACAAGATGGAGGCGTTAGTGTTTCAACATATTCAGGCACTGAAACAAAAACCTGCACATTTGGAGGGCGCACTGCGAATGGAACCGAAAGTGTACCTGCAAGCACTATACTTGATCAGGCAATGGTGGAATTTATAGGGAAAGGCTATGTTCTTTGTCCATTTGAAGACCCAGCGGATTGTGATGACTATGGTTTTGAACATACAAATCGTGGTGTATTTGGTGTATATGCATCAGAAACGCATTCCCTAAGTTCCCAAGGTGCTTATTGCGCAATCCAAACGACCAGGATAGGCACAACAAATGATCATTTCAGTTTTTTGATAGATGCGGCAGGAAATGGTGGACTAACCTACAATAAAATCATACCAATAGCATATCCTGATCTATGGAGCGACGGTACTGATCCGGAAGATGATTATGACAGCAGATTTTTCACAGTAGAATCTGAGACAAATACAACAGATGTTGGATTATTTCTCCAAAACAACAATGCCGCAAAGGGAATAAATATTTGGCTTGACAACGACCAAGATATCTCCTATTTCGACAATATAAGAAACTCAAATGGCGCTGCGTTTAAATTCAGATTAAAAACTGCAGGCACGTCTGTTACCGCAATGACGATAAATGCGCATGGATCCAATATTGGCGGAGGAACCCCTGCTTCAGGAGAAACCTTTTCTGTGGGTTCAAATCGTGATTTAATTGTTAATTCATCCGGGAAATTATCTAAATATCAGAATTCAACAATTTCTGACGGGGAATTGCTGATTGGCAAAACATCGGGCAGCACTTTTGAAAAAGCAACACTTACCGGATCATCAGGTATATCAGTAACAAGTGGCAGTGGTTCAGTTACGCTTTCAGGGTTTGGCTATTCGGAACAATTCGGGTTTGGACAGTTTAACCCAAACGATGCGGCTAATTATTATGGAGGGGGACAGGTGCAATCTTCCGGCACTACCGCCGGTGTAAGTCGGATTTATATCCCAAAGACTGGAACAATAAAAGTATGTTATGTCGTCTTTGACAATGCCGGAACATTAGGTTCTAGTGAGTCATCCACTATTTCTATACGTGTTGAAAATACTACTGACTATACTGTGTCATCAACTGTTACAAATGATAGTAGACCAACTGTATTCAGCAATACATCAATGTCAGTTCCTGTTACAGCGGGACAATATATCGAAATTAAATGGTTTACACCTACTTGGGCAACTAATCCAACATCTGTGCGGTTAAGTGGCACTATATATATCGAATAGAAATAATTATATTGATAAAACCACTGGCTATAACAAAACCTTTGCAAAATGGCGGGTACTGAGTACCCAAGAAAATTAATCTTAAAGTAAAATTATAGCCTACCGTGAATTATATCGTTTAGTTGCCGCCACTTCGCAAAGCTTCTAAACGTTATAACCAATGGTTCAGCAAAATCACAGTCCCAATGCAACGTGCGACAGACACGATCAGTGGACTGTTGACCGACTGAATAAGCGGCGGCGACGACAGGTTTGTAAGACAATCTTACCCCTTTAAACACAACTTCAAACTTTTTCGTTAACTTTAAAGTCACGCCAATGAAAAAATTAATAAAATCAAATACGCAATTCCAAAAATCAATTTATATTTTTGGGTTGTTAATAGCAACAATATATTTACGTTCAATTGGCAGCAACATCAGTATTACCTATTCTGAAAGATCAAATAATATTTTTTCGCCTGACACGATTCCACCAGACAGCAGTTTAATAATAGATACAGTAAATGTTTCAGCTGTTTATACAATTTCAGACACTGCTGACATGTATTCAGATGGACTGGATGATATTATTTTATTAATTGAGGATTCTGTAAATTTTGCTGAGCAAGACAGCTTAATAACTTTTGTAGTCGGGCAAATTGATCCAACTGTTCTCTTTAATAAACCGAATGATTCAGCGGCTTATTATTATGCCACAGACACCGTTGCTTATTATATTCCTCAATATGACTCTTCTGTTTATACGCTTATAAATGTAGATACGGGTTTAATCGGGAATGCGCAGGATTTGCTGAGCCTGAAAATAAAAGATAATGCAGGAATCATTACAATTAAGCCGGGACACACCACGCGGGAATTAAACAGCGGCATGTTTGGTATCCACATCCCTGGAATTTTCTTACCCAACCATATTTCAGAAGATGATACCTATTATATGCAGGCATGGCAAGCGCTAAGTGATTTGAAGCCTGCTTCCCTGCGTTATCCGGGTGGTGCAGATACTAGATGGCAACATCCCCTTGACTATGACAAGGATTGGGACGGTATTGCAGACCCGGTTAAAGGGTACGGCTATAATATTGATGAGATTATCCGATTTTATGATGTGACAAATGAGACAGATCAGGACCCTGCAATACCAACTGACAATATACAAGCTAATGATCAAGATTTTATTGATGAAATTCACAATGATTTAGATGGAACAGATGGATCATTAGTAAATATTTGTGATTTATGTCCAATATGGATGGATGCTGACGCTTATCAAGAGGACTTCGAAAAAATATACTCCAAATGGAAAACACAGGAAACACTTCCAGCGGGTGAGAAATATATTGATCAGTTTTTGAGGATGGTGAAAAAAATTGAAGAGGATAATCAGGTTGCTGATCCCGGATACAAAGTAGAAATAATAGTTGACCTGCCCATTCCAATGGCCTCGGCCACAGAATGCTGGAATTTTGTGGATTATTTGAGGAACAATGCGATCCATAATTTAAATGTGGCCGGTGTGGAAATGGGAAATGAAACCTATTTCGGATGGGCGATGGATATGATGGGATTTGAAACATTTGATGATTACTACAATTATATTGATGGCCAAGATCCTGATCCAACCTGGACTGAAAATTTTTACGATTACGTTTACGGTCCTCCACCGGGTGAATATATTATCACTGAAGCCATTATGGCTGGAAAAACAAAATGGGATCATAATTACTTTAAAGAATTTAAGCTAAAACATGCCTGGAGTTGCAAAATTGGGTTGCCTGCGGAAAACCTCCCGGAAGAGTATGATGAGACTGATGGTAATATTTTTGGTGTGAATGGTCCTGACCCCGGAGAAGGGACTTTTCCTTTTGCGAAACAAGTTGAAGGCTGGAATGCAGATCTTGGATCACATTATGCAGATAAATTCTCACATTCAAATATTTATAAATTTGATGCCGTCATTCCACATACCTATTATAAACCACATAATAACTGGTATCACATTGCTGTAGACAATTTATGTACGCTCTATCCCACAGAAGGACTCGCAAGTTGTAGTCCGATTTCTTGTACGGACCCTCTGGACCTTGATGTTACTTATGACGGAAACTGGAAATATGATGAGTATGACCCTCGAATAAAGGATGCATTTCAGGGTATGATGGGGTATTCTGTTTGGAATTACCCGGTTGACTTACCCTCTTACTTCGGACCGGCACCTGGTAACCTCAATGATTTTCTTAAAACACGCTATATGCTTTTTTATCAGGCGATGGATGCTGATTTACAATTCAGTTCAACGGGTGATGATGCAAAAGAGATGTGGGCCACTGAAAAAAACTTTCTGAGTAATGATACATGGAATGAGGACCCTGTCGTATTAGATGAAACTTACAACAAACGTGTATTGGATGTTTACTATAACACCTTTGTTCAGGGTTATTTTTTACAGGAATGGTTTTTAAAGGATTTAACCAAGTTAAATTTTACTAAAACAGTATTTCGACAGAATTTTTTCACCTATTCCCACATTCACAGTTTTGCCGGTGGCGGATGGCAGGATCTGCTCGTGCAAGCTGATGATTGCGATCTGGTTGCAAATGGACTTGACCCCGATGTAATAAATGGCCCGTATTGGATGCGCAGAACAACCTACTGGACCTATTACCTGCTCAGTGAAATTTTTAAACAAAAGCTCAACTACCTGCCTTCGGCAATTTCACTTCCAGAACACAGTAAAAATCAGCCTCCAACGGTATTCATAGACGATGAGCATGAAAATTTATATGTGTATTTTAGTAATACAAAACAATTAAGTCAAAATGATATAATTGACCCTGAAAATTTATATCCGCTGTTCGACTACGGGTTTGAATTTACGACAATTGACCTTTACGTGGTTGACGCTGAATTTCCGCATGCTGCATCTGGAAGAAACCTGATGGTCAGTAAACAGGCAGGTAATATTGCAATAAATTCCTGTTATGAATGTAATCAAAATGATGCTGATTACAATCCGCATCCGTTTGATATTCAGGGCATCACGATAATTGAGGATGTGAATCAATGCGATTGCGATCTGCCGCCAGGAGCAGTATGCGTTCCCGTTCCCGGTTATTCTTATGGTTACTTTGAAATTGGCATTCATGCATTTGGGCCGTATGAAAGGCAGCAAGCGACAATTTCGGACAAATATAATGTGGTGATTTACCCCAACCCTGCATATGACTATTTCAGTATTAATTTGGAAAATAACTATGAAATGCAGACAGACGAGAACATAGATATTATTGTGTCTGACCTTACAGGATTTCCAATTGCTACTTTTCAGATTAGTGAATCTAATCAAATAAATATTTCGAATTTGCATGCCGGTTTATATCAGGTGACATTACGTTTTTCGGATAATTCAATCATTACAAAACCATTGATTAAAATAAAATGAAGCGTAATAAATTCAGTTTAATAGAATACTCCTGCCTGGCGGGAGTATTCATATCCTTAAACTCAAAATCAACGGCTCAGGTAATATACACCGACATTGAACCGGACATCGAATTACAGTTTGATGGCGAAACGGCTTTCATTGATATGGATAATAATGGTACCAGTGATTTTGCGTTTTTGAAAACTTCGGAAGGGTATTATCATTATTGGACTTCAGCTACCTCAACAGGAGTTTACAGGTTTCGACATGGTATTTGGGCCGGACCAATGTACAGTTTTAATGAGATTGCAGCTAGGTCCGTAACTCATGGTAGTTACGGAGGAAGTACCGAATATTTCCCATATGCACTTGAATTGGGAGATTTAATAAATGAATTGTTTAGTTTTCACAACGCGGGGTTTCAGCTTTTGGGCTCTGGGTTCTACCAATCGATTATAGATTCTGACCATTGGGCTGATCGCTTTGGTAGCTGGAATCCAGATGTTGATAATGGTTATCTTGGGGTAAGATTCAAGAGTAATGATGATTGTATGCATTACGGTTGGATACGTTGCACTACAATCGATTCGACAAAACGGCTAATCATTCATGACTATGCATATGAGACTGTATGCGAGCACCCAATTGAAGCCGGAAGTTTAACTAGTTATGTTGAAATACAAACAGAGGCCAATAATTTTGACGCAACGGTGTATAGTTTTAGTAAAAATATTTATATCAATATGGCATTATTTCAAAATACAGAATTAATTATTTGCGATCTGAACGGAAAACAAATTATTAAAAATTATTTGCAAACTAAAAACGAAACAATTAGCATGACAAATTATCCCGCCGGTATATATTTAGTGACATTGTTAAAGGATGGAAATCGGTTTGACAAAAAGGTTTTCATCGAGTAAATCGTTTGAACCACTGGTTATAACAAAACCTTTGCAAAATGGCTGGTGAATCCTAAACATGAAACTTATAATTCCAATTGAGAATTTTAGTAACCATTTACTATTTCGCTTCGAATGCCGCCACTTCGCAAAGCTTCGAACGTTAGCGGTCATTGTAAAACGTGACAAACCTTAAAATAGGAATGAATAAGAAGGCGAATTATGAAAAAACAACGAACCGCAGACGTTAGCGGTCAGGCTAAAAACAAAACAATTAACAATCGAACAAAATGACAATAGAAACTAAGAATTTATTACTCATTCCTTGCGAGACTGAAATTTTGAAATCCGCTATTCAAGGAAATGAAATCCTTGCAAAGAAAATCAATGTAACTGTTCAAGACAATTGGACAGAATTTGGTGTTGG
>ENA-ORBV01008855-ORBV01008855.1-microbial-mat-metagenome-genome-assembly--contig:-NODE-8855-length-16762-cov-11.668445_pt1 | contig 16762 bp, 12 predicted proteins | sample MGYA00237777_ERZ505514 | MGnify/ENA primary metagenome ERZ505514 (study PRJEB26160, sample SAMN06269048) | microbial mat metagenome | isolation source: Oligotrophic lake microbial mat | place... | reverse complement strand
CGGCGGGGCGGGCGGCGGGGCAAGCGGCGGCTCGATCGCGGCCACGACGACGCGGTTGCCGCGCACTTCGACGACATGGACCGGGGTCGCGGCTTCGATGGGTTCGCCGCGGCTGACAACGTCGACGCGGCGCCCCTCGATGCGCGCGTGGCCGGCGGGCCGGAGCGTGCCCAGTGCCACACCCTGCTTGCCCAGCAAATCGAGGTCGCGCACATCGGTCGCCGCCGTGGATTCGAACGACAGTCCGCTCACCACGATCTTTTTGCCGATCGGCGTGCGCGGGAAAAACCGCAGGCCGAGAAAGATCGATGTGGGCACGAGGATGGCGACGGCGACGAGAAACGCCAACCCAGTGTCGCGGCTCTCTCCGAACGCGGCTCCGATCGACCACAAAAGGGCCGCGGCGCCGGCGAACGAGAGCAACCCCAGCGTGGGAACGAGGACGTCCGCGAAGAGCAGGACCACACCGACGATCAGCAGGACGATTGCGAGGGTCATGGGCGCGATGGTGTTGCCAGCGCTTCGACGACGAGGCGGCCCGTTCGGATTTCGACGACACGCACGGGGGCGCCCGCGTCCAAAAGATCGCCTTCGACGAGCGCCTCGAAACGCTCGCCCGGGAAGGCGTCCAGTTCCACGAGCCCAACGGGCCGTAGGGCGCTGAGCGTCACACCGACCGCGCCGACCGTTGCCGCGGCGGCGCGCGGCCCCGCGAACTCGCCCACCCCGGACGCAAACGCCGGGCGCAGGGCGTCCGTGCCTCCCTCGGCGACAAGCAGGCGGCGCAGGAAGGGCACACGCAGCACGAGGCGCGACAGCAGCAGCCCGAGCACGGCGCCGACGCTGAGCCAGATCAGCGTCGACTGCATGGCGTCGAGGAGGACAGCGCGCTCCATCGACGTCGCGAAGGGAACGCCGGGTCCAAGGCCGGACCACACGAGGCCCGCGAACACCATCAGCGCGCCCGCGATCCCCGCCACCAGCGTTCCGGGCAAGATGAAGAGTTCGACCGCCACGAGCGCGATCCCGAGGCCGATCAACACGAACTGGGGCACATCCGCAAGGCCGGTCAGGTAGCGCCCAAAGAGCAGCAGCCCAAAACTCAACGCGCTCAGCATCCCCGGCAATCCCAGACCGGGCTGCTGAAGCTCCATCCAGGCAAACACCACACCCAGTGTCATGAGCAGCCAGGCAATCGATTCGAAGAACGACGCCCAACGCTCGGAACGCATGCGCTCGACTTCGTATCGCGCGCCCTCTCGTGCGCCGATCTTTTGCAATAACTCCGCGCGCGTTTCGACCAGGCCGTTCGCGATTCCATAACGCACCGCCTCGGGACCGGTGCACGCCAGCAGTGTCCCGCGCGCGACGACGGTCTCGATGCGCACCGCGTCGGCGCCGCTCGCGCGCAGGTCGTCCCATTCGGCGCCGGTCATGTAACGCTGCTCCCCGTCGACCTCGACCAGCAGCACCTCGAGCTCGGGGTCGACCATCGCTGCGGCGAGCGCACCTGGACGCCCACGCTGTTCGGCCCACGCACGCCATTCAGCCCGGTATGCGGCGAGGGTTTTCTCGGCGACGATCGGATCCTCCGGTGCAGCACCCTGGATGCCCATGGGCCCCGTGCGGATCACCGCCGCGGCGCCGATCGTCGCGTTGGTGCGCATGTAGAGCTGGTCGCAGACCATCGCGATCAACGCCCCAGCCGAAAGAGCGTTGCCCGAAATCCAACCGACCACGACAACACCGTCCGCGCGTCCGCGCTCGATCGTGCGTGCGAGCGCCGTCATCCGATCGAGCCGGCCACCGGGCGTGTCGAATTCGATCACGAGCCGGTCGCCGCGGGCCTTCGCAGTGTCGATGCCGCGGCGCAAAAGGCTCTGCATCCCCGGATCGAGCGGCCCCTCGAAGCGGATCCAGGTCGCACCCTCGCCCCCGCTCCCCTCGCCGTCGCCCGCCTGGAGGCCCGCTCGGACGCCGCTGGCAAGCAGCAGCAAAAAGCACGCGGCGAGCAACACACGCACGCAGCGGGGTCGGGGGGCGAACTGAAGGTGGGGCGGCACGATCGGCCGGGGGCGCTACCCCGTGGCAGCGCGATCCCGTGTGCCCCATTCTTCAACGGAACGTGCCCGAGAGTGAAGCACCGTTGCCCGAATCGGCGGCGGACGCCGCGCTCGACGCATCCTTGGGCCTCAAACGTGGGGTCGTCTAAACCAGATCGACGTCGGAGAGCTGGTACCACCAGTTCTCCCGCAGCCACATCTGCTCGACCCGGGGGTGGAAGCTGCGCGCGCCCATGAAGTAGTGGCTCGGGTACACCCGCCAACCCGCTTCCTGGAAGCTTCGGAACCAGGGCGACCAGTCCGGAAACAGGGTGATGAACGCACTGACACCCTCGGAACGTCCAAGGGCCTCCACGGCCTGGCGCAAAAGCGCCCCGACCTCCGGCTCTTCCGGCGGCACCAGCCACTCGCACAGCACCCCCATCCGCGGCACGATCCAATCCGCCGTCCGGTACACGGCGGTCCCGCGCAGGATCCCCGCGCTGTCGCGCACACCCAGTGCCACGTAGTCGAAGCGGGGGTGGTCGATGAAACGCCAGTTCAAGAACGCCGCGTCGCGGAACGCGGACACCGCCCACGGACCCGCACAGCGGTCGTACAGCCAGCGCGCCTGTTCGTCGTACTGCACGAGGCGCTCGACACCGTCGGGCAACGTGGTCGGGCCCGAATCCATTTGGCGCACGAGCAGACCGTGGGTTTGGACAACCTCGTATCCGAGGAACTGTTGCCCCAAGCGGAACACCTTTTCGATCGGCATCCCGTAGTGAATGGGATCCTTGTCGGCGCCGCCCCACTCCTCGAAAAACTTGTACGCCGTGTGCACGAAGAGCCCCGGGCGCCGATAACCGGCCCGATGCTCCGGCAGCATCATCGAATCGACGATGTGGAGGAAAAAGCGCTCTTCCCCGCGCATGTCCGTGCGGTAGGGAATCGCCGCGTACTGCCCGACGACGCGGTCGCCGTGCAGCGCGAGCATCACACGCCGCCCGAAGGGATGGCGTTCGAAGGCCCAGCGCCATTCGTCCAACGTGCGCGGCACATGGTTCGGATTGTCCGCCGCGAACACGCGGTTGAACGCTTCCAGAATGCCGTGCTCGTCACCTGGCTCGTAAGGGCGAATCGTGTACTCGCTCATGGTCACACGAGGTCCGTGTCGCCCAGGGTGTAGTACCAGTTGTGGTAGAGCCAACGCATGTCGTGGCCGCGGCCCGCTTCGCGTCCCACGATGAAATAGCTCGATGCTTCGACGCGCATTCCCAGGTGCTGCAGCGGAAGCCACTCCACGCAACTGTCAGGAAGGAACGCAACGAAGCGCTTGGCCCCGTCGGCGTGGGTCCGCGCGAGCAGCCACGTACCGAGCGCCGCGCGCGCCCCGTCGTCGCCAGGATCAACCAGCCACTCGCACACGAGCCCCACCCGCTCGCCCTCGAGCTCGCCCGTGCGGTGGACACACAAGCCGACGGCCCGCCCCGAACGGCGCGCGACGGCGAGGGTGTAGCGGTGTTCGGGGTGGCGCAGGAAACGCCAGGTAAGGAGCGCCGCATCGCGCACGGCAATCGCCTTGTACGGCGCGGCCGCGCGCGCGAAAAGATGGTCGATGTCCGTCGGAATGTCGTGGACCTCTTCCACGTCGACCTGCGGCGCCGCTGCGCTCTGCCACGTGCGCGCGCTGCCGACAAGACGTGTCTGCGTGCGCACGACCGCATAACGCATGTCGCGCTTGCCCACACGCCACGCCGCAGGGACGGGCAGGCCCCACACGACCGTGTCGGGATTGCTCCCGTAGTGGTCCCAAAACTTCACGCTGCACGTCGCAAACGCGCTGGGTTTGGTGCGCCATTCCCGGAATGCCGGGTCCGACATCGAATCGACGAGTTGGCAGAACGAGCCGTGCGCTCCATCGAGAAGCATGCGCTGTCCGATTGCGGCACACTGCGTGACGACCCGCCCATCGGGGGTCACCGTGACGAAAATCCGCCAGCCGCCGGGGTTGTCCAGGTAGCGCCAGCGCCACTGTTCAAGGGTGTGCGGCTTGAAGTTCGGGTCGACCGCGCTGAACACACGGTTGAACGTCGCGAGGATCCCGTGCTCGTCGCCGGGGAGGTACTCGCGGATGGTGGTTCCGCCGGGGAACGGCGTCCCCCCGGGGGACGGGGTGTCGGCCGCGTGGGGGGCTTCTGCGCTCACGGGGTGGGGATCATCGGCGCCGAAGCGCGCCTGGCTCCACGGCGACCGGGATTCGCTCGGGGTTCGAGCAGCACCGCGCCCCGGCGCAGGGGTGTTGGCGGGAGTGCATGGGAATCGAACCCACCGGCCCCGCTGTTCACGGAGCCCGACCGGCTTTGAAGACCGGGCGGTACACCAGCACCGATCCACTCCCCTAGGTGGCCCGCATTCGACACGCCCGGAAGCCCCGCCGCAAGCTCCTCGGCCTCCCCTGCGGCGCAAACAGGGCGGCACGGCGTAGGCCAACCGATCCCCCGGCGTCACCGTCCTCGCCGCCCGATCGCCTGGCTGAAGTCGCGGCCCGCGCCGCGATGGGACCCGGGTAGTTGTCAAAGTTCGCATAACCGCCCCAAACGTAGAAGCCCCGCCCCGGCAACAGCGCCCGCGCGGCATTGCCAAACCACGCACGCAGCATCCGCGCGAACTCCTCGTCCGTGATGAAGTCGTTCGCGAGCGGGCGATCCTTCGGCCGCATCTTGCCGGTCGCCTGCGCCTTCGACGGATCGCGGGCGAGGTCCAACTTCTGGTGGTGCGTTTGCTTCGAGGGCGCGAAGCTCGAAAGGCCCGCCGCGATGGCGTTGTTGGAACGCGGCTCGACTTTCACGTTGTAGGGCGGATCCAAGTTCACCAGGTGAATACGCTCGCCCCCGAGCAGCCGTTCGACGTCCTCCCACTTCGAGCTGTCGCCGCACAACAGCCGGTGCGATCCGCAGATCCACAGGTCGCCCGGACGCGTGATCGCCGCATCGCCCGGCTGCGGTGCCTGGTCCTCGACGACATCCGCCAGGTCGTCCGTCCCCGCCGCGATCTCGGCGAGCAGGGCGTCGATGTCCCCGCTCGAGTCGCCCACGCCGTCGAGCGCGTCCTCGGCCCGCAGATCCTCCAGGATCCGCGCGAGCGCGCCCTGGTCCCACTCGGCAAACTCGGCGGTGCGGTTGTCAGCGATGGCGTACGCGGTGGCGTCGAGGTCCGTCCCCTCGAACCAGACCACAGGCACCGCCTCGGCGCCCAGCTCCTTCGCAGCCTTGAGCCGCATGCCCGCGATCACCTCCCACGAGGGCCGGGCCACGATCGGCTGGCGCCAACCGAACCGCCGGATCGAAGCGGCAACATGCGGCACCGCGGGATCATTCAGCCGCGGGTTCGAGGGCGAGCAAAACAGCCGCGCGAGCGGCACCCATTCCACGCTCAGCGTGGCAGTCGTCGAAAGGTCCATAGCGTCTCCGGGGAGGAGCCGCGCGAATAACGCTTGGACGGATTCGAGGCGAGGGACGCCCCGGCTTGGAGTAGAGCGTCGAGGAGCGCGCATTAAAGCACGCGCGGGGCGCGCACTCAACGCAACGACTCGAGACCGCCCCCTTGCGGCACAAGGCCCCGCGGAGCCCTCCCGCTTGCGATCCTGGCGCCCCCAGCGGCACAGCAGGCGCCACCCGGCCGGCCAACCGCCGCAGGTCCCCTCTCACCGGCGATTGAGACCGAAAAGGTCTCAGGGAAACTCCTTAGCCAGCGGCCTCCTCGCGGGCAAGAGGCCCGATTCCGGCCCCAAACGAACTTGCCGGTTTGCGGGGACCTTCCGGTGACCTCCTGGGCACCTTTTAGCCATCCTCCGGGGGTGCCGGAGTGGCAGGCGCGGGGGTCGCATGCTGTCCACATCCGCATTGGGTGTGCCTGCGTCGCTTCTCCTCCGAGGCCACTTTCAGGGCTCCATCGCGCGGGTGGGCCTGACCCTCGCAACTTGAGCGCGTCAGGACTCATCACCGAGATCACGGTTCCTCTAGAAAAGCTCCACGGTGCCCGACCCTACGAAGTGCGGCGCCGTGTAAGTAAGCACCCAGTACCGGGGGGTGTCAGGGTCGTTGGTTTCGAGAGAGAGAGCGCTTCCGACATATCCGGGCTCGGGGCGATCGCCACCGTTGCGGGAGGGCTGCGGAGCGCGGGGAGCGCGGGGGATGCATTGGTGAGCGTCGGTTTGGGACGGACGAATCGGGTTGGTTCCCGCGGTGGACGTGGCTCACGCTCGGGCGCCTGCCACTAGGCGGCCGGGCACGCCGGAGAGCAGGTCGGAGGGGAGGCCGCCCGCCCAGCGGCGCCACGTGGGCCGTCCGGTCGCGGGGTCCGTGCCCACCACTCCTGCGCTGAATGGCGTTCCGCCTTCGCGGTTGTCGAAGTCCGCGGGCAGCGTCATGCGCAGGCCTTTGAGCCCGTAGCGGAGTTCGCCGTCCAGCAGCACGGCGACCCGCGGATCGACGAGGCCCGGTGCGTGTTCGAGGTCGAGGACAAGCTCCGCGCCGCGGCGGCGCAGGTTGAGCGCGACGGGCTCTCCGCCGGGCACTTCGGGCAGACACAGAAGGCGCGTCGTTGTGCTGCGCAGGAGCGCGCGGCGCACGCGCTCAAGGGGCGCGTCGAGGCGCAACCGCGCGGGCTCGCGGCCCGGACCGGGGGGCAGCTCGAAGTGGCCGACGAGGAGCGGATCGAGGCCCGGCGAAAAGGAGCCCCCTGCGAGTTGGAACTCGACCTCCCGGCGCGCACCGGGCCCAAGTTCGAAGGGCGCCGGGATTCCGCTCACTTCGAACGCTCCGCGGCGGACCTCAACTTCGAGCTCCACGGCGATCGGATGTTCGAAGGGATTGCGCACCGCGGCGCGCACGGTCCAGCGGCCTGCGAATGCACCGCTTTGATCGCCGCTGGGATCCGGCCCGACCTCGAGTACCGGCACCTCGAGGGGCCAACGTCCGGTGTCGTGGGGCGCAAGGCGTACGAGAGCGCGTGCGCCGAGGGCGCGGCGCGGTTCATTGGTGTTGAAGCCGAAAAACGGCACACGACATGCTTCGAGCAGGTGATCGGGATCGTCGAGGCCCCAGCCCCAGCGCTCGTAAGCGAGCGCACGCGTGGCTGCGTCGCGCGGTACGTCGCGCCATCCGCCGGGCCCCAGCCCAAGGGCTTCGATCCGCTCGCGCCGCAGCCACGCGTGGTCGTCCGGGTGCCATCGCACGGCGAGCAGCATCGACGGGAGGCCCGCGTCACGCGCGGCGAGGCACACTTCGCGGTGAAAACTCGCAATGCGGACGGGCAGCGCCGGCGCGTCCTCGCGCAGGATCTCGACAACACGCTCGACGAGGTCGGCGCGCTTGAGTTCGATCATGTGCAGCGCAGGTTGCCCCAACGCGGTCAGCGCGTGTTGGAGCGCGTCCGCGAACAGCGGAAGCGCTTCGCCGGCAAAGCGCTTTTGGAACCAGCCGCCCACCTCCAGGTGCGCCATCTCCGCGAGGGTGACCTCGTGCGCGGCCCGCGGGTCCTGGGCGGTCCGCTCGAGGGTGTCGTCGTGCAGCAACACCGGTTCGCCTTCGCGGGAACCCTGCAGGTCGTACTCGACGCCATCCAGGCCAAACCCGAGCGCCCGTTCCAGGCTCGAAAGCGTGTTTTCCGGCGCATCGAGGGGGGCTCCTCTGTGTCCCAGGATCCACGGCGGCGCGCTCAGCAGCGCCGGCGGCAGTCCGCTGGGATGACCGACGCGCGCGCGATCAGGACCGCTGCCCGGCGACGCGGATTCGTTTTTGGAGCCCATGGCCCGCGCGAGGTTAACCGCGGCCGTGACGGTCGCCTGCTAGACTTCGGCTGGCCCCGCGGGCACACCCATGTTCGGACCTTGGCGACGCCGTAGGATCTTAGCCCGCCTCGACCGCGGCGAGTTGACCTATGGGGACCCCGCGCTCGAAGTCGAGCTGACCCGCGACCCGGCCCTCGCCGCCGCGGTCCTCAAGCGGCGCACCCGGAAAGCGGCACTGGCGACCCAGGTCGGCACCACCCACGGGCCGCCGCCGGGCACACCGGTTCGCCGCCGTCCGCGATTTGCGCCTTGGTTCAGCCTGGCGCTCCTCGGGCTCGCCGGCGGAATGTTCGTGCGCGACCTGATCGAGCCACACGCCTCCGAGGCCGGAACGGGCCAAATCCGCCGCATCCTGCCGGGCGAGACGAGCCCAGCGCGCCTCGTCGTGCGCCTGCCGGAGCCCCGCGTCGATGCGTTCGGCACGTTTGCCTTCGAAGGACCACGACCGCCGGACGGTTGGTTCAGCATCGAGATCCGCGGCGCGGACGACCCCGCAGACGCCGCGCCGCTGCTTCGGCTCGAGCGCACCGAGGGCCTCGCCTGGACACCGACGGGCACCGAACTCGCGGCGCTGCCCCCCGCGATCGCGGTCACCGTCCGCGCCTTCGACGCCGTGGGCACGGAGGTCGCGAGCACGACGGCGCGCTCGCGCCGCGAGTGGCCTTAACCCGGGTTAGTCGCAGGGTTCAGCCGAGCGCGACGTGTGTCGCACCCGCTTCGCGCACTTCACCCACGGGCGCAACAAGCACATCCCGCGCGCGCAGTTCGGCTTCGAACTGCGCGGCGCGCGCCGGCGGAATCGCGACGAGCAAGCCACCCGACGTTTCCGAGTCGAACGCCAAGGTCACGAGCGCGGAATCGACATCCGGGCCGACGTCGATGTCGGCCTCAATCTCGGCGCGGTTGCGTTTGGAGCCCCCCGAAGCGACACCCGCCCGCGCCCAATCGAGCGCTCCGGGCCACAATGGCAGCGCCGCCGCTTCGAACCACAGGCTGACGCCGCTCGCGCGCGCCACGTTGCGCCCGTGCCCCAAGAGCCCAAAACCGGTGACGTCTGTTGCGGCGCTCGCACCCGCGGCGACCATCGCTTCGCACGCGCTGCGGTTGAGCTCGGCCATCTGATGCGCCGCGGGCCGCAGCACGTCAAAGGGAATGCGGCTTTGTTTTGATGCGGTCGTCATGGTGCCCATGCCGAGCCGTTTCGTCAGGTACAGACGATCCCCGGGCCGCGCGCCCGCGTTGTCGATCAACGCGCCCTCGGACACCAGGCCCGTGATGGAGAAGCCGAACAGGATGTCACCCTCGACCGTGTGTCCGCCGGCGAGCACCGCGCCCGACTCCGCGATCTTGTCGAAGCCGCCGCGCAAAATCTCGCCGATCCACGCGTCGGAAAAATCCTTCGGGAAACACGCAATGTTGAGCGCGCTGATCGGCGTAGCTCCCATCGCATACACGTCCGACAGGGAGTTTGCCGCGGCGATGGCGCCGTAGAGGTACGGGTCGTCGACAACCGGCGGAAAAAAGTCAAGGGTCTGCACCAAGAGCGGCGCACCCGCGGACAGACCTTCTCCCTCCCCGAGCCGCACGACACCCGCGTCGGCGAAAGTCTCAGGTCCGATGACGAGGCGCCCGCCGGAGCGATCGCCCTTGGTCGTGAGGCCGCGCAGCACGTGCGCGAGACGCCCAATGGGCATCTTGGCCGCTCAACCCGCGCAGGCGGCGAAGTCGACCAGGCGCTTTGTGGGAGTGGAATCCATGGTGTGCGAGCCTACGCCCCGGATGGCCCCGTGGTCCAGGGGCGGGCGCGCACGAGGTTCAAGAGCTCGTCGTCTTCGCCCGGAAGCAGCGTGCGTGGATCGATCAGGACCCGGTCCGCGCTGACCCGCGCGAACACCGGCGTGTCGAGGTCGCGCAAGTCGGCGACCAGCCGCGCGGCGGACCGGCCGCGCGCGCCCAGCGCCACGGCGAACGTCGGCAGGAAAACGTCGGGAGCGCTGCCCGAGCCCGGTTGGGAACGCTCCTCCACCACCTTGGCTTGCAGGCCGGGAATCTCGGACAGGGCCGCGGCGAGGTGCGTCGCCCGCGTGCGCAGTGTTGCGGAGTCAATGTGCAGCAGCGCGCGCGCCGGCAACTCGTCACCGCGCCCCTCCAGCAGCAGTTCGAAGGTGCGCTCAAGACCCGCCAGGATCGTTTTGTCGAGGCGCAGCGCACGGTAGAGGGGGTTTTGACGCAGCCGCGTCACCGCGTCCCGGCGCCCGGCGACAATGCCCGCTTGGGGCCCACCAAGGAGCTTGTCGCCGGAAAAAAGCACGAGATCGACACCGCTTGCGAGCGCCGTGTGCACGTCCGGCTCGTCGCCGAGAAGATCGAGGGAGCGTGTGCCTTGTGCATCCAGCCTGCCCGAGCCCAGGTCGTAGACCGCCATCAGGCCGCGTTCATGGGCGAGCGCTGCGATTTCCGACGCACTCGCCTCTTCAGTGAAACCGCGGATGCGGAAGTTGCTCTGGTGCACCTTGAGCAAAAGCGCGGTGTCGGGCCCGATCGCCGCGCGGTAATCACCGCTGCGCGTTCGGTTGGTCGTGCCCACTTCGACCAGTTTCACGCCGGAGCGCTCCATCACCGCCGGCATCCGGAACGAACCGCCGATTTCGACCAGTTCACCGCGCGAAAGCAGGGTTTCGCGCCCACCCGAAAGGGTTTGAAGCGCAAGCACCACTGCCGCCGCGCAGTTGTTTACGGCCAGCGCAGCCTCGCAGCCGAGCAGTCGCACGACGAGTTCGCTGAGTCGATCGTCGCGCTGGTTGCGCTCGCCGGTGTGCCGGTCGACCTCGACCACCGCAAAACCCGCGGCCACCCGCGCCGCGGCCGCCGCCGCCTCGGGATGCCACGGCGCACGACCCAGGCCCGTATTCAAAACGACACCCGTGCCGTTGAGCGCGCGCCGCACGCCAGCGCCGCGCTCGCGCCGCAAACGCTCAAGGAGGCCCTTCGCCGGTCCCCCATCGACCACCCACTGGGCAACCTCGGCCTCGGCCCAACCCGCGGCGATGCGCCCGCGCGCGCTGTCGAGCTCCTGCCGCGCGAGTTGCACGAGCAGGGCGTGCCCCGCGTCCTGGCATGCGGGCCGCACAAGCGGATGGGCGAGCAGCGCATCCACGGCGGGAAGGTGGCGAAACGCGCTTCGATCGGCGGGCATGGGCCCATTGATCCTAACGCGCGCGGGGTTGCGCGGACGAATGGGCCCGCCGCGATCGCAGCGCGAAGGACGCGGTGGGAGCCCAACCTGCGGCGCGGGCGGAGTGTGCGTGCGCAGGGCCGGGGCCCGCTATGCTGCGCCCATGCTCTGGTCCCTGGAACGGCCCGACCCGGCCCGCGTGCAGGCCCTGGCGCGCGCCGTGGACGTGCCCGAGGTTGTGGCGCGACTGTTGGTTGCCCGCGGCCTCGCCGAAGCCGAAGTCGCGCGGGTTCACCTGGAGCGCAGCGCGCGCACGCTCCACGAACCGCGGCTCTTGCCCGGCATGGCCGCCGCCACCGCGCGCCTCGCCCGTGCGATCCGCGATAAGGAAACCATCTTGATCCACGGCGACTACGACGTCGACGGCGTCACCGGGACCGCGCTGTTGATGGAGCTCTTGCGGCTCGTGGGCGCGAATGCGGTTTGGCACATCCCGAACCGGCTGATCGACGGTTATTCGTTTGGGCCCCACTCGGTTGCGCGGGCGCTGGACGTCGGCGCGCGTGTCGTGGTCAGCGTCGACAACGGCACGAGCGCTTTCGAAACGATCGCGCAGCTCGCCGAACACGGCATTCACACGATCGTCACCGACCACCACGAACCCCCGCCGCCGCACCCGCAGTTCGGAGCGCTCCCGCCGGCGTTTGCCATCGTCAATCCGAAGCTCGCGGGCTCGACCTACCCGTGGCGCGAGCTGTGTGGCGGCGCGGTCGCTTTCAAGCTCGCGTGGGGACTCGTGCAGGAGCTTTGCGGCGGCGAGCGCGCGCGCCCCGAACTCAAGGAGTTCCTCGACGAAGCGCTCGCCCACGTCGCCATTGCGACGGTGTGCGACGTCGTGCCCCTGATGGACGAAAACCGCGTGCTCGCGTGGTACGGATTGAAGCGCCTCGAACGCACGCGCCTGCCCGGCTTGCGTGCGCTCCTCGAGGTCGCCGGTATCGCCGGACGGCCCCTGCACCCGGAGGACGTCGGTTTCCAGATCGGCCCGCGCATCAACGCCAGCGGTCGGCTCGGGTCGGCCCAGCGCGCGGTTGAGCTGCTGCTCGCACGCGACCCCGAGGTCGCACGGCGGCTCGCGCGCGAACTCGACGGCCTGAACCAAGAGCGCAAAGCGCTCGAAGCGGCCGTCGTGGCGGAAGCGCGCAGCGCCGCGCGCGCATTTCCCGACAAAGACGAACACCCGGTCCTCGTGCTCGCCGGAGCGTGGCACCAAGGAGTCGTCGGCATCGCCGCGGCGCGCCTCGTCGACGAATTCGGCCGGCCAGCGATCGTCATCGGGCTCGACGGCGACGAGGGGCGCGGCAGCGCGCGCAGCGTGCACGGCTTCGACGTGCTCGCTGCGATGGGCGGTGGCGCCGAGCACCTTGCGCGCTTTGGCGGCCACGCCCAAGCCGCGGGCTGTGAAGTGCGCGCCTGTGACATCCCCATGCTGCGCGCGGCCATCAACGCAAAAGCGCGGGCCATGCTGGCTGCCGAGCCCCCCGCCGAGCGCCGGCTCAGCCTCGATGCAGAACTCGACTACGCCGACGTCAACGAGAGTTTGATGCGGCACCTCGCGCGGCTCGAACCCTTCGGCTCCCACAACCGCAAGCCGGTGTTTTTCTCGCGCGACCTGCGCATCGCGCAACCGCCGCGCGCCGTCGGGCAGGAAGGCCGTCACCTGATGGTGCAACTGCGCCGCGGCCCGCACGTGCTCAAGGCCATGGGGTTCCACCAGGGCGCGCGCCTCGCCGAGCTCACTCCGGCGACTGCGATCCACGCGGCGTACACGCCCAAGTGGAACACCTTCCGCGGGGCGACGCAGCTCGAACTTGAGCTCGTCGATTTCCGCGTGGGTGCCGAGCCCGTGTTGTGATCAGCGCCGACCGCTGCGCGCGAGGCCGGCAGTGGCGGCAAAACCGAGCACCACGAGGCCCAGGGCGATCGCGCCCTTGCGCGGTTCGACGGGCACACGCTCAAGCTGCCCGGAAAGGCGCTTAATTTCGCCCTTCGTGCGCCCCTGGTAGGGCGCCACGTGCGCCGCGAACTCGGCGTCGTCCCACGCCACTCCCGTGCGTTCGCGCGCCGCATCGTAGCCCTCGCCGTCCAGCACGACCGCCTCGATCGCTTTGCGCTGGGCCGGGTGCGCGAGGTCAGGATTGACCGGGCGCTGGAACGGCCAAAGCCCGAGCACGGACCCGAGCAACAGCCCCAGCAGCACTCCGTGGGTCGGGCCTGAAACCACCCGCAGGAGCCACTTGAGCGCGTTGGACAACAGTCCGATGCCGATCACCGCTCCAATTCCGACCGGAATCAATACACCGAGGGCCGCCGCCGTGTCCGCGCGCAAGCTCGTCGCCGATAGCGAGCCCACCACCGTCTCGTAGACGCCAAAAATCAAGAGCACATACGCACCCGAGATCCCGGGCAGAATCATGCTGGCTGCCGCGGCGACGCCGATGAGTCCGAGCGTGAGCGGTGTCTCCTGGATGCTGCTTTGGCCGGAGCGCGAAAACAACCACATACCCGCGACGCCGACCACGACCGACAGCAGCACACAAAGGCGCGCGCGGCCCGCGAGCCGCCATAGCTCGGGCGCTCCACCCAGCGTCAACCCGATGAACAGGCTGTACATCGCCCAGCGGTAGTGCGTGACGAGATGGACGACACCCTTGCTCGCAAACAGAAACGCGCACCCGACACCCACGGCGAGCAGGAACGCGAAAAACAGGGCGGGCGCTTTCAATCGCAACCGCGACAGGTCCGCGATGCTGCCGATAAATCGGTCGTAGAGGCCCAGGGCGAGAATCATCGTGCCGCCGCTGATGCCGGGGACGAGGTTCGCGAGGCCCATCAAGAATCCACCGAGCACGATGCGCCATGCGGGCGCGTTGGCAACGGGAGGCAGCGTGCTGCCCGCAGTATCCAAGGGCAGCGGAGCGCCCGGTGTAACGGTAGTCATGTGCGAATGCGTGGGGTGCCCGCGGGGGCGCCCTTCTCGGACAAAAGGACCGCGATCCAGCGGGTGCGCGGGAACTGGGCGCAGCCGATGGCGATGATCACCGTCAGCGGCACCGACAGGAACATGCCCACCGTGCCCCACATGAGGCCCCACGCGCTGAGCGAGAGGATCAGCGCCAAAGGGCTGAGGTCGAGGCTGCCGCTCGTCCAACGCGGCTCGAGCACGTTGCCGATGATCGTCTGGATGGCGATCAGGGCGACCAGCGCAATGACAAACGGCTTCACGGGCTCGGGGAACTGCACGAGGATCAGCGCAAGGGGCAGCGCGACCCCGAAGATCGACCCGAGGGTGGGGATAAAGTTGAGCAGGAAGATCACAAGGCCCCAGAACGCCGCGAGATCGACTCCGAGGTATGCGAGCACCGCCCAACTCGCCGCGCCGGTCAGCGCACTTGCCGCAAACTTGATCGCGACGTAGCTCTCGATCTGGCGCCGCGCGCGGTCGATCATCGCCGCAACTTCCGCGCGGCGCTCCCCCGCCGGGAACAGCGCGGCCAACTTGGGCCCAAAGTGGCGCTGTTCGACCAGCAGGAACAGAAGGTAGATCACCACCATGCCAACCGAGCCCGCGAGCGCGCCGAGCTCCCCCGCGATGCGCCCCGCGAGGCCCATCACGTCGAGGTCGCGCAGGGACGCCGTCAGCTCGGCCGTGTCCGCAAGCCCAAACCGCGCCGCGAGTTGGGCGAGGCGCGCGTCGAGGTTGTCGCGGTACACCGGCACCTGGCCCTCCACACGCGCGACGTTGCGCACGACGAGCCGCAAAAGGAACCAGCCCGACAGCCCGATCACGGTCAGCGCTCCGCTGTAACGCGCCCAGGCGGGGATACGCGGACCTGCGCCGGGGAGGCGCCCGATCCCGTCGGCGAGGGCGCGGATCAGCACCCACACCATCAGCGCGACGGCAAACGGGATCAAAAGGTCCCGCGCGAGAACCAAAAGCCCGATCGTGGCGAGCACTGCGAGGTAAACGAGCGCGCCGCCGCCTGAGCGCGGCACGCGGTCCACCGGCCCACGATCCAACGGGAAGTTACGGGGGTCCATCGTCGCGGGGAAGGGTACCGAGGGGGCGCTCCTGGAGGTCCAATCCGCCGCTTGGTCCGGACCCGATTCCGGGCTCGACCGGCGCCGCGGGCGCCGCCCGATCCAAATCGATGCGCGCAAGATCACGCGCAAAGCGCCGGTGAACACGCCAACCCAGCAGCAAGGCAACCGACGCGAGCCCCGCCACGAGCCCCCACCAAAGGCCGTGGGCGCCCATGCCGACACCAAACGCGAGGTGGTACCCGACGGGGAAGCCAATCGCCCAGTACCCCACAAGGTTGATGGCCATCGGCACGATCGTGTCGCCGACCCCGCGCAGGAGGCCCAGGGCAACCACCTGCGCGCCGTCGAAGAGCTGGAACGCTGCGGCGAGGGGCAGCAGGCTGGCCGTGAAGAGCACGAGCTCTTGATCGGCCGTGAACAATCCGGCGATCGAGCGCGGTGCAAACCACAGGACAAGCGCCGACGCCGCCATGAAACCGACGCCGATCGACAGTGCAACGGCGGCCGAGCGGCGCACGTCAGCGAAGCGCCCCGCGCCGACGTGGAGGCCGACCCGCACGCTGGCGGCGACTCCGACGCCCAGGGGCACCATGAACGTGAGCGACGCAACCTGCAGCGCCAGCATGTGTGCGCTCTGCTCACGCACGCCGATCCAGCCCATCATGATCGCGACGATCGCAAACGCGGTGAACTCGAGCTCGTTCTGCAGTCCGATCGGCACACCCAGACGCAAAAGCCGCCCAAACGGCCGCGCGCGGAAAGCGTCGCGCGACAGCGGCATCAAACGCGGCCAAAGCACGGGTTTTGCGATCCACACCAAGCCGCCGAACATGAACCAGCGCGATGCGGTGGACGCCCACGACGCGCCGATCACCCCGTGGCTCTCGAACCCGAGATTGCCGTGGATCCACATCCAATCGAGGAATGCGTTGAGAATGTTGGCCGCGAACACCACCACCAACACCGGCCGCAATCGCCCGAGCGTCTGCAGCGCTTGGCGCAGCACGACGAAGCCGAGAAACGCCGGCATGCTCGGAATCGCGATGCGCGCGTAGGCGGCGGCGAGGGGCACAACCTCGTCGGGTTGTTCGGCAAGCCGCAGCAACGACGGCGCAAAAGCGAGCGGCAACGACGCAAAAATGGTCAACACGAGCGCGAGGAGGAAACCGCGCTGGAGCCCGAGCGAAAAACCCCGGTGATCCCCCGCGCCGCGGGCCTGGGACAGCACCGGGTCGAGCGCCGCCAGGACGCCGAAGCAAAACGCCACGACGACAAAAAACAGCGTGTTCCCGAGCGCGGTCGCCGAGAGGGCCACCTGCACACCGGCTCCCGCGGGCAAATGGCCCACGAAAAGCGTGTCCACGAGCCCCATCGCCATCAGCCCGAGTTGGGCGGCGACGACGGGTCCGGCGAGGCGCAACTGGGCGCCCAATTCCGCTCTCCAAGGGGCCATGGGGCAAAGACGTTAACAACAAGGCGCCGAGCACCCGCGTGCCGTGACCATCCCGTTTTGCTGTACCTGTCTCTTATACACATCTGACGCTGCCGACGAATAGAGAGGTGTAGATCTCGGTGGTCGCCGTATCA
>ENA-ORBV01008854-ORBV01008854.1-microbial-mat-metagenome-genome-assembly--contig:-NODE-8854-length-16763-cov-14.722522_pt1 | contig 16763 bp, 8 predicted proteins | sample MGYA00237777_ERZ505514 | MGnify/ENA primary metagenome ERZ505514 (study PRJEB26160, sample SAMN06269048) | microbial mat metagenome | isolation source: Oligotrophic lake microbial mat | place... | reverse complement strand
CTCCAGAGCAGTCCGGGGGGGGGGGAGATGCTTTCCCACTCCCCATATCGGCGTTGCGGCCCCGACGTTACCTCCCCCTAGCCCATAAAGCAGGACCTCACCACGCGAGGCTCTGAGGCAGCGGAGCAACGCAAATCGAACGAAGAATCGCCCCTGTCTTTGTCTACTCTGCGTTCTCTGCGCCTCTTGCGGTGAATCAAGCTCCCTGCTTGTCAGGACAATGATCGGATAAGCCGAAATCGGCAAACTCGGATTGCGAGAAGATGCTCGGGATGGCTGCTATCCTTCCGCCCCTATGGGCAAGACACGCGAGATCAAGAAGCGCATCAAGGCCGTCGGCAACATTCGTCGCATCACCAAAACGATGCAGATGATCGCGACGAGCAAGTTCGCGCGCGCCCAGCAGCGCGCCACGGCGACCAAGCCCTACACCGAAGGCGTGTTCGAGCTGGTCCGCCAGCTCGCCGCCACCGCAGGGAACGTGACCCATCCCCTGATCGCGAGCCCCGCCGCGACCGGCGCTGCCGCGAAGAAGACCGACTCAAAGAAGGACGTGATCCTCGTCCTGACCTCCGACCGCGGCCTGTGCGGCCCGTACAACGGCTCCATCCTCCGCCTCACGATGGGGTACTTCCGCGAGAACGCGGGCACCCGCGACGGCATCATCGAGCTGGTGGGCAAGAAGGGCGCGGGGTTCCTCAAGTACAACAACATCCGCGTCGCCGAGCAGCACACGCAGTTTGGCGATAAGCCGACCTTCGAGGCGATCGAGGCCCTGGCGCAGAAGTACATGGACCGCTTTATCGCGGGCGAGATCACCAGCGTCAAAGTGGTGTACATGAAGTACATCAGCGCGGGGCGTCAGATTCCGACGGTGCTGCAGATCCTGCCGCTGAATCCGCCGGCGCAGACGGGCGACAAGGCCACCGGAGTCGAGTACGAGTTCACCCCGCCAGCGGGAGAACTCCTGAACGACCTCATCCCCGCCGCGGTCAAAGCGACGCTCTTCCAAGTCTTCAATGACGCGATCGTGAGCGAGCACGTCGCCCGCATGATCGCGATGAAGGCCGCGACGGACAACGCCGGGAAGATGGGCAAGGCCCTGACGCGCAAGTTCAACCGCGCCCGGCAGGCCCAGATCACCACCGAACTCACCGAGATCATCTCCGGCGCTGCGGCGTTGAAATAGTCTCACTCAGCTGCTTGCGGACCTGGGCGGACGACAAGGTCGAGGCGATTCTCAAGGGTACACGCGCGTCGCATGGCCGCGAGCACCTCATCGGGCTTGAGGGCGCGATAGAACATCGCGCCCTCGGCAACCAGTTCCGGATCGAGGCCTGCGCTCGTGCTGCGGGCAAGGATCGCCGCCCAGTAGCGCGGATCTCGTTCGTATGCCGCGGCGACGCGTGCGAGCATCTCGGTGGACCGTGCGAGTTCGTCGGCGTGCAGTCCCTGGTCCATGAGTTCACACATCGATGCCTGCATGATCTGCTTCACCGGCTCGGCATCGCCGGGGATGACTCTCGCGGAGACAACCGTGACGGACATGCCCGCGAACGGGCTGGGCAGGTAGGTCCAACTGACGTGCGGGTCGCCGCCGAGTTTGAGTTCGCGGAGGCGGCTTTCAAGCCGGTTCGACAGCACCCGCGCGCCCGCCCGGAGCCGTCGAACTTCCTGCACCTCGCAGGGGTCCGGGGAGAGGAACCCCGCGAGCACATGGGTCTCTTCCGCCCGCGTCGCGGCGTTGCAGGCGACATCCCGGATGAAAGGGCCGGCCGGCTTGGCGACGCACCGGCGGTCGGCGAGCGCGCCCGGGGCGGCGCGGGGGCGCGCCGGGAATACTCCGAAGACCTGCGAGGCCATGCGGAGTGCATCGGTCAACTCGATGTCGCCGACGATCGCGACCTCGCAGGGCCGACCTTCAACCGTCTCGCTGCCGGAGTGCCGGACTATCCAGGACTTGACTTGATCGGGCGTGTACTGCGCAAGACGCTCGGTGCAGGCAAGTTTGGTCCGGCACTCGCCGCGAGGCGTCATCAGGTCGAGCAACGGCTCGGTGACCGACCAGCGCGGATCAGCGTGCGTGCGCTCGACCGCCTTGCACGCGTTGAGGCGCGCGACGGCGAGCGACTCGTCGGTCAGATGCGGCGCGCGTAGCGCGGACGCGGTCACATCGACAGCCGCGCGGATATCCGCGGCGGAACCCCAGATGCGCACGGACAGCGCATCGGGCATTACACCGCCCTCGATGTGAACATCGCGCCCCCGCAGCCGACGCTCACCCTCGGCGGCCGAGAGTTCGTTGCCAACAGGGTGATCGAGGAACGCGGCCGAGAGCAACGACAGGCCGCGGGTGTCGGGGCACTCCAGGAGTTCGCTGCCCGCGAAACTGATGACCACCTCGACGTGCCCCGGAGGGGCGTCCATCCGCCGATGGTGGACACGGATGCCGTTGCTCAGCCAGGCGGAAACAACCCCGCTGCGCCTGAACGCCTGCATCTCGACGACCTCTGCCCCGCCACGGTCTGCCGCCGCCCGGACATTCTCTTGCGGTTGACGCGATCCGGGCGCGGCCGGTACCGCTGCCAGCGGCCCGGCGGCGAGGAAGACGGTGATGAGCCATTGTGGGATGGGGTAGGCCATGCTCTTCGATCGGTTCTATCCCCCCTGCGGCAAAGGGTTGCAGGGCCATGGCATGTTGATGGGACTTCGCGCGGCGGTTGCGCGTGCGCCCCGGCCAGCGGCAAGATGGAAAGGGTTATCCGCCCGGCGGGTGAGGTGCCAAAAGGCGGCAATCGCCCTCACATGCCGACGCGGGGTCGAACTCCCCGGCCAGAATGCCGCAGACCGCCTTGTTGATCTTGGCCTGAACCTTGTCGAGGCGCAGGGAGGACATGGGGATCGCTCCCCGCTGCCCGGTCGAGAGGAGCCAGTATTCGGCCGTCACATCCTGCAAGTCGATCCCGGGGATGATGTGGGGGAGGGCGAGGGCATAGATACCGAACTGCAGGTTGTCGGCCTCGGGAGTCAACAGGCTCTTCCACGATTGCCCGGACTTGTAGTCGATGAGGCGGAACCCGGCCCGCCCGTCCTCCAGCGTGACCTGATCGATGCGATCGACCCGGGCCTCGAAGCGGTGCAGGGTCGCCGCCCCGCCATCGGCGCCCGCACACTCGTACTCCCAGAGGATGCGGGGTTCGATCTCCAGCACCTGCGCGGCCGGGTCGTGCAACTTCTCATAGGCGAGCGTGAGTTGCGCCAGCGATTGGTCGAGTTCCTTCCGGTCCGGCTCTTTGCCCGCCTTCGCCGCGGCGACGAACTCCTCCCTTCCCCATCGGAGCAGCGTCTGGACGGTGGGCGCCTCGCGCCCTGCGCCCTCCGCTTCGCGCACCGCCTTATAGAAACGCTCGAGCGCTCGGTGGACCACCTGGCCCAGCACCGTGACGCTGCGCTCCGTCTCGGGCAGTCCCTTGATGAAGCGCATCCAGTAGCACGCGGGGCAGCGCGTATAGGCATCGATAGCAGTGTAACTCAGCTTGAGCGGGGGATGCTGGGTCAGGGCGACGGGCGTGTGGTCGCGCTTGGAGATTGACACCAGCGTGGCCGCGAACTGCTCGAGCGCGCGGTCGCCGCTGATCCACTCCGGCGCGGCTCGGTGCCTCCCGATGTGCGAGACGATCGCGAGGCGCGCGGCGGCGGAGCGGAGCCGGGCGGCCGCCGCATCGACCCCGCACTGCCCGGCATCGGGCCGATCCGCGAACTCAAGCGCCTCGGCCGCGGCGAGCCGCACCGACAGGCGCGCCCGGTCGAGCGCATCCCCGCCGAGTTCGCCGCAACCAGGATCGGTGGAGCCGCCGGGCTCATCAATGCCCAGCACGCCCGCGGCCTCGCGCCTCAGGTCCGCGACATCGCGCACCTGCACCAGCCGCTGGCCCTCGGGCTCGCGTGTGAACTCCTCGAAGAAGTGCTTGGACTTGCTCCGGCCCTTGTTCTTCTTTGAGAGCAGCACCAGCCGGCGCTCGGCACGGGTGCAGGCAACGTAGAAGATCCGCCGCTCCTCGGACGGCTGGCGCGCGGCGGCCGCGGCCGCATCGTCCCCGAGCAAACCCGGCGGGAGTGGGCACGGCTCGCTCCTGCCGCTCCTGCCGTAGCCGTGCGAGGGCGTGACGCGCGGAACGAAGACCGTGTCCCACTCGAGTCCCTTGGCCTTGTGCGCGGAGATCACCGTGACGGCGGGGCTGAGGGACGACTCTTCATCGCCCGCGCCATCATCGTTCTCGGTGCGCTCTTCAAGATTGCCGACTTGGCGGAGGGAGCGGTCATCGTCATCAAGGTCCTGCCAGTAGCGCCAGAACTCGCGCAGGTCACCGGGCTGATCGAGCCTTGAGTGCGAGACACGCGCCAGCCGCACCAGCGCCAGCAGGGCGGAGATGCGGAGCGCCCGCTGCCGGGCGGGCAGCAGATCGGCGTGCGCGGCATCAGTGAGCACGATGGTCTGCTCGATGGCCTCGGGCGCGCTGGAGGATGATGCGACCTGGAGGAGCCTGCGGTGCAGGGCCGAGAGTCGCTGCACGGCGGGGCCAATAGCCTCGTCCGCCGCGGCCGCTTCGGTAAGCCATGCGAGGTACGAGGGTGCGATGTCATCGTCGCCAAGCAGGTGCCTGTCGGCCCGGAAGCGCTTTGCATATTCCATGGCGGCCAGGGGCTGCGCGGCGAGCGGGGGGCGGGACAATATTCGGTGGACGGGCCAACTCTCGCGAGGATTGACGAGAAGCGTGATCCACGCGAGGACGTCCTGAACGCCCGGGTCCGCGCTGAGGGAATCGCCGAAACTGCCCCGGGCCGGGATGCCCTCGAGTTCAAGGTCCGAAACGATGCGTGTGATGTCCGCGTTGCTGCGGCAGACCACCGCGTACGCACCCCACGGGCGGCAGGGCGGGGGCGCGGCAGCGCGGTCGAGCAGGATCGCCGTCGCGATGGCGGCGCCGTCCTCCTTGTCGGTGGCGAGTTCGATGCACTCAGCACCCGCGCCCACCGGGAGCGGTGATGAGGCGAGGCTTGCTGCACGAGCGACCCGCTTGTCGGGGGCGAAGCGCTGATCGGCCAGCGCGATCACCCGATTGCACGCGGCGATGACCGGGGGCTGGCTGCGGTAGTTCTCGGTCAGCAGGACGCGACGCGAGCCGGGCCAGAGTTGGTCGAAGCGGGCGAACGCCCTGTCGTCCGCGCCCCGGAAGCCATAGATCGCCTGGTCGTCATCGCCGACGATGCACAGGTCCGGCCCCCGGGGGTCCGTGCCCGGCGCGGGCGCGGGATGGGGCGGAAAGAGTTGGCGGAGCAACTCGATCTGCCCGGCATTCACATCCTGGAACTCGTCGACAAGGGCGTGACGAAACTCTGCTCGCACGATGGCTGCGGCATTCGGGACCTCACGCAGCAGCCGGATAGGCAGCATGATCAGGTCCTCGTAGCCCAGCCAGCCGCGCCGTCGGCACTCTCCCGCGAACCAGCCGTACGCGAGCGTGAGGTCCTGGAACTCCTCAAGGCGCGCGGCCTCTGCCCGCAGTTCGGTGGCGTCCACTGGAGCACCGGTGGAATCGTGCCCGCTGCCGATCCTGTCACGCCAGGTCTCGATGAAAGCGGAGCACGCCCCCGGCTCGATGGCGCGGTTCGCGAGCGCTCGCATCCCTGTTTGCACGATCCCACACAGAGCATCAAGCCCGGCTGCCCGGCGCGAGGCAAACAGGCCCTGCGCGTTGATCGCCTCGCGGACAAGGCGGACGCGCTGGGCGGAGTCCAGTATGGCGGCATCAGCGCGGATGGCCGGCAGGCCAAGGTCCGGCGCGAACCGCCGCACCAGCGACAAGCCAAGGGCGTGGAACGTCGTCGCACGCACCCGTCGAGCGCGGGCCGAGCCGACCAGCCCGGCCAACCGCTCACGGAGTTGTGCTGCGGCCTTGTTCGTGAAGGTGACCGCGAGGACGGATTCTGGCTCCGCACCGTCCTGCAGGATGCGAGCGACCCGATGCACGATGACGCGCGTTTTCCCCGTGCCCGGACCGGCAAGAACGATCAGGGGACCGGTTCGAGTGTCGCAGGTTTCCAGGTCGCGACCGCCGTGCATCACCGCCTGACGCTGAGCGTCATTGAGTCCGGCATAGAGGTCCGCGCTCACTTGCTGCATGGATCGTCCGCCATTCAAAATCCTCCGGCCGCCTTGCGCATGTAGAGATGCATCGCCGTGCTGCCGTAGGGGTGTGTTTCCGGTCCCACCACCCCGTCGATCGTCAGGTCGCCCGGCCACGATTTCACGGCGGCCTCTGCCCCGCCCTCGATCCCCGCGATCTCGGCCTCATCCCGCACGGTCTGTGCCTCGATTGCCTCAGGGTTGATCGCATCCGAGTCGATCTCGCCGAGCACCCATTCCTGCTGGCGAAGTTTGCCCAGCCGCTCCTTCGGGGCGTGCGGCTTGCGCGAGCGGCGCGACAGTTCAGGCACCGGCTCGGGCTCGGCAACGCCCTGCAAGAACGGCCAAGGCGTGCGCAACGCGGCGAAGCCCGTCGGCGTGAGCAGGTCCACCACGCGGGCAACCTGGCCGCGCACACGGTCCCATCCGGCCGGGTCGGTCACGAGTGGATAGGGCGGATCAAAGAACGCCAGATGCAGGGGGCGCGGGCAACGCCCAAGGGTCGCTGGGCCGAGCGCATCGGCACGCAGCACCTCGCATCGGTCCCCGCATCCAAGCAGTTCGATGTTCTGCTCAAGCAGCGTCGCCGCCTCCTTGTCGCGCTCGACAAACAAAACGAACGCCGCGCCGCGGCTGAGCGCCTCGAGGCCGATCGAGCCCGAGCCCGCGAACGCATCGAGAATCCCGGCACCCTCGAAGTGCCCGCGCAGGATGTTGAAGATCGATTCCTTCACCCGGTCGGGGATCGGGCGCGTCGTGCTCGCGTCCTTCGGGGAGATGAGTTTCCGGTGTCTGAACTCGCCGGCGATGATCCGCATGAGAATACGAGCAAAGACCGATCAACCGCACGGGTCAAGTCGTGACATATCCATCCTGCCGTGGCTCTTCCCGATTCGAGATCGCGCTGTGCCGCTCCGCCGAGTCGCGGCTAAATGCCGATGAGATGCACGGACGCCGCCACTCACCGGAGTTCGCATGACGACGCAGCCGATGCCCTCGTTCCCACCCGCCTCGCCCGTGCCCTATATCGCGCCCGCCCGCCGGCGGGCGGTACAGGTTCCCCCGCCGACGGAACCCATTCCGTTGCCCGGACGCGTCCGTGCGGGTGTATTGCTCATCGGCACGACGGAAACGCTCGCACAACTCCGCGCGGTGCTCAACGCGACTGAGGATGCACCGGTGATCTCCGGCTGTGTGCTGGTATCGGCGGGGGCGACGCGGGAGCCAGCGCCGAGCACTTCGGATCTCTTGGGAGCAATCAACGACCTGCCCGCGATCCTCGCCCGCTACCGGCCCCGACTCGCGCTCGTGTGCCTCCCCGCCGCGCATCACGCGGCCGCCGTTCGCGCAAGCGAGTTGCTGCGCCTCGCCGGCATCACCGAGCGCGCCGTTCCCGCGCTTGGCGACCTGCTCTGCGAGCCGTCCACGCTCACCCGCGAGCACGCACGCCCGGCCGACACGGCGATGCTCGCGTCCACACCCGCCATCGACATGGCGAAACTCATCGGGCGCGAGCCGTACAGCATCGACCGCGCCGCTGTGGGCGCGATCCTGTCGGGCAAGCGCGTGCTCATCACCGGCGCGGGCGGCAGCATCGGCTCGGAACTCGCCCGTCTGTGCGCCGGATTTGGTCCGGAGCAGCTCGTCCTCATGGAGCGCAGCGAGAACGCCCTGTTCGAGATCGATCGCCAGGTCGCGCATCGGTTCCCGGGCGTTGCACGCCGGGCCGTGCTGCACGACGTGGTTGATGCCGAGGGAACGCGCCGCCTGCTGGGCGGCCTGCGACCGCACGCGGTCTTCCACAGCGCGGCCCACAAGCATGTTCCGCTCATGGAGGACCACCCCGCGCACGCGCTCACGAACAACCTGTTCGGCACCAAGGCCATCGCTGATGCCGCGACCGAGTGCGGGGCCGAGCGCTTCGTGATGATCTCCTCCGACAAGGCAGTGAACCCGTCGAGTGTGATGGGCGCGACCAAGCGCCTGGCGGAAATCTACATCTCCTGGCTGGCCTCGCGACCGGCAATGGCTACGCGCATGAGCATGGTTCGGTTCGGCAACGTGCTGGGGTCGGCGTGCAGCGTGCTGACCATCTGGTCGAGCCAACTCGCCGAGGGCGGGCCGATCACGGTGACCGATAAGCGGATGACGCGCTACTTCATGACTATCCACGAGGCGGCAACGCTGGTGCTGCAATCGGCGACGGTCAACCCCGACGGAACGCCTGCGCACAATGCCACCCGCCGCGCAGGAATGTACGTCCTCGACATGGGTCAGCCGGTCCGAATCGTGGACCTGGCCGAGCGCTTTGTGCGAGCACACGGGCTTGCTCCTGGGCTCGCCTCATCCGCGGCTTCGGTCGGCCCGTCGATAGACATTGTCTTCACCGGCGCCCGGCCCGGCGAGAAAGTCCACGAGGAACTCGCCTATGCCACCGAGCATCTGCGGCCAACCGAGCATCCCGGCATCCGTGCGTGGGCGGGCGACGGTGCCGAGCCGCCCACCGACATGGCGGCGGCGGCAATGCTGAGCGAACTCGACGGGCTGCGGCACAGCCTCGATCCCGCTTCCGTGATCGGCGCTCTGCAACGTCATGTGCCTGAGATGCGACGGAGATAGCAGATCGGAATCCGTTCGGGAGTCCGCGCACGCCGGTGCGGCATCCCTAAACTCGTCCTGCACAAAGGCACGGCCGGATCGAGAGTCAGAGAGCCGAGAACGTCACGGCCGGAGCAACACGAAATGTCCACCCAACGACAAAGCGTTGTCCTTCAGATGCTGGCGACGCGCAAGCACGCCGAGCAACTTCTGGCCTCTCTGCTTTGCGCGCAAGCCGAGTGCGACCAGCAACTTGCGCGCGAGCAACGCTTCGACGCCATGCGATCCGTCACCGGCTGTTCTTCGATCGATCGTGCGGTCGCCGCGACGCGGCGGATGATCGAGCAACTCGATCGCGGCTTCGAGGAAGTCCAGAAGGAACTGGACCAAGATGCTCGTCCGCCTGAGCCTCCCCCCTCAGCACAGGATCTGCACGGGTGCGAGGTTCGCGTGGTTGTCGGAAGCGCCAGGGTCAGTTCCCGCTGACCGTGCCGCGGCGGGCGGGATACGCTCGCGCCATGGGTTCACCGGACCACCACCCTCCCAAACCGCCCGTCCCCAATGCTGTTGTTCCGCTCAGGGTTCGCAAACTCGATCCGCGCGCGGCCCTGCCCGCGTATCAGTCCGCGCACGCCGCGGGCATGGACTTGGCTGCGTGCCTGCCCGAGGGCGAATCGATCACCCTGACACCGATCACTCGCAGCGGCGGCATCATGCTCGTTCCGACGGGCCTTGCGATCGCGATCCCGCCCGGCTTCGAGGCGCAGGTCCGGCCCCGCTCGGGGCTGGCCACAAAGCACGGCGTCACCATGCCCAACTCGCCGGGGACCATCGACGCGGATTACCGCGGTGAGTTGAAGGTCCCGATGATCAACCTCGGCCACGAGCCGTTTGTGATCACGCACGGCCTTCGGATCGCGCAGATGGTGATTGCACCCGTCGCCCACGCCCGGGTGGCAGAGGTTGCGGAACTCGATGAGACCGCGCGCGGCACGGGTGGCTTCGGGAGTACAGGACGGTAGCGAAATCGCAAATCTCAAAGTTCAAAGCGCAAAGAAGGTGGCGACGCCCGGGTGAGCATCGCCTGTCTTGCAGGTGCGAACTCTGAACTATTCGCCTTGCCCTAGAACCCGCCTCGGATTTCCTTGGTCTTGGACCGGAGCGCGGCCTGTGCCCGCAGCCTCCGCATCGCGGGCGTTTCCTTACGGATCTCTTCCTCGGTGCGAGGCGTGCCGCCGCGATCGCCCTTGCGCCCGCCGCGACCGCTTCCGCCTCCACCACCTCCGGCATTGCCGCCGCCGCCACTTCCGCCGCCACCGCCCACGGGCTCGGGCAACGGGAGCAGCGCCTTGATGCTCAGCGAGATCCGGCGGGTCTGCGGGTCGATCTTCAGCACGCGGCACTGCACCACTTCGTCGGGCTTGAGCACGTCCTGCGGGTGGCCGATGCGCCGGTACGCGATCTCGGACACATGCACCAGCCCCTCGACGCCGGGGGCGAGTTCGACGAACGCGCCGAACTCGGTCAGGCGGGTGATGCGTCCGCCTACATCCGCGCCTTCCTTGATGTCCGACACCGCGGTCTGGAACGGGTCCGCCGCGAGTTGCTTCATGCCCAAGGAGATGCGGCTCTTGCGCAGGTCGCTCTCGTCCCACTCGATCTTGAGGATCTTGACGCGGACCTGCTGTCCCTCCTTGATGTGCTTGGCGATCGCGCCCTCGCCAAAGCCCACGCGGTCGTATGTCAGGTCCGAGATATGCACGAGCCCATCGACGCCGCCGACATCGACGAACGCGCCGAAGGGCATGATCTTGCGGACCGTGCCGTCGAGCGTCTGGCCTTCCTGCAGCGTGTCCTTGAGTTTCGCGGCGTTCGCCACCCGCTCCTGCTGCAGAAGGTCGCGCCGCGAGAGCACGATGTTGCCCCGCCCGCGCTTGTCGAGTTGCGAGACCTGGCAGGTCATCTTCTCGCCGATGAGCATCGACAGGTCTGGGATGCGGTCCAGCGAGACCTGGCTGGCGGGCATGAACGCGCGATGGCCGCCCACCTCGAGTTCCAGCCCGCCCTTGTTCACGCCGACCACGCGCCCCTCGACGACCTGCCCGACGTCCATGCTCTCCCACGCGGCCTTCACCACCGCGCCGGGTCGCGAACAGACAAACAGGCTCTCGGTCGGCTCGAACTTGTCGACCACGACCTGTATCTCGCTGCCGACGACGGGCAGTTCATCGTCCTTCCACTGCACTCGCGGGGCAACACCCAGTTCCTTGGGACCAAACTCAAGGAAGATGTCGGTCGGGCCGACACTCACGACCATGCCGGCGCGATGCTCGCGCCCGGCCTGCACAACCCGCGGGCCGTGGACCTTGGACTTCTCGGGTCCGCCGATGGGCATGATCGTCCGCTCGTGACGGGCGACGGGCTTGCCTCCCCCTCCCCCACGCTCCTTGCGCGCGGGCTTGCCGCCGCCGCCGCCGAAGTCGCCAAACCCCAGCGCCGCCATTGCCTCATCAATCTCGCTCGATGTTTCCGAGGAAATCTCGGGCGCGGCCGGCGGCTTCATGGCCGGCTGGATCGAGGGCGTGGGGGCGGGAGCCTCGGCGCTGTAAAAGTCAGCGGCGGGCACGGCGTTGTTCTGGTTGGTGGGGTCCATGCGCGATTCGAGCAGTCGTGAAAACTGTGCGGGCTCGCTCCTTGGGAAGCCCCGCGCAAGGCCGCGGCGATGCGCATCAACACGATGCCCATGCCGCCGTTTGCCGGGGAGCGACAAGTCTACACGCCACAAGCGGTTCGGGCATCGGGCGTACGCCGGGAGGCAGCCCGACCGTCACGGGCACCCCGCGAACCAGAGGGCCAGGAAGGCGAAGATGTCGGGCACCTGGATGCCGGGGTTGCCGTCAAAGTCCGCAGCGGGCTGCTGGGAGAACCACGCGCCGAGGAACGCGAAGATGTCGGGCACCTGCACCAGGTCGTTGCCGTCAAAGTCCGCCCGGCAGGGCGGGGCCAGCGCCGCCAGCGCGTTCCGCAGAACCTGCACCGTGCCCATCGCACCCGGGCCGCGGCCCCCGCCGTTGACCGTGATCAGATCGGGCCGGCCATCGGCATCGACATCGCCCGTCAGCACCGCCACCGGGCCAAGGCCCGCATCGAGTTGGGCGGATTCCACGAACGCGAGTTGCTCGCCGCCGTTGAGGTCGTTGCGCAGCAGCCGCACCGCCGTGGCCGTGTCCTCCTGATCGCGCGCCAGAACCGCCACATCCAGGTCGCCATCATCATCAAGGTCCACCATCGCCACGCTCCGCGGCAGGCTCCCCAGTTCACTCTGGGTCGCAAGCACGCTCTCGACAGCGGGCGCAAAGGACAGGTTGTTGGTAACATCCTCGGGCGTGGTGTTCACCACCACGCTCACCGATCCCCCCGCCCGGTTGATGACCACCAAATCCTGCCGACGGTCCAGCGGGTCGCGGTCGAGCAGGCTGCCCGCCACCAGCCCCACCGGCTCCTCGCCCACGTTCACGGTCAGCGGCGTGCCGAACGTGCCAAAGCCCTGGTTGGGCATCACGCTCATCGAACTCCCGCCCTGGTTGGCCGTCGCGACATCAAGGTCCTTGTCGTTGTCGGGATTGAACGGTCGAACCGCCACGGGCCGGACACCCGTGGGCACGGTGGTGATGACGGCAAAGCCCCCGCCGCCCCCGGGCTCGGTGGTGTTGGCCATCATCATCACGGTGTTGTCCGCGCCGTTGGCCACGGCGATATCGACAAAGCCGACCCGGTCGAGGTTGAACGCCGCCAGCGCCGTCGGCTCGTTCCCCACCGGCACCGTGAGCGCGTTCACGAACGTGCCGCTGGACACCTGCTGGCTCAGGATGCTCACCGAGTTGGAGTTCATGTTGGTCGCCGCAACATCATTCCCATTGATCCCGTCGAAGTCGCCGATGGCGACGCCCGAGGGGTTCTTGCCCACAGTGACCTGCTGCGTCAAGCCCCCGAACCCCAGCCAGTCGCCCATCGGGTTGTTGCCGAGGTTGAAGAGCACCACGACATCGCCGTTGTTGTTGATCGGGTCCGCGACATCGGGCAGGGCGATGGCAAGGTCGGGCAGGCCGTCGCCGTTGAGGTCGCCGATGTCCGCGGCGGTCGGGCCGCCATCGAGTTGGTAACTGTCGGGATCATCAAAGTCCGGGTTGGTGCCGAGGTCGGCGACGATGAGTTGGACCGTGCCGGGGCCGCGGTTGGGGTAGATGGCGCGAAGAAACTTGGGGTTCTGGCCCTGCACCGGCGGCACCGACGGGAAGAAGGCGACATCGAAGCGGTTGACCAGCGGCTGGGTGGATTGCAGGAGGTCGATCGCGGGGTACTGGCCCTGCCCGTTGGGGGTGGGAACGTAGCCATCCATAAACTCGACGAACAAGCCGCCGCCGAGTGTGGCCTGGCCGTTGACCATGAGTTTGTCGAACTGGCCGGGAAGAGAGCCGGAGACCTGCGACCGCAGTTTGCCGGAGTTGGCTCCGAGTTCCGGGATCACGCCGACCTGGTTGTACGCACCGTTGATCGTGAGCGTGCCGGGCGAGTTGCCGGGCTCGATCGTGCCGAAGTTCACGACCGTCGCGTTGATGGTGCCGTTGCCGCTGATCGTGCCGTTCTGGAACAGGAAGACGCCAAAGCCTGCGCTCAGCACAGCCTGATCGGAAACGTTGACCGACCCGTTGTTGATGGCCAGGAAGAACGGGATGTTCCACGTCGAGCCGGGTCCGGTGAGCACGACGGAGGAGCCGCCCGAGCCGGGCTGATCGCCGACGCCCGCGGTGCGGGAGACGACATCGGCCCCGCCGGTGATGGTCAGGTGGCCCTGGCCGAAGAAGCCGACCGAGAGATCATCCTGAGCGATGCTGAGCCGACCCGTGTTGCCGGTCACGGTGACCGAGCCGAGGCTGCCCGCCTCCGCGCCGATGCGCGCGGAAAACGGCGCGACGGTGCCATCGGTGATCACCAGCGCGGCGGGATTCCCGGGCAGATCACCGACGATGAGCGCGGGCTCGGAAGCGGCGGAAATGTTGAACGTGGAACCGTTGAGATCGAGGGCGACAACGCCGCGGGAAACGCGGGCAGTGCGGGTTTGTGCTGGAGGAGAGAGGGGGAAGTTGACCGTGTAGGCACTGGGGATATCGAACACGGCATCGTCGAGCGCGCCGGGAACGGCGGGGAACCAGTTGAAGAGGCTGGCAAAGTCGCCGCCGGAGGGTGAGACCCAGCGGCGCTCGCCGGGCGCGGTGATGATGGGCGGGACGAACTCGTACGGGCCGCGGTCAACGGGCGGGTTGCCGATGCCGGTGTTGGCGACGAGCGGATCATCGACAAATCGCGCGAGGCCGTCAAGATCGAGCGGCAGTGATTCGGTGGTGTTGCCGTCGGCGTCGATGTCGTAAACGTCGAGGGGGACGGCGAGTGAGTTGCCGGAGTCGATCGCGGGCGAGCCGTTCGTCACGCGCAGGTCGCCGTAGTCGTCGTCAATGGTGCCCCACACGTTGTCCGCGCCCGGTGAGGGCATGCGGCGGAAGCGGGGATCGATGGCAGAGTTGCCAACTCCCCCAGCTGAACCATTCCAACCTTCCACTATGCAGTGGGAGAGGGAGTAGGGGCCGGTAGCGATCTGACCCTCCTGACTGAGCGAGTCGCCGCGGCGGTTGCCCCAGAGGATGCAGTTCGAGAGAGTGAACTGAGTTCCGAGGAAATCAAGATTTGAGATTGCGCCGTCGATCGGCGCGAGGGAGCGGTTGAAGGCGATGGTGGAGTTGGTCATGGAAACCGATGAACCGCCCCGAACACCAACGGCAGAGGAGCTTGAGCCCGCGGTGTTACCGATGAACGCCGAGCCAGCGATGGAGATGGTGGAGTTGTTTGCGTAGATAGCGGCAGAGCCGTCAGCGGCGTTGGCAAGGAAGAGGCACGATACGAAAGAGCCGACCGCTCCGCCACGCATGTCGATCGCACCACCGAGTGATGCGGCGGAGTTGCGAAGGAACTGGCAGCGGGTGAAGGTCGCAGCACTTGATCCTGAACCGTTGAGATGAACGGCTCCGCCAGCATCGGAGGTGTTATCCACGAAAGTGCTGTCGTGAAACTCCGATATCCCCGGCCCGAAGTGGTGGAAAGCACCGCCCGCGCCACCAGCCATGTTGCGGTCGAAGACGCATTGCTCAAAGCGAGGAAACGCCGGAGACGTCACGCGAACCACCACCGCGCCGCCATTGATGGCGCTATTGAGGCGGAAAGTGCAACGGCTCACGGATGGCGACCCGCTTCCGGTGATGAACAAGCCACCCGCGTCATTGTCTGATTCTCCGGCGGTAACCGTGAAGCCGTCCAAGCGGGCCGTGGCGCCTACGCCGGAAGCAAGCACGACGTGTGTGGAGTTGTCTGCGCGGTTGAGGTCCCCGGTGTCATCGCCGTTCAGGTCGCCCGAGAGAATCGTGGGGTTCGCGGCGATGTCGCGCTGCGACAACTCTGACTCATTGCCCGCGAAGCCGCCGTAGATTGCGAGGCCGTTTCGAAGTTGAAACGAGGCGGAGCGCGAGCCACCCTGCGAGAGTGGGGGCGATGGGGTGTATGTGCCCGCGGCGACCCAGATTTCGCGAACGACGCCGAGACAATCCGCACCACCGGTAATCTGCAGCGTGTCGATAAGTGAGGGCGAGGCCGTTGCCCATGATTCGCCGCTTCCGCCACCCGAGTCGGCGCGAACATATCTTCGGACCGTCGCTGGCACGAACTCAAATGCACCAGTATCAACGATCGCTACATCGTTTGCGTCTCCATCAAGCACTCGCGTGCCTCCGCTTAAGTCAACGGACATGTCCGGTGGCACCAGGTCATTGGAACCAGCATCAACGCCGATCGAGTTTCCGCACAATCGGGCATCATCATCGACAGTTCCAACAATGCCATCCGCGCCGGCTGGCTGAATCAATGTGATTGTGCCAATGAATGAGCCGGGACCTTGGACGCCGGGATTAGCCTCGAACGCACAGAAATTTGCACTAATGACGGCTGGACTGCTATTGCCTCCGAAGTCAGAAACGATGCCATTTGATACATTTGATGTAAACAGTGAGTTGTCAATTGTGATAACGCCTTCGCCGCCAAACGAGTACAGGGCTGCGCCCGGGCCAAGCGATGCATTGTGTGAAAACGTACACTGTGTGACATAGACGTTTCCAAATGCGTGGAGCGCGCCGCCGCCGAAGCGATCATCTTCAACCTGCGTGGCGACATTGCCCGAAAAGAGGCAGCCGCGAAACACGGCCGGAGTTGGCGATAGTGACCCGATGACGGCGGCCCCGCCCTGAGCGGAAGACTGATTGCCGAAGAATCGGCATGAATCGAATACTGTGGATGCCGAGTTGCTGTAGATCGCTCCGCCATACGTGGCAAAGTTAGCGACGAACGTGCAGTTACGCACACTAAAATCCAGCATCGTCCCTGATGTGATCGCACCGCCACGGTCGCTCGTTCGACCAGCTCCAGTCATGGCGTTGCCACCGACAAACCAAAGCCCATCCATAGACATTGCTTGGTCAGCGCCGCCCGCGATGACGATGTTGCAGGCGTTGTCCTCCGACCATGGGCCAAGAGCACCGCCGGGTGGATCGTCACCCAACAGGTCTCCCGACAGCACACACACATTCAGTCGCCAATCACGGGACTCCAGCAACACCTCATCACCGCGAAAGCCACCGAATAATCTCGTCTTAGCGGGCAGATTGAATGCCGCAGATCGAGTTTGGCCCGGCTGCTGCATCTCACTCGGAACGTACTTACCCGCAGCAATCCAAATCTCGACGTCCCTGTTCGCCGCCGGTATTGCGGTGGCATCAAAGATCGCATCCTGCAGGTCCCGATACGCACTCCCCCATGTCTGCCCGTTCCCCCCCGGCGCGGCCGCGGCGTTGACATAGATGATGGTCTGCGCGTGCGC
>ENA-ORBV01008853-ORBV01008853.1-microbial-mat-metagenome-genome-assembly--contig:-NODE-8853-length-16764-cov-4.939114_pt1 | contig 16764 bp, 13 predicted proteins | sample MGYA00237777_ERZ505514 | MGnify/ENA primary metagenome ERZ505514 (study PRJEB26160, sample SAMN06269048) | microbial mat metagenome | isolation source: Oligotrophic lake microbial mat | place... | reverse complement strand
AGTCTGGTCATCGTCCGCAAAAAGCACTCTCCATCCATTGATTGATATTTTGATTCATTCACTTCATTTGATTCACGTTTACGACTAACATTTGGGACTGGATCGATCCATCTTTCGTGCAACCCTTGTTTCGTGCGTGGTTTGAATTTTATTGGCGACGACACTGACACTCAGACCGCACTGACTGCACTGACTGAAATCATGGTGACAACCCCAAATGTATCAATTCGTGCACTTCCGAGACAATACTAGACCTACTAGTTAGACTAGCTAGAGTAGACTATTACTGCAAGTACTAGTACTAGCTAGTACTACTACTTTCGTGGGATACAATGAAGTCATAATATGCTACCAATGGCATCAAGAGCATTTTCTAGCTGTCGTTTCCGTCATAATTATAGGCCACCACTTGGATCAACACAGATAGAAAATTTCAACCCAGCAGCATGCCTCGAAAAATTACTCTTGACCTTCCCAACATGCTGACTTTTGTCGTCGTTGCCATTGCCATACTTTTGCTCGTTCCGTTGGATCCGGCCGTACAATTGGGAGACTTTGAACCAACTCCATATACGGGAAAAATCAACACAAGTTCAAGTCTGGATTACATTGTGGAGGATCACTATTTTCCAACCCAAGAAAAGGGAGTCGATTGTCATGCTTGGTTGTATCTACCACTCCACAGCAGCAGCAGCAGCAACAACAGTAGTCAAATAGAAGATGAAAGTTCTTCGGAATCAGTGGAGTCCTCAGCAGTAACCGAAACTACTTTAGCAAACAGACAACTTCCCATCATCATCATGGCCAGTGGCTTTGCCGAACAAAAGGATTTTGGATTGGATGTTTACGCGGAACGATTTGTGCAATACGGCTTTGCCGTCTTTTTGTTTGACTACAGAAGCTTTGGGGCCTCCCAAGGCGTTCCCAGAAATTGGGTTTCGCCCAAGCGGCATATTCAAGATTGGAATGCCGCCATTGATTATATTTCGGAAACTGAGCAACTGCATTTGCAAATCAATCCACAAAAGATTGGACTGTGGGGTATGTCCTTTGGAGGTGGGCATGTGCTGACGGTTGTCTCCCAGCGCCATGCTGACAATACCAACAGCACGAACAATAATATTGTCGCCGTAGTGGCACAAGCACCCTTTCTTAGACCGGCATCGTCCAACAAAAAGTTGTCCAAACGACGAGGGCAGCTTGGCAAGATGAGGCTTGCAGTTGCAGCACTGCAAGACGCCGCTCGAGGATATCTGGGACTCTCGCCAGCAGTGATTCCCATCTTGGGTCTTCGTGGACAATTATCCATGATGCCGACAACGCCCGAAGCACTTGACTTTTACCTATCACTGCATCCATCCCCAAAACTGGGAGGTTGGATCAACCGAGCTCCAGTGCGTGGACTGTTAGAGTTCAAAGGATATAAACCATTGGAGAATGTGCGACGACAACCACCTAGAATACCAGTCTTGCTCATTAGCGGAAGCCGGGATGCCGTCTGTCCAGCAGAGGTTATTGATGAGGTAGACCGTCTGCTGCCACATTCCAGTGTCATCACTCGGAATGCATCCCATGTGGAATTGATGGGTCCAGATCATGCTCCTTCTGTGAGTGAAGACATGGCAATATTTTTTGCCAAGGCGTTTCAATAGGTCTATGTAATAATAGAAAAAAATGAAAATTACAGCACACCGTGTTCAACTCCTGCTATTTGTTGACCTTCCTCCTATTCCAACTCCCACATTTGCAACATACGGTACCACAACAAACAAGTCCAATTCTGAAGTGTTCCGGGGGGGGGCATGATAGTCCTCTTTTTGTGAGGGATGGCGTCTCCGTGGCCATCTCAAGAAGGCGCTTGGATTGGAACGTAGTTTGTATATGCTGTTACTGATGGCCTACGGCGCCACTCGCAGCTGGCGACACGGCACAGCAGGTCCAGACAAACAGTGATAGACTACGCCGCCACTCTCAGCTGGCAAAAGGGCATAGCAGGTCTAGATAAATAAGCATACGGCACCACTACTTCCAGCTGGCAAAGAAATGGCACATAACATCAAGCTATAGAAGCAAGCATCAAAAGTTCTAGCTAGAATTAACCCGTTCCGTAGTCATCGATCCATAGAAACTGGGATTATTCTGCCCTACCTTGCTGCTCTCATTGCAGTTACACGATCAATCTAAGTTTAACTAACTAGTGGCAGAGTAATGCTTAAGATTAACAATCGTTATCTTACAATAGTGTTGCCTTTTAAGGGGGTGATTTTTCAAAATGGTTTTGTCGAAACGGTGCCCGGTATAGTGAATTTGCTAGACCCTTCAAGCATTCTCTAGTTTTATTCCGTCAACTGCGAATGTCGCAAGAGTGAATTGGGGCAATAATTGTTGATGCTAACAACGCTGATTTAGGCGTTGCAATCGCCTCGTCGGCAGACTACTTCTTTCTCCTCAACCTCGTGTCTGCAGTACGCCATCTTGACGGAAGCTACAAAACCCATTCCAGCGACACTGCAGAACATGATCATTGCAGCAAGCTCTGTCTTTTCAAAAAGGATGAGGCCAAGAATGACATCGATCAGGACTTCAGGGATCAATGCAATAAGAGATTCTGGTTCGGAGAAAGCCTTGCGGAAGACTACTGCTGTCGCGATGAAGCACATGATTCCAAAACCAACAATCGCCCAGTGGATTTGTGGTGGGGTCTCCGTCAAGTAAGCAACTCCAAACTGAATAAACAACAAGGTAGGAAGAATTGCCAAGAGGCAGTTCTCAGTCCATGTACCCCAGGTAGATTCAGGTTGTTCATCTTCTTGTTGAGTTTCTTCGGGTTCCATAAGTGGAACGGCGAGGAATGCCTCGCATTCAGCCTTCAATTGCGTTTTCGATGTGTTCTTGCTCATTTTGTTTGTTGTTAAGATGTTGTATGGTAAAATGTATTGGACTTGTTGTCGAAGCTTTGTCTGAAGACTCGCTGATTATTATCACACGAAAGATAAGATTGTGAGAAACATCTGATGGGTCTTATGTGGCGATTGTTTTCTCGATGTCGTTGAATGATGGCTCTCATTTGAATATTTTTCAACGTTCCCATGCGCTGATGAACGGTCGGTAGACTCGTTGGAGATGCATTAAGTCTCTCATTCCGCTAACCGACAGAGTCATTAAGTACAATATCGTTTTCATCGGACGCGATTAACCGCCACATACGTTTTTTTCAGTCGCCATCTATATAAATGTTAACCGCAAACGACGCCTGGTTTAGAACGCCAGTCGAGTTTTGCAAGGTCCGAACCGCCATATTTTGACATGCAAAGATCGTTATTCTCATCGCGGTGATTGGAAGCCCAACTTTTAGCCCAAACCTGGCACCACATTAAAAAAACACTGTGACAAATGATGCAACTGAAGACTAGACTAGGTTGTCCTAAGCAAATAAATTGTGTTGAAACAATTCAGCACCAGAATTGCAACATGACAGCTCTGAGAGCATCGGTGAGGGACACTCAAGAGGCATCAACAGTGGAACTGAACACAAAGGAGCATGGTCTGTGCAGAAAAGGTAGGAGGAGGTGCATCAGCTTGGACAAAAGCAACAGCATGAGTAGATGCATTGTTAGCAATGCCCAAAGAAAGTTTTTGCTAACTTTTGCACCGCACCAAAAACCAGAGATCTTGTTGGTTTTGCAAAAGTGAAATTTGCGAGTTTTGGAACTAAGCCAAAATGAAGTTGAGTCAATTTTGCTATTCATGTTTTTGTGCAAAAGAGTCGTGCTATTCTGCTTGCTTCTGCATCAGATGGACCCTTTGCGTCACTTAGCTTGAGCATGCGGTTTGTTCTTGATGAAAAGACAATGTGATGGAGTGACAGCCATGTGCGGCACACATGGGCTTAACAACAATCACAGACTGACATTCAGGCTAGACTCTTAAATCTAACCCAAATGAGACGCAATTTGTGTGGTGTGCTTCATCCTCATGCTTTGGTTGCCAAGTCAACAGGCAATCCACATTGGGAAGAAGTCAAGACATGCAATGTGTCAAAGGTGCAGTTGCTGAGACCCCTGCCTTTCGCAATTGCTGCTTGTGGAAACTTAATTTCTTCCATGTGCACCACAAAAGGTGTGATTTTCCATTTGGCTTCTTCTTGCCACTTTCCTCCTTCAAATCTGTGCACAAAGTTTGATTTGGGTCAAAATTGAAAATCCAAATTCATTGGCAAACTGTTCATTGCCCACAAGCAAGAAGAAGAACTTGTTTCCCAATGTTGAATCTTTGTTCTGCAGGGGCCAAATTGTGATGTTTGACTTCTCTCTCTAACAAAAAAGTTGCACGTTTGATTGCACTGGGGGGATAGCACTATGATTTTTCTCCTGCAACGTCCGGTAAATGTGGATCAAATGTTTCAGTCGTGTGTTGTTAGTCACTCTTGAAACATGCTCTTGAAACTCTTGATACCTCTTGCTACCTCTTGAAATGCTCTTGAAATGCGTTGCTATCTCTTGAAACGCTTGAAACCCTTGATGCTCTTGAAACGCTTGATACTCTTGAAACCGTTCGAAAGTGTTGCCGGGGCGCCAATCGATAGATGAAGCACACACACCGGCCGTTTTAAGAGTTTCAAGAGCACGCCGGCCGTTTCAAGAGTTTCAAGAGCCCTCTTGAAACGTGCTCTTGAAACTCTTGCTGCCTCTTGCTACCTCTTGAAATACTCTTGAAATGTGCTGCTATCTCTTGAAACGCTTGAAACCCTTGATACTCTTGAAACTCAAACACGACTGGAAATTAACAGTCGACACGATTTACCGGACCTTACTGGAGGGTCCCAAGCCCTCCTGTCATAGTGTTGCAATCATAGGCTGCATTTTCTTCTAAAGAATCTTTCGCTCTTTTGATCCTTGGAGGCAAAGGAGGAAGCAAGAATGAGACAATTTCGTTGGCGTTCACTTTTCTTTTCATTCCACAAGTCGCTAAGGCTTCACGCTATGTACATTATTTGGCAGCAACGCACGATGCTCTGTTTCCCTACTTTAATATTCAGCAGGGCTACATACATGTTTCGCACTTTTTAAAAATAGTAAATGCATCATAATAATGTACAGCATCCCTACCGCAGAGCAAAAGCCGGAAACTGAAGACCACAGGTTTCAAAAACCGCTTCATTTGGGCCAGCGAATGTGGCCCTTCGCAAGTACACGTAACAGCTGGGAAGATGATTCATCATTCATCTCCCCCCCAGCCTCGCAACGACAATCAATGCACCATTCAAACATATTTCTTATCTTGCGAAACCATGCCTCTGAGTCGTTCAATTTCTTTTCCGTATTCTTCCATTTTTGCTTGAAGTTTGGCAAGTTCCTCATTGGCGTCTGTCTCTGTGACTGGTGCTGCGGTAGGAGAGGTTGCCGGACTAGACACTGCAGCTGGAAGACTTCCGCTGGGGTTAGCTGGGTTGGTAGCAGGTGCTTCGTTTGCTGGAAAAGAGACTGCTGCTGGAAGATCTCCGTTGGGGTTTGCTGGGGTGGTAGCAGGTGCTTCTTTTTCTAGGATGGGAGAGTTTGCAGGAATCGAAACTGGTGTTGAAGGAGTTGCATTAGAGGCTGCTGGAGTAGCGTCAGATGTTTCAGTTATTGGGGGGGCTGCAGTTTGAAGCATGCCATCGTGTGATGCCGCTTTCCGAATTGGTCTAGTAGGAACAGAATCGGCAGATAGACTTCTTGAAATGCCTTTGTGGGCAGTATTAGATGACGAGCGGTTCTTAGAGTTTTTGCGGCGCGGTGCCGGGGGGTCGGCAGGGTGGCGATGATGGTGCTTCGGCTCCCAAAAATGATCAGGGTGGTAGCCAGAATACATGACAATAAGAGCTTCATTGAATTGAGCCTGGAGTGTCACCAGGGGAAGCTCGTTTGGAATGTTTCGGAACGGATTTTCCAACTCTCTGGCTACCTCATGGATACCACTAAGAGCAGCCACAGAAACAAAAGATAAGCATGATGCGAGCACGATATTGTCGGCGTACTGATCCATCAAAAACGCAACCGCGGGAATGGCAATTATTACGAAAATCACTGCCAACTGGGCGTTTGGAAAAGGGAATGAGATGAACCTGTTCAAAATTTTTAAAAGAGAGTATTAGAAAATATTTTGTTTGCAAGCTTGATGACATCGGTATATTTTCTGAGATTGCCTTGAGCGAGCAGAAACTTACACGATTTTCCGGCAATGGTTGTAGTAGATCATACCGTCACTTAGAAACTGTATGATACGAGAAATGATGGGAGGTCCGACTTTACCGGTCGATCCATTCAAGTGTTCTCGGATAATGAATTCTGTCAACCAGTACCAACAAAGCTGCGTCTTGGCCGCTGAACCTCGCGCCATTTGGAGGAATTTAATTTCCGCATCCCTTTCGTTTCGAGTGGTCGCAGAAAAAAGGCAAGTTGTAAGGAACAAACAGGATTACCCAATAATTCTAGCAACAACGTAAAGGCTTCAAACTTACGAAACTCCACCCAAGACTTCCAAGGGCCGTGCCGCATTGTACCGGGTTCGATCTGCTGCTGACCGACCCATTCCAAAGAAGTATCCAATCTGTCTTGCCAATTGAGAATACCACGGACCAACCAAATACTGGCTGTCGACATAATCTGGGTCTACTTCTGGCCAAGGAGAGCCTGGCTTATAAACACCTAACGGTGATGTGGACCCTTCTATGTCATTTCGCATGGTGGATAGTGCAACCGCGTTAAGTAAAGAACACAAATGTGCTAATTCCTGCAAGAAAAGCGCTGGCGTTCGACCTCCTTGACTGCTGGCAAAACTAGGCATATTGTTGAGGTGATTGGGGGAGCTTGGATCGGTATCCTTGGGTTGATAGTAAGTAGCCTTCTTGTCTGGGAACAGCTTTCCCCAATTACCATCCAATCTTGGTAGTCCTGTCAAAGGAATTGGATCAAGCCCTGCATCCGTTGGTACATGTCCATCAAAGGCATATTTCCGTCTGAGACGCTCCAACGACTCGGCGTGGGCTTGCACAGTGGAATTTCGTATAGCCTCGATGGACTTGACCCTGGCACGGTCCAAGATTTCAGCTTTTGCGTCACTTATGATTGAACGTTTATTTCCACGCTTCATTTCTTCGGCGGCAGCAGCCGCTACGATATTTCGATTGGAATGCGCTTCTATCCTTCCAGTCGTTTCATCCGCTTCGACAATATTATTTAATTTTCCATCATCCAAATCTCTCAAGACGTGCGACTTGTCGCCCTTGGGTACCTGATAATATCGTTCTCGATCTCTTGTCAAATAATACGCATTGAGTTCTGGATAATCGAAAAAACTTGGTGGTTTGATGGCATCGTAATGAGCACACTGCATGTGATAACAGCCCGTGTGGATTGTCGCATCCAGCCACTTGCTCATCATCTGATGAATGGAGCCAGCGGCTTCCCAGTACCGACTGTAGCCTTGATTGGCACGAAAGACAATCAGGAAGGTTGTGCACGACACTAGCACGGCAATGGCATACGGGTGCTGCAAATCATTCTCATCACGAGCTTGGCCTGTAAAAACATCGTCACCAGCTCTCAAGTAGCGAATGAGGACGAGCACCTAAAAATGTTGGAATCCATTTTAAAAAATTCAGAAACTTTATTCAAAACCAAAAGTTTCAAACGATATATAAAATCATCGTGAAACAAAGAAATTGTCGAAACTTACACACACGGACAAAAGGCCAGGAATAATTGCACGATAGGCAGCAGATCCATGGACCCTGAATAGCAGGTTTAGCCCGAACGCTGATTTGTCGTAAGTGATCATCGTCACTCACTGGTTAAGGTTGAATGAACCCTATCAATCAAAAAGCAAAGTCCCGTCGAAGGCCCGTTCAGTCGCAAGATCGATGCCGTTGACTTTCGCTACGCCTTGGTGGCTTCTAAACTGAGCACCCAAATTTTCGCCAATTTGGAGGAAAGGCAGCTTCTGTCGAGGAGAGCCCACTGTACCGGTATGCAAGAGAGAGAGTCAATCCAGGGGAACAACGTTTCACTAAAGCAGCCACGTGAATAGCTTGTTTTGTGGCCGTCTCTGCGAACTAGTTGGATCGGTAGATGGGTGGCCGACAAGTCTCTTCTTCAGACAGAATAAAAACAACTAGCAAGACAATGGTTAGCAACAGTTACATATTGCAGATTCGTTTTGATACGATAGATCATTCATTGATTGATTGATTCCGGAAGAAAATACCGCTACGACGTACGTTACTTAACTAGCTAGCTAGCTAGTTAAGTACTGAAGTAGCAAGAAAAAGCCCAACGGTCGAAACGCGCAAGTACTCATTCCGGGTGCCAGCCGGCCAATTTAGGAAGTTCAGGGAATAACAATGCCGGTTGCCAGATCCAGAGCAAGTGTGCATCTGCAACAAAGACACCCTGTGATTGTTGTGAAACAGCCGCTCCTGAACAGGGATGTCAAAATAATTGTCCAAAAACACAACATCTGTGAATCTTTCACTAGTGTCGATTTTTAGCCCAAGGGCCAAGAAATGGTGATGTGCCATGTAGAAGCACATCAGATTTCACAAAATGTGTTGTGAAGGACTCGTGTTGTTCGACCATTTCATCAGGTTTTTTACCTTGAAGAGATTTCTTTTCTACTCTGGGATGTCTTCATCTGTCTCTGTGTGATTAAATCAGCAACATCTTGTAGGATGTCTATCATCATGGTCCATGAATCTCCCGGGCTTTCAGGCCTTCCATTTGAGATTTTTGGTCAAAAAATGGTGCAACTTTATCACAGTCATCCTGATTCACATCACAATCATTGTGTTTTTTCAGTAGATAGGCACAACAAATCATAGAAAGAAAAACACATTTCCATCCATAACACAGCACATACCAAAGATGGCCAGCTTCCAGGTTCACCAGATTTGCCAGTGGCCACTGTTTCAGGACAAAGTGGAACCAAACTGCCACATCTTTTGCTGACACAACTAGCACCACCAACATGGCGGTCACAATGTCCAGGATCACCAGATATGCCATTGGTTTTTTCAGGAAAAGACACGACCATCTTACCATCTCTTCAGTGATCATCTAGGAAGGTTGGATTTCCAAAGTGCTCATCATCACCATTACATCTGTTGCTGGCTTGCCATACATACATCCACGACACAACGCACACAACCACCTTGCCTTGCGTTCCTTGCGTTGAAGGTGGCGAGCTCCACGGCATCTACGACGACCTAAAAGTTTGTTCCAGTGCAAAGATAAAACATGTGGGAGGAATCACTTGACTCTTGGTGTGGCAGTATGAGTGTTCCATGTCGGCCTTCCAGTCTCGATCCACATGGGCTACAAAAGCTGGCGCTACCACGAAATCTGAGAGGGAAGAATCGGGGCCCATATCTGAAGCATCAGAGCTCTCATTTGAGGCATCAGAACGCTCGCCCGAAGCCCTTCCCGTCAACGCAACAAGGATAGGACCAATGTACAACGATTTTCGGGCAATCATTCTATTGGACAGCTCCTCTTCAACCCTTTCATACACAACTTCTTCAATGTCAAAAGCACATGAATTGGCGCGTGTTCCGTAGTACTCCCCATTGACATTTGTTTCAGAGCAGCCCGCGACATAGATGAGTCCCAGCCCAGCGTAGTCTGAGTTTGGATCGACCTCGTCGATTGTCAAAATGCTATTGAGGGCAATGTTGCCATACGTTTCTCCATCGAGTACTCGTGCGTGGTCGCTGGTGCGCTGAGAAAACCAGTATGAATGCCAAGCAAGCTTTCTCAGTTCTTCAGATCCCTGTTTCGTGGCTTCTCTGTAGATCGCTGTAACCGCCTCCGGGATCTTGAACCTCATAATGTCATAGGCCCGCTTCCAGAGCATCCTAGTGAGCCCTGGTAAGAGAAAATAATCCGAAGCGACCGTGAGCAGCACAAGGAACCGTGATCGCGAGGGCAGCTCATCCATTTCTTCGTTTTCCAAAAGAACCCCTTCATTGTAATCTCCCACCTCATCCCTGCGTACAAGACTCTTCACTAGATCGCAAAACCCATCATCACAGGAATCAGTGTAACAGAACGACTTGATAGCCGTCAGAACTCTCCCTTCGAATGGGAGTTTGATGTTTGGGAAACATAACGATTTGATGGCCGTGAGCACTCTCTCTTCACATGAGAGGTTAATGCTAGGGTCTGGATCAGTTGCTTCTTGGCCGAAACTGCCAGAGTATTTTCCATAAAACGTATTCTTGAAGTACTCGCTTCTAGATGCCATGACAACTTTGTGGACGGGCAGAGTCACTCCGTCGTTGGAAACTAGCGTTGCGTCGCATAGTTCAGTTGTGTCGTGGAGCTTCCTGAAGGCTACAGCCGACGTGTAGGCTTCTGGGAGCTGCGCTGCTGTCATCATCTTGGCTTGAGGAACAGGACCAAAAACAAAGCCGTATGGTGGTAGAAAAAGCACTTCACTTCCACTGCCCCATCAAATACAGTTGAACACGATGGGAGGATGAAATTCCCAGTGATGCGAGTTGAGATTTTCCAGGGAAATCGTGAAAGTTTCGGGTCGCCGGATGGAAATGCAGAGAGCGGGGTTGCTCACAATCTCTTCAATGACTAGTATAGCCAGCCACTTCAAAAATGAATTTGGGGGTGCATTCGACTCCCGAAACATAAGGCACTCAAGTCGTGTGTCTTTGTCAGGCCCTTTCAGCTTGTTCCACCCTGCCATGATATGAAGCTCCTATTCCGTCGGGCTGTTTAGAGCAACCTGTAGTACTAATACTGACTTATAAATTATTCAACTACAAAACGTAAGGATCCTATCGATGATTGAGGCAACCGCAAACGTTATTGCCAAGGTCTTTCGTAACGCGACTTCGGGCGTGTCCCTTTTTCTTCATCTAACTATGCGCCGACTATAGATCTCTAGCATTAGTGCCTAGTTAGCTCTGGGGTCTTCTCCTTCGTGTGTTTTGTTGACATTCCTGAATCGCCGCGCTCAAGGCTTCGACATCTAACTCGTCTCCGTATTTCTCATAGTACACATAACGTAATTGTCCACTCTTATCAAACAACAGTACCCCACCCTGCGTAAATATATCACCACCGAAGGGAATATTCTTGATGTTTTTATCCTTGTACCTCTTGAGCAACTTCGGTTGAATCTTCAACAACTGCCATGGGGAAATCTTGCGATCCCCTAGAAAACGAAAGGTGTCACACTTTTCATCCTTGTAAATGGGGAAATTGAAATACTCCTTGTAGAATTCATGGAGTGCAGCATCATCCACACCGGTTTCCTTGACGATTCCAAACAACTGAATCTGGTGTTGCTTGGCGAGACTGGAGAGTCGCAAACCATGATCACGACAGCTACCACAGCCAGCTCGACGAATGCAAAAGACAGCCGTCACTTTATTGTGGGCGTTGTCAGTTGTTTGCTGAAGCTCGAGCAAATTGCATAAAGGTTTTGTTTTGGCCATGGTGACGCCTCCTGTAGGTGAAAAATTCACCGGTGTGAGACCCACGTTTTCCACATTGACCCCACTGTGGAGGGAACCGTCCCGACACTTTTGTCTTGCCGATGTGGGTGGACTACGAACTCGAGTGGGTGCCGACGGAGGCAAGGTCTTGACGCCGCAGGCACCCATATCCTCTTCCCAATCAAATTCAAGATTGCTGCTGGAAGCCCCCGTGCCCGTATCCCAACGACAGAGGAGCGTCGATTCCTGGACAAATACTACAGGAGGTACATCATCCTCACCGCCCGCTGCTGGTGCGCAGCCAGCACAAGTTTGTTGGAGGCCAACCTTCGACATGTTTGCAAAATCGACTTCCGTCAATAAGGGGCGGGGCATACAGTGTAAACGATGGTATGAAGAAATTTGTGAGAATACCTTGATAGAATCAATCATACTAACTAAAATCTACAATAGTACGAGCTGTACGACGTACTACTACTACTACGTCGTAGTACACTGTGGAGGCACGAAACCTTGCCTGGGCAGATGGTTCTGCGTTCGGTCTACAGTACGTCGTACTCAAATGCACGCAAGGTATCCTTTCTTCCGCAAAGAAAACAACAGCCTCTGCCGCTTTTAATTCATTCAATCCTCCCCGGGCCATAATTGCCCCTTCTTGTGACTTTAAAAGGTGCTCACTTGCTCCAAAAGAGATCCCTTTTGTACAGCTTGCATGCATACAAGCGCTAGTAGTAGGAAGTACGACGTACTAGTACGAGTACCAGGTAGCTAGGTAGTGCGGTGCTACCTAAACACTCACAGAATGCTCCCGTCAATTGAAGGACCACAGCAAAGAAGACAAATACGCTATAAACGTGAGCAACCTCATCATATCTAAAAATACAGTAGATAGCTGCGGTGCCTAGGCTGTTGGGTTGTGGTACATTGAAATACGAAAATTGGAAGGTAGGGAAAAATAAGAATTTAAATCTGAGCTAGCTAGTCCTTTGTCCCAACCTTTGGATGGCATTCCCTCGTTCAAGAATGGGCACGTTGGTCGGTCATAAAGACCGCTCCCTTCCTGAGTAGATGTAGGTACTGTATGGGCTTGTCTTGTTTGGTCAAATCAATAAAAAGGACAACCATTACACTGGCATAGACTTTCGACTTGCACTAATGGTGCAAAGATTGCTGTGTTTGTAAAATATATTGCCATATAAAAAAGCTCTCACTGTACGGCATTCTATATTAGTATATTGTTGCGTTGAAGCTTTCATCAAATTCCAAAGATACGGCTTCAAATTTGTTGCTTTGAAAATCATTTTTGTCGTTAATTAATTTCCAACCGTGGCGTCCGGACTTTCTTCCAAAGCCCATTCTTGTCGGCAAATGGGACAAGTACCACCTTTTGCGTGTCAAAAAGCAAGATTAAAAACAAAAAATGCATGAGATTTCAATATGTCACATTGCATTCCATCGCACACAATCATGGATTATTGATTTGTGGAACGTACGTGCTGTCGGTCCATTCAACCATGTCACCACACATTGCAAATGAAAGCTATGGGAACACTTTCCCCAAACTACGGGACAATCCTCTCCTGGCCATCTTCCACCCGGTGCTACACCTTCGTAAGCCGATTGACAGATACCACAAACTTCATTGGGATCATGATTGCCTTGGAAAAATAAAAATAAAAACATTAAAAAGAAATAAGGAAGCTGTGAGCAAAACATCAAGCATTGTTGCAGAAAAAAAAATCCCTTTTATCATCAAGTCTCTCCTTTTTCGTACCCCATGCCCATTGGGCTACACCATGATAGCGATTGATTCGAACTCGTAATCGAGATCCGCCCTTGTTGGTGGACCCCGTGCTGCTTGTACTAGCCATGGCGGAGGCTGTTGTTGTGGTTGCGTTCTTGTTGCTGTCATTGCCCGTCGATGATAAGGCTGTCGGGATCACGGCCGTGTCACTACGTCTCTTTCGACTTGAAGAAGACAAAGATGCTGAGGTCATGGTGTTGTTGTCTCGCTAGCTAGTCTAGAGCTAGTTGAGTAGAATCAATTGAATGAAGGCTTCGGTAAAATGAATGAATCATGCTGATGACGGTTTAATTTATGTGGAAAACAAACTCGCATCGGGCGCCATGCAATGGTGAGAAGTAATTTATGAGGCGCACACTGTACCATTGAATGAATCCAGGACAAGTTTTAATCATGTTGATGACGTCGTTACTAGTACAACAAAATTCGCTCACTGGAACCTCTCCTCTTACTATTTCGTCGGAATTTGAAGGTTGGGATCGGTGAGGAGTCAATACTTACTCGACTCAACTAGTGACTGTACCATGCAGTTCAGCAGTTGAGTTGTTAAAACACCAATTCACACGAAGGAGATTTAATTCAGGTTCTTGTGCTTGTCTAGCTAGCTATAGCTAAAGTGATTTGAACAAAACCGTGGCAAGCAAAAGGGAACTCCCAATCAGAAGTGTTGGTAGTGAAGACGATATAATTTTTATCCAAGATGAGAGCGACGACTTTGAGGTTGGTAGCACCAGGACTAACAAAGACCTTTGGCAGGAGCCGAGCGTCGTCATCCTTTCTCTGGCATGCCCACCCACGGCAGCTTTCGACAGCCCCCATTAAAGGGGAGGATGAAAACAAAAAACTTCCACCAGCACCAACAACGCTCACGCCCACGACGGCTACGGCTACGGCTCTCAAAGACTCGACTTTGCGAGGCGTCGGTCAGGTCCTTTTTTTGAATTCTCCCACTTGCGGACTCATTACGTTGGGAGGATTGGCTGTTGGCGATCCCTATTTGTCGTTTTTGGCCGCGACCGGTGCTATTACCGCCACGGCTATCGCTCAGGGAGCAGGCCTCGACCGGACTGCTCTCAAAGATGGTTTGTGGGGCTACAACGGCTGTTTGGTGGGATGTGCAGCAGCCGTCTTTGTCAGTCCATTGCCTACGACAGCAGCAGTCATGTCGTTGTCCTTGAGTGCGGCTGCCAAAGGAATGGCAACCACGGTGGTGGGATCGGCGGCCACGCCATTTGTGGCCGCCGCCTTGAAACCCGCCTTGGGGTCGGTACCACAATTCACATTGGCGTTTAATATGGTCACGTTGAGCATGTTGCTGCGAAGTCGACCCTTGCTTCCATCATCATCGGCATCATCATCCTCCGAGCCATTGGTGGAAACAGCCACAGCAGCAGCTGTAGACACAACAGGAATTATGGACGTTGTGTTGAATGCACCTTTGCAAGGCATCTCCCAAATTTTTGTGGTGGAATCGTCACTGGCGGGGGCCGTCATTTTAGGAGGCATTGCGTATTATTCCAGGGGATTGGCAGGTCATACACTGCTAGGATCGTCCATTGGTGCTGCCGCGGGACTTGCACTAGGAGCGGACATGTCGGCCATTTCCATGGGACTCTGGGGCTTTAACTCGGCCTTGACAAGTTTGGGTGTCGGTGTCTTTTTCAAGCATTCTCCACAAGTCGTTGTTTTGAGCGCTGGTGGAGCTGTCGCCACAGCAGCTGTTTTTGGCGCCATGAGCACCATGTTTGGAGCGTATGGGTCACCCTGTTTGACGCTGCCATTTTGTATGACCATGTCCGGTTGCTATCTTTTAGCGGATACCATGCCCGGGCTTCAGCTTGCGCGGAGTCCGCATTCACCAGAGCAGAATGACTAATTTTGGGAGAAAACGTAGTATATACAAATTTTGTGCCGTACGCTCTAACAAGAGAATCATAAGCAACTGTGTAAGATAAAAATGCATATTATCTAAACCAAATATGGCTTCTCAGAATCTGGTGTTACAATGAAGTATTGGAAGCGTACCAAAAGATGCATCATACAAAAACTATGCAGCGTGGAAAACACGCACTGTAAAAAGGGCTGCCAGTGCTATCACTTCCAATGTTTTCTCGGGCTTTTTCTGTCTCACCCACAGACCGACCATTGTTGAATGTTAATTTGACACGGACCATATGTGTTTTGTAACATGCAAAACTTAGAAAGCCCCAGAAAAAAAGTAGCTTAATCCAAAATTATAAAGCAGACAACGTTCTATTTCAAAGATGTTATTATGGCGAAACATCCATGACATCAAGCAACCCGGGCAAGTCGTCGACATGGACCCAATGACCGGCATTGGGTAAATTGTGCATTTGAAAATGGGAGGGATAATGTTGTTCTAAGGCTTCCAAAGGTTGTAGAGTGGCCGAAGACCATCCCTTGTTTTTGGCACCCCGCACCAAATCGACTCGCACTTGTTGGGTCGCAGCAATTTGTTGCAGCATGCTTAGGAAATCTTGACTGTGAAAATCGGCCAACAAATCATGGATCACGGTCAAATCAAAACCAAATTCCAAGCTTCCTGCGTCCGTTTTACTCTTTTGAAGTGTGGATGCCAACCACTGTGCCGTTCCCTTGTCAATCTTGTAGGTTGGACTCGTCAATTGTTCCACCAGTACAGTTCGATCCGTAATGGCAGATTTTGTTGTTATGTCGGTGACAGCTCGTACGACACGTTCCACACTTTCATTGGCTTCTCCCGGTACTGTATCGAGCAACCAAACACGATGGATCTTGTTCTTTTGTACAGGTTGCGACACCACGGCGTCGAAGGCGTACTGAAGGGAAATCCTGCCACCCAAGGAGTGACCCACCAGTGTCACGTTGGTGTCGTTGGATATTTGTGGAATGGTCTGGAGGGTTTGCTGCAAGTCTTGGACGCACGCAGCAAAGCCAGTCGGTGCTACGCCTTTCGGTAGAACTTTGGAACCGCCATGACCTCGTACATCCAGCAAGAGTCCATGTTGATTGGATTTTTCACAGACTTTTCGTGCCATGGTTCGTAAATTGCGTCCATTTCCCAAGAGTCCATGTAGAAATAAAATCACATGCTGGTATTGGGTGGCATCGTTGTCGGCGTGTTGAGGATGAATCCAATCATGATGCAATGGCATGCCACCGCAGCTGGAAAATGTTCTCGCACTAGATCGTATCAGATGATGAGGCGATCGTCGAAGGCAAGAAAGCCGAAAAGACGACAAGCTTGTTCCATGACTAACAGACCTGGCTGCATTGGAGAAGCTACGCAAAAGAGAAGCCATGGTCGTTGTTTTCTTGCTAACTACTACTACTATCTATAGAAATAATGGCTGCGAACTTCGCGACGAGCTTGGCGCTCTTTGTGCAGCCGCCTTCCCCGCCTCCGTCATCCACAACGAACCTCTGATCCTGTCTCTTATACACATCTGACGCTGCCGACGAATAGAGAGGT